>Ga0315901_10005995_pt1 | contig 14635 bp, 9 predicted proteins | sample LakEriMetagenome_10_FD_203761 | JGI IMG/M metagenome (GOLD analysis project Ga0315901, IMG submission 203761) | Freshwater fungal communities from buoy surface, Lake Erie, Ohio, United States - Buoy 2 MA116 | ecosystem: Environmental > Aquatic > Freshwater > Lake | place: USA: Lake Erie, Ohio... | reverse complement strand
ACTGCCTGGTCAACTCCTCGTTCGAACTTCTTTCAGGACCGCTTCGATCCCGGAAGTCTTCACTGCGGATGGCATCGCCAAGAGGAATGGTACGATCTTCATCGTACTTGCGTAGATAGCCCATGAGCCGATCGAGTGTCATTTCGGAGACGTTCAGCTGCCTTGCGCGAGTTCGAAGATCGTTGTACTTGCGGCCCAGATCCTGAGCTCTCGGATCGTTCACGTCGCCGCTGACTTTCGGCATTTCGCCGACCACCAGATACCGTGTGTAGATATCGATCTGTCCCTTCGATTTTCCGTCGGGACCGACTTCTTCCACCACCTCACCGCCGTTCTGCTCGATCATCTGTCGGACTAGCTCCCGGTCATCCGAACCATTGCCGTCGACATCCATCTTTCCAAGCAGTGCAAACTTCATTTTGCCACCGACTTTCCAAGTCGGCGAATAGACCAGATCGTCCGAAATCACAGGGACGTTCAGGCGATCGCTAAGCACTCGACCTTGAGACATATTGTCGTCGACCTTGGTGATTTCGATCTGCGCTTTGGGGGTGGCTTCGGTGACTCGAATCGTATCCGCATTAAGAACGCTGAAGCGGATCCCTGGACGCAGCCCCTGCTTGCGCCCCATGTTGACCCAAACCAGAACACCACGAGGATCGACCGAGACGATCTTCCCCTGAGCCGATTCGAAATCCTCCCGCTCGGTCTCCTTGACCAGCTGCTCCATGATGTCCTTTTTGAACTGGGTCAGCTGGAGGTTTTCCGACCGGATATCTTTCAAGTCGCCTTCGAGTTTCGTCTTTTCTTGACGCAGTCCGGCGATGTTCTTTTGAGCCACCGCGACTTCCGTCTCGTGATTCTTCTTCAGCGCTGCCTCTTTATCGAGGTATTCCTGAATCGTCTGCTCCAGCTTCGCCTGGAGTTCCTTCTTCTCCGAAACCTCTTTCTCGCGTGCCTTGGTTTCCTGATCGCGAATCAAGTTGACTTCCTGCGTCAAGCGTTCGACTTCCTTAGACGAACGGTCGATCTGCAGATTGCGGTCTCGTACCGCCTTCATCAAGTCGGATACCAGTTTCGAATAGTTGCGATCCTGGGCGGGCACATCGGGCCCGAAGAGCGACATGTCGCCGTCGAATTTCTTCTTGATCGTGTCGATTTCTGCGTCGGTGCCGATGCTCTGCAGCAACTGCTGGAACTCGGCTTCGCTGTACTGCTTGTTGCCGACCATCGCCTGAAGCGACTGCAGCTTGCTGTTGACCGTCTGCAGCTGTCGTTCAGCATCCGAAGCCCGCGTCACCGCAGACTCCATTTTTTTCGTGTTGGTCGACATCGTGAACAGCACGTAGCCCAAGGCGATCAGCAAGCCAAGGCTAATGATCGTCATGGTCAACACATAGGCTTGCCAGGCAAACAGGTTACGATCGCGAGCCGCCATGAGATTCCCTCGAAGAACTAGATTGACCGGCTACGGGAAACGGATTGCGTCCCGCGGAAAGCACCGACCCCGGACTTTTTCATCCTAAGTGCCTGCCCCAGGGGCGTCAAACATTTGCCACCCAGGACATCTTGGCTGGCACCTTCAAACCACCCCGGTGGCCAAGTCTTCCCCAACGGAAGAATCCCTCGCCACCGCACGGGGAGTGGCCGAAGCGATCTCCCATCGGGCTTTCCTTCGGTAAGATGAGGCATCGAAATGAGTCGTTCAGGGTGGATTGGAGCGTATCATGGCCAAACGGCTTCCTTCGGCGAAACAACCCTCCCTGTTTGCCGAAACCGAACCCTCCGTCGTCCCTCCGACACCGCAACCACCGATTCCCTCTCCTCCACCTACCGACTCCATTCCCGAGGTTTCGGAGGCCCCCCCCAAGGGGGCTGTTTTTGGGGCTGGAAAGGGGCTGGGTGCGGGCGAGCTGGTGATCGCGGTCGATTCCCACAGCCTGCTTTATCAGGTTTTCCATGCGATGCCGACGATGAGCAGTCCATCGGGGCAGGCTGTTCAGGCGGTTTACGGATTCCTGCGCGATCTGGCCGACTTGCGGGATCGTCTGGCACCTGACTTTCTGGTTTGCACCTTTGATGCATCGGAAGAGACCTTCCGAAATACGATCTACCCGCCATACAAGCAGCATCGCGACCCGATGCCCGAAGAGTTGCGGTCTCAGATTCCAATCGTGCTGAAGCTGTTGGAATTGCTCAGGATCCCGGTGCTTCAATTGGGAGGATACGAGGCGGATGATCTTCTGGCGACCATTGCCGATGGGGTGGAGAAGGCAGGGGCTAGGTGCCTGCTGGTGACCTCCGATAAGGACTGTCGCCAGTTGCTGAGCGATCAGGTGCAGCTTTATCTGATTCGAAAATCGATGATCTACGGGGAGGCCCAGTTGCGGGAGGAATGGGGAATCGGGCCTGGCCAAGTGACCGACTATCAGGGATTGGTCGGCGATTCGGTCGACAACATTCCTGGAGTTCCCTCGATCGGTCCCAAGACGGCGACCGAGTTGCTGGGGAAGTATCCAACGCTGGAGGAGATTTATGAACATCTGGAGGAGATTTCCAGCGCGAAGCGCCAACAGACGCTTGCGACCTATCGCGACCAGGCCTTTCTCAGCCGTCTTTTGAGTGCGTTGCGGCGCGATGTCCCCATCGACCTTTCCTGGGGCCCTTGGCGAGATCTCAAGCCGGACGTGGTGCCGGCTGGTGAGCTGTTTCAGCAGCTGGGTTTCAAGGGACTTGCCAAACGGTGGCTGGAGTTGGATTCGGTCGCCGATAGTCCATCGGTGGCCCGTTCGCCCGCGACCCAGTACCGGACGGTCCAGTCGCTAGAGCAGCTGGAGGAGGTGATCGTCCACTGCCGCAAGGCACCTTGGGTCTCCTTCGACAGTGAGACGACCGGTTTGCAGCCGCGCGATGCACGACCGGTTGGCTACAGCCTGGCATGGGAGATCGGCTGTGCGGCCTACATCCCGCTGATGGCTCCTACAGGAACCACAACCCTCGATGCCGATCTTGTGCATGAACGTTTGAAGCCATTGCTGGAAGATCCAAAGATCAGGAAAATCGGTCAGCACCTGAAGTTCGATGCCATCCTCCTGAGATCGCAGGGAATCCATCTTCGAGGGATCCAGTTCGATACCATGGTGGCCGATTACCTTTTGGATGCCGGACAGCGCAATCATAGCCTCGGTGAAATCGCCAAACGGGTGCTCGATCGCGATTCCATCCCGATCTCCGATCTGATTGGAACGGGCAAGCAGCAGAGCACCATGGATCAGGTACCGCTGGAGAAGATATCCTACTACGCCTGCGAAGATGCCGACCTGCCGCTGCAGCTCCATCCAGTCCTTCAGCCTCGCATCCAGCAGCAAGGCTTGGAGTCGGTGTTTCGTGAGTTGGAGCTTCCGTTGATCGATGTGCTGGCAGCGATGGAGTATCAGGGCATCGCCGTCGATGTCCAACGCCTCCGCTCGCTCAGCGATCGCTTCGGCAAGCGGATCGAATCGATTCGCAAGGAGATCGAACTGCTGGCGGGAGGGCACTTCAATCCGGAGAGCCCCAAGCAGTTGGCCAAGGTGCTCTTTGAAGAGCTACAGTTACCAGTCGTCAAGAAGACCAAGACGGGGCCCAGCACCGACGCCGAGGTGCTGCAGGAACTGGCCACCAAGCATCCTCTGCCGGCGAAGATTCTCCAGTTGCGCCAGGCAGTTAAACTGAAGAGCACCTATCTGGATGCGTTGCCCGAGCAGATCAGTCCGGTGACGGGTCGTATCCATACCTCCTTCCGCCAGGACGTTGCGGCTACAGGTCGGCTAAGCAGCGTCGATCCCAATCTGCAGAACATTCCAGTACGCACCCAGGAAGGGAAGGAAATTCGATCGGCCTTCCGCGCTTCGCAGCCGGACTGGCTGCTTCTGAAAGCAGACTACTCGCAGATCGAACTACGGATCCTGGCGCATTACTCCCGGGATGCGGCAATGCTGCAGGCATTCCATGATGGCCTGGACATCCATGCGCAAGTCGCCAGTCAGGTCTATGGCGTCCCGATCGATCAGGTCAACAGCGATCAACGCCGAAGCGCCAAGGCGATCAACTTCGGAATCCTCTACGGTCAAAGCCCCTTTGGCCTTGCCAAGGCGCTACAGATTCCGCAAGACGAAGCATCGCGATTCATCGATCAGTACTTCGCGAGATTTCCCGGCGTCGTCGACTTCATGGAACAGTCCATCATGGAGTGCAGAAGGCAGGGATTCGTGCAGACGCTTTCGGGAAGGAAGCGCTGGATCCAGGGGGTGCGCGACTTCGCGACGCTGGAAACTAGGAAGAAGAAGGTGCTGCTGGAACCCGAACGGATGGCTGTCAATACAGTCATTCAAGGCTCAGCCGCCGACCTCATCAAGATGGCGATGATCGCCATCCATCGCCGACTAGAAGAATCCTCCGCTCTGGAGGCCCGGATGCTGCTGCAAATCCACGACGAGTTGATCTTCGAAGTGTCGCCAGATTCGCGGGACCGATTGGCGCAATGGGTCGCCAAGGAGATGACCGAGGCGGTGAAGCTGAGCGTGCCTCTGGAGATTGAACTCCAGGCGGGAAGCAGTTGGGGTGATTGCGAAAAGCTGGTCCTCTAGACAGAAGCCGCTGATAGTGCCTCCACTCCGGTCAGTGCCTCCTCGGCAACGCAATTTCAGCCCCGATGCGCGTCGAGTCGTCGGAGGTGGGGGCTGCGATCAAGGAGCTATTGGGACGGAGAAATCCTTCGAGTCTTGCTTCTGCGTGAATTGCGATCCCGCTCGCCTCGAGGTGCCGCTCCAACCCAGACCACTGGTCGCTAGGAACCACCAGTCTGCGATCGGGCTGATCGAGAAAGCGAGCGACTTCGGCCAGCCCATTTTCGTCGCTGCCTACCTCGCGAATCCAATGACCACTGTAAAGGACCCAGCTGGGTTCGATCGTGCCTACCGCCATCCAGCGAGTGCTTGGCTCGGGGCTGGCGTTTCGTGGGAAATGAGCCCTACCGACTGCGTCGGAATACCCGGAGGCCTCCAGGAACCGATCCAGATGGCTCCGCCGCCGATCCAGCTCGGGCAAAAGGAATATCGGGATCGCCGCCATCCAAATCGACGCGGCGACCAGGGTCGATGCCGGGATCAGGCTCGCTGTCGCCAGCGGGGAGCCGCCGGTGCGATGGCGGGTCATCGCCCAAGCCACTAGGCCAGCGGCCGGGAAGACCAGCCCCCAGGCCGCATAGGGCGCAAGGTCGCGCCAACCTTGCATGACGAGTGCGTAGGCTGCTGCCGCGGATATCGCGATGCCTGCCAGCGACAGCAAGGCGATCGCGACGGGATCGAGCCAACGGGGGACGTTCCATTCCCCGCGGGTCCAACGAGCCATCGCGACGCCGACAATGCATGCGACGCCTGGATAGGCCGGGGTCAGATAGCTGGGAAGCTTGGTTGCCGCCAAGCTGAATGCGGCTCCATAAAGTAGCAGCCATACCGTCCCCAGACGCACCATCGAACCTGTCCTGCTCCGGTCCTTCCAGCCCCAGACCACCGACCAGCCAATCGGCAAGAGGAAAAGCGACCAGGGGAAAATCCCCGCCAGGAGGGTTGCTGGATAGAACCACAGCCCTCCCTGATGACCTTCCATCGCCGCCACGGCTCGCCCCAAATTATGCTCCAGAAAAAAACCGCTCAGCCACCGTCCTTCGGTTCGATAACCGACCCACAGGTACCAAGGTGTGGCGACGGCAAGGGCGATCAGAAGCCCTGAGGGAAGGCGAGCCATTTGCAGAGTGCTCCATCCGTTGCCCCAGGCAAGTCGAGCCAATTGCAGTGCGGATGCATGGAGGGAACCGGTGGTGCTCAACCGGTCGATTGCGAGGCTGAGTCGGATGCGTTCGATCCAGTCCCAGGCCAAAGCCACGGCCAGTGGCAGGATCAGGCCTACTGGCCCCTTGGCCAGCATCGCCACTCCCCAGGATGCATAGGCCAGCCAGAACCACGCCGGTCGATTGGTGCCTTCGCGCTGGTGCATCATCGCCATCGCCATGCAGAGCAAACCGGCGGTGGCAAAGAGAATGAGCAGCGCATCGGGCGTCGCCGCGCGACCGGCGATCACAAACAAGAGGGAGGTCGCAAGCACCGCCGCCGACCAAAATCCAATGGAGGGGCCTGCGAGAAGACGCGTCCACAAGCCAAGCAACATGACCGTCGCCAAAGCGGCGATCGCCGAGGGGAGGCGAGCTCCCCAGGAATTCGTTCCCGCGAGTCGATAGGAGACCATCTGAGCCCAGTAGAGAAGAATCGGCTTATGGGTTCGCAGTTGGTTGTTGAAACGAGGGACGACCCAGTCGTTCGCCTCCAGCATCTCAATCGTGCAACGGGCGTTGCGAGGTTCATCCCGATCCAGCAGGCGACTGCTCCCTAGTCCAGCAAGCAACGTCGATGCGCCGATCCAGAAGATCGCGAACCATCGCCAATGGTTTCCCGCCTCCGATCGCTCCATCTGCCGCCTGCGCCCCGCAATTCCTTTTCGGGTTCCACCGAGGAAAAAAGCCCCTCGGCTGTCGATTGGTTGCGGATCCTACCACTGAGCTGGCAGGCACGACAAGAGCGACTGACTAGGCGGATTCCTTGATCGCAGGCCGCCCATATTCTAATGAACATTAGAATGTTGACGCACCAAGGCTGGGGCGGTTCATTCGAAGCGTCGCCGGATGCAGAAAGATGTCAGGAGAAAAATGCCTTGCAGGCGAGAAATCCTAGAATCGCACCGATCAGAAGGGCTGGGGGGAGAACGACGGCTACCGTCATCGCAATCCAGGCATGCCGCGTCGCGCGAAGGCTCTCTTCGCTCATCACCAATCCCTGGCCGGCGGGAGGCGAGGCAGTGGGGCGCGCGGGGTCGGGGAGGCCGCTGGAAGGAGAATCGTTCCCAGTCCAACCCGGTGGCATGGCGGCCGCAGAGGTCGATCCGTCGGCACCGCTCATCGAAAGCTCGGTCGGTTCGTGGGGGACGGGAGCCATCTCCTTTTCGTGAAGTGGAATGGGGGCTGCCATCCAGGGGCCTCGCGAAAGCCGACTGCTGGTCAGAAGGGCCGCATCCCCGGCCCACACCTCCATCCGCACCGCCACCTCGGCCGCCGTCTGGATCCGCTTCTTCGGGTCTTTTTCGATCATGTCGGCGATGATGTCGACGAATTCCTCGCTGATCTGAGGATTGAACTTGCTGGGATGGTAAGGCATCTCCTCCAGGTGGCGGCGGAGCTTGCTTCGTGAGTCGCCTCCAGGAAATGGCACCTTGCCGCAGATCGCGTAGTAGCAGGTGCACCCCAGCGCATAGATGTCGCTGACAGCCTGGACTTCCATCGGACTGGTGATCTGTTCCGGCGAAATGAAATCGGCGGTCCCGACGATCTTTCCGGCCAGCGGATCCTTGCTCCAATCCGCCGCAAACCCAGCCAAGCCGACGTCGGAAACTTTGGCGACTCCATCGGGCGTCACCAGAATGTTCCCAGGTTTGACATCTCGGTGAACCAGCCCCCGTTCGTGCGCGTACTGAAGCCCCAGGGCGGCCTGCATCAGGATGCTGGCCGCCTGCTGGATCGACAAGGGGCCATGCATCCGCACCAATCGCCGCAAATCCATCCCTGGAACATACTCCGTCACAAGGAAATGGACATTGCCGTCGACCCCCGCATCGTAGGCTCGTACCAGATAAGGGCAATCCAGCTGCGCCTGCATCCGGATCTCGCGGGTGAAACTCTCCCTCGCCTCGGGACTGGATCGCGTGATCGGCAAGACCTTGATGGCACATTGGCGCCGTAGGACTTGGTGGACCGCTTTGAAGACCTGACCCATCCCCCCTTGCCCGATCCAGTCGGTGATTAAGTATTGTCCTAGCGTCAGTTTGGATCTTCCTGCCAGCAGTTGGTCGGCTTGGTAGCGGGTCAGCACTCCTTGAAGCACCAGAGTCTGTGCAATTTCATCGGGAGTTGGCGTTTGGGTGGAACTGCTAGGTGTCGCAGCAGCTCCAACCACCTGCTCGATCGCCGTCGACAGGTGCTGCTGTGTCACGACACCACTGGCCAGGCAGGCCATGGCAAACGGGGTTTCTAATCCAGAAGAAATGTCGCCCATCAGTGCACTGTTTCCTAAAATCATTGCGGACCTGCCCTGGGTGCTACCGAAGTGACTCCAGAGAGTCATGGCCTAGGAGCCGGCTGGAAAGCGCCGAACTCGATCGCTGCATGCTGGCTGGTCGACTTGGAGGCGGGCCAGAACCCACTCGGATTTCCAGTAGTTTTTATCTCCAGTTCAGGATTGCTCAATGCGAACCATCGTGATCGGTGATATTCATGGCTGCCTGGCCGCTCTAGACACCCTGCTAGATACCATCGCCCCTACCTCAGAGGATGTGATCGTTACCCTGGGTGATTATATCGATCGCGGCCCAGACAGCCGTGGGGTGATCGAACGACTGATCCAGGTTTCCAGCCACTGCACGCTCTATCCTCTGATGGGAAATCATGAGGAAATGATGCTTCTGAGTCTTCAAGGAGGAGTCTCCCCATTTCGATGGCTGCAAAACGGTGGAACCGAAACGATGGAATCGTACGGGTTTACCGGAGATGTCGATGTGATCCCCAAGGAACATTTCGACTTCCTCAACAACCTGCTCCCCTACAAGGAACTCGATCAGTTCCTTTGCCTGCATGCCAACTACGATTCCGAAGTGCCTCTTGCGGACCAGACCCCCGCCTATCTTCGATGGATCAAGTTGACGGAAAGTTTCCCACAGCCCAACCCCGAGGTCAAAAGACTGATCGTCGGCCACACTCCGTCGCGGGACGGTGAAGTGGTCTTCCACCCCCATCTGATCGCGCTGGACACCTTCTGTTACGGCGGAGGCTGGCTATCCGCTCTCGATCTGTCGACGCTGGAAGTCTATCAATCGGATCTCGACGGCCGACTGCGGCAATAGCGCACGTTTCAGACACGTTTTGCGCACATCTTCTGCGCGTGCTTTGTCTGCAAGTGCTGATTTGAGCGGGACTTGCTCTAAATCAACCAGCCGAGATAGACCACGATAGAACACGTCCGTCATGCGTCGTCTCCCTCTGGCGGCTGCTGCCCCGGAAGCCATTTTGCACCCCATGACCGTCCGACGTTGTAGGCTTTGCCATGGCGTTTCAGCGTATTCAGCAGTGAGCGGACGGTCGTTTCGGGAAGAGACGGGAGAACTTGCCGCAGGAGAGCCGTTGCTCGACGAAATCGGGGAGGACGAATGAGCAAGTACAGGCTGAGATTCCTCCGGAACGAAGTCATAGAGCCAGTGTCGGCTCAGCCGCTGAAATGATCCGCCTTCGAAGCGATCGAAATCGCTTGGCCGAACGACGACGCCAAGCGGCACTGATCATCGAGGTTCAAAAAAGTTTTTGGACTGCTCGATGCCAGCACCAGTCCGACGGTCGACGAGAAGAAAGAAGGATCGCAACCCAGCAGCTTCGCAAAGATATCGGAATCGCCATGGCATGTCGTGCCCTCGATGTTCCTCGTGCGACCTACTATCGACGTCTGTCCGAAGGTGCCTGATGGCATCCCAGCGGCTGGGGGCTTAAGCTGTTATGGCACTTGAAAGCAGCTCCACTAGTGTCGCGAGTGTCGCTGAACAACCGGTGGACCGGTACTACGTAGTCCAGGAGGCGATCGCTATGAGTCACTCACGTTGTTTGCCAACCTTGTCCCGTTTGAGGACATTGCCGATCGCCAGGGCGCAGGGCCGGTTGGATGCATCCCACCGCAGCTTGGTCGCCTTGCTGGCTCTGATTGCCTTCTTGTTTTTTGATTCGGCCGCCGCAATGGCTCAGGCCGATGAGGCATCCCGATCTTCTACCAATGCGCCGCTTCGCTTGCTGATCGTCGATGGTCAGAACAACCACGGCAACTGGCCAAAAACCACCGTCATCATGAAGCGATGCCTGGAAGCTTCGGGACTTTTTCAGGTCGATGTCGCCCGCACTCGCTTCACATGGCAGGGGGATTCCCTACTGAAGGAGTTTCCATTGGAAGATGGGGTGACGCGGGAGGCGACCCAGCAGCCGAAGCCCGATCCTGATTTTGCGCCCCGCTGGGATCAATACGATGTGGTTCTCAGCAATCTGGGATTCGGAGCCGCTCCCTGGCCTGAAGCGACACAGGAGTCGTTTGAGAACTACATGCGAGAGGGTGGCGGCTTGGTGGTGGTCCATGCAGCCAACAATTCTTTCGGCGATTGGAAAGGATTCAATCAGATGATCGGCGTGGGTGGTTGGGGAGGCAGAAACGAGAAAAGTGGCCCCTACATCTATCTGGATGAATCGGGCAAGACCATTCGAGATACCTCGGCCGGTTCCGGTGGCAGTCATGGAGCCCAGCACCCGTTCCTGGTGGTCCTGCGCGATCGCAACCATCCGATCACCAAAGGCTTGCCCCAAACCTGGCTGCACGCCAATGACGAACTGTACGATCGGTTGCGCGGGCCAGGGGAAAATCTCACGATTCTGGCGACTGCCTTTGCCAGTCCGGACCAAGGAGGTTCAGGGCGTCATGAACCGATGGTGATGACCGTGGAGTATGGAAAGGGGCGAGTCTTCCACACGCCGATGGGGCACGCCGACGAATCGGTGCAGTGCTCTGGGTTTCAAACCCTGTTGGTGCGCGGGGCTCAGTGGGCGGCCACCGGCCAAGTGACGACTGAAGTCCCCCCCGACTTCCCGACAGCAGAGGAATCGCGCATCCGGCCTTTCCAGCCGTGACGCATGTCAAGCTTCGAATCCTGACCCCAGTCACCTGGCGCCGATCGATTGCCAAAAACAACGGCTCGATCGGTGCCATCCACCGGGCGAAGCTCCGATCTCCCTCGCGCCATTTCTAATAGCCGCTCCCAGTTCGCCAGCAGGCTCCCAGTCTGACGCAACCTGCGTCATCGGCAACCGATCGCCACCATGCACATATCGTCTTCCTGCTTTCCCGAGCCGATGTGGGCGACGACGGACTGGATGATCGATTCCATCAATCCATCCAAATTGCCTTGATGCTCCGACACCATCTTGCGGACCCGCTCGATGGAGAACTGGGTGTTGTCTTCCCCAAAAGCCTCAAAGACGCCATCGGTGTACATCAGCAAGAAGTCACCTGGTTTGAGATCGATCCTCGCACCCTGATAGCTAGCCTCCTCCTCGGTTCCCAGCGGCCATCCAGACTCCTCCTGACCTGGTTCTTCGATCGATCCATCAGCACGCTTCAGAAGCGGTGGCATGTGGCCGGCATTGACGACGATGGCGCTGCCTCGAGCCGGATCCAGGAAGATCGCGCACATGGTGACTGTGTTGTCCAGTCCAAGAGCACAGATACGTCGATTGAGCGATTCCATGGCGACGACTGGGTCGTTGGAGCTGGCGAAGGCGAAACGAGTTTCGGCCGACAGCTTGGCCATGAACATCGCAGCAGCAATACCATGCCCCACCACATCGGCCACTAGGATCGCCCACTGCCCCTGGCTCAGCTGGATGTAGTCGAAATAGTCTCCACCGATATCCAGCTGGGGTTGATAGAACTGAGAAAACTCGAAGCGATCGATGCCCGGTGGCTTTTGAGGAAGAAACGCTGACTGAACCTGACGCGCCAGCGATAGATCCTGCTCCAGCACCTTCTGCAGCAGCAGTTGCTCCACCATCCTCGCATTCTCAAACGCAATGCGAACCTGCCCGGAAACCGCCATCAACATTTCCAGGTCTCGCTCTTCAAAGCGAGCCTTCTTCTGGGAGTCTAGCTGGATGGCACCGATCGGCGTCGAGTTGCTTAGTACAATCGGCGCGATGATGGCAGAGCGAATCGAAAAGTCGAGAATGCTTTGCGAGTCCTTGAAACGCTCGTCCTTCGCGGCATCAAAAACCAGAAGCGCTTCCTTCTTCTCGATCGCATACTGCAGCACCGATCGGCTGATCTGGTGGACCGATTCGTCCTGCCCTTCCTTGCGGTCTTTAATCCACCTGGGAATCAGCTCTCCTTCCTCATCCAAGAGGAGGACATAGCCGCGATCCGCCTGGGTGAAAATCTCGAACAATCCATCGAGTACTTTAGGCAGAACGACCTCTTGCGAAACGGCGCCATCCAAAGCTCGTGAGATCGCCACCATGGCGGAGAGCTGCTGCTGGGCCGGGACCTTCGATGCGGTTCCATAGCCGCTGCCGACATCCTCCCGTTTTCCCAGAATCGATCGCGATCCACTCTGTAGCGGATCATCGACCATCTCCACTTCCACCTTGCTGCTGGGAAGCGTGCCAGCACTTCTCGGGACCGTCAGTTCCTGCGTTTCATGAAACGTGAACTCCAGATCACAGATCCGGATCGCATCGCCATCCTTCAGCAGCGTCGCCTTGTGAAGCCATTCGCTGTTCAGATACGTGCCGTTGCGACTCCCCATGTCCTGCAGCAGGTAGCGTCCGTCGCGAAAGGAAATCTTTGCGTGTTGCCGGGAGACCGAACCGGAGTCGAGCACGATGTCGCAGTCGGGATGCCGACCCAGCACCATTTCCCGATTCTCCAGGCGGATCTTCTGGCCTCGCTTCTCTTCTGGACCTCCCACCAACGTGATGTTCGCCATCGCTACCTCACCTGCAGACCTGCGTTCTGCTCATGCAACTGGATGTTGGAATCAAATCCCCTCCCCGAGGGGGATCGTCCCCACGACCCATCGTGACGGCTAGGCGAGCAATTGTCCAGATTGACCGGCAAATCGGGCTGGCCAAGGCTGGCCACCACCAGATCTTGTTTGGCGGCCTGCCGGACCCTTGCTGCTTCCGAGGGGAACTTGGCCAGCAGGATTCGGATTGAAACCGATGGCTCAAACCGCTATTTACCCCACCTGCCGTTCCTTTGTGCCGAGGTGACGGCGGTTCCACTAGAGGCTTCATGGAGGTTCTTGGATGCCCAGTTTGTTGGCTACCCAATCACCCGGAAAACGCGATTACCCCAGCTTCCGATCGGTTTTGTCGGGTGCTGTCCACCTGCATGCGGTGGCGCTGGTGTTGGCCGTAGCCACTTCGACCCAGGCGCAGATGGGGGGAGGCCAGAACCTACCGGCATTCGAGGATCCTTCCTTCCGCGACAAACTCTGGGAGGCCGGAGGACCGGCTTTTCGCGATGCTCGTAGCGGCAAGATGATTGTTGATGTCCAGGTCGAAGGGAATCAGACGGTCAGCGAACACAAAGTGCTCTCCCACATGCAGTCGCGCCCCGATCGGCTCTACGATCCCGAGCAGCTCAATCAGGATACCCGAGAACTCTATCGCACCGAACTATTTGACAAGATCGAGACATTTGTCGACGAAGTCCCAGAGGGAGTCCGCCTTCGGGTTCGGGTTCGCGAGAAGCCTTCCGTTCGATCGGTGGTCTACCACGGCAATACCCGTATCGAAGATTCGACACTCAAGAAGCATGCCGGTATCGATCAGGGAGATCCGATCAGCCCGGTAGCGGTCGAACAGGCCAGGCAGAGACTGCTGACCTACTATCAGGATCAGGGCTTTGGGCACGCAGACGTTCAGATCGCCAATGGGAACCGCCCTGGGGATCGCGATGTCATTTTTCGAATCAGCGAAGGGAACAAGGAGCGGATCTGGGACATTCGGATCGTCGGCAACCAAGCGTTCTCGGAAGCCGTCCTGAAGACTCGGATCAAATCGAAGGATGCTCGCAACGGAGCCACCCCTTATTTCTTCAATATCGCCGATCGCGGGCAGATCGAAGAAGATCGGAAGGAACTGGAGCGATACTACCGGAGGCTAGGCTACTTCGATGCTCGCGTCGACTTTGGACTGAAATACGATGACTCGGGAAAATGGCTTTCCATCAACTTCGTCGTCAGTGAAGGGGATCGATACACCGTGGGAGAGATCACCTTCCAGGGACATCGGTTCTATACATCCGAAGATCTTGCGGCCGGAATGAAACTGAAGAGCGGGGACTTTTTCAACCAGGATCGAATGGATTTTGATGCTAGGTTGATTCGACAGGTTTATGGCGCCCGTGGCTTCATCTTCGTCGACGTCACTCCCGTTCCCATCTATCTGCCGGGGCGTCGCGTCAACCTCGTCTATGAGATCGAGGAGGGGGACGTCTATCGCGCCAGTCAGATCAATGTGCACATTGCGGGTGAGAACTTTACGAAGGAACGTGTGGTCTTCAATCAGATGGGGAATCTCTACGAGGGAGGCATCATCGACCAACGCAAGGTGGATGATGCCGAGCGTCGCTTGCGGTTCTCCGAGCTGTTCGTGAACTACCCGGCCGATGGCGAGCCACCCCGGATCGAGATCCTCCCTCAAGTCGATGAGGACTCGGAACAGGAATGAAACAGCAAGAAGTACCAGATCGTTCGATCCCAGGGGATGCAGATCATCACCTCCCAAATGCCGCTCTGAGGCGCCTGATGCAGTCTGAACCAAAATACAATCGCCGAATCGTTCACCCAAGGCGACGCGCTTGGTTGCTCGCCGGCCTCTCGCTGTGCGGTTGGGCTGCTTGGCTTGCCATCCCGCCGTCCGCTTGGGGACAGTCTGATCCCTTTCTCCTCTCAAGCCCTCCACCGT
>Ga0315901_10005990_pt1 | contig 14650 bp, 11 predicted proteins | sample LakEriMetagenome_10_FD_203761 | JGI IMG/M metagenome (GOLD analysis project Ga0315901, IMG submission 203761) | Freshwater fungal communities from buoy surface, Lake Erie, Ohio, United States - Buoy 2 MA116 | ecosystem: Environmental > Aquatic > Freshwater > Lake | place: USA: Lake Erie, Ohio... | reverse complement strand
CGAGCAATGGATTACGCCCAAGATATCTGTGGTGTTAAACTCCATGAATCGTTCGAACAACTACTAGCAGAAGCCCCTAGCAATGTATTCACCAATGGGGTGGAAAGCTACCTTCAACAAGTGGTCCCCTCCAGGGTAACCTTAGAGCGAGTCGCTATGCACTTCGCTGTAGCCTCCCTTTTTGAAGAACATCCAGAAAAACTGAACCTGTTTAACTACACTAATACTGTCCTATTCTTTGAGAAAATTGAAGCAGGAACTCCAAGCTTGGCAGGTGGAAGACTACAAATCCGGTCAAAATTGACTGGCTATGAACGAACCTTTTCCTTCGCTGTCCTTTACCTTGGCCAGCAACATATCATTGGAAGCATCAGCGAAACCATGAATGCCTCCACCTTTGATCAAATGTGGGACTTGACCGCACGGTATTTCAGAAAAGCAAGCCTGGGAGAAACCATCAGTGCACTCCAAAAATACTTTGGACCTGAAAAGTTTACCCTCTCCAGCCTTTTCAAAGATGAAAAAATAAAAATTATTCGGGAAATAACCGACGCAAGTATGACCGTAGCCGATGCAGGCTTTAAAGATGTATACAAGGATAACTACCAACTTATCACCGGGCTCGAAGAGGAAGGACTGCCTGTCCCAGATACTTGGCGCAACGTCGCTGCTTATGTGCTCAATAGTGACTTACTTCAATTCTTTCAATCACAAGAAACCCTAGACCCTAGACGACTTAAACGAATCGCCCAGGATATAAAAAGATGGGAAATTAAACTAACAGACCAAGATGCTGTTCAACATGCAATCAGCACCAGAATCTACTCCGAAATCTCGAAACTAAGCTTCGAACCAACTTCACTCCCCCGAGTAAAATGGCTCATAGAAGTTATATCCACCATCCAACAACACACCAACCTTCAACCTGATATCTGGCGCTCGCAAAATGTCTTTTACCTGTTCACTAAAGGATACAGAAAAGGACTCTGGAACTTTGCTAACGAAGATTGGCGAATTACCTTCGAACAATTGGCAACACTCCTGAAGGTACAACTTAAATAAATAATGTCTAATTATTGATCATTAACCCTTTTCTATGAAAAATAGCTTAAAAATTGCACTATTCGCAATAGCATTCCCCATTTTATCTCAAGCGCAATCACTTGAAATATCCGAAAAAAACCTGAATAAACATGTTTACTACCTCGCTTCCGACAAACTTAAGGGTAGAGGAACCGGAACTCCAGAAGAAGCAAAGGCAGCAAAATACATCGCAAAACAATTCAAAAAAGCAGGACTTAGCCCAAAAGGCAATAATGGCTGGGAACATACCTTCACCCATAAAAAATCATCCGACCCACACGGAATGATGCAGGATGGCCCCAAACTAGAATGCCGGAATGTAGTAGGATACCTAGATAACGGAGCTCCTTATACCATCGTAATTGGTGCCCACTACGATCACCTCGGACTAGGACATGACCACAACTCACTCGATGCCAACCCAGTTGGAAAAATTCACAACGGCGCAGACGATAATGCATCCGGAACTGCAGGAGTGATCGAAATGGCTAATTACTTCGCAAATAATGGCGTAAATGAACAACATAACTTTCTCTTCATCTGCTTCTCAGGTGAAGAATTAGGCCTCGTCGGATCTAAGAAATATACCGAAAATCCAACCATCGACCTTGAAAAAGTCAGCTTTATGATTAATATGGATATGATTGGCCGACTAAATGAAGAAAAGAGACTAGTAATTGGCGGCGTAGGAACATCTCCCTCTTTTGTCCCTGCCATCGATGGCCTTCAAACAACTATTGGAATTAAAAAAGATAGCGCAGGAATCGGCCCTAGCGACCACACCTCCTTCTATCTCAAAAACATCCCAGTCTTATTCGCTTTCACTGGCCAACACTCCGACTACCATAAACCCTCTGACGATGCCGACAAGGTCAACTATGCAGGCCTAAAAGAGGTAATTACTCTAGTAAAGTCAATCATTGAAGTCCTTGATAAAGAACCTAAACTCACCTTTCAAGCCACCAAATCAAAAGAGTCAGATACTCCACGATTTAAGGTCACCATGGGAATCATGCCTGACTACACCTTCAGCGATCTAGGTGTAAAAGTGGATGGAGTCACCGAAGGTAAACCAGCTTCAAAAGCAGGACTCCAACAAGGGGATATTATCCTAGAACTCGGTGAATTCCAAATCACCGATATGCAGGCGTATATGAAAGCCCTAGCAGCCCATAAAAAAGGGGATACTGTAAAAGTAAAAGTAAAAAGAGGCGCTGAATCAAAAGTAATGGAGGTTACTTTTTAAACAGCAAGCAAACTAAAGCGTTCTATAAGAATGATATCTACAATTCTTATCGCGGGAGGAACAGGCCTGGTCGGCCGAAGACTCACAGAACTGCTTGAACAACAAGGGAAAACCGTCCGCCTGCTCACCAGATCGCCAAAAGGCAAGAACCAGTTTGCTTGGGATCCTGCAAAAGGCACTATCGATGAGCAGGCCGTATTCGGTGCCGATGCTGTCATTAACTTAGCGGGCGCTGGCATCGCAGATGCCAGGTGGACAACAGCTCGAAAAAAATTACTCATCGACAGCAGGGTACAAAGCACTAACCTCCTTCACCAAACGTTCGTCAAAACAGGATCTAAACCCTCCGTCTACCTGTCCGCGTCTGCGATAGGAATTTATGGGAACTCAGGAGAGGAGATCCAAACCGAAAACCAACCAATTGACCAACAGCCTAATAGGCCTTTTATGGTAGATTGCTGCGACCAGTGGGAAAAAGCTGCAATGGATATCGAACAAGAAGGTATCCGAACCGGACTGTTCCGAATTGGGATTGTCTTGGATAAAAACGGAGGCGCATTAGCAGAAATAAGCAAGCCCATCCACTTCGGTTTAGCCGCCTATTTCGGCGATGGCAAAGCTTGGTACTCTTGGATTCATAATGACGATTTGTGCAGCCTGCTAATCTGGGCAGTACAAAATCCTGACATCAAAGGTATCTACAATGCAGTAGCGCCTAACCCCGTCCGAAACCTTGAGTTTGTAAAAACCACCGCATTCGCAATGAAAAAATGGGCGGTTCCCGTCCCAGCCCCCTCTTTCGCCCTCCAACTTCTAATGGGGGAAATGGCTGCAGTGGTCCTTAATAGCAATCGAGTGAGTGCTAATAAACTACTTTCAGCAGGATTTCATTTCGAGTATCCAACCCTAAAAGAAGCCTTAGTTAATGTGTACAAATAAAACCCACCACCACCCTGCATGAATCGCATCAGTGTCTTCGATATTTTTAAAATTGGTATCGGTCCCTCTAGCTCCCATACCATGGGACCTTGGCGAGCCGCTCAACGCTTTACCAGAGAGATCCAACTAGATCGAGTGGCCGCCATTCGTGTCGACCTCTATGGCTCCCTCGCAAAAACAGGAAAAGGACACGGCACAGACTTGGCTGTCCTCCTGGGATTAAACGGCGACGACCCCGTTACCATCCCTGTTGAAAAAGTTCAGCCAACCATCGATCAAATTAACCAATCAAAAAATATCCAGCTCGGCGGCAAAAAAACAATTCAATTCAATCCTGAATTAGATATTGTCTTTCATTTAGATCAAAGCCTACCCTACCACGCAAATGGGCTAACCTTCACCGCGTTTTATGATCAGGATGAAGGACTCAGCCAAACGTACTTCAGCGTCGGAGGAGGATTCGTAGTTAAAGAAGGGGAAGAAAACGCCACTTCAGATGTAACACTTCCCTACCCCATCGATCATGGAAAAGACCTTGAACGTTGGTGCCAACTTACCCAAAAACCAATTTCGGCAGTCGTCTGGGAAAATGAACTCACTTGGCGGTCCTCCAACCACATTAAGGCAGACTTACTTCATATCTGGGAGGTAATGAAACAATGTATCTACAATGGATGCCATACAGAAGGTATACTGCCCGGAGGATTGAACGTCATCAGACGAGCTAAACCCCTCGCCCAAACCTTGATCAAAGGCCGCGTTTACAACAATGCAGATGAATGGATCCGACAAATTTGCCGAGGAGGACACACTTTTCAAGAAACCCTCAAATGGGTAAGCTGCTTCGCACTCGCCGTTAATGAAGAAAATGCCGCCTTCAGCCGAGTAGTCACCGCTCCCACCAACGGAGCTGCCGGAGTAATCCCCGCTGTCTTAATGTACCATGTGTGCTTTAGTGATAATTTTAACGAAGAAGATATTGTTCGATTCCTACTCACCGCAGCTGAAATGGGGAGCATCTTTAAAAAGGGTGCAACTATATCCGCTGCCATGGGCGGATGTCAAGCCGAAATAGGAGTCTCCTCCGCCATGGCAGCCGCCGGATTAACCGAATGTCTGGGCGGATCTCCCGATCAAGCCATCATGGCAGCTGAAATCGCCATGGAGCACCACCTCGGCCTTACCTGCGACCCCATCGGCGGCCTGGTCCAAATCCCCTGCATCGAAAGGAATACCATGGGAGCCATTAAGGCCATTACCGCCGCTCAAATCGCACTAGAAAGCGATCCTACTAAAGCAAAAGTAAGCCTGGATGCCGTCATCAAAACGATGAAAGAAACAGCCGAAGACATGAACTCCAAATACAAAGAAACTTCTGACGGCGGCCTGGCGCTCAACATCCCCGTCAATGTTGTAGAATGCTAACCATTATTTTCCAATTCTATGTACCTAAAACTCATCTCCACCCTTCTACTCACCAGCCTCCTGCTGGCATGCAACGACCGTAAAGAAGTCACCGCTCTGCAAACTGAAACCGAATATATCCACGACGAAGCAATGAAGCTGATGGGGCCAATGAACGCACTCGTCCGAGACCTAAAAAAAGAGCTCGCCGAAATCGATTCTACCTCCGCACGATTCGACACTATACAGCAAACCATCCTGTTCGCTAAACAGGCAGAGTCCGATATGATGGAATGGATGAAAAACTATAAAGCACCAACAGAATCAGTATCCAAAGAGGAAGCTATAAGCTACCTAAACCAACAAAAAACGGCTATCGAAAAAAATGCTCAAGACTTGCAAGAGGCAACCAATCGAGCCAAATCACTTATTGAAATAAGATAATTCGCCCATCATCCCGTAAATATCCCAAGCAAAACGAACCAAAACCCCAAAAATTACCAATAAAAAAAGTCCCCGAATAAACGTGTTCCCCCTTAAAACAGCCATCCGACTGCCTACATAAGAACCTGCCACATTACAGACCATCATCGGTATAGCTAAATGGTATAAAACATATCCACTCGAAATGAAAAACACCAAAGAAGAAGCGTCCGCAACCACATTTACGATCTTCGAAATCGCAGAAGCACGTAAAAAGCTGTAGCCCAACACACTCACAAAACCAAAAACCAACAAACTACCAGTACCCGGACCAATCAATCCGTTATACAAACCCAAGACCCCACCAATCGCAGCCCCAGCCCAAGGCTCCATTCCAATACCATATTTCAACTGCTCCTTGTCTCCAAACTGTTTGTTGGTATACGTATAAACCGCAATTAATATTATCAAAATAAAAATAACCGGCTTCATGACCCATGTCGGAATCTGACTCTGTACTAAAGCTCCCGAATACGAACAAACTGCCGCTGAAATTGCCGCATACATCACAGTAGTCCATGGTAACCGGACCGATCGAAGGTAGTTAAACGCTGCTACAGAGGTTCCTACAGCAGAAGCTAACCGATTGGTACCAATAATATTTGGTACACTTAAATGCGGAAAAAGAACAAAAAAAGCCGGAATCTGCACCAAACCACCTCCACCCACTACACTATCAATAAAACCCGCTAAAAAGGCAAACAAACAAAGAATAAGCAGACTATCCAGCGAATCGTAAAACAAAACTGCATCCATGAACTCATTTTTTGCAAATGTAACCTCAATAGTGTGCCAAATTCCGTTTTTCGAATAAAAACAACCGTTAACAGCCCCTTAGGCCTCCTATATCTATAGAAAACAGGTAATTCTACCCTTAGCTGTACATTTATGCTATCAATGCAACGAACACAACATGCTTGCCTATATCCCTGCTCAGTAGTTATTCGTTTGCTCAACTTTCACTTCATCAAGTAACACAACACTTGTCAACTCGTATGCAGCTTTTTACCAAAACAACGGCAATCCTCGCTCTAGTGATGGCCAACCTGCCATCCATCGCCCAAGGTGGCTACTTCCAACAAAAAGTTAATTACACCATTAACGTAACCCTGGATGATAAAAACCATCAAGTCAATGGCGATATAACCATCGATTACACCAACAACGCACCGCAAGAATTGTCCGAAATCTGGATGCACATCTGGCCAAACGCTTTCAAAAATACCCATACCGCCTACTGCCATCAAACACTTCGCCAAGGATCCGAAAAATTCTACTTCTCCCCTAAATCCGATCGTGGAGAGTGTAAAATGCTCGACTTCTCCGTAAATGGTACAAAAGCAAGCTGGCACTATGACCCCAAGCACCCCGATATAGCACGGATCAAATTGTCCCAACCGCTCAAAACAGGTCAGACCATCCAAATCCAAACACCATTTATGGTGCAAATCCCAGCCTCCTTTTCCAGACTGGGACATGTTGAAACTTCTTACCAAATGACACAATGGTTCCCAAAACCAGCTGTTTTTGACCAATACGGTTGGCACCCAATGCCCTACCTCAATCAAGGTGAGTTCTTCTCCGAATTCGGCAACTTCGATGTAAAAATAACCCTGCCAGAAAATTATGTAGTAGGTGCCACCGGCTCTTTAATGACCAGCACCGAACAGGAGTTCCTAACTACGAAAACAATTGAAACACAAAAAAAACTCCAAGACCTCGAAAACCAACCCAAACAAACAATAAATAAACGAAAAAAAACCACCGAGGACCCCTTCCCAGTCTCCTCTACGACGTTCAAAACACTCCACTACCATGCCGAAAATGTACATGACTTCGCCTGGTTCGCCGATAAACGATTCCTGGTAGTCAAGGACACCGCACGTCTAGCCTCCGGCAAAACCGTCGAATGCTGGGCAATGTTCACCCAAAGTGATGTAAAACACTGGAAAAAAGGCGCATTCTACGTCAAAAGAGCCATCGAATTCTACTCCGAACACGTTGGAGACTACCCTTGGCCCCAAGCTACCGCAGTACACTCCGCCCTAAGTGCTGGAGGAGGAATGGAATACCCAATGGTGACAGTGATAGGAAACACAGACTCCGACTATAGCCTCGACCAGGTTATAACACATGAGGTGGGTCACAACTGGTTCTATGGTATCCTTGCCTCCAATGAACGCGACCACCCCTGGATGGACGAAGGCCTCAACTCCTACTACGAACAACGATACCTCCGAACCTATTACGGGGATGCAAATCGGAGTATCAGCCTTCCTAAAACACTTTATGACCCCCAAAAGCACGGAGACCTCATGGAGACTGGCATTCTGCTACTCGCCCGCATCGGCGAAAACACCCCTCCAGACCTGAATTCCGACCAGATGACCAACGCTGCCTACGGCCTTCAAGTGTACATGAAAACAGCCCACTGCTTACGCTGGCTCGAAAACGCCGTCGGCACAAACCAATTTGATGCCGCCATGAAAAATTATTTTCAAAAATGGAGGTTCAAACATCCTTACCCCATCGACTTTGAACAAGCCCTAAAAGCGAATGGAATCGAAGCAGACTGGTTTATGAAAACCATGACGACTCGGCAAAATGCAGACCCTGCAATCGTTCGTGCCACTCAAAATGAGGATAAGAGCTATCATATAACCGTTCGCCAACGCGGAAAGCTAACCGCCCCATTCAGCATCACAGCACTAAAAAATGGTAAAGAGGTAACTACCCGCTGGTTCTCCCCAACCGAAAACCAATCCACTTTCCTATTCCCAACAGTCGACGCGGATGCCTTCGAACTGAATCGCCAACATTTGGCACTTGACCTCCACCACCATAATAACCACCTCAAAACAAATGGTGCCTTCAAAAAAAGCGAACCACTTGAGGTTAAATTGGTCGCCCCAGTCGAAAACCAACAGAAAAAAACCCTAGGCATTTTGCCCTGGATTGGTGGCAACCAGTACGACGGATTTATGCTAGGAACACTACTCTATAATCCAATATTACCCGGCCAACGCCTCCAATACTACTTGGCTCCTGGCTTTGCTTTTAATTCAAAAAATTGGGTAGGCGGCGCTGACCTCCGATACCGAATCATCCCTTCAAAAGGACAAATTAAAAGGATAACCATCGGCTTAAATGCCCGCTCTTTCTCAGATGACCACCGCGTATCACCTAATGATCAGTTCGGAGACCGGTTCTACCGAATCAGCCCATGGCTTAAAACAGAATTAAGGTCTTCTAATACCGCCCTTCGCCAATCCGCGCTATTGCGCTGGAACCATATTGGTCAAGAGGCCGGAATAGACGCCAAAGGTATTTTACAAGAAACATTCACCAGTAATATTTGGGAAACCCAGTACCAACTTAGCAATCTGGCGCTCCCCAACCCTTTCGACTTCACCTTTGCACTAGAAGGCCAAAACTGGCACCAAGAGGCCAGCCACCAACGCTATGTGCGGTTATCTGCAGAGTGGAAGCAAGCCTTTTTCTACCAATCAAAGAGAAGCCTACAGCTTCGACTGTTTGGAGGCTATTTCCTACAAAATACGCAACGAAATAGTGAATTAGTTGGATTTTCTGCTAGCCAACAAAGTACAAGAGCTGCGCTCTCACTGGCACAAAACGGATACTCTGACTATAAATACGATGCAATTTTTATCGGCCGCAATGAATTGTCTGGCCTGGGTGGACGGCAGGTTAACTTAGCAGAAGGAGGATTCAAATACGCTTTTGGACTTCCCTACAGCGCTAGCGGCAATGTCGGCCACAGCAACAACCTTCTCTTTGCAGTCAATCTATCGGCAGATTTGCCGTTTAAAATTCCAGGCCTGCCCATTAAGCCCTACTACGATGCCGGCTTTGCAGATCTTGGATTCCTGACGAACACAAATACCGCCTCTAATTGGTTTTGGAGCAGTGGCCTTACCCTCGCATTCTTAAAGGGCAACCTAAACGTACACTTACCTTTAATCAACTCTTCCAACCTGGAAACACTATACAAACAAACCAGCAACGGAAACTATTTCAACAGAATAACATGGAGCGTTAAACTCAATAACCTGGAACCATTGGAAATAGCGGATCGCTTCCTAAAATAGTACAAGGAGAGTACACCATAATAGCAAAAAGCGGCCCCCAAGTTGATCCTGAGGGCCGCTTTTTAACTAGCTAAGCAACTATAATCTTATTTTTTATCCTGCTTGGCAAATACCTTCCTTAACAACTCACTGTTCCGTAAACTTACATTTGAACGGATCCCTTTCTCTTTTTCTTCAACCAAGCCAAAAAGTCCCACCAAGGCCATCTTGGTGACGTGGTCATCTAATTCGGGATTGGTCTTGGTAACCAGCGGAAGCTTATTATAGGCTCCCACCGCTTCTCTCCAATACGTCCGAGCATTCACTTTATCTAAAGAAGCTTGAATAATTGGTTTGAACTCTGCATACAAGGCCTGATAGGTAGTTTTCTCTAGGTAACGAGTGGCAGCATCAGGATTGCCCGAAAGAATTTTCATTGCATCTTGAAACGTCATTTGCTTGATGGCCGCCAAAAAAATAGGCTTTGCCTTGGTGGCAGCATCCTCAGCTGCCCGATTCATCCGCTCTGTCAAATCCGCTTCTACATTGGCAAATCCGGGAACAGCTTTAAGTTTATTAGCCACCTTCTGAGCCTCCTCGGGCATCAAGATCTTATAAGGACTTTTAAAGTACCCGTCCTTTGCAGACAGGAAACTGGAAGCCTCACTTACCCCAATATTCAAGGCCTCTTTCAACCCACTCCCAATTTCATCCTGCGTCAAATCTCCATCTGTTACCGCCTGAACTGCATTTTTAGCCTTGTTCAGCGCATCCTTAAACTGCGCCTGCGCTGTATGAGCCAATAAGCCCATTGCCAGCATAAGAAATAGTCCTTTTTTCATGTTTATCTGATTTGTAAATACGTTGCTAAAACGTTTGAATTCAAAAAATGGCTCAACCTAGTAGCGAATTATGAAATCCTTAACTAGTACTAAGCTCGCTCCAATACGACAGCATACCCCTGCCCTACCCCAACACACATGGTTACCAATGCATAGCGAAGATTGCGCTGATGTAACTCAAGCGCCGCAGAATATAAGATGCGCGCTCCTGTCATGCCCAAAGGATGTCCAAGGGCAATTGCCCCACCATTCGGATTAATCCTCGCATCATCATCAGTGAGCCCTAGCGCACGGGTACAAGCCAATACTTGTGCTGCAAAAGCTTCATTAACCTCTATAAGATCCATCTCCGACAACGTTAATCCAGCCCGCTTCAATGCAAGCTGTGAAGCAGTGACAGGGCCAATCCCCATTATTTTGGGCTCTACCCCGGTCACACCACTACTAATAATGCGCGCTAAAGGCTTCAATTCATATTGTTTCACAGCATCCGCAGAAGCTACTAAAACCGCTGCTGCTCCATCGTTTAAACCGGAAGCATTCCCAGCCGTAACCGTGCCTCCCTCCTTCCGAAAAGCAGGGCGCAATTTACCCAAGCCCTCCAAAGTTGTGGCAGGCTTTACAAACTCGTCAGCCGAAAAATAAAGCGGCTCCCCCTTCCGCTGCGGTACCGGTACCGGCGCAATTTCAACTGCTAAACGTCCAGAGGCAGCTGCAACTGCCGCTTTTTGCTGAGACCACATAGCAAATTGATCCTGGTCTACCCTGGTTATCCCATATTGATCTGCCAAATTCTCCGCTGTCTCTCCCATTGCATCCGTCCCATAAAGCGCATGCATCTTTGGATTAATAAATCGCCAGCCAAAACTGCTGTCATACATTTTTGCATCCGTGCCGAACGCTTGGGATGTCTTAGATATCACCCATGGACCACGAGTCATATTCTCAACCCCTCCAGCAATAAATAGAGAGCCCTCCCCAGCCATTATGGCTCTACGGGCCTGCACAATGGCCGACATACCAGAAGCACATAACCGATTAACCGTTTCGCCAGGCACCGTAACCGGTAAACCCGCTAATAGTCCTGACATTCGTGCTACATTGCGGTTATCATCCCCCGCCTGATTGGCGCAACCCAAAAGCACGTCATCATAAGCGTCCATCGGAATTTGTGGAAAGCGACTTACCAATGCCGCAATTACCCCAGCCGCAAGATCATCCGCCCGCACTGCAGATAATGATCCGCCAAAATTTCCTATTGGGCTCCTTCGCCCATCCACAATAAAAACATCAGGTGTCATATCAACTGTTTTTGTAAGTCCGGCCAATCCAACCAACCGGAATAAAATGGGCCACCCCATTTGCAGGAGCAGCCCATTTTATCAACGTATAGAATACATTTATTTATTTTATACTACATCAAAAATGCAGCAACAATTAGTTGTTCTTTGTGTAAACAAATTTAGAATCAACGGTCCAAAAACCACCAGAAGCATCTTTGTAATCGATCAAACGGTATGTACCGGACAACTTTTTAGTCACTGGATCATATCGTAAAGATCCACTCCACTTGTCATTGTTATTGTCCAATACATCCACAAACTCAATCAATAATGCAGACTCATCGCTAGCATTCAATTTACTAACATTTGCTGTAAACTGAGCACCAAAATAACCCAAGTTAATGATAGAAACCTGAGATTCAGAAACGCGACGAATTTCGCAAGGATCGGTTGGAGGAAGTTCGAAAATACCGCTGAAGTCTGGATTGTCAGATACAGAAGTATCACGACCGATATACTCACCGACAAACTTAGCAGACCACTCTACGTTACAAACGCCAGCAGCATCTGCCTCGTAGCCTTGATCGCACACACAAGTGCCTTCAAAACAGCTACCGCTACCGCACTTGCCCTCTAAATCAGCGCATGGATCCGATTCACAAGCAGCAAACATTGTCATAGCGCCGACCAGCGCAGGAAAGAGAAGTTTCTTGATCATGTTATTCTTTTTTTGTGTTTAGATAAATATGATATTATTTTGGAATTACAGGCAAAATTACGCTTTTCTTTTTGCTCAGCAGGAAATTAACGTCTGGTTTACAAAAAAATTTTGAAGACAATCCATTAAAGAACTGTTAATAACACTCTTTAATAGCCCAAAAACACCAACGCGCAGATTCATAAAATCCCAAAATCTTAGCGAGATACCAAATCACCCCCCATACTATCACTCATTTCATACAGTCCCTCTATGGATAAATACCGCTCCCCTGTATCATAATTAAACCCCAAAACACGGGAACCCGAAGGGATGGAGGGTAACAACCGTGCAATGGCTGCCAATGTCCCCCCAGACGAAATACCACCGAATATACCTTCCTCCAAAGCGGCCCGCCTAGCAAACTCAAATGCCTCTTCTTTGGAGATCGTCACTACCCCATCCAATAAACGCTGATCCAGGTTGGTGGGGATAAAGCCAGCTCCAATCCCTTGAATAGGATGTGGAGCAGGAGCGCCTCCACTCAATACCGGACTTAAAGCAGGCTCCACTGCGTACACTTTGAGAGCGGGAAATTTCGCCTTCAAAACCGTCCCAACCCCCGTAATATGCCCTCCAGTGCCTACCCCCGTCACAAGCACATCCAAACCCTCCGGAAAATCCGATAAAATCTCCTGAGCCGTTACGCTTGCATGTATGTTGGGGTTGGAGGGATTGTCAAACTGCTGGGGCATCCATGCCTGAGGTAATTGCGCCGCAAGTTCTTTCGCTCGCTCAATCGCCCCCTTCATTCCTTTCTCCCGGGGGGTCAGCTCAAAGTGAGCACCATAAACGGCCATTAATCGCCTGCGCTCCACCGACATACTCTCCGGCATCACCAAAATCAACCTATAACCCTTTACAGCAGCTACCATCGCCAATCCAATCCCCGTATTCCCTGAAGTCGGTTCGATAATAACCGTCCCTGCTCGAAGTTCCCCGCGCTTCTCTGCATCCTCCACCATGGCCAAAGCGATTCGATCCTTGATGCTTCCACCAGGATTAGCACGCTCCAGCTTTAGCCAAACCTCCATATCTGACCCAAAAAGTCGGTTGACCCGAACATGAGGAGTATTCCCAATCGTGTCTAGAATAGTATTCGCTCTCATTTTGAAAAAAATTTAGATAGTTGTTTGAAAAAAAGGTTCCTAAATAACAAAGTTGATCGGCTCCTCAAATGGCTTCGACCGAACCGAAATGCGTGGTTGATGAACTACCACCGAATAGGGCGCCACGCTTGACGTTAGCCAAGTATTACCTCCAATCACTGAATCATGACCAATAATCGTGCTTCCTCCCAAAATGGTGCTATTCGCATAAATCACACAATTATCCTCAATCGTCGGATGCCGCTTGGTAGTAGCTAGAGACTTATCCACCTGTAGCGCACCCAAGGTAACCCCTTGATAGATTCGAACCTCATTCCCGATTATCGTCGTAGCCCCAATCACCACGCCCGTCCCATGATCAATAAAAAACGAACGCCCAATAGTCGCCGATGGATGAATATCAATCCCTGTCTGCCCATGTACATACTCCGACAAGAGTCTCGGAAGTAGTGGCACTCCCTGTAGATGTAATTGATGAGCCACCCTGTAAATGCCAATCGCCTTAAAACCTGGATAAGCGGCCAGTACCTCCACAATACTTACCGCTGCAGGATCATTGCGATAAAAAGCCTCCGCATCCTCCATCAAAGCAGCATAAATCGTAGGAATCTGCTGAAAAAAAGAGTACGCAACTGCCTCCGGAGACGCAGATAACTTCGAAGATAAAGGACGTAATAGCTGTACAAGCTCAGACTCTAGTACAGCCTGCTGCTCAGAAACAGATAAATCCGCCTCACAGTCCGATACCGGAAATAACCAGTGAAAAAGCCCATCCGCAAACTGATTGGCACGAACTACAGAAGGAACTTGCTGTGAATAAAGCACCCGCGCCTCCTCCAACTGAAGAAAAAATGAACTTAACATATTGGCCTTAAAAAGAGAAAGCCCTCCCCCGATCAATCGAACGGGAAAGGGCTTTCTTATTGAAAAAATAATTTTCTGCTTATTTCATGCAACAATAGAGCGATCCCTGCCCGTAGACTAGACAGCAACAACAGCCCATTATGGTGACATGTATTAGACGCATACCAACAAAAAGACAAAAACCGTGCAGAAAAGTTTAGCCAAAACTCCCCAAATAAGGTTAATTTTTTCCAAACCAATCCCGCAAATACCTGTTATACGCCCTGTTTATCTACTTTTGTGGGCAAATGGAACAAACATTAAAGGAATTTCAGGAAGTCATTACACAATGCCGTACCCTTTTTGTCCAAAAAACAAAAGACTACGGAACCGCATGGCGTATCCTCCGGCCACAGAGTATCACTGACCAACTCTATATCAAGGCAATGCGCATCCGAAGCATTGAAGAAAAGGGAACCCAAAAAATTGGTGATACAATTCAGTCCGAATTCGTTGGCCTGATTAACTACAGCATCTTAGCGTTGATCCAACTGGAACTTCCAGAAAACGCCT
>Ga0315901_10005987_pt1 | contig 14651 bp, 13 predicted proteins | sample LakEriMetagenome_10_FD_203761 | JGI IMG/M metagenome (GOLD analysis project Ga0315901, IMG submission 203761) | Freshwater fungal communities from buoy surface, Lake Erie, Ohio, United States - Buoy 2 MA116 | ecosystem: Environmental > Aquatic > Freshwater > Lake | place: USA: Lake Erie, Ohio... | reverse complement strand
GAACATTTTTTGGTAAATCGCGTGGAGAACACGGGGAGCGCAGAACAGTCGTGCAAGAAGGTCTTGTATGGCGGTGCAGTAACTGCTACCTTATATTTTTAACCAAGTCCGCTGGAGATGACCACAAATGCCAAGACCCAAGAGTGAATTGACAACAACACAAAAACGCATTGGCACACGGTTGACGGTGTGGCAATACGAGGAATGGAAGTTGCTAGGAGCAACTAAATGGCTCAAGCAAGTGCTCACAGAGAGCAGAAGAAAACGTTTATTGTCAGAGAAAAAATCGTAACCAGCTAAGCGGGGGTATTTAATGTGGTCTGTGCAAACCTAGTAGATGTAACCACTGCACCACGAACAACAGCGCCGCTTAGCATTGGACTACGCTGTTGTTCAGCTTTCCAACCGCGAACCGAGGGGGCGCGGAATCTACTTGACCCCCTCACCAATTCAAAGGAAACTGTATGGCATCGACACCGGAAGTAAAAGTTAAAAAACAAATTAGGAAACTGTTGGACGAGCTGGGCGTGTACTACGCCATGCCAATCGGCACAGGCTACGGCAACTCAGGGGTGCCAGACTTTCTTGTATGCGCCAATGGTGTGTTCATTGGGGTAGAGGCAAAGGCGGGGAAGAATAAACCAACCGCACTACAAGAAGAACATATGCGCCGCATAAGAAGCGCAGGGGGAGTAGCAATGGTAGTGAACGAAGACAACATAAACGAACTTAGAGAGGTAATAACATGGAACTCGAACAAGACATAGAGAAAAGACTGGCAATGATGGACGACGATGAGAAGATGCACTTCAAGATGGCAGTGCTGGCGCTCATCACATGCTACGGCGCTGACCCAAACCAAGCTGTGTTGATGGTCAAAACAAACGGTGAACTGACAACGCTCACCACAATGAACTGTGACGAGATGGAAGCCGCAGAGATGCTGCTGGAGGTCAACAGTTTTTTCGGATTCTTAAACATTATGGACGCTCCCCCTAAAGAGGCATTCAATTGACAAAACCATTTGACCGCATCCTGACCATCGACTTTGAAACTCGGTGGGACAAGAAAGACTACACATTATCAAAAATGACAACCGAGGAGTACATCCGTGACAAAAGGTTTCAAGCATTTGGAGCATGCGTACATGAATTCGGAACCGATGCTCCTATTGAATGGGTTGGAGGAGATGGACTACGTGAATACTTTTCTGGAATCAACTGGGGACGAACCGCAGTGCTGGCGCACAACGCACAGTTCGATGTATCCATTATGGAGTGGGTGTATAACGCCAGACCAGCATTCATCTTCGACACACTATCAATGGCACGCGCTTTACGCGGCGTGGAAGTTGGTAATTCCCTCGCCAAACTTGCAGAAGCTTTTGGACTCCGTCCTAAAGGCACAGCTGTACACAGCACCGACGGACTACTCGAACTGGACGCTACCATTGAACGAGAACTCGCCGACTACTGTGCCCATGATGTGTACCTGTGCGAGGAAATCTTCAAGCGACTCGGAGCCGGTTATCCCAAATCCGAATTGCGTCTGATCGACATGACGCTCAAGATGTACACACGACCACAGCTTGAGCTTGACAGCAAGATGCTTATCAAAGCACTGACAGAAGAAGGAGAATTGCGTGAAGGACTACTACAAAAACTCGGCATACAAGAAGTTGAGCTTGCGTCGAACCCGAAGTTTGCAAACGTACTTGAAAGCCTCGGGGTTACTCCCCCGACTAAGGTCAGTAAAACTACCGGCAAAACGACGTACGCTTTTGCAAAGAATGATGCCCTCTTCCAAGCGTTGCTCAACGGTGAACGTGAAGACGTTGCCCTCCTTTGTGAGGCACGCCTTAAAGTTAAATCCACAACCGAGCGCACACGTGCACAACGCTTCCTTGACATTAGCCAGCGCGGCAAACTACCGGTTCCGCTCTCGTATTACGGTGCTCTCTCGGGCAGGTGGACGGCAGCAAAAGGTTCAGCAATCAACATGCAAAACCTCAAGCGTGGAAGTTTCTTACGCAAAGCGATTATGGCTCCCGAAGGGTACAATCTGGTCGTCGGTGACCTCTCACAAATTGAACCGCGAGTACTCGCGTGGATTTCGGATTACCATGAGATGCTTGACATCTTCAGGTCAGGTGGTGACCCTTACGCGGCGTTCGGAGCGCAGATGTTTAACATACCCGGACTTACTAAGGACTCGCATCCCGACCTCCGGCAGTCTGCGAAGAGTGCGCTCTTGGGTTGCGGGTATGGTCTCGGTTGGGCATCGTTCGCGTCCCAGCTTCTTGTGGGGTTCCTTGGTGCGCCGCCTGTCAGGTACTCAAAAGACTTCGCGAAAGCGCTTGGAGTAAATTCTGAGTACGCACAGGAGTTTGCAAGTTGGGACGGCAACGATACCAAGCTGTTCGACATCCCACACACTTGTTCTGATAAAGAACTCCTGACCCACGCCCTCGCCGCCAAGGCAATCATCGACACCTATCGCCGTACTGCTTGGCCGATTGTGTCCATGTGGGGGCTGTTCAGCGAACTCATACACAAGTCGCTGTATATAGGTAAAGAACACAAGCACAAATGTTTGACATTCCGCAAAGGCGAGATAGAATTACCAAACGGAATGAAACTTCTGTACCCGAATCTGCGCCCTGAGCCAGACAGTAAAGGTAGAACGCAGTGGGTATACGGAGAGCATGCAACGAAGCTGTATGCAGGAAAAGTAACAAACAATGTTACGCAGGCATTGGCACGCATTGTCATGACCGATGGGATGTTGAGGGTGTCAAAGAGATACCCTGTGGTTGGTACTGTGCACGATGAACAGATCGTGTTGGTGCCTGACGCAGAAGTCGCTGACGCGAAGACTTGGGTCTTGGCGCAGATGACTATGGAGCCGAGTTACATGCCGGGGATACCCTTGGCCGTTGAAGGTGGCGCTCACCGTAGGTACGGGTTAGCAAAATCATGAGGAGAGAACCATGCAAATACCCAAGAAAATAACAGTAGGCACCAAGACCTACGCAATCATCAAAATCAAACAAGCAAGGACAAAGAACACCCTTGCCGCGATTGATTATCAGCACGGCATCATTTGGATGGCGACACACGACATGCAGGGCAACAAGCTCAACAAAGCAGAAATGGCTGACACGTTCTGGCACGAGTTGACACATGCCGTACTACACGACATGAACAGCACCCTGTGTTACGACGAGAAGTTTGTGACAGCATTTGCCAACCGCTTATCCCTTGCCGTGGACTCAGCCCAACTATGAAAAAACCAGCATGGTCACACTCTTCCCTCAAAGACTTTGAGGGTTGTCAGCGCCGTTACCAAGAAGTCAAGGTACTGAAGAACTACCCGTTCACAGAGACTGAGGCAACGCGGTACGGCAATCAAGTCCACGAAGCGTTGGAGATGTATGTCAAGGAGGGCAAACCAATCCCGCCTGAGTACGCGCAGTTCCAGCCTGTGGTGGATGCGTTGCTGAATAAGTCTGGCCGTAAGCTGGCTGAGTATGAGATGGCGTTGACCGCTGACCTCTTGCCAACAAGTTGGAAAGCAGATAACGTATGGGTGCGTGGCATCGCAGACCTGTTAATTGTTGATGACGAGAACCTGACCGGATGGGTGGCAGACTACAAGACCGGCAACAACAAGTACCCAGACCGCGATCAACTTGTGCTCATGTCAATCATGGTGTTTGCGCACTTCCCCCACATACGCAGAGTTAACTCAGCGTTGTTATTTCTAGTGAAGAACGACTTTGTAAAGATGACAATGACATCGGACGAAGCAAAGAAACATTGGTGGGGTTACCGTGAACGCTATGCGCGGCTAGAAGCATCATTCGCAAACGATGTGTGGAACCCAAACCAAAGGCCTCTGTGCGGTTGGTGTCCGGTGAAAACATGCGAGTTCAATCCAAAACACTAGGGAACACTCATGCCTTACAAAAATCCAGAAGACCGTCCGTCGTACGCAAAGTACGAACAGAAACCAGAAATCATTAAAAAAAGAGCCGCTCGAAATAAAGCACGCGCAATGCTTATGAAAGAAGGGCTTGTACACAAAGGAGATGGAAAAGATGTCGACCACAAAAAGCCTCTTTCAAAAGGCGGCGCAACAGTTCGAGGCAATCTACGCGTCAAATCTGCATCAGACAACAGGAGCTTCGAGCGTAAATCTGACCACAGTATCAAGCGGTAGCCGCGTAAAAATTGCAGACTGCGCACTACACGCCAAACTTGTTGTTGAAAGTGAAGTCACAACGGCAATGCTTGACTCCGAAGCGTTCAACATCCCCGTCAACAGACTAATTGATTTGTGGGTAGCACGTTATGGAAACAAGTGGATAGACCTAACTGAGCTAGAGGACGATGAGTTCTTTAACACAGCGTTCAAGAGACTTAAACAACTCGGAGAAGTTGAAGTCCATTTTTTAACAGATAGAGCGCGGTATGTATGCCGCATGCCAGAGCAATAAAAGGAGAAGCAAGTGGGAAAAATGAAAACATTGGGTGAAGACCTAAAAGAAAAATTAGAGGCGTACGCTAACGCACAAGGATCACGGAACGTGGGCATGGGCATGGGAGTGCAGCAAGCTATGCAACAAGCACAAGTAACGCACAACATACAAATAAAATCAAGAATAGTAAGCAACATGCGCGGCGTAGACGACCCCAACCAACGCGAGGCGTATGCCATCCCGCTATCAAGACTGGTAGATATGTGGAGAGCAAAGTTTGGTGACACATGGATAGATGTATCTGAACTAGATGAAGAGTTTTGGATGGACGCATCATCAAGACTTCACAGAAATAAACTCATGGAAGAAGTTGAGTTCCACGCCAGCAACACGCCGTGGGCGCGACTGAAGGAAGATGCGTAATGGAAATAATTGACAACAAGGCGTTGGTGTTACGCACACGCGACCCGAGCAAGTACAGCATCATTCCAAAGCACAAAGTAATCGGTGAAGAAGATGGCATCTATCAAGTTGCTGTTTACTGGGGGCTTGACGAAAGTCGTGTGTTAAAAAACCTTGGTGTGAAAGATGTTCCGTCTCCAATCAAGGGACGCTATGGATGGCCGGGCAAGCACAAGCCTATGGATCACCAAATTGAAACAGCGGCGTTCTTGACGCTACATCGCAGAGCATTCTGTTTCAACGACCCCGGCACTGGTAAGACGCTTGCTGCCTTGTGGGCAGCTGACTACTTGATGGAACGTAGTGAAGTGCGCAGAGTGTTGGTGCTGTGTCCGTTGTCAATCATGCACAGTGCGTGGATGGGCGACATTATGAAAAGCACAATGCACAGAAGCGCCATCGTTGCCCACCATCAACAAGCATCGCGTCGCATAGAGATGATTCAACGTGACTACGAAATCGTGATTGCCAACTACGATGGGTTGAACCTGATTGCTGATGAGATACGTAATGATGGGCGCTTTGACTTGGTAATTGTCGATGAGGCCAACGCATACAAGAATCCATCAACACGACGTTGGAAGGCGCTGGCATCCATCATCAAACCTGAGACATATCTGTGGATGATGACAGGCACTCCAGCATCACAGTCGCCTGTTGATGCGTACGGCCTTGCACGATTGGTTAACCCAAGCGGTGTGCCCAAGTTCCAAACAGCGTGGCGCGACAAGGTGATGAACAAGATAACCATGTTCAAGTGGACACCCAAAGACAACGCAAGGTTGCTTGTGTACGAAGCGTTGCAACCAGCAATCCGTTTCACAAAAGGGCAGTGCCTTGACTTACCACCAGTTATCACAGTAACGCGTGAAGTACCGATGACACCGCAACAGAACAAGTACTACAGGCTGTTGAAAGAACAGATGATGGTGCGTGCGGCGGGAGAAATAATCAGCGCAGTTAACGCCGGTGTTGCGGTAAACAAGTTGCTACAAATATCATGTGGTGCCGCCTACACAGACGACAGGGAGGTTGTTGAGTTCGACGCATCTCCGCGTCTGCATGTGCTCGACGAAGTGCTTGAGGAGACAGAACGTAAGGTCATAATCTTTGCGTTGTTCCGCTCCAGCATAGCTACCATCGTTACGCATCTGACCAAGCAGGGCTATGCCGTGGGACAAATTCACGGCGACGTGAGCGCCAGCAAGCGCGGACAAATCATTGGCGACTTCCAGACCACTGACAAGATACGCGTGCTTGTCTTGCAACCACAAGCAACCGCCCACGGGATTACCCTAACTGCCGCTGACACCGTGGTGTTTTTTGGCCCGCTGATGAGCGTGGAGATGTACACACAGTGTATTGCCCGCGCAGATCGGAAAGGTCAAGACTCTGACAAAGTTACTGTGGTACACATTGAGTCAAGCCCTATTGAGAAAAAACTATTCACGGCAATGGCCGGTAAAGTAAACGACCACAAGTTGTTGGTTGATATGTTCGACAGCGAAGTTAAAAATATTTAAAGAAAGGAGTTGTGTTTGGTTTTGTTCCGTGTATGATGTTAAACGTTAGACAAAAAAACAGGAGAAGCAAATGACTGCAACAGTCGATGATGACGCTCCCCCGCAAGAGGAGAGCAATGAATTGGCCACTGTCCCAATGGACAAGTTGGCAAAGGTGTACCGTAAGATGGCGGCTCGAATTCAAGAGCTGACTCAAGCGTACGAAAACGAAGTTGAGGAAATCAAACGGCAGCAAGACACCGTGAAGATTGCCCTCAAAGATCAGATGCTTGCACTGGGCGTGTCCTCTGTGCGCACTGACCAAGGCACTGTAGTGTTGTCCACAAAGACACGCTACAACACACAAGACTGGGATTCATTCAAGACATTCGTGCTTCAACACGAAGCCGTTGATTTGTTGGAGAAGCGTATTGCGCAGACCAATATGGCAACATTCCTTGAAGATAACCCCGGCCTCGTACCACCCGGATTGAACTCATTGACTGAGTACGCAATCTCTGTTCGCAAACCAACCAAGTAATCAGGAGAAATATCACATGACCAATGTGACGCTTTTTAACAAAGCAAACGTACCAGCGTTTGCAAAGAATCGTGAGGGCTTGTCCTCAGTAGCCAAAGCTTTGGCTGGCAACAACGTAGATACCACCAAGCGTATCTCAATCAAGGGCGGCGTGTTCCGCTTGTACAGCGGCGGTAAAGAAATTGCCTCAATCGAAGAGCGCTATCTAGACGTTGTGTTCGTTGCCGCCGCGCCTGAAATCGGACGCGTGTTTTATGCCAAGGCATACGATGGTGAAGTGTCTGCGCCTGACTGCTGGTCTGCTGATGGTAAGACCCCATCTATTGATGCTGGCAACAAACAGCACTCCAGTTGCAAAGACTGCCCACAGAATATTGCAGGGTCTGGTCTGGGTAACAGCCGCGCATGCCGCTACCAGCAACGCGTTGCTGTAGTGTTGGCCAACGACATGGAAGGCGACATTCTTCAGTTGACTCTGCCAGCCAAATCAATCTTTGGTGATGGCGAAGGCGAGAATCGCCCATTACAGGCGTACATCAAGTGGTTGATGGCGCAACAAGAACCAATTGACCCCAGCTTGGTCGTGACACGCTTGAAGTTCGATACCAAGTCGGAAAGCCCCAAGCTGTTCTTCAAAGAGATGCGTTGGTTGAACGAAGACGAGTACGAAACAATCTCTGTCAAGGCTGAGTCCGCAGAAGCCAAACGCGCTGTTGCAATGACAATGCCCAAGCAGACTACCGTGTCTGCCCCAGCGCCTCTGGCTATTGCTGGTAAGCGTCCTGTCGTGGTTGAGGAAGCGGAGGAAGAAGAACCCCCAGCACCCCCACCCAAGGCGAAGAAAGCCAAAGCCGCGCCTGTCGCAGAGGAAGAAAGCGAAGAGCCTACTGTGCGTAAGGAAGAGAAGAAACCGAGTTCCGTGCCTGTCAAGAAATCAAACTTGGCGGCGATGGTTGACGACTGGGAAGAAAACTGAGGAGGACGGGGCTTCGGCCCCTCACAATATGGCTTACTCACAACAAACAATAAACATGGTCATGAAAGCGCCTAAGACGTTGGGTAACCAACTGGGGCGCTGGGCTGTTCACCACAACTTCTCTGTCGTACGAATCTCTCAAGCACTTGGCGTTTCACGCCAATCTGTTTACAACTGGTTCGGTGGTGGTGAAGTGTTTGTAGCTTACCGGCCAGCGGCAAGCTCACTTCTCAAAATTCTACAAACATCAAGCACAGCCGATGAGGCTTGGAGAAAAACATGCAAGGCGTTCAACCTAAACAACTGAGCAACAACGAACTTCTACGTTACACATACATTATTGGTTTCGACAAAGTCACGCCTGAGTGGGTTGAGACACTTGTTGAACGCTTGGCTGACTTGATTGATGCCCGCGAGAAAATCTTCCAAGATGGGTTTGAAGAAGGCTTTGAGCAAGGCGTAGAACACGCAAACGACGACTTCAAATAAACCAAAGGATAGACATGACTCCGCTCGAGTTCCTAGCGGTGGTTTTGCCGTCTTCGGGTTTAGGCTCGTACTGTGCGGTAGAACTCACAAGAAAAAAACAACATGTGTTCAAGGACACAATTGAGGAACTGCAACCCCACATAGACAGTTGGAACGCTGACCATTGCGACATCTTCTATGCGGTTTCTTGTTTCAACGGCAACAAGCGTGAGGCTGACAAAGCCACGCACATAAAGTCTTTCTTTGTTGACTTGGATGGTTACGCATCAAAAAAAGAAGCTGTGCTGGCGCTGGACGCATTCATGGTCAAGGTCGGGCTGGACAAGCTCGGCAAGCCGTGGATTGTTGGTTCTGGTGGTGGGCTTCACTGTTACTGGCCGATCACACGCGACATGACGATTGCTGAATGGCGACCTGTTGCGCAGAACATAAAACTCCTGTGCAAGCAAGAAGGCATGGTCATCGACATGAATGTCACCGCAGATGCGGCGCGGTTGATGCGTGTGCCGGGCACTATGAACCACAAGAAGAAGTATGCCGTACCGCTTCATGTAAAGCTGTTGATGGAAGGCGACCTGTTTGACTTCGATGCGTTTGCTGAAGTCATCAACACCAACCTCAAAGAAAAAGCAGTGCCGCAACCTGACCCGATCATGTTGCCGGGGGCGAGGCCGAAGAATGCCAAGACTGCCGCTCAAGTAAAGATGATGCAGAACAGCCGCACAATCTTTGATGAGTTCCAACCGCACTGCGCCCAGATTGCTGACTATGTCGCCACCGCCCAAGAGGACGGCAAAGAACCTATCTGGAGAGCGTTGCTGTCGTGGGCGAAGGTCTGTGATGATGGCGTTGAGAAAGCTGTGTGGCTGTCTGAGTTGCACCCATACACGTCGGACAGGATGAATCAGAAGCTGGCTGAGATAAAAGGGCCGTACTCCTGCGCGGCAATGGACTCTCTGAACCCCGGCATCTGTACCGCGTGTCCGCACTGGGGGAAGATCACAAACCCGTTGATTCTTGGGCGTGAGATCAGAGCTGACAACACAGAGAAGGTCATCCCGATGACCACTGTAAGCGAAGACTTTGTTGAAGAAGAGTTCTTTGCGCTTGAGGATGCAGAAGACGGCGACGCCCCAGAACACATTGATGCAGTTAAACGCCCACTGCCACCACGCGGTTACAGCTACGGCGAGAACGGCGGCGTGTACTTTGTCAAGACAGAAGAAGATGAGGACGGCAAGAAATCCAAGAAAACTGTTCAGCTTGTTCCGTACGACTTGTTTGTGGTTGACCTGCTCAAGATGGAGGACGACCATCTGGTTCACATGGCCGCTGTGCGTCCCGAAGGTGTGTTTACACTTAACTTCCCGCAGAAATCAATCGTGAGCAAAGACGAGACGCTCAAATGGTTAGCTAGTCAAAACATCGTGTGCACATTTGCGGGTTTCGATAAACAGCTCTATGAGTATGTCCGCGCCTGTGTAGGCGAGGCATCGCAGTCCAAGAAACCGATTGTTGTCCCGTACCAGTGTGGCTGGCAAGAGAACGACAGCTTTGTTTACAACCACCGCGTATTCAGTAAAGATGGTGGCGAGACCCGCGTCCCGATGCCCGGCCTTGAGAACATCAACCGCAATACATCTGGGGCTGGCAGTATCGATAAGTGGCGTGAGTTGTGGCAGACCATATTCGTCAACAAACCAAACATGGAAACGGCGTTAGCTGTGTGTCTGGACTCGTTCGGTTCGCCCTTGATGCGGTTCACTGAGTATGAGGGCTTCGTGTGGCACATCGGCTCACGCCATTCTGGTACTGGTAAGTCACTGGTTCTGAGTGCGAAGGCTGGCGTTTGGGGACACCCACTGCGGTACAGGACAGGCAAGGGCACATCTCCGGTTGCTATGCAGCAACGCGCCGGTCTGCTCAACAGCATGCCGCTTCTGATTGATGAGATAACAAATACTCAACGCGCCAACATGGAATGGGCACCAACGTTTATCTTTGACTTTGCTGAAGCGCAGGGCAAGGAGCGTATGGAGTCCGGTGCGAACAAGGAACGCATCAACAACACGACATGGAAGACAACCTGCACCATGACTTCCAACGAAAGCCTGACAGACTACATGGCAGGGGCAAGGAAGTTCAGTTCAAACGGTGAGCTTTTGCGTATGCTGGAATGGAATCCAAACATTAAGTTGGAATGGACTCCGCAAGAACGTGAAATTTTGTTGCAGATGAAACACAACTACGGCGTAGCTGGTGAAGCGTGGATTAGATGGCTTACAAAGAACCAGCACATAGCAGAACAGGTTGTGAAGAAAACACACAAACACTTGAAAAAGGTATTGAACTTTGACGACGACGAACGCTACTGGCATGCTGGCTGCACCGTTATTGTTGCGGCTGCTGTGCTTCTTCGCAGAGACTACGCCAATATCATTGATGTAGAGGTGCAGAAAGTCATTGACGCTCTCAGAGTCATTGTTGAGAAAGCCCGTGGAATTATCCGTGGCAGTGTGCGCACCGCTGAGGATGTGTTGAATGCCTACACCGGAGACAACTACGGAAGCTTCATCATTATCAAGAAAGCTGAAGGCCGCCTTATGGCTGCATGGGGGGATGGTGAGGCTGTTGACAAGTCACTCACCCGATCAAAAGTACTTGGGCGTGTTGAGCACGGGACGCTTGCGGAGGGGTTCAGGGAGTACTACATTGAGGAACAGCTTCTCAGGAAGCACTGCGTCAGCATGAGTTTCAGCTACGACGACTTCAAGAAGCAGATGGAGAAGATGTTCCGCGTTAAGTATTCCAAGAAAGATATGCTGGGCAAGACCAACGGCCCGTCCATGCGTGTCAACGCTATGCACATAACTTTTGAGGAAGAACAGTTCAATGGAAACAATCTATCCGTGGGCGACACTTAAACCGGGGGAGGGGTTTTTTGTTCCCGGTTTAGATGTTGAGAAAGTAAAGGAATTGGGGCTACGCGCCTCAATTCCCTACAAGTACCGCACCCAAGCTTTTGTTGGCATCAGAAAGGGGTTGCTAGGCGTATGGTTTTATCGGAAACCTCTCTCACCGTTTGAGCAACGGCGATCTTTATCTTCCTGATTTTGTCAAGCTGCTCACGCTTGGCTTCAGGTGACATGTTTGATGCCGCAATCGCCCGTTCAGCCTGAGTGAGTTTGTTCATGTTGGTTTTAAAGCTGTTGGCTAAGTCTGCTTGCATAAATTCATTACCGCGACGTTGAAGCAGCGCCATAGCCTCAGACATTCTGCCTTCTTGTGCCAGCTTGTTGAACGTGTTCTTGACCTTGAGGTTTTCATTCATGCGCTCATACACGCTGTTGATGATGCCCCCAGCGTCATTTGGTTGGAACGCACCGCCAAGAATTGGGTACTCCGACAAACGTTTAACGGCTTTCTCAGGACTCTCATCCGTAGGCGCGGCCACACTCAGTGCGTGCATGAACGCAAGCCCCATAGTGCCGGTGTAGCCGCTGACAAGTTGTTCAAACACAATTGGGGATATGCCAAATGCTTTACCGATACCTTTGGCCAGCTCGGATGTGTTGGCGCGGAACTGTTCTTCGGGCAACAGCTCTTTCTCCCGCGCAGACAAGATGTCCCGACCTGTGTAGAACGACTTGCCAAGCCCTGCCTCGATGGCGGGTTTCATGATCTGTGGGATGCCGTAAGACGAGCCACCGGGAATTGTCTGGAGAAGGATTTGTTTGAAAGCTTTGACTGCTTCCTCACCACCGTGCTCACTGACCATGCTGTTGTACAACGCCTCGGGCAACGCTTTGAAGATGTAGCCAATTTCAAAAGGCACAGGCAGTTTGATGGGTTCGTCTAAACCCGGCACACGGATAAACCAGTTGCCGTATTTCTGATCGGGCGTTGCGTTCTTGTACGCTTCGTCGTCCTCCATTATGGCGGCGTAGGCGAGGCTGGCAACAGCCATCATGGCACCACGCTGCATCATTTTTTCACGAATACGCAACTGATCGTTGAATGGCATCTTGCCCATAGACGCTTTGTACAACACGTTCAGACCTTGAATCTGTGCGTTGAAGAAAGGTATCAGGGAGTTGGCCACATGGATTGAGGGTGACGCGCCGCGCTTGTTAAAGTTCATGGACTCCAGCGCCAGCAACGTTGCCTCCATCTCAGACAGACCTTGCTCAATGTAACTGTTGTACTGCGCACGACGTGTTGTGGCATCTGCCTCCATGCTCATGGCTTCAAGCTTACCGAGTGCCGTCATCCAACCCGGCTTACCTTCAGACACATCACGCAGAATCTTGGTCAAGTCCTCGGCACCACCAACAAACTGCTGGCCTCCGGTAACACCACGGCGCTCAAGCGTCTTTTTGGTAGCGGAGTTAATTTCTTTCAACGCACCAATGACAGGCATGAAGTCTGCGCCAGAAAGAATAGGCGCGGCCAAGGAGTCACGGAACAATTGTTTGGCTGTGTACAAAGGGCTGAGGGTAATAGCTTTGCGCAATATCTGTGCTGGGAAAGCCATGACGCGCAACATTGCGGGCATCTGTGTGGGAATGCCCTCCATGCCTTTGACCAGTATGTCGGCGGGTACGCCGGTATCAAACTCTTTGTTGCCGATCTTGACCTTCTCGGTAGCAATAACAGCGTAACGATCTTCACCGTCATCACGGAATTTAACAACGTCAGGGCCAGCAGACATCTTCACAAACTTAGCGGCTTTTAGATCAACCAACTCAAACACAGCGTTCTTGGTAGCCAGATTGCGCATGCCCATGTCCATCAACAAATTGGTGTTTTGCACCGAGCTTGTCATGAAGTCAAGGATGGGCCTGTCGCCGCCAACAAGCTCATGCAGGTACGGCTGTTCGGCAATACTGCCAATGCGGATAGGAGACTCGCCACCAATTAAAAGTTCGGCTACGCCGTTGCGTTCACGATAGAACGGTATGTAATCGTTTTCTCTAACCAGACGTTTACCAACTTCTTTTGACAGTGCGCCAGTGCTGACAACAAACTCAATCAAGTTGCGGTTGTAGGCGTTGTATTCATCTTTTGCTTGTTTCAAAACTTTTTCTAAGCCGGGTGTGCTTTTGACGGCGGCCATAGTTTTGTTGAGCAGTTCTTGTGTAACGTCTTCACCAAAGTTCAACGAAGCCAAACCTTTGTTGTCTGCACGGATAGCCGCCATGTACAAAGTAAACACACGGTTTACAGCTTCCGCATTGCCAACCATAGGCTGCGCATCTTTCAGAATTTGCACAACGTTGTGTATGTTGGCGCTCTCTTTGCTCTCAAGCAAGCGCTCAATCTTGCCGTCAGCTCTTGTCTTTTCCACGATTGCCGGTGCGCCGTTGGATACTGCTTGGGACACAAAGTTCATGCGCTGGTCGTACATGCGCAAGTAATACATCATCTGCGTTCCCTTGACCTCATCCATGTACTTGGCCAAACGCTCAAAGCCTGCAAACCTGTCCACAAGCTGTGTCTCAAAAGCCAGACCTGTTACGTTGGCCTTGATCTTCTCAGACCAGCTTTTTTCTTTGGCCACAATCTTGTCAACAAAACCGCTGTGCTTGGCGATCTCAGGGTTTGTGTATTCCGCTGAACGCGAGAACAACATATCTCCCGTTGCGGGACTTGTACGATTGATTGGGTTGATGTCAGTGGCAATGATCTGCGCACCTTCATCTTTGTCGCCAAAGTCAACGTAGTTGTATGTACCGGGTTCTCCTAAGCTTGTAGCAGAATATCTTGATACACCATCAAAAAACTTAATACCCGCAACACCTTCAGCGTGCAACATCTCAGATGCAAACATGTCGCACAACTCACTTGGCATACCGTTTTGTTCAAGCACGGCACCTAAAGCGTTATACAAATCACGCCCATTTTGTCGGTCTGCCCGCACATGGCCTATTGAACGGTTAAACACTGCTTGTTGTTTTTTGTCCAATGAATCGTAAATGCGTTTGAACGCGTCTTTAACAACTTCTGGTTGTTTGTCTGCGTGGCTATCATAAAGAATGTACTCGTTTTCTGGACGCGTATGCAATGTGCGCATCATGTAGCCTGCTGGCTCAGGTACAGGTGGTGCCGACGCAGGGTTATATTGGAAATCGTTTACATCAAACGCATCAATAGCGTTTACAGTTTCTTTTGCTTCGTCGTACACTTGTTTTGTGTAGGGGT
>Ga0315901_10005983_pt1 | contig 14655 bp, 9 predicted proteins | sample LakEriMetagenome_10_FD_203761 | JGI IMG/M metagenome (GOLD analysis project Ga0315901, IMG submission 203761) | Freshwater fungal communities from buoy surface, Lake Erie, Ohio, United States - Buoy 2 MA116 | ecosystem: Environmental > Aquatic > Freshwater > Lake | place: USA: Lake Erie, Ohio... | reverse complement strand
CCAAAGTTAAATTGCACACGTTGGAGCGCCGATCCGTTGGCAAACTGAATTTCGTTGGCGTCAGACATTTCAGTCACGTCAATATAGCTCGGCTTGCCTTCCTTTGTGCGGAAGTTCAGAAGGGGTTTTCCATTTTCATCAAACTGAAGTTTTCCTTTGCCAATGACGTGGGGAAGCGGTTTTCCCATATCATCAAATGCCTGTGCACCTTTAATGTCTGAGCCGTCAATACAGGCGTTCCAGGTCCAGCTATTGTCTCCATCGGCATCACGGGTGAAATAGACAGTTGCTTGATGGGATTGTCCGAAGCTGTCATAAATCGTCACTGCAGATGCGTAGTTGGACGTTTCAGCTGCTCGCTTAGGATCAAAAGGCTCCGTCAGCTTTGGTTCGCGTAGGTCGAGGTTGACATTCATTGTTATTTTATTTGTTGGCACCGGCGGAATGGATGTTGTTGTAATCATCAAGTCCTGCATGCGCGTTTCAAGTTTGCCTTCTGGAGTCGAGAGGAAGCCTTGAAGTTTTTGACCGTGAACATCGGTAATATAACCGTCACGATCGAATCGGAATGTTCCTTGACGTGTATAGGTCATCGAGCCCGAGTCTCCGTCATTCGCGCCTGTTCGCATGACGAAAAATCCTTCACCCTGAATGGCCATGTCCGTGATTCCACCCGAGTGAGACAGTGCCCCTTGGGTAAAGTTTGTTGTGATATTTCTCAATCGTGCACCACGACCCAACTGTGAATGTTCGTTGAGGCTAATGGCAAGCAGGTCTTCAAATTCAGCACGGTCAGACTTGAAGGCTCTTGTGTTTGAGTTGGCGATATTGTTGGAAATCACACCCATGGCGTCGGTATTGACAGTTAAGCCAGATACACCACTAAACAGCGCATAGTGAATAGCCATTTATGCTTTCCCCTTTCGTTCGTGTTTAACGTTTGTTGTTTCAACTTTTCCGGTGTTTGCTGCAGAAGGTTTAGATTTTTCTTGAGCCGTTCCAGAATTGATACTGTTATTTTCATCTGATTTAGACACAGCAGCCTTAGGTTTTTCCTGAATGGGCGCGGCAGTGGCCTTTACAGATTCCTCGACCGTGGGCTTTGATTTAGGTGCAGGTGTCTCTTTGGCTGTCGTCTGGTCGTCGGGCCGAATCGCGAGGATGTCTTTCGCTTCTACGGCACCGGCAGATGTTTCAAGCTTGCCACCGGAGGCGAGATCCGTAATGGCATTGACCTTGGTAATAAAGCTTGTCTTTGCCTTCATCTCTTTTCCGTCAATGGACGAGGCTTTTATTTCGAATGTGTACTGGCCTGCTTTTGCTGCAATGCCACCATCGGTCTTGCCATCCCATTCAATCAAATGCCGTCCAGCTGTTTTCTCACCAAGACCCAGTGTGCGTACGATGGTCCCAGTTCCATCTTTGATGATGACTCCCACACTGCCGGCGGGTGCAGGCAAATCAAGCGCACCTTTCGTGATGGTCTGATCGGAGCCGACGTTCAGTTGTGAGCCGCTCACTTCAACAATCTTTCCAAGGTAAGGATTCAGCCTGTCGACGTTGGCCTGAGCTCCCTTGTTGGCCATATCTGTGAGTGACTTATTTACGTTGATCAGCTGTTCGACGGTGTTGAATTGAGCCAGCTGGGTTGCCATTTCATGGTTTTCCATGGGTTTGGTTGGATCCTGATATTTCAGCTGAGTCACCATCAGGTTGAGATAGTCATCTTTATCCAGTTTATTTTTCAACTTATCCTGTTTGCGTCCGGTCACTCGCTCGAGCATTTCTCGAAATTCTTTGTCGTTTTTGCTTTCACCGATTTTAAGTTCGCCGCCGCTTGCAACTGCCTTTTTATCTTCTTCCATTTGCTCGGCAATGGCGGAATTCGAGTCTTGAATCACATTTTCAAATTTAAAACCCTGATTGTTGCTGCCTCGTTGCTTGGCCGCTTCTTCGAATGCCGGATTGACGTCGACAGGCGGCGGGGTATAGGGACCACTTTTATTGGTTACACTGAACATGCACCGATTCCTCGCAAGTGAGCACTCAACTTAAGGTTAACGCTTTTACGCCGTGATCTTGAGTGAGCCATTTGCACTGCGTTGCACATTTGTCTGAGGCTCTATTTGCCCTGAGTAATTTTTTCTTATGCTGCCATTGCTGGGTATTTGATTCGTCCTTGCGTTCACGGAGCCATCCAAAAATCTTTCATTACCAGAGGAGTTTTGTTGCTGCGAACCGTTTCTGCCCTCCGAAAAAGAAGACATATTCTGTTGTTGTTGCTGCTGAGACTGTTGTCCTGAGCGTGAGCTGTCATTTTGTGACGAGTTCTGCGTCCCTGAGTCGCCAAGTTTGGTGTCTGTCACGAATCTAACGCCTTCCAAGACAACGTTTTGTTTCTCGAGGCCTACTTTTAGGTCATCGGATTGTTTTTCAAGTTCCTGTTTGATGCGATCCGAGTTTGCCACCAAGTCGATAGTGACGTGCTTGTTGTCGGTCATGTTGATGCGAAGTTCGACAACGCCCAGACGGCTGTCCTTAATTTGAATTTTTGCACTGCCGCCACCTTTGGCTGAGAGTTCAGATGCAATGCTTTGTGCACGCAATGCGGCAGCACGAGCTATCTCACGACTTCGCTCTGCGGCTCTTGTTCGCGTATCATTGGCCTCTTCCGTCTGAAGGCCACCGCTGGCTGATTTGAGTGCGTCCGTGCGTGTGCCAGTCACTTCGTTGAGGCCTTTTGATCCGTCCTTTTGAGGTGACGAATTAGAGGATGAATTTTGCTGCTGGGAAGAATTTTGCAGATGCTCATTTCCCATGGACGAAAGACTTTGCAATCCAGCAACAGCATCCTGCTTCATGAGTGTTGGTGATGAGGCTGTAGATTGGAATGCCCCGCCTGAAGAGTTCAGGCCCGATGCTTGTGCAGAGACATCACCAGACCTGCCGGGGTTTGCTATTTGAGAGTTTTGTTCAAACGAAAGTGCACTCATGATAGCGTTCTGCTCGGTGGGCAAGTCCTGAACCGAGAGCCATTGGGATGCGCTTGCGTTTGACGCATCACGTGCTTGAAGCTGTTTTAAAGTGTCTGCAGCCCGCAGTTGATCGCTTTGCAGACTTTTGAGCAGGGACTGCTGTTCGATTCGCTCCTGACTCATACGATCAAGTGTCGCTTCCTGCAATGTCTGTTGGCTCAGTAAATCGCGCAATGTAAGATCATTTTGGTTCCAATCCGATTTTGATAATTGAGTTTGGGAACTATGATCGGTGGACGCACTTTGATGGTTCTGTGAGCTTTGGTTGCCATTCAGTTCGATGTTCACTTGATCAAAGTGGCCTGCAATCTTTTCGAGAGAGTCGGATGCCAATCGATTTGTTGTGGTTCTGTCAGGCATCAAGGGCTCTTTTTTGCTCTCGAGGTATGTTGCAAGCTCGGCGCCTTGGTTGCGCTCTGTCGATGAAGAATCTGTTTGGACTTTCGCCTCACGGCTGCTTGGGTTGCCGCGATTTGAAGTGGCTCGATCATCGGTGTTCAATTTTTGAGAGTTTTGTTGTGACATGAGTATTTGTGAAAGAGCTCGTTCGTCAGAATCTGAATTCGATGCTTTTTTGTCTTTTGACTTTCCAGCTTTGATTTTTTCCTGTTTTCGCAGATTGGATTCACGCGGTTCAGCTCTCCCGTTAGCAACTTCTTTCAGAGTATCAGTTGCCTTGCTGTCCTGTTTTATGCGATCTTTCGCCGCGAACATGTCTGTCTTGTTGTCTATCTTGCTCATGGCAAGGAGTTGAGAGAAGGAGTTCCCTGCAGGGAGACTGTTGGGCGTCAGTGCTGCACTGACGCCTGCGATGGTCGGGTCTGATGCGTTCAATGGGCCTTCTGGTAATTCGCTCAGCATTGAACTCGTATTTTGGGGGATTTTTTCTTCTGAACCGATTCTCTGTGGCTTGAGGGTGTTGAGTTGTGACAGACGGGGCTGATTAATCATAACGGTCCTCCATCGATTCCTTGCGACTGTAACGCGTCTGTGCAGTTCACTTGAGAGACGGGTTTGCAGCGCGAGAGGATTTTTTCGCTGCAGAGTTGTTCAATACAAGAGTTTCTTGCACGGCATATTTGGGTGTTGATGTTTTTGTGATTTTAAAATTAAAACAGAAAAACTCTTGAAGTTTTGGTGATTTTTAAAGCGTGTTTGTTTTGCCCGAAGAAAAAAAATGCCGTGTCAATTGACGCACGATCTTTCGACTTCTATTCTTCGCCTGTTCTCATTCGGAAAAGCTCTGGCTTGCGGTCGTCTGCACAAGGATTGTGCCCGGATTCCCGCGAAGAGCGTGCTAAGGAGTGTGCGCTCTTGTACCGAGTGAGTGTCTTTCAGGGGATTGTGCGTGTGTCAGAGTGCATTGGCCCAATGGATTTCTATGGTGAGCCATCAGCTCAGATGAATGATGATTGAAGATGAAATTCAAGGCCGCATTAGGTGGTCGAGCGTAAGGCTCTTTACTCGGTCTGCACTTCAGCAAAGATCCTCTCTTCAAATTGGTCTTTTAGCCCTCTTGTGTGCATCAGCTGGTTGGTCTGTTGTCACTCTGCTCAGCGGCAGGCTCGCTGACCGTATTCTTGAAGTGGCGTCATTAGGACTTCCCATTCATACAGACTCAAAAATTGCACTTTATTTTGTTGCTGTGCTGTTTTTCTTGTACGTCATGTATGCAGGTAATCGATACGGACGCATGTATATCAACGCAACACTCATCAGAGCACTCTCGCAATTGCATGAAAAAGTTGTTTCGGCAGTCTTGCATTCGCCGATGTCTTTTTTCAATGAAAATCCGAGTGGTCGAATATTATCGCGTTTTTCGAATGATTATCAAAATGCGTCGCAGTCGCTCGATCGAACCATGGCGACTTTTATTTATTCCAATATGGCCATTCTCTTTTGTTCGATTGCAATGTTGTTGTCGCAACCCGTCGTATTGGCACTGGCGCTGCCTTTTGCTGCCGGAATATATATGGCGAGTCGTGTATTTGGTAGAAGAGCACGAGATGCCCAGCGTTCTGCGGGCCGCGCTGCAGCCTCGGTTCTTGCTCATTTGAATGAAACTGGTCAGGTCAGTGTTGCAGTCAGGGCATTGAATTTGGGAGAACGTCTTGAACAGCGGATGCACGCATTACTCAACGAATCAAACACGCAATCGTTGAGAACTTTGGATCTGAGTAATGCGCGATCGTTGGTTCAATCCTTGTTGGGGCTTCTCTTGATTCTCTGCGCCATGCTCGCATGCGCGGAAGCACACACGCGAGGGCAGCTGACGGTAGGGCAGGCTGGTGCGGTGATTTCCCTTTTGATGGTTATCATGCGCAATTTCGTTCTTGTGATCGAGCTCCTCAATACGGTGGAATTGGGTTTTGTGAGTATTGAGAGAATGAATCAATATGCGGAGCTGATTTCCGAGGACGCTTTAGGCCCAGGTGTTGCTCAAGAGGCTGGAGTGTCAGCGGTGACCAAAGAGTCTGGCCCTGTCGCTCCTCAAGAATCTTCAGTTTCAGCATCTGAATCCAAGACTCCTATTTTGCAGATTTCTAACCTGTCTGTCCGCTATAATCCGTCTACTCCTTTCATCCTCCGCAATCTTGATGCGTCTCTGACGTCGAGAGGAATGGTTGGGATTATTGGTCGCACTGGAAGCGGAAAAAGTACGCTGATATCGGTGTTATTACGTTTTACAACACTGGAGTCTGGTCGCATTTTGTTGCGCGGGAGAGATTTATCAGCGTTACCGATTGAACACGTTCGCAGGCAAATTGCGCTGGTGTCACAGGATCCTATTTTGTTTTCTGGAACTCTTTTGAGCAATATTTTGCCCAGAGAATGCAATGGCCTGTCTTCTGAGAACAGTCAGGAATTAGTCGACCGTGCTCGCGGGGTATTGCAGATCGTGGGTCTGTCCGATTGGGTCTCGCAACTTCCTGAGGGTTTGGACACGGAAGTTTTGGAACGTGGCTTGAATTTGAGTCAAGGTCAGCGACAGCTTCTCTGTTTGGCTCGTGCTTTGGCTCAAGATCCGCAAATATTGATTCTCGATGAAGCGACGAGCGCGGTGGATCCTGAACTGGAAAGACTGATCAGTGCGGCACTGCAAAGAATCCGCACGCGCATTCCTGTGCTGTTGATTGCTCACCGTCCAGCGACGATTCAATCGTGTGACGAGGTTTGGTTGCTCAAGGGCGGCCGCTTTGTTTGGAAAGGTCATCCCTCAGACATTCCTCCCCAGGAGGTACTTGAATGACACTGCAGTCCAATGCCAGGGCAGGTGGTTGTGAATAGAAGACAATCTGGCAAGCCCATGGATCTTCTCGACGCCTTGCGAATTCTGAGAGATTCACCTGCTTTTCGTCTTGCAACACAGGAGATGCGGCAAAGAATTTTTCTCACCGCAGGGCTTTTGTTACTCGTCACGTGGGTTGGGCTGTACGCAATCGATTTTCAGGCAAGGCTGTTGAGTTTTTTGGGCCACCAGAATTCTACGCGTGGTCGTGATTTTTTGGTGCTTTTTAGTCTGTTTGCCGGAACTCAGTGTCTGTTTGAAATTTTGCAATGGGGCCGACGGTCTTTACAAAACAGGGTGTCGGTATCAATGACCCAGCGTTTGCGCTTTCGAGTTTTTCAAAAATATAGCCAATTGAGCTATGCGGAGCTGCAAATGGTTTCACCCGGGGAGGTGGCTCAATTGCATGCGTCCGATTCTGCGGCGGTTGCAGGAATCTGGGCCGAAGGTCTTCTCTCGTTTTTGGCCACTTTGATTTTAACGCTGGGTGTCTCTGTTTTTTTAATGATCCAAGTTGGAATTTCGGGAATTTTATTCTTCGGTGTCCTCGTCTTGTTAATTTATCTGGCGCAGCGATTCTCTCGTCAAACCGCTCCGGTTCTGCAAAAGCGGGCGATCTATTCAGCGCAGCGCTTGTCGGTTGTTCAGGAAGCCATTCGTTCGATGCTGTTGATTAAAGCACTGACGGTGGAAGAACAATTTGAAAAGCGAATTAAACGAATGAATGATCTCGAGCAGGACATGAAATTGTCAGCGACCGAGATCAGCTGCCGTTATGTGCCTGTGTTTGCTTCTTTGCGTTGGTTTGCTTGGGCCGCATTGCTTATGTGGATTGTTTATGTGCCGCTTTTCACATCAAGTCCTTTAGAGCCCCAAAAGATTGTTGCGTTGGTCTTTGCTGTGAGTTGGTACTCCAGCCTTTTGCAAGATTCATTTCTTTTCGTCGGGACCTATCTGAGCTTCATTCAAGTGGGTGCCGTGTCCGTGCAGCGTTTGGACCGCTTTCTGAATTTGCCCCTGACACAGCCTGCATTTTTTCAACCATCTGCCCAACAGTCGGAAGGTGGTGTTCTTGTTGGGCTTGAGCACGTGACGGTCGCTTATCCGACCCGACCAGGGCAATTGGCACTCAAAGATGTCACTCTATCGGTTCAGCAAGGACGCCTTGTTGTAGTCCTAGGACCGGTGGGTTCAGGAAAATCAACATTACTGAGGACCCTTTTGGGAGAACTCAACCCGCAGTCCGGTAAAGTCTTGAGGCGGCAGGGACTCAAGGTCGCTTATCTGTCTCAGGATGTTGTCTTGCCCTCTGCGTCACTGCGTGATGTGCTCCGATATGAATTCGAGAATGCGCCTCACGAGGATGATGCTCTCAAGCTTGTTCTGCAGCAGGTCGCATTCGGGCCGGATCTTGATGCTCTCAGCGCAGGCCTCGGAACTCCGGTCGGTGAACGTGGGGTCACCCTTTCAGGTGGTCAAAAGTTGCGGGTTGGGCTCGGGCAGATGTCGTATTTTTCCGATGCTGACGTCTTGCTGATGGACGATCCTCTAGCTGCGCTTGATGAAGCAACCGTAGATATTCTGATTAAGCGACTGATTTGTGGGGTTTGGGCTTCCAAGACGCGCGTTGTGAGTACCCATCGCCCCGATTTGGCCGCTTTGGCGGATTGGGTCGTCCGAATGGATGAAGGCCGGATTGTCGAACAGGGTCCCCCCCGGACAGGGCTTTGATGGGTATTTCAATGCTTGACCGTCGCGGTCTTTGCCGTTAGGGTGCGGCCCTGCTTGAATGCGGTACAACCAAGCGTTTCATGCATACAGACAAGAAAGGTGTGCGATGCCAACCATTAATCAACTTGTAGAGAAGGGCCGTCATCCCAAGATCTACCGAAGCAAGTCGCCTGCGATGGCGAACTGCCCCCAGCGCCGCGGTGTGTGTACACGCGTGTACACGACCACTCCCAAGAAGCCGAACTCGGCCATCCGTAAGGTTGCTAAAGTTCGTTTGACATCCGGTTTCGAAGTCATTTCCTATATTCCGGGTGAAGGTCATAACCTCCAAGAACACAGTGTTGTGCTCGTGCGCGGCGGTCGTGTGAAGGACCTTCCGGGTGTGCGTTATCACATCGTCCGTGGCTCATTGGATACAGCCGGTGTTGCAAAGCGCCGTCAATCCCGCTCTAAATATGGAGCCAAGAAGCCGAAGGGAGGCGCTGCTGTCGCCGAACCGGCAAAGAAAGGCAAAAAGTAATCGCTCCCAGTGGAGTGATTGCTTGCCGCAGAACCAATTCCTCAAAGGATTTGTGGTCTGCATAAAGAGGCAGCTTGTGGTGGGTTTTCAGTTTCAGACCGCAAGTTGATGTAAGGAACCCGCTTAAAGTGAATCTTCTTGAGAAGTCACAAGGGCGGTGAACTGAAGACTTCTGAAAGGATAATTTATGTCACGTAGACGTCGTCCCATACGCCGAGAGATTCTGCCAGATCCGGTATTTGCTGACACACTTGTCACAAAGTTCGTGAACTGCATGATGATTGACGGCAAAAAGAGCGCCTCCGAGAAGATTTTCTATGGCGCAATTGAGTTGATCGCTAAAAAGGCTCCTGGTGAAGAACCAGTCCAGATGTTCAAGCGTGCGCTTGAAAACTTGAAGCCACAGGTTGAAGTAAAGAGCCGCCGTGTTGGTGGTTCGAACTATCAGGTTCCTGTTGAAGTTCGTCCGGAGCGTCGCCAAGCCCTCGCCATTCGTTGGTTGATTGGCTACTCCCGTTTGCGCAATGAAAAATCAATGGTCGATAAACTGGCCGCTGAGATTATCGATGCTGCAAACCGTCGTGGTGCTGCCATGAAGAAGCGCGAAGATGTTCACAAAATGGCAGAAGCAAACAAAGCTTTTGCTCATTTCCGCTTCTGAGTTCAAACCATCGCCATTCAAGCAGAGCAGCGCCCTGTACCCGGGCGCTGTTTTTTTTGTAGGAGAATTTAAGGATGACTCACGACCTCAGTCTGTTTCGCAATATTGGCATTATGGCTCATATTGATGCCGGTAAAACAACAACATCTGAACGATTGCTTTATTACACGGGAAAAAGTCATAAGCTTGGTGAGGTTCATGAAGGTACAGCCACGATGGACTGGATGGTGCAAGAACAGGAGCGTGGCATCACCATTACCTCAGCCGCGACCACTGTTTTTTGGAATGACACACGCATCAACTTGATCGACACCCCTGGACACGTTGATTTTACGATCGAGGTCGAACGTTCCTTGCGTGTTCTTGATGGCGCCGTTGCTGTTTTTGATGCCGCCAATGGGGTTGAACCTCAGTCGGAAACGGTGTGGAGACAGGCGGAACGTTATCACGTACCGCGCATCGCATTTTTAAATAAAATGGACAAAATCGGTGCTGACGTTGAGATGTGCATTGAATCAATGCGCACAAAACTCAATGCAAAAGTCGCACTCGCGCAGCTCCCTATTGGAATTGAAAGTGCATTTGCTGGCGTCATTGATCTTGTCGAAATGAAGGCTTGGATCTGGAAAGGTGATGACAAGGATTCTCCTTTTGAGACGACCGCAATTCCTTCCGCTCAGCTGGATGATGCTCAATTGTATAGACAAGAACTGATTGAGTCTCTCGCCGATTTTGATGATGACTTGGCTGAGGCTGTATTGTCTGATTCAGCCGTTTCGGCAGAAATGATTAAAAAGGCACTCAGAAAAGCCGTTATTGGCCTGAATCTTGTTCCTGTCTTTTTGGGCACTGCATTCAAAAACAAAGGTATTCAGCCGTTACTCAATGCGATTGTCGATTATCTGCCTTCCCCTTTGGACGTTCCAGCCGTTCAGGGTGTTGATGTTGATGGAATCGTTAAAGCAGGTCTGCGCCCTCACAGTGCCGATGCACCATTCTCGGCCATTGTCTTCAAAATCATGAGTGATCCTTTCGTCGGTTCATTGTCTTTTGCGCGTGTCTACAGTGGTCAGTTAAAAGTGGGCGACGCTGTTCAGAATGTTCTGAAACAGAAGAAAGAACGCGTGACGAAGATTTTGATGATGCACGCCAACGATCGCACCGAAGTCGAAGAAGTTTCGGCTGGAGAGATTGTTGCGCTCGTCGGACTCAAGTTTGCTGTAACGGGCGATACGCTGGCAGCCATTGATGCTCCGATTGCATATGAAGCGATGAAATTCCCTGAGCCTGTGATTTCACTCGCTGTGGAACCCAAGTCGACCGCGGATTCAGATAAGCTTCTGCAAAGTCTCAATCGTTTGGCGACAGAAGATCCTTCCTTGCGAGTCAGCACATCCGAAGAAACAGGTCAGGTTCTGATCTCGGGCATGGGTGAATTGCATCTTCAGATCATTGCCGATCGCCTGTTAAGAGAATTTAAAGTCCAAGCTAATATTGGTAAGCCGCAGGTGAGTTACCGAGAATCTATTTGCAAATCAGCGGCAGCGCGCGAAGAATTTTCACGCGTTATGAACAATAAAACTTTGTCTGCATGGGTTGCTCTTAAGGTCTTGATGTCTGAAGAACGCGGCGTGCCGCAAATTGAGATTGTCAAAAAGCCTAATATACCTAATGCAATCTTTGCAGCTCTTAAAGAAAGTCTTGAAGGTGCAGTGAGCAGCGGTCCGTTGTGCGGATATCCGATGGTCAATCTTAAGGTCGAAGTCAGTGACTTTTCGTTTGATCCTCAGGCTGTCGATGATGTTTGCTACAAGGTTGCAGCAGCCAACGCTGTACGAACGGCACTCGACAAAGCAGCACCGGTGATGATGGAACCTTTTATGAAGGTGGAAATTGTTGTTCCGCCCGAATCGAGCGGAACCATTGTTTCAGACGTCAACGGCCGGCGCGGTCGAGTCTTGGGGCTCGATGCCCGTGGCCACCTTCAGGTGGTTCAAGCTGAAATTCCTTTGGCAGAACTTTTCGGTTACGAAACAGATATTCGCAGCCTGTCACAGGGGCGTGCCAGCAGCACGATGCAATTTTCGCACTATGAACAGGTGCCAAAAAATCTGCAGGACAAGATCATGGGCTTTTCGCTAAACTGAAATGCAAGAATCTGCGCAGCAATCAGTAGGCGAGGGCACACTATGACCATGAATCGTTTTTTCAGGAAGAATATCTCTTGGCAGAAGAATTCATGGTGGAAGGGACCGGTTTCACTGGCAGCCGCTTTTGTGCTGCTTGGATGCAGCGCGTTATCCAGTTCTGAACGCGATAAAACTCCTTCTCGTCTCTTGCTGGAAGCGCAGACGGCCTATGACGCCGGTGATTATTCTAAAGCAGTCGCTCTGCTGGAAGATCTGATTGAAAAGGATCCCAGTCAGGTTGAAGGTCGTATTCGTTTGGCCTTTGCCTATAATGGCCAACTCGGCATTACTCCTATTGAACTTGTCAAGAGCTTTGCCGCTTCTGCAACTTCATCAGGAACAGGATCTGGAAGTTCGTCATCCGGTACGTCGGACATACTTAAACTGACTTCTAAATCTGGGTTGCCCGATGCGACGGTTGAAAAGTTACAGAGGGTATCATTGTCAAAGATAACGGTCACAGAGCTCAGAAGTCTTTTTAAAGAATTTGAAACATTTCAGAAATCATTCCTTACGATATGTCCGCTTTTTCCTGTATCGGCGATCAATTCATTGAAGACAAATGCAACCAGCGCTCTCGACTTGCTCGAGATTACCAAATGTAAAGAAGGCCGCGCTGAAGTTGATACAAACGTCAGCATTGCAGCGCTTACTTTGGCGCTTGGACAATTTTCAAGTCTTTATAAAGCCATGCTTGATACAGACGGTGATGGACAATTTGATATTGAAAAGAAAGCAAATGCTGCCAAGTCTGATATCGATGGAATCAAAACTTCAAGCGGAGACGCCCTAACCAAGATTAATAAATTGCAGTTGGCAACGACGGCGTTAACTGAAGTTGGTATTGAACTTAAAAGTCAGGTTTTTCTTCTTGCTCTGGCTCAATTTAACATTATTTCAGCTGTAGTTGATAGTACCAATCTTCCAGATTCTATTAAAAACGGTATTTCACAGGCTGTCAGTAAATTAACTGATGCCGTTGCGAAGATAAATTCATATCTTGATGCCGGAAAGTCAACTTCAGCGAGCACGCAGACGGGAGCTTCTGCGACACAGGCTTCAGATACGGCAGTGCAAGAAGCTGAAAAAATCTTGGAGAGCGTTCCTGATCAAGTGGACTCATATTGTGAGAAAATCTATTGCTTCAATCAAGTTTACAAAACTCAAAAGAAACCCAAGCAATGTACAAATACAACCTATACGTGTTCAACGACGACAGCTTCTTCATTTCAGTGAATTTATCTAAGTGACTGTTGTTCAAACCAGTGCCGAACATTTTGCACAGCTCGATGCAGAGCTCATCCTTGCAGCGGTAGAGTCCACAGGCTTTCGATCGACCGGCCGCTTTCAGCAACTCAACAGCATGGAAAACCGTGTCTATGCCGTTGAAATTGAGGATGAGCAACATTCGCGTGGGTTGAACCAAGTCATCATTAAATTTTATCGACCCAAGCGCTGGACTGCTGCGATGCTCGTCAGTGAACATGCCTTGTTAAGGCTGTTATCTGAAGAAGGAATAGAGACACCTCCGTTGTTCCCTCTGCATGACTCATCATTTGTTCATCCCGAAGCTTATTCTTTAAGAGAAAAACTCCGTGGAGAGTTTGCAGTCAAATGTCCCGCGTCACCGACACTTGGTCTAGTGGACGGATTTTGCTTTGCGGTTTGGAAAAAAATGATGGGCCGCGTACCTTTGGAGCTCGAAGAAAAAGAACTGCTCAGTCTTGGAAGAACGATTGCGCGTATGCACAATCTTTTCGAGCGTTCCATTGATCTTAAGACGTTTGTTCGTCCTCAGTTCAGCATGGATATGTATGTGCATACGCCATTGAAGCACTTGGTCGCATCAAATAAAGTTCCACGTCAATTTCAGTCAGGACTCTTTCAACTGATTGAACGTTTGGGGCGCGGCTTGGAATGGTTGCCTGAGTCAGATGTCTTTATACCTGTGCATGGAGATCTCCACCGTCTTAATTTGGTACAGACGACGGATGGCGGACAATTTTGGTTTGTTGACTTTGATGATTGTCAGTTGGGATTGGCGCTGCAGGATTTATGGCCGCTGGCATCCACCTGCGGAATTCAAGTTCCTCAACATTTGGAAAATGTGAGTTCCTCTTCTTACGCATTAAAACTTCTGACCGAAGGGTATCAGGAATTCCGGGCACTTCCGAATGACTGGGAAATTTTCGTTGAGCCACTCAGAACACTCAAGATGATTCATTATTTAGGTTGGATTGCCGGACGTTGGGATGATCCATTTTTCAGGCAGACGTTTTCATTTTTTGAGGACGTCGATTACTGGGAAAAAACTTATTTTGATTTGATGGATCAGTATCAAACTCTGGGCGCAGGTGGTTGCCTTGAAGCAGAGTGAGTCTTGTTGAGATGGTTTCGATATCTGGTTGTAATTTATACGAGCTATTGAAGTTTCAACCTAGATTTTTCTGGTGATCATCTAAAATTGCGATGCACTTTCCATTGACGCGTATTCGACTCTGACACGACACCTTTGCATTATTCAATAGATTAAAATGCAACGGCAAGCTTTACATCTGCAACAGGAATGAGCTCAGTGTTCGCCTGTTCTTTGTTCCCGGTTGAGATGTTTTCAGTTGTTAACTGTCCTCTAAAGGCGCCCACAGAGGGTTCTAGTCGGACTGTGCCTGTGCCAATTCCAATGGGCATTCCAATTGACCATCCGATCAACAGCTGGCCACCAAGAAGTTGAACTGCTGTTGGATTCTCACTCCTCAAAGAATTCGAAAGTGCTGCGTCACCGGCGAGTTCTGCACGTGCAAAAATCGTCTGAGAATTGTTATAAGACCACCGTGCTGTGAGATGAGCCGGAAGCCATCCGTCGAGCCGGAAATTTGGAGTGGGTTGCCAAGCGCCACCAACGAAGGGAATCAAACTTTTTGTTCGTGAGTTGACGCGCCCCGCAAAACCCAATCCAACTCCGAGCGAGTTGTTGAGTGCCCAGACCCCATAGGACGTGAGTGTCTGGAAGTCTTCCTCGGTTGTCTCCCCCTGCGCGATGGCCTTTTTAAAGCTAAGGCCAGGAGCCAGATAAAGTGAGAAGGACTCATTCCATGCAAAGAGGGCCGCGCACTCTAGGCTCAGATCTGTCGATTTAAGATTTCCATAGCCATCTGAAGTTGGAAGTTCATTAAGCTGTGTGCTGCTGGTGCTGACTGTTATCCCTGCAAGCAGTTCGTCAATCAGTGGAT
>Ga0315901_10005982_pt1 | contig 14655 bp, 32 predicted proteins | sample LakEriMetagenome_10_FD_203761 | JGI IMG/M metagenome (GOLD analysis project Ga0315901, IMG submission 203761) | Freshwater fungal communities from buoy surface, Lake Erie, Ohio, United States - Buoy 2 MA116 | ecosystem: Environmental > Aquatic > Freshwater > Lake | place: USA: Lake Erie, Ohio... | reverse complement strand
TCTCCTGTCAACCTGATACTGAATACTATGACATGCATCAATCAGCTTCTCAACTCTATCAATTCCAATCGAAGGATCTTCAATATATGACTGAATTCTAGAACGAGCGCTTCTAAATCTTGCTGTAATATTGTCAGCATCTGTATCTTTAAATGTTCTATTCATCTTAAAGAAGTCAGAATGACCCACACAGTGAGCCATAATCAGAACCTGAAGATACAGAGGATTCTCAAGCATTAGATACGCGATGGAAGGATTTGAGTTGATGATTAGCTCATATGGTAATCCTTCAGCACCTGCATTATACATGTGATGCGTTCTTTCAAAAGACTTGCCATAAGACCAGTGCGAGAAGTGTGAAGGCATGCCATGATAAGACATGTTTCCAATCATCTCGAAATAATCGCAGGTCTCGTAGGCAATCTCATACCAATCTAATCCGCTTGCCTTGGAGATTTCGCATATCCTCCTGTCCCAGTCGGCAAGCTCCTCCATGGACCAATCAGACATCTTCAATTCCTCCAAAAAGCTTCTTAAATACAGGCCAGATATCTTGTGCGCCCTTGATGACGTTCATCTTGAATTTGCTACTCTGAAGTGATACAAGGCTCCCCCAGACTGTCTTCTCAACATCTTCGTTCCATGAGCTGTCTGAACGAATACCGGTCAAAATCTCAGAATAACCAATCATCTGTGAAATTTCGGCAAGCTCAGCAAATTCTTTCTTTGCTTTTTGATTATCTTCCGGCCAGTTATCTCCATCAGTGCAGTGAAAAGCGTAGATGTTCCAGGAAGAAGGATGAAATCTTTTCATTGCAATCTCCCTGGCAAGTGCAGGAGCTGAGCTTATGTAAGTTCCGCCTGATTCAACACGCTTGAAGAATGCATCCTCATCAACCTCTTGCGCCTCAGTCGTATGAGATATAAATACAATCTCAAGATTCTCATACTTGTATCGAAGAAAGTGATACAAGACAAAGAAGAAGGATCGTGCTATGTATTTGACATCCTTTGTCATCGATCCCGATACATCCATCATAAAGAAGACAACAGCGCTCGATGACTCTTTTGGTTTGGACTTGATATGATGATACCTTAGATCATTATCATGAAACGGGAATATCTCTTCCCCGGTCTCAGGGTTTATCTCAATCTCACCTGCTCTTCTTGCAGCAGACTTTCTTTTGATTCTCTCAATTGCAGAGAGCTTCTTGTCTAATCGCGGCTGAATTCCAGAAGTTCTTGTTCCGTACCTCCGCGGTTTCTCCTGCATAATTGTCTTGAGCCGCTTCTTATCGAGGTCTGGCAAGCTAAGGGAATCAAAGAGATACTCAGCAAGTTCTTCCAGGGTTATCTCTACCTCATAGGCTTCTTCACCCTTGTCCTTTCCTGCCTTGTTTCCGCCGCCCTGTCCTTGCTGTTGTCCCTTTCGAACAACCTGCCCCTCCTCAATGTCTTGACCAGGCGCGGAACCTATCTTCTTTTGTCCTACATTATCACCGTAGACAAACTGCCATTCCTTGATGCCTCGAACCGGAATCTTAATCCGCTTCTTTCCATCTTGACCGATGATTGATTCTTCGGAGATGATGTCAGTAATGCCGTCTCGAATAGCTTTTTCAATCTTTTTCTTGTGTCTCGAGCGATCTGATGCAGATCGATCTGCAGATGTCTTATGCTCGCGAAAGATTGACAAACTTACTCCTCAGGTTATTAGAATAATAAACCAATATGTTGATTCGTTCTATAGCTACATATGTAGAAATAGTAGGAATATTTGCTTCACTGTCACCATTTTAGACAGAAGCGGAGGAAGATTAAAAAATGAGCAAGATGGTCGTTGAAGAGACTTGCGGTCAAGACCGGAACGAAATAGCACTCATCTGCCAGTTTTGCGTGTTTGCTGTTGATCACCTCGGAATCGAAGATATTGATTACAAGGTGATTATCACAGGAGATAAGGAAAAATACGGAATTAAAACGACCGCCTACTTCAATCCAAATACAAATGAGCTTGTCATCTTTGCAAATGGCAGACATCCTCACGATATCTGCAGATCAATCGCACATGAGATGGTCCACATGAGACAAGGGAAACACAACTTCTACGGAAGAAAACAGATCAAGGATGTAGGAGGATTCTTTGAAGATGAAGCAAATGCTGTTGCAGGACAAATTGTGAAGCTTTTTATTGCATATAAATAATATTCTTTTTTTATTTCAGAAGAATCAGGGTCTCATTCTTTTCCTTGCAAATAACCGTCTCATTCTGGATTAGATTTCTAGCAGCGACTTCTCCCCACTGCTCTTCAGAGTACCATCGAATCATCGAAAAGTCAGAAGTGCACTGAGCCCTCCAGAAGAGGCCCTTGTCTCTTTCAATGACAGATCCTTCACAGTTGTTATAGAAAGAAATAATCGCAGAGATGCAGGTGATGGCAGGAATTGTTGTCATTTTTTCTCTCCTGCTTCATCATACCACAACCAACCCTGCGTCGCACGCTAAACAGTGGTAGGAGGAACTTTTAGATCAAAAATATTGTGAACACTAAGCTGTCTTAACACTTCTTTCTTTTCGCTGGTGCTAACTATAAATCCGCCATATTTTATTTCTTTGTCTTCGCTAGAAAGATCTGAAATCCTATCGAGCTCATAGTCTATGCTAGTAGCTGTCTTCCGAGCGACTCCTAAAATCTTAGAATAAGTATTTTCTGATCCTGGATCCCCCTTATGAAGAGCAGGATCGTAGATAGACTTTGCTATGTCTTCTGCCGAAATTGGATCATTGTATGTTCCTGATAAAGCTTCATTTATTCTGACTGACAATTTTTCAATCAAGTTAGAAAGATTAAGAAATCTTGACTTCCCACCTCTGGGAAATTTTATGCCCTTGTATAGTCCAATAAGAGAATAATCTGCAGCACCTTTGATTCCGATAATATCAGCTCGCTCAAAAGGTGCAATCTCTGCTTCTCCGCTGGGATAAGCACTAGTCAGATTTCTCTGTATTTCATCTCCGAATGTGCCTGCAAGTCCAAAGTCAATAAAAGCTTCTAGAAGGTCATAGGTACTAAATCCGCAAAGGATAATATCAGTTATCGTCTTCGAAACTAGGTACTCGTTGGGACCCATTGTTTGCGATGGTGTAGATTCTGATGACTTTCCTGTAATTTTTGACTCATTATCCCTAAATTGTCGAAGAATTGCATTGTAGGCTCTTGTTCCTTTCCTTACAGCAATCTTCCTAGGATTTAAGATTGTAATCTCTTCGGTCGAAGGAATGTAAGAGTATTTGTAAATATTCTGAGAAAATCTATTGTAATCATCGAGAGATGTAGAATCATCAAGGGAAAGTTCCTCTTGACGTTTTTTCTGATCAATATCATCCCAGACTATCTGATCAATTGAATCCGTAGCCTCAAGAATAATTTGACGAATTAGACCTCTGATTTTCATTTCTGATATGATCATATTTGAAACTCTTTCATAATATTTATTAGGCACTCACTGAATTTGATGGAAGATTGTGATCTACAGCTAATTATCTTCCAAATGCAATGATCTTCCACGACTCAGGAAGCGTCACAATTCCTTCCTCATGATCATCGTCAAGCTGCTCATCCTCGGCATCAGCATGCAATGCCTCGCCTTGGGCTGCATCCAAAACTCCGCCTGGATCTGCATCTGGAATTACATCAATTCTAGACTGTGTTCCAACGGAATATCCATCAGGCTCAGCTACGTAAGATTCTCTTTTTCCCGTAATTTCACCCTCTAGAAGTTTTTCAATTTCTTCCTTGATGATTCTACGAACTGTCTTTTCTGATATTTTCATTCAAATCTCCAGTGATTCTACATATCGAAAGATGAACCTCTATTCATCATCATCTTCATCCTCGAAGGGAGCACCACCGAATGGATCATCGCCTCGGACATTGCTAGGCTTGAAAGTGGCTGACATGCTCTTTGGCGCGGCCGCTGGAGCAGGAGTTGAAGGCTTATAATCTTACAGATCGTGGATGGTGTCGTGAAGACGAATGTTATTTACAGCCCTCTTCGCAATGGCGATTTTACGCACATCTTCCATTTCGATTCCCCCATCTTCGGTAATAAAATCATAAAGCACCCTCTTTATGCCTTTAACGAATCCCGGGAGGGCATCCTCGGGACCCTCAACCAGGAACTGGTCAGCTCCTTCGAAGTGGACCTCGTCCCGGTCAAAGAAGCGCAGCTTCAATTCAGGATGGTTCTCATCAGCAAATTTTTGGACAAGTTCTATCATCCTTTCATAGCCGAGCTCTTCATTTTCGTCGCCCAACTCCTTGCATACAAAATACAATCCTACAACATCAGCAGACACCATCCTGATGCGCTTAACCTCATTTAGCTCCTCGCGGACGATCTGTCTAATCCTGCTCTCTGTTATTCTCATGTCCCAAATCTCCAATAGATGCTACATATCAAGGCTCAAAAAGTGGGCCAGGCAAGAAATCCCAGAAGAACATCCGAGCCTAGCAGCAAAAATCAAGCCTTTCTGGCAGAAAAAATGATGTCACCCTCACGTGAAAAATCATACGCGATCCTCTTTCCACCATAAGCAGATCTTAGCTTTGACAGGCGGACAAGGGCGCGCTCAGCTGCCTTCTCGCTAATACCGAGCATTCCTGCAATCATCCAGGGAAAAATGATATTTCCACCCTTGGCGCCGCCCATGCTGTCGACTATGTCAATTGCCGTCCTAAGAGCTTCCTCTTCTACCTCTGTCAGAGGATCAGTGAAGTAGCCATCGCTGGATTCTCTAATCAGAGAAGAAATTTCACGTCTTACGATTCGACGAAGATCTGACTCAGATATGTTCATGATTTTTTCTCCTCTAGTTCACGTCAACGACAAGGATCTTTCCACGAAGATTCTGTCTCGCCTCGACGGCAGCCTGCTTGATCATTTTTCTAAGCAATTTGAACGCCTCCTGGACCTCCTCGGGTGCGGTCTCGAAAGCTTCAGAAAAAACAAATCCCTTGCCCGTGATGAGCTCCTGCGTCATCACCTCGGCAAGTGACTCAATATAGGAGCCGAGCTCTCCCTTCCTGGCAGAACCCATCGTTAGATACTTGTCGAAAGGAACATTAGCGCCCTCATCAATGATAGGAAATAGAGGATCATCAGGGCCCGCGCTGTAGGTCTTGTTGCCAAGCTCGATGAAAGTGGGCGAGATCTTTGAAAGCTCCCTAAATGAATCATCATCCATGCCATCAGTGTTGAAAAATGCGTGGAAGATCATCCAGGGAGATGCCATCGTGCTCCGCTCGGCGCCCGAGGTCGTGTACAACAAGATCAGATCATCAGGGCCCAGGTCATCAGGAATTTTCCGATAACCCATCTTCTGCATCTGTTTGATCTTTCTAGGCGTCAACGTCAGGACAATACCCCGGTTTGTGACACCATCAGTGAAATCTGTCCCACGTGCGTCAATGTCCTCAATATTTCCGACATAGGGCGCGACAAAGACTCGAAATGGAAGATGTTCGTAAAGTCGGAGCGCCGTATCTTCAAACTTCTTGCTAAGCGCAAGAGCTGTCGCCGCCCGAGGATTGGGAGAATATTGACCAGTTCCGCCTGCTCCAAAATCTTTGCTAGGCTTTCTTGAAAAACCAACGCCCAACCTTCCAGCATAGGGCATCTCATCTAGCTTTCGAGAAAGCTCTTCTCTAATGATCTGCCTGATCGTGCTCTCTAGTATTCTCAAGTGAAATCCTTGTTAGGTCTACATATCGAGTCCCAAAAGTGATCAAAAGTTCCCGGGAAATTTTTGAGCCCACTTTCGATTCCCAAAATTCTCTCGGCCCAGATTTTTGAGCTCGCGCGGGAGCCCTCGGCAGACGATGGGGGCGAGGGGCCCTTCGAGCAAAAAATTCCCGGGAAATTTTCGGGAGATCGCGGGAGAAGGGAAAAATCAGCGATCCGGGAACTGGCAGGGACTTGGTTAGGGTCCAAATTTTCCGGGCGGTCTGCGGAGACTTAGGCCGGCCCCAGGCCCTGCAGGGGGCCCCGGTGGGCTTGGGAGCCCCGGAGGGCGCCCCGGGGGCCGCCCCCCAGCCCTGGCCCTAGGGGCCCCCCTACCATCCTGGAGCCCCCTGATGCTCAACGAGCCCCTGGCAGGGGCGCCGCAGCGGGCACTGCTGCGGAAGTCAACACCCAGGGTCCCCTATGCAGCATCAGTAGCCGTCGTAGAGATCCTCATCACTGAATTCCTGCCCCTTCTGCGCCTCAGCACGGCGAGCGGCCTCGGCACTGTAGTCCGAGCGCTTGAGAGCTGCGAAGAGGGGGTAGGCGGCGCGCGCGGCGTCCTCCGCGAATTCGTAACCTAGATGAAAGTGAAGGATCTCCTCGATCGGAGTCAGCAGCGACGGGTCCTTCGGGTTCTCCAGCCCCATCTGAAGCACCTCATCCGGCATGTGGCTTAGAAGCCGTCCCGCGAGCGCAGGGTTCGGACGCATGATGCGCCCCTCAGCCAGCATGCGGTGTGCTTCCTCTCGAATGATCCGGCGAAGTATTGACTCGGTGATTCTCATATGTAGCCCCTTGTTGAGGCTACATATCACCCGCCGCTCAGCCGTGGACCAGGGCCTTGCACATCCGGGCGATCGCCACCCGACCACCGCGGCCGATCAGCAGGTCCGGGTCGTGCCCCTCAGTCACGGACAGGGTGGCCTCGGGAACACCGTGGCCGACGGGCTTCGGCATCCGGGGGAGGAGCCCGTTCCAGTTCACCTTGAACCGGGTCGGGTACCGCGGATCCATGCGGTCGGTGGCCACGAACTTGTGCTCCTGGCCTTCGGGGCCGACCGCGATCCCGCTGACCGCGGTGGTGCCCAGGGGGGAGACCGTGACGGAGGTGATCTTGAAGGTCCAGCGGAGGTTTGCGGTGGCCATGTTGTCGTCCTTGGTTTGGGGTCCGTTAGCTCAGACATCATACCATTCAGCGGTCAGCCTGCACGGGCCTCGATGATGGCAGTGATGACGGGCCACGGGATGGTGACTGCGCTGGGACTCGGACCCTCCCAACCGCCGCCGGATTCCCCGCGGACACAGATGCCCTCGGGCCAGACATCCACCTCCTCGCCGGAATGGGGAGCGTCCACGGAGATTCGATCAGAGGTCCACTCAGGGGACCAGATTCGGACGGTCCAGCCCTCGTGGGTGAAGGTACGGTTGCCGTGCTCGTCGGTGATCCAGTTCGTCATGATTGCCTCCTTGCAAGAACATCATACCACACCTACCACCCGTCCGCACGGGCTCAGTGGTTCGCGATCCGGTTCGCCGCGGTCCGGTCGAGGTCCCAGCCCTTCTGCTGGACCGTCAGGTGGCTCGTGTCGATCAGGTCCTTGACCTCACCGCCCACCGTCCGGACAGTGAAGTTGCGGCCCGCAACCTCGATCACCTCAGCCGCCATCCACTCACCTCGGATCCGAACCACCAGGCTCTCACCAATCAGGGGATTGACCATGTTGCCTCCTTGCTTCCCTATTCTATCACCGCGACCCTGCCCCGCACGGGCCCTCAGCCGACCATGAAGGCGGCCATCGGGACCCGCAGCGGGCGGCAGGCGGTCACCTCGGCCACCCAGGCCGCATCCCGGGCCTCGGCCTCCGCCTCGAGCCGCTCCATCTCGCGCCACTCGTCCTCGAGGCGAAGGGTCGCCGCCTCCCAGCCCTCCGCCGTGTCGTCCTCCGGGCGGTACCACCACGGCTTGATGTTGTGGACCGCCTTGTAGGCGTCGACGAAGTTGTAGAAGGCCTCGACCTGGGCGTGGGTGGGGAGCTGAGAGGTGTTGATGGCCATGTTTGACTCCGTTCTCTGAGGTTGCCTAGCTCTGTTATTCTACCAACGGGTCCCAGGGGCGCACGGACCTCAGTTGAGGCAGTTGATCAGCGGGCAGATCCCGGAGAGGTAGACGAGGGCCGCGACATTGGCGACGAAGAGGGACCCAGCGATCGAGACGGTGCCCCAGATGACGGTGTCGGTGGTCATTTGATTCCTCCTGCCCGGGCGGTGTCCATCACCGCCGCCTTGTCTCCCCATCATAACATCTGAGGTCGGGAGCGCACGAACACAAGTCGGGCCCCAGTGACGGGGCCCGAGGTGGTGTTAGCGACGCTTGCCGTACATTCCGCGCTGGATGTCCTCGATCTCTTCCTTCGAGAAGGCAGCACCCTCATAGGGATCCTCTTCTGGCTCATCGAGGTCGAGGCTCGCCATCATCCTGCTGTACTTGTCACCGAGATCTGGGTCAGTGAGCTTGGGTCGCCTGAACATTGTGGGCTCTCTCATCTTGTGGGCGGTCTCTGCACCCGGGCCAGAGAAGTCATCCATCCCAGACTCCTCGTACTCGCCTGTCTCTGGGTTCTTGCGGAATGTAACGCCCTTCCTCATCTCATTTAGCTCCTCGCGGACTATCCGGCGAAGCTGGCTCTCAGTGATTCTCATGATGTGCCTCCTGTGATTCTACATATCGCCCCGCTCACCCAGTGCAGGATCAATGTTGTGCAGCGCCAGATCGCGCCCCTTACATCAGGATCTCGGCGCCGTGATGCACATCGGGCGCCTCCAGACCGCATCTCCTGCGGCCCGTGGCGCCCGGCGGTTGTCAGTAACGACGACGGCGTCTATAGTATGCGTTAGCGACTGCCTCAGCGGCAGCCTCGAGCACTTCAGGATTGAGATACCTCTTTCCCCAGCCCTCTGACTTTGCGATACCTCCCATTGCAAAAGCGATTGAATCAGTATTGACTTGATCATATCCGAGCGGGGTCCCATCATTCATCTTCCCGCCCATGTATTCACTCATCGCTTCGCCAAGAGAGCCATACTGCTGCTTCTTGACTTCTATAAACATTCTTGCTGCGTCATTTACAAGCCCTTGAGGAACTTTAATGAGATCTTCTGATTCCCTCGTTCCCTCCTGCCATGTGTCACTTCCTCCGAACTCTTCCCGCGGGGGCTGCTGATAAGTTTGAGCTCGTGGATTCGGATCCCACATCGTACCTCGATCTCTCGACTCACTCATCCTGCTTATCTCTTCCTTGATGATCTTCTTCAGATCTGAACCCTTGATTCTCATGTGATCCCCTTGATGTCTGTACATATCACCAGCCGCAGAGCTTTAGCAGCGTTGTGAACACGACATTCCAGAACAGGATCAGCGTTGCCTTCAACAGGGTATCGAGTACCCAGAGCTCTACAGCCTGCCGTGTGATTCGAGCATCTTTACCACCTCGGGCGGTAGCTCCTCGCGGAGGATGCTCTGGGTCCCCACCCGCCCGTCCTTCGTCTTGTAGCCGATCTGCCATCCCTGCCTCAGCTTCTGTTCAATTTCGAGCTCTGTCCCCTTGGGCCACTCAGTGCCGAAGCGGGTGACATACTTCTGCTTGAGAGTTACAACTTCACCGACCATTCTCTCCTCCTTAGCCCAGCGCCCAGCAGAGCGCCGCGAAAGCGATTGCGAATCCGATCTCCATCACCACCCGGGCAAGGTCTCTCGCCAGCGGTGGCGGCATCACCAGGAGCGACAAGCCCACCGCCCCGAGGGCAGCGGAGTACATGAGCACATTGGCAAGCAGGAACGCTGTTCCCCAGCCGCCGGCAAGCAGGAGCACAGTGAGCATCGACCAGGTCCCGCGGAGCACCAGCGCCCAGGTGGGATCGTTCGCTCGCAGCGCGCGCCACATGTCCCAGATCACCAGGACGCCCCAGAGAATTGCACCGATCGATGGCATTCAGAATCCTACAGCGGGACCCGCGGTTGTGTATCAGGTTCGCGCTGCGATCGCGAGCATCACGATCCACCCGATCACGAGTCCGAGGAGCCAACCGGGACCGTCGGCCCAGGCGATGTCCGTGTTCATGATCTGGCGGAAACCCGAGATGACGTTGTCCATTCTTCCCTCCGTGGATCTATTATAACACGTGACCAAGATCCTGCACGGGTCTCTACCCAGCGTCCTCCCAGTCCTTGATCCTCTGCCAGAGGTCGAAGAGCCGCTTCACATCGGCGAGGGGCAGGGAGGTGAGGCCCTCGCTGAACTTGAGCGAGAGCTCGTCCACGTCCAGCGTCACATCGCCCCCGCCCATATTGACGACGATGCTCTTGATCGGCTGGAAGGGAACGATGTAGGCGGAGGGATTCGGCGGGGTGATGCAGGGGGTGCCGTCGGTGTGGAGCATCCCGCGCTGTGCCATCAGCAGCTCAACCGCCTCCTTCGCTTCCTTCAGGCCGACCCCGGCCCGGGTCTTCGTTGGGTCGAAGAGGTCGGGGGTGCTGTGCCTCGAGGCGTTGCGGACCAGCTTGATGGCGTTGATCTTGTTGGTGTAGCCGCCAGCGAGGAGCTCATTCACACTGCCCATCTCGGTGGCCGTCAGCATGATCTTGATCATCTTTCCTCTCCGTGGTTCTATTCTACCACGACGCCGCGCTCTCGCAGGATCTGTGCAGCGCCGATGAAGCCGTGCTCCTCGAGGATCTCGATCGCCTTCCGCTCGGCGGTGGGCTCGTCATCCGTGTCAGCGAGGATGTGACCCAGCTCGTGAGCCTCGATCGCCAGCAGGTGGTCGGGAGTGCACCACCGCTTCTTGCTGAGCCGGCCGTCGATCACCGCCACCGGGGACTCGATGCCTCGGATCGCGTAGCCGTGGTTCTGGCTGGAGAGCCGGTCGACGATGGGCCCGGTGTCACGATCTTCCACCTCGACCACCAGGATCCCTTCCGCCATCGACGACATCCTGAACTGCATCCTTGCCTCCCTTCCTGCATCTATCCTATCACTTCACATGCCCGTCGCACAGAGTGCGGACCCAGCCCCCGCCGCGAGGCTTTCCCGGCGCGCCGCACTGCTCACATGTCCTGAAGCTGAGCGATTCCGCGAGAGCGATTGCGCCGTCGATGTAGTCGTCGCTAGTGCTCACATAGAAGCGCAGGCCGCCCCACTTCTCTTTCACCTGCACCGCGACCGTCTGGTGGCCCTCATCCCATTCCTCATCGGGTAGAGACTTGAATTCGTCCAGCCCACGCTTCCAGTCCAGGTGGTGCTGGATTGTGTGGCACAGGGTGTCGATGATGTCATACCATCCGTCGTCATGCTCGAAGCCGAAGCACATCAGTGTCTGTCGGGGATCACCCCGCCTGTCACAAAAGATCTTTGGGTACTTCTGGCACAGTGCCTTGTCCTTCTCCTCAGTCATGCTCCCGCCTCCTCGCTCGCATCGTTCGCCCGCTTCCGGGCGAGCATCATCTCGATCGACTCCAGCAGCACCCGCCTGAAGCCTGCCTCATCACCGGGCTGGAGCCCGAAGGCAGTGTAGAACTGGTCCACCTTGTCATCCTCGATCTCGAAGATGAAGCGAGTCTGCCCATCGGGGTCCTTGATCTCGCTGATGGCGATCAGCCCCGGAATCTCAGTATCCTGTCCCATCACTCCTCCCTAGAAGGTGATCACCTGCTCCCAGTCAAATTCCTCAGCATCCGTGAGCAGCGCATCAAAGAGGCTCTGCTCAGCGCCGGAATCACCCAGTGACTCCTGCATCGCCTCGCTTGGTGGCTGGTCAGGCCGCCGCTCGATCACGATCTGGCGCGTCCTGGCGCGGTCCATCACTCATCCTCGCCACGCTTCGTGTTGCCTGTCTGGGGCTGGCGCTTCCGGATCACCAGGGTGGCCCGTGGGCGCTCACCCGGCTTGAGCTCACCCTCATCCTTCGGGTAGAAGACCACGAAGGTGCTGTCGCGGAGGTCAACGAGCGCTGGAAGATCGGCACCGCCGATCAGGTACTCATCCCCGTTCTTGTCGGTGCGGGGCGTCAAACGGATCTCAAATTGGTTCATGGTAACATCCTTGCTATGATGCGTCTTTATCGTCTGGCTCCTCGCTCACCGGACCATTCCGGAAAGGGAGGACATTGGGTCGAGGCGGGGCCTCCTCGTCGGTCGGGTCATCCTCATCATCGTCATCATACTGCCACCCGTTGGCGAGCAGCATCGCGATGAAGGTCGCCACCGTCTCCTGGTGCATCTTGATGATCCGATCCCCGGTCCGCAGGCCGTAGATCGCGCCAAGGATCGCGCCGCTGATGAAAGAGAGCGTGACGAGGATGAGGGCGACTGAGGGGTCCATGGCTATATTCTGGTCCAGAGCTGCGGGTTGTTAATGCTCGAGCGAGCTTGTCCTGACCGTCACCAGCGTCCAGAGGTCATCGAGCGCGGGATCTGGGTCTTCCTGCAGCGCGGCCTCCAGAGAGAAGAGGTCATTGGGTTCGAGCTCGTTCAAGAGCCACAAGTTTTCAGCGAGATGCTGCGGAGTAAGTATCATTTCATCCTCACAGTGAGAAGTTTCGAAGGTAGACGCCGTAGAGAAAGACCAGACTGAAACCGAGGATCGCTGCCATTGTGCCTCCTTGCCTGTTTATTCTACCACGCGACCGCGGGGTCGCACGGGTCTAGCCCTCGACCTCGATCATCTGGAGGAGGGCCTCGATCGTGTCGAGGTCGAGGCCGGACCAGAGGGCACGGGAGATGACCACACCGGTGTCGAGCCCCTGGGCCTTGGTCGCGAGGATCTGGTCGATGAAGTGGTGAGCTGCCATGTTTGCCTCCAGGGCGGGGTCCATCCCCGCCGCCTTGCCAGATCATTCTACCATCAGCTGTCAGGGTCGCACGAGGCCCCGGCCGGTGAGGCCGGGGCCGGGGTGGCTAGAGGGAAAGGAATCGAGAGATATCAGAGGAATCAATATAGAACTCAATGCCGGATTGAGTCTTGAGGCGGAGCTGGGGATGGGCCAGGCCGGCCTGCTTGGAGGTCAGGATGGCCAGGAGCTGGACTTGATCACCGGGGTTCAGGTGGGAGGCGGGATCAGGATTGATGGGGTAGGAATTGAAGGGGCCGGGGTGCCGGGAAACAAGGTTGGGAATGCGGGGGTTGAAGTTGATGCAGGTTTTCTTGGTGATGGTGAGGGTGGAGGGGTTGGTGTTCCGGATGATGGTGAGGTTGAGAGCCATTTGTCCTCCTTGGCCTATTCATTATACCAATCGATTCCGGATTCGCACGAGGCCCGGAGGGCCGGCGGCTTAGACCGCCGCCTCGAGCCCGAAGAAGCCGTCGTCACCGAGGACGAGGTCCAGCTTCGCCATCATCGCCGCGGCCTCACCACCGGCCACCTCCTCGGCCGTCAGGACCGGGACGGCGACCGGTGCAGCCTCGACCGTCTTCTTGGGCCGCTTGAGGACCGCCTCCGGGAGGGTCATGCCCGCAGCCTTCACCGCGGCCTTCGCACGATGGCCGATCGAGACCCGAGTCCCGCGGTCGAAGTCGCCGCCGGTCACGTGCATGAGAATCTTCGAACCCCACCGGAGGGTCTTCGCCTCGAAGGCCGTCTCGCCGACCGTGCCGCGGACCACGATGTCCCCGCCGTCCACCGCGACCACTTCCGAAACCTTGATGTCCTTCGCCATGTTGTCCTTCCTTTGTTTGTTGTTGTTGGCCAGATTATTGTACCAGGTTCATTGCCGCCCGCACGGGTCAGATCGACGCGAGTCCCATCTTCAGGACCTCGATCCTCCGGACCTGGGAAGGACGGGGGTCCCGGTGATTGGACCACTTCTTGATGTCCTTCTCGATCACACCCTTCAGGAGTCGGATCGAGTCCTCCTGGGTCGAACCCCACTTTCCACACTCCACAGTCTTGGATCCATCCGCGCACATCCAGGTCTTCCACACGTCCTCAGTCAGTCCCTGGACCTTGAGATAGGAGAAGAATCCATTGGGGGCGACCGTCGTTTCGATGAAGAAGTTGAGACCCATCATTCTGTCCTCCTTGGTTCCTGACCTCGATATCATACCATCGATCGGGTCGGTCGCACGGGTCAGATCGCGACGGAGCCGTCCTGGGGGAGGTGCATCCGGGCGACCGCTGCATCCACCTCCGCAGCGGACCACTCTTGGAGCTGAGCATCGACCTCGGGAGCGAGGCCCTTCTCCCGGGCGAGGTCCCATAGGTCGCGGTTGATGACCGAGCCGGTCTCGAGCGGGAGCTCTCCCTTGAAGGTGGCGGTGCCGACGAGACGGATGAGGGTGGCGATTCGGTGAGCGGTCATTCTATCCTCCGTTGTGTGTAGATCATACCATCCCTGGCGCAGCGTGCACGGGTCAGCTGCCGGCGATCGTGGTCACCTGCCTGACCTCTCGGTAGCCGCCCACGCTGAAGTAGGAGCGCTGCCGGTCAGCGAGCGAGACGAGAGCTGGATCCAACGCTCGAGCCCACTTGAGCCGGTTCTCGATGATGGCGATCTGGTGCTGGTGACCACGGCCATTCGTGGGCGGCGGGACATGGGCCCAGAGCACCCGCATCCCCATCAGCCGGTCCACAGCCGCGACCCGATCCGGGCACAGGCCCTGATGCACCATGGCTGCAGCAGCACAGGACATCGACCAGCCAGTGCCCGTCGGGGTCCGGCTGTCGAGATGGGTGATCAGCCTCTCAGCCAGCGAGCGCCCGTGGGTCTTGCCCGCGTACATGATCTGCTCGCCCTCGAACAGGATGTAGATGCCCACGGGGTGGGGCTCACCCGCCAGCGCCTGCACCATCAGGTCACGGACAGAGAGATCCCCG
>Ga0315901_10005981_pt1 | contig 14658 bp, 10 predicted proteins | sample LakEriMetagenome_10_FD_203761 | JGI IMG/M metagenome (GOLD analysis project Ga0315901, IMG submission 203761) | Freshwater fungal communities from buoy surface, Lake Erie, Ohio, United States - Buoy 2 MA116 | ecosystem: Environmental > Aquatic > Freshwater > Lake | place: USA: Lake Erie, Ohio... | reverse complement strand
TACCCTTCTTATCAACGAGTACATCATGGACAATATGCACCGCACGTTTCATCTTTGGATTATCATCGGCAGCCTACTCCTCCTCTTGCCACACGCACCAGCGCAATCAGCGACTGCCATTACCGCCGTCAGTGCCGGCACATTCCACACCTGTCTTATCATGAACGGCCAAGTCTGGTGTTGGGGAGCCAACTCAGGCTATCAGCTCGGCGACGGATCATACTTTGATCGCCTCAACCCAGTCCAAGTACGTCGCTCTGATGGCGGTTTTTTGACCGGTGCGACCCACATCAGTGCAGCATATGACCACACGTGTGCCATCAGTCAGAAACAAGTCTGGTGTTGGGGCAATAACATTCGTGGGCAACTTGGTGATGGCACCACAGGCGTTGGCAGCATGACCGCGGTGCGCGTCAAACAAAGCCCCAGTGCCGGTGGTAGATTGCTCAATAATGCAACCGGCATATCGACCGGCACCTCTCACTCGTGTGCCATTCATGCCGGACAAGCATGGTGCTGGGGCGATAACCGCAGTGGACAACTCGGTGCCGGCACCCTCCCCAACCAAGATGGCGCCTATCGCGTTCAAGTAAACGGCGGAGGATGGCTCCCACCCATCAAATCCATCAGTTCGGGCCCCGCACACACGTGTGGCGTTGCAACCAGTAATGGCCAAGTCTGGTGCTGGGGAGATAACTTCTGGGCCACCCTCGGTGACGGCACCGAAACACAACGCACTCGCGCGGTTCGCACCATTAAATCTAACAGATCCTACCTGACCGGCATGCACACCGTCAGCGCCGGCAACGATTTCGTCTGCGCCACAACTGCCAGCGGCGCACTCTGGTGTTGGGGCAATAATCTCCTCGGCCAGCTGAGCACCGGCACACTCACCAGTGCATTCAGAGGTGCCGTTCAAGGGTATTGGGGCAATCGCACTCCTATTTCATTGTTCACCGAGCTAGATGTTGGGCACGCACATGGGTGTTCACTCTATAGAACATACGCAATTTGCTGGGGATACAACAGCGAGGGCCAGCTTGGCATCAACAGCACATCACTTACCACCTATCCTGTGTCTGCCCGCCGCGAAGATTACTTGGGCAGACTGATCTCTCTTACCAATGTCACCGACGTCAGTGCGGGTGCGTGGCACACCTGCGCCATCGTCAACCGTACGCAAGTCTGGTGCTGGGGACGTAATAGTCATGGACAACTCGGCGACAAATCGACCACGAATCGCCAAGTTGCGGTGCGCGTCGTAAAGTCGGATGGTAGTGTTTTTCCGTAGGATGTCGTCGTACAGACATTTCAATCACATAGACAACAACCTTACTCCTTCTACATCAAGAACGCCACCACAAAAAACCAGGGTCTGAAAGTGATGATTTCAGACCCTGATCATACTGATTCTGCACAGATAGTGAGTTACACACTGCCTATCCGTAGCATGTACATCGTTCACTAATGCATTACCACGTATAAAACCGCTCACCGGCAATCTGCCCATCGATGGCCGACATCTCGCCCAAGTGGTATTGTGTATGCCCATACAGGTGCTTGAGCAAATACGCCCCCTTGGTCATACTACCCATATACTCAACTGTACCCGCCACATCGTCATGGGCCAAATCAGCATATGATGCACATGCCTTACGCACCTCGGCCTCACTAAACGACGCCAGCACATCCCAATCAGCCACATGGGTTGCCACCGTTGACGACTGCGCAGCCACGGCCTGGCCGTAGGCTGCCAAGGCACTGATATTAATGGTATGACTCAAGTCTGTGACATCGGCGCTACTCATGCCAAACCCGTCACCGATGTAACTCACCCCCATGCGCACATTCCAGTGTCCGGTCGTAAGGACCTGTTGCTGTGGCACCACAAAGCGCGAGATACACGCATCCTCACTCCGAATCGCATGCCAAATACTCCACACCATCGAGTTCATCTCGGCATGTGGCCGCGTGCGCAAACGCTGTTCCGGTACCTTCGCCAAAATAGCCTGCATCTCGGCATGCACACTTGCATGGCCGACCAACATCATTTGCACGTCCATTACGCATTCTCCTTGTACTTGGTGAGTTGATCACTCACCATCTTTCGTGCCGCACGTCCCTCGGGCGTCGGCAACAACATGAATGCATGCATGCACCCATCAAACTCACGGTATTCAACGAGGACTCCGGCATTCAGCGCTTTGTCGCGAAAACGCCGACAATCCGGCACAAATAACTCGACCCCACCCACAATCATCGTGATCGGTGGCATACCTGTCAAATCCGCAAATAGTGGACTGACCCACGCATCGTGTGGATCACGATTACCAGCCCACATCTGCCCCAATGCTTTTAGTCCAGGTGCACTAATCACCAAGTCGCCAGCCTCGTACTGGGGAATTTCAGGATTATCCATGGTCACATCGAGCCACGGCGACATCAAGATGAGCGCTTGTGCTGGAGGCATCTGCTGCGCCCGCATTTCATTTGCCAGCGACACCGCCAACCCTCCGCCCGCAGAATCGCCGGCAAGAATCACGGCGCCATATTGTGTCTGTATGTGTCGCAACACATCAATTAATGCCGGCACTGCATCATCGACAATGTACTGCGGTACACGTGGATAGATCGGCACCACGATACGCACCTTGCTCTGCACGACCATCTCGTCGAGCATTTGCCAATGCCCTTGGCTCGGCTCAAACAAGTATGCGCCTCCATGAAAGTACACCAGCGTATGTCGAGGCGCTGAATCTAGTGGCGTAAGTGTGATGACGTGTATCCCTGCAATATGCGCTTCATCAACACGACAACTCCAGCGCATCTTGGGGAGCACGTATGGGTGTATCTGACGCTGACGCACCATGTCGATTTGGTGTTGTAGACGAGCATCATCCATGAACATGCGCTTGAGCCCAGTCAAACGCAAAATGATATGCATCAGTCGCGCTGCTATTGATAGCGGCTGTGCCATATGACCACCTCCCAATCACGGATTAATCACCGTGATACATCACCACTGTATGTGCTCGTAGCACTGCTTGTGTAGCAGTATCCTAGCATGCTTTATGCGCATCACTAGAGCATTAGGCAAACATCGTCAAGCATTGCACATGGAAAATTTGGGATGATACGAGATAATAGCTATTACATCATTTACAAAAAGGAGCGCATCATCATGCACTACACCAAACTTGGCCACACCGGCCTCGATGTCTCACGCATCTGCCTCGGCTGTATGGGCTTCGGCGACGCCAATCGCTGGGTGCACAAATGGGTCCTCAACGACGCCGACAGCCGTGTCATCATCAAACATGCCCTCGACCTCGGCATCAACTTCTTCGATACCGCCAACATCTACTCGCTCGGCGTCAGCGAGGAGATCCTCGGTCGCGCCTTGCGCGACTACGCCACCCGCGACCACATCGTCGTCGCCACCAAAGTGCATGGCAAAATGCACGACGGCCCGAACGGCGCCGGCCTCTCGCGCAAAGCGATTTTGAGCGAGATCGACAAAAGCCTGACCCGCCTCGGTATGGACTACGTCGACCTCTACATCATCCACCGCTGGGACTATAACACCCCCATCGAAGAGACCATGGAGGCCCTCAACGACGTCGTCCGTGCCGGCAAAGCCCGCTATATCGGCGCCTCGGCCATGTTCGCCTGGCAGTTCCAAAAAGCACTCTTCACCGCCGAGAAACATGGCTGGGCCCGCTTTGTCTCAATGCAAAACCACCACAACCTGATCTACCGCGAAGAAGAGCGCGAGATGCTCCCCCTCTGCCGTGACGCCCGCATCGCCACCACGCCCTATAGCCCGCTCGCCTCGGGGCGCCTGACCCGCGACTGGGCAGCCGATAGCTCCCTCCGTGCCCAGACCGACCAAATCGCCCAGTTCAAGTACGACCGCACTGCTGATGCTGACCGCGTCATCATCGAGCGCGTCGCCGAGCTCGCAACCAGATACGGCGTCAGTCGCACCCATATCGCCCTGGCCTGGCTCCTCCAAAAAACTCCCGTGGCCGCCCCCATCATCGGCGCCACCAACACAGCCCATCTCGATGAGGCCGTCAAAGCCCTCGATGTCCAGTTGAGCGCCGCCGATATCGCCTACCTCGAAGAGCCATATCAACCGCATCCCGTCGTCGGCGCCCAATAAACCAATCACCCCCGGTAGAGACGTCGCATGCGACGTCTCTACCGGGGGCCGTCATCACTTCGCTCGTCGAATTAAATCAATAATCTGCGCTTCGACCGCATCGTTCCAGGCAACCACCGCAAACGACGTCGGCCACATCGCCCCATCATCGAGTTGCGCCGTATCGCTAAATCCCAACGTGCAGTAGCGCGATTCGAACTTTTGGGCACACTGGAAAAAGCACAACACCTTGCCGTTTTTGGCATATGCCGGCATACCGTACCACGTCCGTGGCCACAACTCTGGGGCATGCGTAGTCACTATCCGGTGCACCTGCTCGGCCAAGTACCGATCGTGATCGTTCATCTCGGCGATTTTGGCCTGTACGTCGGCCTCACCGAGCTCGCGCTGTTGCGCAGCCTTCTCCTGTGCCTTCAGCTCTTTGGCGCGCTCACGCATGGCGGCTTTTTCTTGGGCACTAAAGCCGTCATTTGGCTTGGGACTCATCATATACTCCAGACAATCGATATATTCCATGTTTATCATAGAACATTTGTGCTAATCAATCAAATCGCTTGAGGAGTAATCACCCATATCTCGCCCGCATTCATCTGGCGCACAAGTAACCGTTGTGGTTGCCACGGCGACCATAGACGTACCGTACCAGTCACCTCACTATAGACCTGCACCTGCGTGACCACTCCATCGGCACAGGCGGCATCAACCAACACGCCTCCAACGGCGCGCAACTGGTGAAACGCACAGGCAACACGCATATCCCAATTCGGAAAAAGCCGTATCTCGCCGGTGTAGCTCTGCATCACACATTCATTGATCACTGCCGGCAAGGCAAAGTTTTCAAACCAGATTCCCATCGGCGCCATAAAATCAAACGGCAAGTCATCACGATACCGCCCGTGAACTTGTAACACCATGTCCGTACACGTCCCGTTCGGCAACATGCAGTAGGCGATTTGTCGTTTGAACCGCTCGATATCAAGCATGCCCATACGCGCATACTGCATATTCAAAAAGACCAGCTCGTTGCCACCCTCGTTCCGTTGTTGGCGTAACGTGCGTGCCGCAAGCGCATAGTCATCGGGCGGCGAATGCAAGCCGTGCTCCTCACCAGGGAAGATTGTCGTAGTACTTGATGGCACGTTATAGACAACCTCCGGATCTTCATGCGGCACGCTCACAAAGACCGGACCGGCTGGTGTGTTCGCAGTCGGATACGCGGGGAAGTGCGCCAAGATGTCATGGATGGCACTCACTAATTCTTGCTCGTCGGCCTGTACATCAAGCACAGTGACTGCCTCAAGAAACGCCTTGAAGATGAATTTGGTCAACGTCAGGTCCACAATACAATCGGCGTTTTTGTGAAGTCCGGGCGTCAACCCATATAACTCGGGTGATACGGTGGGGTAAATGTGATAGACGCCGTCCCATTGTGCCTCGGGTCGTTGCATGTAGTCGACCAAAAACTGCACCGCAGCTCGAATTGGGGTATAGGCGCGGGTACGCAGAAATTCCACGTCCCTGCTGTACGTGTAGTGCCACCACAAACTTTGCACGGTCCACGGCGTCTCACAGATCTCCCACCCCCAAGTCGGCACAGGGTATGGCATCACATTCATGGTGGTGGGATAGGCCGAATGTGGGTAATAGGCGCCACGCAGTCCGTAGTAATCTTTGGCCCATTGCATGCTAATCGGCATGATGTGGTCAACCAAATTCACGTAGGCCTCGTGCTTTTCCAGATGATTACTCGAAAAACAGAGCCAGAACGGCTGTTGCGTGTTGTAATTCATGTGGTAGTCACCATGCCACGCATTCCCAATGGTGCGGTAACTCCAATTCGCAAAGAGTCCAGGGCAGGTATGCTTTGGCGATACCGCACAATTGAAAAAGTACAAATTGCGGTACCACGTCTGTTCGAGCAACATGTCAGCGCTGGCAAAACCAGATTTGCGCCAATAATTGGCCCATGTGGTGATGCTTTCGTTACTCGCCGCCGCATAAACAGCACTCGTCGGTGCTGGCGCACTATGGTCGGGGAGTTGGCTCGCCAGCCCATGCACAAGCTCAACCACCGCCACAAAGGCGTCATTGTCGTGCAACGCACGCTCAAGCGGATCGATGGGGCGCGGTGTGCCGTAGCTCGTTTGTGGGTGCCACACGCTACAGTGACTCGAGAGCGCAACCATCACACTCATGGCCCGATCATCGGGATGCGGTGGGATGGTGTTGTCGGACTGGATGCGCGTGGCATGAAAACTTTTCCAATACTCGTCAGGTGGCAGAGATGAGTCGGATTCCCCTGTCTGACTCGGCAGATGTTGCATAAAACCGATGCCGTGTGTATGCGCCACATACTGCGGGAACTCGGCAGGTGTCGTGGGATCCGGCAGAATACGCACCCGCTCAAAGGGTGACGGAATAGGTTGACCATTGAGCGTCACCGTCTGCATCCATACACGGTCATGATGTTGATCAACAAAAATCTGCAGAAGGAGGCGCTGGTGTGTGATATGGTCGAGCAGTTGCACATCACAACGCCCATCAGCAATATCGAGATGATATCCAAGCACTTCAGCACGACGACGGTCGAGCCCCAACAAAATAGTGCCACACGGAAACGGGCGTGGGTAGCTGGCCAAGTAGTTCTGTTGCATGAGGTCGGTGTATTCTTTGTACCAGGCATCTTCTTCGAGGGCACCTAAATCGGCCGAAATCGCCTGCACCTTGGCAAAAATCTCAGCAAATGTGCCGATTTCGGCCTGATGGTTTTCCGCAACACGGATATCCCACACACTGTTATGCCCCAAATGCAACATGACGCCATCTGGGCGAGTTGTCACACATACGCCCAAGCCGCCGTTCCCTAATAATGCGCCAGCAAAAAAATCAACTGCCGGTGTTTCATGAATGATCGGGTGTTGTTTTGCCTTTTGATATGGGTCAAACATCGTCGTTCGCTCCTTTACCATCAATAAATGCGACCATCATACCATCAAAGTTTCTTGGACAGGTGGCATCGATTTCATCCGTCCATTTCCTCAATCCACTGCCCAATTGCATCACTCGCATCAAATCCTACTGCATCATCACGACGTGGCCACACATGCCCACCACCACGGATGGTATAAAATTGCAATCGATTTGCTGAACAGTCACCATACTCATATCGCACAATATAATCACCTATCTGCGTCATTGTTGGTGCGCCACACCTGTGCGCTTTTTGCCAAAATGTCCGCACATCGGCGACTGACACATACGCTCCCCATCCACCGAGATTGGCCATGTCGCCCTCATACAATGTCACATCATCGGCATCACCATTGATGGCCATAATTGATACCGACATATCAATCACACATGATGCCACCAATGACTGCATCATCGTTCCCACCACCGGCGCCACGCCACGAAAGACCCGCGACTGTCGACATGCTAACTGAAACGACATGTCACCACCATTCGACATGCCTGCCACATAGGTGCGCGCCACATCAAAATCATACGTCGCCTGTAAATGATGGACCAGCGCCACCAGAAACGCCTCATCATTGACCGATTCGTTGGCATGGAAGTCATACCCAACCTGCCAAAATCGCTTCCCCGCAGCATCGAGTGTCCCACGTGGATACACCACCCCAAAGCCATAGCGATCGGCTATCACATCCATCTGCGTATGGGCACGCAACGCCGATGCATCATCGGTGTATCCGTGTAGCATCACCAATAGTGGCGCATCACGTGGCAAATCAACCGGAATATGCAACAGATACTCGCGATTGCGCCCGTCATGCACAAATGAATGATGTGTATGAGCAGGGAGCGCAGGCGTCGGAATCGTCATGGCGTTACCTCGTAACGGTGCAGATGATGTGCATGCACTACTCATCAACGCACACAGCTTTAACATGCATAGAAACAAGACGTAGCGTATGGTCATCTGCAAATGTCTTTGTGTACGTATATTACCCTTGGGGCGTATACACGTTTTTGCTGGTTCTGCTGTCGGGTGTGCATTGTCTGCCTCCAGTGTAACCCATGCCAGACGTTTCAATGCGTTTGTTCACCCACATACATCATTTATACCGTGAAATCACACAATCGATAGCAAAAACCTCTATAAAATTATTTCAAATTCATTTGAATATTTAAAATAAATTTGAAATATTTTTTTTTACTGATAACAAAAACAGGTGCGCGCCAGTGAAATCGCCATCGTACCCGTACACAATACGCTGCTGTGGTAGAATGACGGTAATTGTGATTATTTGTGCAGGAGCACGTATTCAATGTCAGTTGCACACGACCAACTCTACAAAATCCGCCACTCAGCGGCACACGTCATGGCCCAAGCGGTGTTGCAGATGTTCCCCGATGCGGGCATCGCCATCGGTCCGCCGATTGACGACGGCTTCTACTACGACTTCGACTTGCCCCGCGCCTTGACGCCGGACGACTTATCCGAGATCGAAGGGCGCATGCGCACCATCATCGCCGGCAAACACCCATTCATCTACCGCGAGGTCAGCGCCGACGAGGCTCGCACACTGTTTGCGGGCCAAACCTACAAACTCGAGCTCATCGAAGGGCTCGCCGCCGGCCAAAACGAATATGGTGAGAGCGCCAAGGGCAGCATGGTCACCATCTCGACGTACCGTCAAGACACGTTCGAGGATTTGTGCCGTGGCCCACACGTGGTCAACACCAGTGAGATTCCCGCTGACGCATTCAAGTTGATGAGCGTGGCTGGAGCCTACTGGCGTGGCGACGAGAAGCGCCCGCAACTCCAGCGCATCTATGCCACGGCCTGGGCATCAAAGGCCGAGCTTGATCATTACTTATTCCAAATCGAGGAGGCCAAGCGCCGCGACCATCGCAAGTTGGGCCGCGAGCTGGGGCTCTTCTACTTTTCTGAGGATGTCGGCCCTGGTTTGCCACTCTTCACCCCCAAAGGTGAGATGTTGCGCTACTTGATGGAGTCATACGTGCGCGACACGCAGACGCGCTACGGCTACCAGCACGTCTGGACCGGGCATTTGGTCAAAGAGACGCTGTACCACAAGTCGGGTCACTACGACAACTACCGTGACTCCATGTTCCCCCCGATGGTCGACGGCGACGTCATCTTCCGGCTCAAGCCGATGAACTGTCCATCACACATGACCCTCTTCAAAGAGATGGGGCGCCACTCGTACCGCGAGTTGCCGATGCGCATGGCCGAGTTTGCCACGCTCTACCGTTACGAAGATAGCGGTGCCTTGAGCGGCTTGACGCGCGTGCGATCGTTGACTCAAGACGACTGTCACGTCTTCTGTATGCCCAGCCAAATCCAAGAGGAGTTCAGCCTCTGTCTTAAGTTGATTACCGAGGTACTCAACACCTATCAACTGACCGACTACCGCGTGCGCTTGTCGTTGCGCGGCGACGAGGGCAAGTTCGTCAAGGACGACGACAAGTGGGAGATGGCCACCACCGCCCTCAAGCAAGCGCTTGATGCCAACGGCGTCGCCTACGAGGCCGTCGCAGGTGAGGCAGCGTTCTACGGGCCCAAAGCAGACTTCTTGGCCAAGGATGCCCTCGGCCGCGAGTGGCAGTTGTCGACGATTCAGGTTGACTTCATTCAGCCAGCTCGTCTGGGCGTGGAGTATGTCGGCGAGGATAGCCAGATGCACACACCGGTACTCATCCACCGCGCCGTGACCGGCTCAACTGAGCGCTTCTTGGGTGTGATTATCGAGCACTTCGCCGGTGCATTCCCACTCTGGTTGGCACCAGTGCAGGCCGTGATTATCCCTATTTCGGACGAAAAGCACGGGGCGTTCGCCCAAGAGGTACAGGCCAAGATGGCCGCACTGGGCATGCGCGTCGAGGTCAACATGGGGCGTGACCGCATGCAGGCCAAGATTCGCGATGCCCAAATGCAAAAAGTCCCCTACATGTTGATTGTCGGCGACCGTGAGGCCGCAGCCGGGGCAGTTGCCGTGCGTACCCGCGGTGGGCAAGATCTCGGCGCCATCAACGTCGACGAGTTCATTGCCCGTGCCCAGCACGAAATCGCAACCAAGGCGTAATTACCAACCGGGCCCCACTCCGCCCTGTGCGTGGTGGGGCTTCGTTTTTGGAGGTGTGAGATGCGACGTTTTCTATTTGGATTGATTTTTGGCATTATTGCCGGCACAATCGTCGGTGTGTGGTGGCTGCGTCGTATCGGGGCGTTCGACGATCCCAACAGCTTTGTGGGGACATTGGTTGCGACCGCTCGCCAGGCTGCCAAGGCGCATGAGGCCGAGTTGTGGGCCAAGTACAACGCTGGCCAAGCGCCGACCGAACCTGATGTTGATGCGGTTTAGCAGGTAGGATGGATATGTTTCAACTTCTGCGCAACTCCCTCAAAACTATCCATTCCGACAAAAACTGGTGGCAGGCAATCGGCATTGGCGGCTTATGTTCGCTGACGGTGTTTGGTTACCCGATTGCCGCCGGTCTCATCCCCGAGCACATGGAGAACACGCGCAAGGGCTTTGCCAGCCCGTTGCCACCGTTCGTCGATTGGAGCACGCGCTGGCTGCTTGGGCTCTTTGCCGCCCTCATCGACTTTCTCTTTTATTTGATGCCATTGATGGTCGCTGTACTGGTCTTCTTTTGTGCCAGTCTCGTCATGCTCAGCCAAGGATCAACACAGGTACAAACCATTCTTGTGATCATCTTTTTGGGAGGCATGGGCAGTTGGTGGTTGTTGATGTTCTTGAGTGGTGTATCCGCTGTCGGTCGCTTAGTGTATGTTGACGATAGCGGATTTGAGCGGTCGCTGACCGGATTCCCCCTGCGTGAGGCGTTGCGCAAGGGTGCACGTGGCTACTACTTCAAGGCACGCATTGCCAGTTTACCGCTCTATATTGCACCAATTATTTTTGCGGTACTGATTCCACCTGCATTTGATTTAGGGGGCTGGGCAGGGTGGATTGCCGGAGTTATCCTGGTATGGCTCTTCTTTTCGGCGTTGTTATACGCCCATGTTGCCACCATGCTCATCTACCACGCCGTCGATCAAGATCTGGCCTGGAGCGACTATCCACGGCCACAACTCGGCGACTAAGCACACCTTGGCAGACAAACAAAGACGCCGCCTGGCCCTCGATGGGCCGGGCGGCGTCACTTTTGCGCGCTAAATCGACTGCCCCTTAAATTGGCTGATATAGAGCTGGTGGTAGAGTCCGTGCTGATTGAGTAACTCGTCGTGTGTGCCTTGCTCGACGATTTCGCCACCATTGATGACCAAGACACGGTCTGCATCACGAATCGTGCTGAGACGATGGGCAATCACAAAACTGGTGCGCCCCTCCATCAGGCGCAACAAGGCGCGCTGAATGCGCACCTCGGTGCGGGTGTCGATGCTACTTGTGGCCTCATCGAGAATCAAAATGCGCGGATTGGCCAGCATCACGCGCGCAATCGCCAGGAGCTGCCGTTGCCCTTGGCTCAGATTGCTGGCGCGCTCCGAGAGCTGCGTCTGGTAGCCGTTGGGCAGCTGACGAATGAAGTAGTCGGCGTCGGCGAGTTCGGCAGCCTTGATGCACTCCTCGTCAGAAGCATCGAGCCGCCCGAAGCGGATGTTCTCCATGACGGTATCCGAGAACAAAAAGGTATCTTGGAGCACCAACCCGAGCTGGCGGCGCAACCAGTCTTTGGGGATATTGCGGATATCCGTGCCGTCAATCGTGATGGTGCCGTTGTTTATCTCATAAAAACGACTGAGCAAGTTGATAATTGTCGTCTTGCCGGCCCCCGTCGGCCCGACCAAGGCAAATGTCTGACCCGCCTTGGCGTGGAGTGACATCCCACGCAGAATCGGCGTGCCGGCGTCGTAGGCAAACTGCACATCGGTGAATTCGACATCGCCGGCAATCGCTGCTGGCGGCGTCGAGTCGATGGCCACATCGACCTCCGACGGAATATCCATGATCTCAAAGACGCGTTCGGCGCCAGCGAGTGCCCCTTGGATGGCGTTGTACATGTTGGCGAGCTGGCGCAGTGGGTTGATGAAGTTTTGTGCATAAATAATAAACGTGGCAATGACACCAACCGTCACCAAGTCGCGCAGGGCCAACCAACCGCCAAAGGCTACTAATACGATGATGAAGAAGTTGCCCAGCACACTCGTCAAGGGCATCAATAACAAGGCGTAATTGTTGGCCGTGACGCCCGCTTTGTAGGCTTGTTCGTTCTGCACCAAAAAAGTCGACAACACGGACTCGTTGCGGCCAAAGGCTTTGACGACTTTCTGCCCGCTGATGGCCTCCTCCATCACCGCATTCAAATCGCCCATACTCCGTTGTAACTCGCGAAAGCCGCGCCGCGTATAGGTCGCGACAAACTGGGTAAACCAGAACATGATGGGCACCACGAACAAAGATGCCAAGGCCAACCAGACATCGAGCACAAACATGGCCACCAAAATGCCAATCAGCGACAGCACGCTGGCAACCAGCGCCGTGACGTTTTGTGAGACCGCTTGGTTAATCGCATCGATGTCGTTGGTCAATCGACTCATCAACTGGCCAGCCGGATTACGATCAAAAAACTGCATCGGTAGCGTTTGCAGGTGACTGAACAAGTCTTGACGGAGCTTCTGCAAGGCGCGTTGCGACACACTCGCCATGGTGCGGCCGGCGAACGCTTGGAACAGATTGTTGACCAAATAGACAGCAAGCATCAGCAGCGCAATCCCGGGCAACGCATCGGTGCGCATCAGCACGATATATTGGTCGATGGCAACGCCAATCAAATACGGCGACAACAGGCCCAACAGCGTGTAGATCACCACAAATACCAGCACAATCATGATGCCGGTGCGGAATGGCGCCAAATAGGCCACAAGGCGGGTCAGGGCTTGACGTGTATCTTGGGCCTTCTCGATGCGGCCGATGGCCATCGGATGACGACCACCCATACTCGCACGGGCGCCAGTATGATTATCACGTGGATTGGCTGATGTCATGGTGTTTTTCCTATCTCATTCCGCATCATGCTCGGTTGTCTGCACCAGACCGTCGCCGAGCTGACTGGCATAAATCTCTTGGTAGATGGAGCTGCGTTGCATCAGCTCACGATGCGTGCCCTGCGCCACAATCCGGCCATGATCGAGCACCGCAATTGAGTCGGCGTTGAGCACCGTGCTAATGCGTTGCGCCACCACGAGGGTGGTGTGGGTCGTGCCCTGCGCCTCAAGCGCCTGTTGAATCTTGGTCTCAGTCTCAACATCAACCGCACTCGTGCTGTCATCGAGAATCAAAATCCTTGGCTTGGTCAAGAGCGCGCGCGCAATGGCGATGCGTTGCTTTTGGCCACCCGATAGATTAACGCCGCGCTCCTCGATGTGCGTATCGTAGCCGTTGGGGAGCATGACGATGAAGTCGTGTGCCTGGGCTGCTTGTGCCGCAGCCACTACCTCGGCCTCATCAGCGTGTGGTGCCCCGTAGCGGATGTTGTCGCGCACACTCCCTGAGAACAAAATCGTCTCTTGGGGCACAATGGCGATCTGTTGCATCAACGAGCCATGGTCGATGTGGCGTACATCCATACCATCAATCAACACGCGACCGCTGGTCACATCGTAGAATCGTGGCACGAGATTAATCAATGACGTTTTGCCGGCACCGGTGGCCCCCAACACCGCTACTGTTTGCCCCGGTTCGATGACCAGATTGATGTCGTCGAGCACGGGGTCTGGCAGATTGGGATTATAAAAGAAGCGCACGTGCTCAAAAACAACCCGCCCGTGAATAGGCGCCGTCAAACGAATGGCATCGGCATGCGGTTTGATGGCCGGATCGACATCGAGTACCTCGTTGACGCGCTTAGCTGATGCCACGCCGCTGGCCCAGGTATTTGAGAGCATGGTCATCATCACCAGCGGCGTCATGGTGGTGAGTAGGTAATTGGTAAACGCCACGATTTGGCCGACTGTCATGTCGCCCTCGGCCACATGCAAGCCACCCCACCAAATTACCACCACCATGCCGATGTTGACGCACATAGTCAGAATGGGCATCATCAAGGCCATAAATTGCATGACCTCGATGGAGTTTGAGGCAAAGTCATTATTGCTAGTCAAAAAGCGTTTAGCTTGGGAGTCACCGCGCACAAAGGCCTTGATGAGCCGCGATCCGGCCACGTTCTCTTGGAGCACCGTATTGAGCACGTCGAGCTTTTGTTGGGTAATCCGGTACAACGGCTCAGTGCGCATCACAAACAGTACGATGATGACCGAGGTAATGATGAGTAGCGGCAAGAGTGCCATCGCCAAGTTGAAGCTGGTGCTGAACATCAAAATGATGCTCCCAATCATCAACATGGGAGCTCGCGTGCCGATGCGCAGATTGATTTGGAAATAGCGTTGGACGGCGGCGGTGTCGCTGGTCAGACGCACCAACAGTTGCCCGGTGCGCATCTGGTCAAGATCGCTAAACGACAGCGCTTGGATTTTTTTGAAG
>Ga0315901_10005979_pt1 | contig 14659 bp, 9 predicted proteins | sample LakEriMetagenome_10_FD_203761 | JGI IMG/M metagenome (GOLD analysis project Ga0315901, IMG submission 203761) | Freshwater fungal communities from buoy surface, Lake Erie, Ohio, United States - Buoy 2 MA116 | ecosystem: Environmental > Aquatic > Freshwater > Lake | place: USA: Lake Erie, Ohio... | reverse complement strand
CTAGCAATCCGTTTAGGGCTTCCCCCTTTGCTAGCCAAACCCGCAAAAGGTGGGTGGCACCGATCGCAAAAGGTGGGTGGCACCGATTGGGGAAGTGCTATCCCGCGAGTGGGGAAGCAGTGCATCGCCTTGTTCTGGGAGCCCCTCTTTGGCCGGTTGAATCGCAATCATCAAGCCGCCTAGCAATCCGTTTAGGGCTTCCCCCTTTGCTAGCCAAACCCGCAAAAGGTGGGTGGCACCGATTGCAAAAGGTGGGTGGCACCGATTGGGGAAGTGCTGTCCCGCGAGTGGGGAAGCAGTGCATCGCCTTGTTCTGGGAGCCCCTCTTTGGCCCATTGAATCGTCGTCATCAAGCCGCCCAGCAATCCGTTTGGGGCTTCCCCCTTTGCTAGCCAAACCCGCAAAAGGTGGGTGGCACCGATTGCAAAAGGTGGGTGGCACCGATCGCAAAAGGTGGGTGGCACCGATTGGGGAAGTGCTAGCCAAACTTGGGAAGCGATCGGCTGTGGTCGCCGGCAGGTGGAACCATTTGGGCCATTCAGGCCGGAGGCTTTTGCATCGACATCAACTCATCGGCAATCGTTGTCTCGATCACCTGCAGCAGTTGTGCCAAGGCCTGACTGGCCAGATACCCGTCGATGACTCGATGATCGCAAAGCACCGTGACTAGCATCTGCCCACGTTCGTCGATCGGTCCGTAGGTTAGACTGCTGGTGAGTACCAGGGGATGCGACCGGTTGAGGGACCCCTGAGAGGCAAGGGTTGATAGCCCGAAAGTTCCGAGTTTTTTTGCCTTTTTGCGTCCCCATAGATGCATCAGCAACCACCAGCCCAGACGTCGGATCGGGGCGGGGAATCGTGCGAGCAGTTGGATATCCTTTCCAATCGAAGCCAGTGGTGCGGTCTTGGCCTGATCGAGTATCTCTTGGAGCTCCACCAGGGACTTCGACTCCGGAGAGGCAATCCTTGGCCAGACCAATTGACCTTGCAGGTCGTTCTCCCGTTGTCGATGCATAGCGATCGTCCCAATAGTGACCGGATGCTGGTACAGTCGCGGCCAGGGGAACGACAGGAATGCTTGCCGCAGTTCAGGAACCTGCTGCCCTACCAAACCCCAGGCTCGCAAAAAAATGCAGGGCCAGCCAACGCGAGTCCCGGTGTTTTTCCGCAGGCACTCAATGCGCTGCGCATCCCAAGGCCGCTCGACCGCAAAGGCGGGAACCGACCTCGCGGCTCGGCAAAGATCGATCACGGTGCGTCGATGACGTGGAAGCAATCGCGATGAGAAAAATGCCATCAGAGGGGATCCTGGGTGTGAAAAGCCGCGGGATTCGTCGATGGGAAACGGTGAAACGACTCATGTACGTGGTCTCTGGCGGTACTATAGCGGGCAAGAGGCTTGGGGAGCCATGCAGAAATGGAGGAGCGATGATCGGGCGTGCCTTAAAAGAATTGGCGATTGCAGCCGTCCGTTTCTATCAGCGGTGGATTAGCCCCAGCCTCGGAAGCCATTGCCGATTTCATCCCAGTTGCTCCCAGTACATGATTCTGGCGATCGAGAAGTATGGAGTCGTCTCTGGGGTAGCTCGCGGCCTCTGGCGCATCTGCCGGTGCCACCCGTGGTCTCCTGGTGGAAATGACCCCCCCTGAAAGAATGCTGCTTAAAAAATGCTGCTTGGGAGGGAGTCTGACGGGGATTAGACTGAGGCGAATGGCGTCTGGGGAGTCCTGAGTTTTCGTCGCGTGCGGTAAAGCCCCCGACGACAACCCTGCATCTCCTACGATTGAAACAAGGGTAAGTCTCGTGATCACTCCACCTATTGCCAAAGAGATTCCAAACGTTTTTTCGGTTGATGTGGAGGATTATTTTCAGGTCTCGGCATTTGAAAAAGTCGTTTCCCGAAAGACCTGGGTGGATCGCGAGTTGCGAGTCGAGAAGAGCACAGAAAAAATCCTTCGTCTGTTGGATCGATATCAGGTACGCGGAACGTTTTTCATTCTTGGCTGGGTGGCGCGTCACTGCCCTACCCTGATCAAAAAGATTCATCGCGAAGGCCATGAGGTGGCATCGCATGGCTATGCCCATCAGTTGGTCTACGATTTGAATCCAGACCTGTTTCGCGACGATTTGCGAAAGAGCATCGATGCGATCACCTCCGCATGCGGAGTGCGTCCAATGGCCTATCGAGCTCCTAGCTTTTCCATCACCGGTCGTTCGATGTGGGCGTTGGAAGTACTGGTCCAGGAGGGATTCCTAGTCGATTCCAGCATTTTCCCCATTCGCGGACACGACCGTTACGGAGTCCCCAATGCGAAGCGTGAGCTGCACCGTATCGATACGCCATCAGGGCCGCTCCTGGAATTTCCACCGACGGCCTGGCATCTGGGGAAAGCCAATGTGCCGGTGGGAGGAGGTTACTTCCGGATCTTTCCGCTGGCTTTGACACGTCAGGCGATTCGCCGAGTACGCAAGTCGGGGCGACCGGCGATGTTCTACATTCATCCCTGGGAGGTCGATCCAGCTCAGCCCCGAATCGAAGGTATCTCCGTCAAGACACGTTTTCGTCATTACCATGGACTCAAGCACACCCACCGCCGGCTCGAACGACTCCTTAAGAAGCATTTGTTTGCATCGATGGGAGAGGTCATCGAACGGCTGTTGCCGGAGGGGACCGCGGGGCTGGTGGCGGACTAGGAGTCGCTTCCGGTTTGGAACTACAGTCTTGGAAATGGGATGAAGGTGCTTTGCTGTCTTAGCGAACGCTAAGATGCGATCACCAGACAGACCCAATCCGCAGCGGCTCCTGTGGTTCGCTTGGGGAGCGCCTACGCATCAATTGAGGCTGGATCGCGTCGCCATGGCGAATTTCTGCGGGGGGCTACGGTGAGTGAATTGGTAGCTCCAACTGCATTCTCTTCGTTCCCCTCAGGACTTCTACAGAAATCGACTGGCGTTCTGCAGGCAACTGAAGTGTGCGAGCGATCAGGTCGGTCTCACTGTGGTCCTGGTCGAGGCCATCCCAGGCGATGACGATATCATCTTCAAGGAATCCAGAGCGCTTAGCCACATCGTGAGGCGCGAATTGCCCGACATGGCGCACGCGCAGCGCCATGTGGCCCAGTGCGATGGACTGGATGCGACGGGCTTCTTCGTCCAGAGACACCAGATGGAGTCCTCCGAGAGTTCGCCGGCGCAGCTCCCACGTCGAAGCTCGCCAAGACAGATCCCCGCGTCGCTTCCATCCATCCTCTAGCTGCACGGTGATTTCCAGTCGGCTGTTGGATCTCTGGACTTTCAGAGGAAGAGATTCTGCGCCTCCATGGCGATGGTGAAGAACCCATTGCAGATCGGCTATAGAAAGAATCGACTGGCCATCGGCCTGAAGGATCTCGTCTCCGACCTGCAACCCCGCGCGTTCCGCCGGGCTGTCCTCTTCCGTCCGGAGGACTGTTCCACAGGTGGCAGGATCGATGATCAGTCCCAGAATCTTTGGATGCGGAAATGGAAACAGGGTCGGTTCAGGAAGTGTTCCATGACGCTCGAAATCCATCGCCTTCTGTGCATCGCCAATCTGGTGGCAGTGGATGCAACTCTTGACCAAGTTTCCCTCCTGATCAAGAGCCGGCCCATATTTTCCACGAAGTGCTGGAAACTGTTCAGGCGATGGGATCTCCACCGCCCTCCCCTGCTTTCCTTCCAGCGAGCTGGCGATTGTTTCGAAGTTGCGGTGCCAATCTAACGCTCGCTCTAAAGCAGCCCGCAGGCCGGAGATCGAAACATCTTGCGCCCATTCTTTCTGGTCGGAACGGGTACCATATCGCCCCAGGAGTGTCCCGTTCGGATGGAAAAGGAAGACGGCGAAAGACTGATCGGTATCGAACTGAAAGCGGGTCAGGTCCAGGCCATTAGTCGACACAACCCGCACCCGAACAAACTGCTCCAGAAGCGGCCGCAGCGCCGGATGGTTGTCGACCAGATCGTCATCCAGCTTCACGCATTCCTCACAGGGAATGCAACGAAGGACCACCATCAAGGGACGCTGCTGCTTTTTCGCCTGCTCCCAGCCCAACTCCAGTTGGTTGTAGATCCAAAAGCCCTCCGCCTCCACCCTCGCCCGATCGGCTCGAACCTTCGCCTCACGTCGATTCGACTGTGCTTGCACGGGCTGAAGTAATGCTACCCATACAGCAGTCAAGAGGAGCCAGGGTGAGGAGTTCAAGTTCCGGCTGTTATGATCTAGCGGCATGAGAATTCCTCCCTGAATGGAATCGTCTTGCGGTCCAATGGCATGAGTGGTGTGTCGATTGAGAGAGATCGGCTAGGGCCCGAGGCCATCTGCTTTCGCGTATAGTAACCGGAAGTGGGCGATCGATCATCTGGTGGATTCTGCGTAAGAAAGGAAAGCTTTCCTATGGATAAAATTTTGAAGGGGGTCCACGATTTTCGAACGAAAGAGTACCCCAAGAATCGAAAGTTTTACGAGCAATTGGCGGCCGATCACCAGAAACCCCGCGCGCTTTTCATCACCTGTTCGGATTCGCGAGTCCTGCCGAATGTCATCACGCAGACCGTCCCAGGGGAACTTTTTCAGATCCGAAATGCTGGCAACCTCATCCCGCCATTCGGTGCATCGATGGGAGGAGAGGTTGCAACGATTGAGTATGCTGTTAGCGTGCTGAAAGTGAAGAACATCATCGTTTGCGGTCACTCCCAATGCGGTGCCATCAAAGCTTTGGTGGAAGGGAAGGTACCGGACGACATGCTAGGGCTCAAGGCGTGGTTCCACCATGCCGAAGCGACCCGCAAAATCATGCAAATCAAGCACCGGCGCAAACGGGCAGCTGAGCGTCTGCAGGCGGTTACGGAGGAGAATGTCCTGGTGCAACTGAATCACTTGAGCACCCATCCATGTGTCGCGGCTGGAATTGCAGCGGGAAAGCTGAAGGTATTTGGCTGGTATTACGACATCGCGACAGGTGTCGTCAAGCAATTCGATCAGAAGATGTCGGCCTTTACCGATTTGGAGCAGGTTGCCATCGAAACTTCTCCGATGCCAGTCCGCCAATAGGGCGAAAGGGAAAAGTGTCGATGCAGTTCCAAGCTTGTGCCTGCTTCCATCGCTTGGACAGGCAAACGAGTCTTCATGGCTTCGCACTTGCGAAGATCATGATGCGGAGTTGAAGCGGGCGGGGTACTGGGGTTGCCAGAGAGGGTTCAAAAGTTGAACTTCTTAGGTGTGCGTGCAGGGGGCCCTAGTGGAAGCCTCTCCCCGAAACGGCCCCGTAAAGCGTTTGGATTCGTCCCCCTCGGATTGCCAGTGCGCGAGGTTGCGAGGAGTGATTTCGCCATCCCTGCGAAAAAGCCCAGAGAGGCAGTCCGAGAGCCAACCAAGCCGAGCGATTCCAAGGCGCCCGGCGAGTGGAAGGCGGGCGATGGAACCAAGTTTTTCCCTTTCTGGTGATCGTTTTCATTCCTGGCAGATGGCTCGCCCAAGCCCCTGCAATATTCGCAGCGATTGTTCCCCGGGGGCATGATTCTCGCGATCCAGGCATGGTCGCCCTAGTTGAGGTTGGAGTCCCAGGGAAAATGTGCTTCAATGCGGGCGGGGGTTGAATGTTTGGGACCCCAGAAACTGCCAGGAAACCGCCAGTGGATGCGGGATTCGTCGTTGGAATGGAAACACCATGAGTCAGACCGATCTCCAGCTTTTAAACCGCGAATTGAGTTGGCTGGAATTCAATCAGCGGGTGCTGGATCAGGCCCGGCATCCCGAGGTGCCACTGCTGGAGCGTCTCAAGTTCCTGGCAATCACCGGATCGAACCTGGATGAGTTTTTTATGGTACGGGTGGGGGGCCTGCAGTTGCAGGAGAATGAGCGTGTCGGGCCCAGCGATCCGTCAGGACCATCCCCTACCCAGCAACTGGAGGCGATCCATCGAAGAGTCGTGTCGATGGTCGAATCGCAGTATCGATGCCTGAGCGAGGACCTGGAACCGGCGCTCCAGAGAGAGGGGATGGAACGGGTTCGGTTGGAGGGAATCAGTACCCGACAGCTGGAGGCGATCGAACGGATTTTTCAGGAGGAGATCTTTCCTGTCCTGTCACCGATGGCGATCGAGCCAGAGAATCCATTCCCGCTGCTCCAAAACCTTGGGCTCTACCTAGTGGTTCGCCTGGAAGACGGAACGCTTGATCCACCCCATCGCTTCGCGATGATTCCGCTGGGAAAATCGACTCCACGGTTCATCACCCTCCCCTCGGACAGCAAGTACAGCTACGTACTCCTAGAGGATCTGGTAGGTCATTGTGTCGACCGATTTTTCCCGGGGATGACTGTTCTGGAGTGGTCGGTTTGCCGCATCACCCGCAACCTGGACATCAGCCTGAGGGATGATGGAGCAGCTGACTTGATGAGCGGGATGGAGCAGGTGCTGCTGCAGCGCAGGGTTGCAGACTCGATTCGCCTGGAGATCTCCCAGCAGGCTTCGGAGGTTACCACTCATTTTCTGGCCCAGTCACTTGGGCTGGGGCAGCGTGAGGTTTTTCGCATTCCCGGACCGATCGACCTGTCCTCGATGCTCTCTCTGACCGAGACCGACGGCTTTCCGTCGCTGCGAGATCCCGCCTGGCTGCCTCAGCCATCTCCGAATATCGATCCAGCAGAGAAAATGTTCGATAACATCAGTCGCCAGGATCTTCTGCTTTGCCATCCCTACGAAAGCTATGAACCGGTGGTGCGCCTGATCGAGGAGGCGTCGTTGGATCCTGATGTCCTGGCGATCAAGCAGATTCTTTACCGCACGGGAAGGCGCAGCGCGATCGTCGCCGCGCTCAAACGGGCGGCAGAGCGAGGGAAGTATGTGACGGTGATCGTGGAACTGAAAGCCCGATTTGACGAGGCCCGCAATATCGAATGGGCTAAGGAACTGGAACAAGCCGGGGTTCAGGTGATCTACGGTGTGCGAGGTCTGAAGACGCATGCCAAGGTATGTATCGTCGTGCGGCGCGAGCCGCATGGGATCCAGCGGTATGTCCACTTCGGAACTGGAAACTACAACGAATCTACCGCAAGGCTCTACAGCGACATCAGCTACCTTACCTGTCGAGATGAGTGGGGAGCTGACGCCAGTTCGTTCTTCAATGCGATCACAGGATTCAGCCAGCCGCAGAGCTATCGACAAATCGATGCGGCTCCCATTGGGCTTCGCAAGAAGTTGATTGCACTGATCGATGGCGAAACCAGCCGACGGAAACAGGGGCAGCGAGCTCACATCACCGCCAAGCTCAACGCCCTAGTCGACCCTGAAATGATCGCGGCACTCTACCGCGCCAGCAAAGCGGGGGTGAACGTGCGGCTGAATGTACGGGGTGTCTGCTGCCTGAGGCCGGGGGTGGCTGGGTTGAGCGAGAATATCCAGGTGGTCAGCATTGTCGATCGATTTCTGGAGCATGCAAGAATTCTGCATTTCCATCATGGAGGCGATGACCTAGCGTTCATCAGTAGCGCGGACTGGATGCCACGCAACCTCGATCGGCGCGTGGAACTGTTGGTGCCCATTGAAGATGCTCCCTGCCGGCGCAAGCTGCTGTCGATTCTCGATGCCTACTTCCGGGACAATCAGAACAGTTGGTTGCTTCAAGCCGACGGAAGCTATCGCCGGAAGGCACCACAGGACGAGCAGTCTCCGGTCCGATCGCAACGCTGGCTGTACGAGATGGCCGTAGGCGCTGTCGAGCAGATGGAGCATGACCAGCGGACGCTCTTTCAGCCCCATATTGGAAGCCGCGCGAAACGACTGGAGGGGTGAGCGGATCGATCGATCGATCTACACATCGGCCGCTTGTTCGCCTGGGTCACTCCGGCCGCCACGGTGCTTTGTCTGAGTCCCGCCTGAAGTCGGCTGATGTTTTGGTCACGTGCCGGTGGCTGAGTTTTTAGCGGCGGAAATTCCATTCCGGCGAGCGATCGAACGGAGTGGTTTTCCAGCGGGAAGGGGAAGTGCCGTCGTGGCACCGGAGATGACTTCTACGGGTTCCTCCAGCTGGCCGGTTGGTGCTGCAGTGGGTTCGGTCGAAGGGGTATCCATCGCCTCTTGCAATTCCTTTTCGATCGCCTCTTCCTGCGGTATCAGGTCGAGGTATTCGACATCGTCGATCAGAAAATCTCCGGCATAACCGCCACCACCCAGTGCCTGATAGGCACTGATCACCGCAGCCAGTTGCTTCTGCTTGGTCTCGATCAAATCCATTCTCGCTTCCATCAGATCCCGCTGAGCCAGAAGGACGTCGATGTACTCTCCCCTCGCGTTCTGGAATAGCTTCGTTGCATTGTCGACAGATGCTTCTAGCGATTCCAATTGCCGACGCTTCACTTCGATGCTCTTCCCAAAATTCTCGACGGTCGAAAGATGATTGACGACCTCGATGTGAGCCGTCAGCACCGTCTGTTGATAATCGTAGATTGCCTGGAGTTGCCGGGCGTTGGCGTTCATGTAATCCGCCTTGATGGCGGCTCGATTGATCAACGGCCCGACCAGTCCCCCCGCCGCTCCATAGATCAGCGATTCGGGGCTGGAAAAGAGATACTTCGTATTGAACGCCTGGTATCCCACTCCAGCAGTTAGCACCAGCGATGGAAAAAACTGGGCGCGCGCGACACGGACATCCAGCCCAGCTGCCGCCACCTCTCGCTCGGCCTGCTGAATGTCAGCTCGGAAGAGCAGTTGCTGAGAAGGGATACCCACATTCAGCGAATTGAGCGTCAGATCGAGAAACTCCACCGATGGTCGCTCGACCGGCTGAGGAAAGCGACCAGCGATGAAATTGATCCGGTTCTCCGCTTCGACGATCTGCTGTTGGATCAAAAGAATCAGGCTCTGGTTCTTCTGGACTTCAGCCTGGAACCTCTGAACGGCAAGCTCCGTGCCTCTGGCTGCATCCTTGAGCGCCTTTGCAGTCTCCAGGCTCTTGCTCTGAATTTCAATCGTCTTCTGGAGGGTCAGCAACTGGTTGTCCAGTGCGAGCAATTCGTAGTAGTTCTCTGCAAGTTCGGATACAAGTCGCGTGACGACATAGTTCCGGCCAGACCTGGTTCCCAAGTAGCGCAAAGTGGCAGCATCTCTGGCATTGCGCAGCTTCCGCCAGATGTCGATTTCCCAAGAGACATCGGCAGCAACAAGGAAATCCGGCAGCGGTTCTGGGAATCCCTTTCCGGGGGCAGCTTCTAGCGATTCCTCAACCGCGCCATTGCGCGTGAATCGGCTCGATTTCTCAATACCCGCTCGTGTGCCAAGGGAAACGAAGGGAAAGAGCGAGCCGCGACGGGCCAGGATCTCATTGTTGGCGATGCGAATCTCCTGGGCGAGGATCTTCAGTTCCTGATTTCCCTGCAGCGACTCTGCAATCAGAGTGTTCAGCGTCGGGTCGTTGAAAAACTGAGCCCATCCCAGCTGGGACGAGTTTTCCGATCCGATGACACCCTGTGACGGATCATTGTTCCTGTCGTACGCTTCCGGAAGTGGTCGAAAGGGCGCAGGAGAACAGAGCTGTGGAATTTTGCATCCTGGAATTGTCATCAGAATGCATGTACCCATCGCCGCTTTCAGCGATCGATTTCTACTCCGCGCGTTCCAGCAACTCGCTAAGAGGTTCATCGTGTTCATCCTTGATTAACTTCCGTCCATCGGCCATCTTGCCGAAGAAGTAGTAGAGCCCAGGAATGACCAGCACGCCAATCAACGTGCCGATCAACATCCCTCCGACTGCGGTCGTGCCGATCGTCCGGTTACCGATTGCTCCCGGGCCAGTCGCACGTACCAGAGGAATCAGACCTGCGATAAAGGCAAACGAAGTCATCACAATAGGCCGGAATCGAAGTTTTCCTCCTTCGACTCCTGCATCAAAAATGCTCGACCCTTCGTGGCGACGCTGCACAGCAAACTCGATGATCAGAATCGCATTTTTCCCCAGGAGACCGACCAGCATCACCAAGCCGATCTGGCAATAGACGTCATTGGAAAGTCCCATCGATTTGAGGAAAAGAAACGAACCGAAAATGCCAATAGGAAGGGAGGCGATGACCGCCAGGGGAAGCAGGAAGCTTTCGTATTGGCCGACCAGCACCAGGTAGACAAAGACGATAACGATCAAAAAGATGTAAACGGCCGTATTCCCTTTTTTTGCCTCGTCAAAAGAAAGTCCCTGCCAGTCGATGTCGTAACCGTAGGGAAGGGTTTGGGCTGCAACTTCTTTAATAGCAGCAATTGCCTGGCCGCTGCTGTAACCGGGCGATGGTGCGCCTTGGATCGGAGCGGTCGGGTACAGATTGTATCGACTGATTTCATTCAGCCCTTGTTTCTTTTTCAGTGTCATGAATGAAGAGTAAGGAACCATTTCCCCTTTGTCATTCCTGACGAACATCTCGTTGAGGTCTTCTGGGTAGCGTCGAAACTCGGGTGCTGCCTGAACATAGACCTTGAAGAACTGGCCGAAGCGGACAAAACCCTGCTCCCAGGTGCTACCGATCACGATCGACAGGTTCTCCATGGCGTCGGAGATCGAGACCCCCTTCTGCATGGCGATATCGTTGTCGATGAGGATTTCGTACTGGGGATAATTGCCAGCAAAGAACGTGAACAATCCCTTCACTTCCCTGCGTTTGGCGAGGGCTTCCATGAAGGTGTCAGTGACTTCCCCCAGGGCCTTGTAGTCGCCGGTATTGGTTTTATCCAGTAGGTTGACGGAGAATCCCCCGGCGGCTCCAAAGCCAGGCACCGCAGGTGGCTCGAAGAACTCCAACTTTACATTGGCGATCTGGGCTCCCTTCTCTTCCAGTTCCGCAATCAGTTCTTTGGAGGTTAGCTTTCGTTCGGACCAGGGTTTCAGGTTGATGATGCAGGTGCCGGCATTGGATCCACGGCCTTCGGTGAGCACTTCGTAGCCGGCGAGCGACGAGACGCTGGTGATTTCGTCGAACTGCTTGCAGATTGCCTGGAGTTCATGCGACTTCGCATTGGTGTACTCCAGAGTCGATCCAGGTGGTGTCTGGATGATGCCGTAGATGATCCCCTGATCTTCCAGAGGAATGAATCCTGAGGGGAGGATGTTGATCACCCAGTAGATACCGAAGCCAAACAGACCGATCAGCAGCAGCGTCAAAAACCGCAGTTTGATGATGCGACGCAGAATGGTTGCATAAAGACGGGTCACCCACTCCACGCCTCGATCGAAAGCCTTGATGAAAAGTCCGAGCGGTCCGGCGACGATTCTTTCTCCGTCGATGCTGCCAGAGAACCAGGATCTGACGGTCATCGCGATGAATACTGAAGCGATGGCTGCGAAAACAAGGACACGGTTTTCCGTCAGCGCGATTTGCTCACTGACCAAGTGGGCTACCGTTTCGTTTTGCAGCAAGCGGTAAAGTCCGTATCCGCCAGATCCTGCCAGCAGGAACGTCAACAGATAGCGGATGGGGTATGACAGCCGGCCCGTCAGTCGCCAGAGCAATCGACCGATCGCTCGAAACAACGCCGGAACCGGACCCTCATTGCGATCTCGATGGCCATGCGGTTTCAGCAGCATCGCGCACAGAACCGGCGTCAAGGTCAATGCGACAACACCCGACAGGATGATCGACATCGCCATCGTTAATCCGAATTGACGATAGAAAACCCCGACAGGCCCCGTCATGAAGGTGACCGGGATGAACACCGATGTCATCACCAGGGTGATCGCGATGATGGCTCCCGCGATTTCATGGATTACTTCTTTGGTTGCCGCGTAGGGAGAAAGGTGTTTTTCATGCATCTTTGCGTGAACCGCTTCCACGACGACGATGGCATCATCGACGACGACCCCGATGGCTAGCACGAGAGCGAAAAGCGTGATCAGATTGATCGACATCCCAAACATTAGAAGGAAAAAGAAGGTTCCGATCAGCGAGACAGGAACGGCGATCGTTGGGATAAGCGTACTTCGGAAGTCACCCAAAAAGAGAAACACAACTAGCGATACGAGGATGAAGGCTTCCAGGAGCGTATGGAGCACTTTCTCGATCGAGGCTTCTAGAAACTTGGAGACGTCGTAGCTGACCTCATAGTCCATTCCGGGTGGGAAAACGTCTTTCTTGATTTCTTCTAGCTTCTTCTTCACCTCCTCGATCACCACCGTTGCATTCGATCCCGGGGTTTGTTTGAGGACGATGGCGGCAGAAGGGTAGCCGTCGATATCGGAATACAGATCGTAGAAAGAAGATCCTAGGGAGACGGTGGCAACGTCCTTGATTCGGAGGATTTCTCCCTTTTCATTCGCCTTCAGAATGATCTCTTCATACTGCTCTGGTCGGTTGTATCTACCAACCCAGGTCAGAACGTATTCGACCGTTTGTGAGGTACGTCCTGTGGCCTGGCCCAGGCGACCGGGTGAACCGATCATGCTCTGCTCAGCAATCGCCTTCATCACATCATCGGCCGACAGATTGTAGGCTCGCAGTCGCTCCAGGTTCAGTTCCACACGCATCGCATAGGCGCGGTTTCCTAGGATGTTCGCGCGGCCGACACCCTGGATTCGTTTGATCTCAGGAAGAAGATTAACGGAGGCGAAATTGTAGAGAAAATTTTGGTCGACATTGGGATCGGTGCTGAAAACATTGACATACATCAGCATGCTCGACATGTTCTGCATGACGATGATGCCTTCCCGCTCCACAATCGGTGGCAGGTTATTCTTGACCGCCTGGATGCGATTGTTGACATTCAATACCGCCACATTCGGATCGGTACCTGGCTCGAAGATGATCTGGATCGTCCCTTCGCCAGCACTGGTGGCATCCCCGATCATGTAGCGCATATCCTGAACGCCATTGATCGCCTGCTCGAGAATCACCAGAACAGAGTCGACCAGGATTTCCGCGCTGGCCCCAGGATACGATACAGAGACGACGACGCTGGGTGGCGCGACCGAAGGAAACTGGGAGATTGGCAGCGTCGTGATCGCTAGGCTTCCCATGAAGAGAATGAGAAGCGAGATAACGATGGCCAATGCAGGGCGATGCAGAAACTTGGCAAACATGAATGACGGCTTCTATTGGGCTTGGTTCTTCAAATGAGAGAGAATCTCCTCCGGCTGGCGGTAGTCGTATTCAATCTTGTCCCCGTCGCGTACCTGGCGAATTCCTTCAAAGATGATCTTGTCGCCTAGTTCAATTCCCCGCTTGACCACAAACAGATCTTCCAACTCCAGAGCGATCTCGATGCGGCGTTGGTGAACAACACCCTCTTCATCGACGACGTAGACGTACCGTTCCGCCAGAATCTCGAAGCTCGCCCGCTGCGGTATGACGATCGCATCCTTGATGGCTCGCTGAATCAAAATCTTCCCTGTCTGACCATTGCGGAGCAGTCGATCGGGATTGGGGAAGTCGGCGCGAAAGGCGATATTTCCTGTCTCGACGTTGAAATCCGCTTCGATGGCCCCAAGCTTGCCTGGATGGGGGAACTTGGAATGATCTGCGAGCATCAGCTGGATTTGCAGTTTCGGGTCATTCACATCGAGCTGTGATTTGTATTCCAGGTACCTCGCTTCGGGTACGTTGAAATAGACCCACATCACGCTGTTGTCCGAAAGGGTGGTCAGAACATCCCCCTCAGCAACCAGACTTCCTTTCTGACAAAGCAGTCGGTCGATGATACCTGGGAATGGTGCGGTGACCGTCGCGAAATTTAGCTCGGCCTGTGACAGCTTGACCTTGGCTGTTGCCTTGGCCAGTTTGGCTTCCGCGATGGCAACTTCCTGCGGCGACACCACCTTCTGTTCCATCAATCGTTTGGCGTTGTTGTACTCCAGTTGCACCAGAGCCGCTTCAGCCTGTTCGGCCTCCAGACGAGCCTGATATAGAGTGGGAAGGACTTTGAAAACCGTTTCTCCCTGCTGGACGGATTGCCCTTCCTTGACCGGAATCTCCTCCAGATAGCCATTCTCCAACGCTCGCAACTCAATGTGCCGGCAGGAGCGAATCTGGCAGACGTAGTTGTGGGTGCTGGTCACATCTTGGGCCACTGGGCGGGTGACGATGATTCGGTGCTGGTGATGCCCTTCGGCATGTTCATGCTCGTCCTCGTGTTTTGACCCGCCGGTTTCTGGAACCGGTGAAGAATGAGCTCCACTGCCCCCGGGGGCGGTGAGTTGGTCGCAGGCGATATTGGAGAGGGAGCCCAGGATCACCAGGCCATGAACGATCCATGAATGTCTCATACCGATTCGGATCTCTCCCTCCAATGCACTACATCGCTTCAATTCGACGAGAAGTGTGCCAAAGCCCACGGTCAGTTCGCCGCCGTTCCAACTCCAAATCGCTTGCAACGCAAATCACGCGCCAAGCGGTGGATGTGGATGGTTACATTCACGTGGGATCGAATGGACGAAAGTCGGCGTGCCGTTTGCCGCATGTTGACGGGGAGAGCGATCGGCAATACCGGATCATAGGAATGAAAAAAAATGAGCTTTGCGGCAGATTGGTTCAAACTCTCTCTGCCTTTGGCCGGGAGAGTGCAAGCCGTTGCAGAGCTGGTGCAAGAAATTACTGATCGGGTAGGAGCGAGGGGGAGCTGTTTCGGGGGAGATGGACGGAGAACGTGGTCCCCGATGCGGAGGTTTGGAAGT
>Ga0315901_10005977_pt1 | contig 14662 bp, 13 predicted proteins | sample LakEriMetagenome_10_FD_203761 | JGI IMG/M metagenome (GOLD analysis project Ga0315901, IMG submission 203761) | Freshwater fungal communities from buoy surface, Lake Erie, Ohio, United States - Buoy 2 MA116 | ecosystem: Environmental > Aquatic > Freshwater > Lake | place: USA: Lake Erie, Ohio... | reverse complement strand
TGGATTAAAATTAGGCATTTTACTTCTTCTTGCCCATTTTCTTCATAACTGCTTTCTTCATAACCATTTTCTTGCCTGACTTCTTGGCTGCTTTCTTAGCCATAGCCATTCCTTTTTTAGAGTATGAATACTCTTTTCCATTTACCATTGGCATTATATTTGTCCTATCTCTTTCATTACGGTTGCGGCTTTTGGTGTTATATCTTTAGTCTTAGGCATAGTGTCCGCATTGTACGCTTTACCTAACACTTCTGAGGCTCTATGCGCTTCTTGTACGTGACGCATAGTTGTTCCTGCTGGTTGTATTCCTTGTGCTCTTGCGTCCCGATAAGCCTGCAACTCAGAGTTCCATTTCTTATCTGGAATATCTCGTTTAGCATCTCCAGTATTCATTTGAAGAGTTAAACCTTTACATCCAAAACATCCATCAATTGGTACTGGATGATGTTCCCAGTGTTTCATATATCCCCTTATATTACTGTAAAGTTAGCCTCAGTTATTCCTACACCACCAGCAATCAATGCTGCTTTGGTTTCATCGTTTACTGTATGCTCATATCCACCACGATAAAACTCATCATAGTTTGCAATATCTTCATCTAGTATATAACGCACTTGTGAATAAGTTCCACCACTTTTTGCAATACTTATACCTTTATCTTGTTTATAAAAGTAAAACAACCTATGTTTTCCAATAGGTGCCTCTTCTACAACTGGTGTAGTAAATGTATAATTTGCCATTATTCTCCTTAATGAACTTACTGTAAGGCTAGAATTTCTTCTAGCCCTACCGTCAATCAACTAAGCGATTGAAGAACCTGATTCGATTCTGTATAGAGCCTCGTTACGGTAGACCTTGAAGCCTAATACGCCGTACCAACCCATTGGGCGGTGACGCATCAAACGGTCAACGACTGGACCGATAACTACATGTGGCTCTTCTGCCACTGCCTCAGCAAGTGCTTGCTGTCCTGCGATAATTGTGCGGTACACCTTTGCAGATGAAGCACCGTCAGTTGCAGAGTAAAGGCGTGGAGACTCTACGAAGTATGCACCTTCGTAAGTTCCGATTTCTCCTGCCCAAATGCGGTCTTGTGAAGAACCGTATTGGTTAGGAAGTAACCATCCTGCTGAACCTGTCTCAGCACGTAGGTCGTGGGATACCTCTGGGTGTAATCCAGCCCAGAATAGTGAACCCTTGCGACCAAGAGCCTTATTAGCACGTAACTTAGCAACAGCCCTACGGATGTTTGCTGAAGATAGTGTAGCGGCTGCTGTAACAGTTGCAGTTGATGTTGCTGTTGAACCTGAGTAGATTACGTTAGTTCCAGCACGCAACTCTGTCATTGCTACTGAATCGATAGAATCTGCTAGGTTGAAAGCGATAATGTTTGCAATTGCAGGGTCTACATCTGCAAGAGAGAATAACTCTAATGCACGAGTTACCAACACTGAGTTACCGTACTCGTTAAGAGTAATGGTTACTGATGTTGGTGTTGACATTGCTACTGCATCTGGGTCAGTTGTCTCTGTCAGAGCAGTTGTTGCTACTGAAAGGTCAACATAACGTTGTAGAACAACGGTTGAGCCAGGGATTGCTTGACGTGCTGGACGCTTATCTGCGACTGAACGAATTAGTGGTTCAGAACGGAGAGCGAATTCTAGAAGACGGTCATACGCCTTCTGGACTAGACCAGCACCACCAGCGGTTCCGCCTAAAGAAGCGGAGTCTGTTGATACATATGCCATATCGTCACCTCCAAGTGACTATGAACGGAATTATTGTGAGCGAAGTACATCCAATAATGCATCCATTGAATCTGCATTATCGATGCGAAGATTTAAATCCTCTGCTCTGTCGGGAGTAATAGCACCTTGAGTAACGACATCTTGCTGCCTTAAGGCTGCTTTATCTATCTCGCTTACTCTTGATTCTTCAGTAGCAACTTTAATACCAAATAAATCAGCGTTATCATCGAGCCAATTATTAACTGACTCTTCGTTAACATCATCTAAATCTTTTAGTACTAGTCTTGCTGCCTTAAGGTTTACACCCTTTTTTTCTAGGACTTCTTTGACTGTACGCTCACGCTGCGACTTGGATAATGTCTCAAGTTGCTCAGTGAGTTCTTTGATACGTTTCTCATCAGAACGCTTTGCTTTCCGTAACTTTTTAAGTAAGTCACTTCCATCACCTGCGTACTCATTAGTAGTATCTAGGTCGTCTTCGTCTTCATCCCAGTAATTGTTGCTCATAGCAACACCACCCTTTCTATTCGTTGTAGTCGCAAGCCTCAAGTCAATTCGGGGAAATTGGTTGGCTCTTGCTACCAGGCTTATACGCTAATGGGGCTGGTAGGTCCATTAGGATTCTAGTTAGTACTGGCCTAAGCCTCTATCTCTTGATGCGAATCTTCCAGAAGAACCCTGGAATCTTCCTAATTCTTCTTCTTTTAATTGTTCAAGAATATTTTGTTGTTGAACACTCTTTCCAAATACTGCTTCTTGTGCTTGAGTTGAAGTAAATTGTCCGCCTCTAAATTGAGCCAATGTTCCTGCTCTTTCGAGTTGTTTTACTTGACCAAAGCCAGTCAAAGCCTGTTGGTAATCGTAACCTTGTTTAGCAATATTACTTGCTGTTGCTAGGTCCATTGCGACGCCTTGTTGTTGTGCAGCAGATAGGACGGATACGCCCTTAACTTTCTGGCTTAACTCTTGTGCGCCTTCTTTGCCAGTCAATATAGCCTTAGCAATAGATACTCTATCTACACCAGGGAAGTATGTTTGCAATGTTGTTTTAAGTTCTGTTGGGGCATAATCAATAGCAGTAAATACATCGCTAATAAGATTTCCGACCTCAAGAACTGATTTATTTAAACCAATAATTCCACCAAGGAATTCTTCGGTTGCTAAATCACTTAAACCAGCATTGGTTAGAACTTCACCCATTTTAGCCTCTGTAGCAAAAAACTCAGCAATAGTTGGCACAGTAACTGCCATTCCTTTTTGCTTTAAATCTCTAATAGCAAATATACCCTTAAATCGTGATGTAAATTCAGGAATAGCATTTTCGTTCTCGGCTTGATACAAAGCAAGGTTTAAAGCCTCATCTACGCTTGAACCTGTTTTATAAAATCCAGATACTAAACCGTATAATTTTTGAATGTATGGCTTATTTGCTTCGTCTTTACCTAATAGTAATCCTAATGTAGCCTTAAATGTGTCAAGTGCTAATATTCTTTCAGGAGCCTTTGTTTCCTCGTCAGTTACTGGTGCTACTTCATATTCACCATAATAAAATCCACCTAGACCATCGTGGAATTTCATTCTCCTTTGTTTTTTATCGGTAGAATATTCCCATCCAGCAAATGTTCCAGCAGAAGGAAATTTTCCAGTATCTGTTGCACCGCCTCCACCGTCGCCAGTTCCACCACCAGTAGTTCCACCACCAGTAGTTCCACCACCAGTAGTTCCACCACCAGTAGTTTTTTTCTTAACAACTGTTCCTTGAGTAGTAGGAAGGGTTTGACCAGGTTTAGTAATTTGAGTCTGTAAAGGATTACCTAAACCATAAGTAAATGTTGTTGTTTTATTAGCAGGAATACCACTATAACCACCAGTCGTTACTGTTTTGGTAGCAGGAATTCCACTATATCCACCTGATGATTTTGTAGTTTTAGATGCAGTTGGTGCTACGTAAACATTTTTGGCAACTGGATTACCTTGGTTGTATACAAATGCCATTATACTCCATATCCAAATGCTCTACCTAATGCGGTAGCAGCATCTCTTGCAGCCTCATTGGCAGCAGTTGTAGATTCCCATCGAGGACTATTTCTTAGGGCTACTCTAAACTCGGCAAGAGACATAGTGGGAAGTTTACCTGCAGTTCCATCAGGTCTTAATGCTTTATCTAAATCCATATCATCTAACTCAATTGAATTAGCATCTAGTTCTAACTCTTTAGCCATAAGATTAATGTAAGGTGACGCTAGGTCTTTTAAAGTTGACCCAGGATTTTGCTTTAAACGCTCTGCATATTGAGGATAGTTAACCATTGCCTTTTGTGCAATAGTAGAACGAAAATCATCATTAGATATTTCGCCTCTAGCAATTTTTCTAGCAGCAGTTTGAACCTCTACTTCAGAAAAGTCTAATGGACCAAATCCAGCAATAATCGCTCTTACATTGCCTAGGGCAGTTAATGCTTTACCACCTAAAGATTTTTCATCTTTAAAGTTAATCTTAGTCCAAATCCAGTCATCAGCAAAAGTATCTGGTTTGAAGTAAGAAGGATACTCAGTTGTAAGTATTGACTGTATTTCTTTCTCAGCAGCAGCCTGGCTTGTACCTGGTGCTACCCTAGAAGATGCCGCCTTTACAACAGTTTCAATTTGTTTGGCTTGTTCAGAATTAAACTTTTTTATGAAATCTTCAATGTCAGCGTCTGTAAGGGTGCCAGTAAATTGAGCGTCTTTAGCAGCCTTATCAATAAGAGCCTTTGCGCTGGCTTTATTAAGTTTAGTTACACTTCTACTAGTGGTTGTAGAATCCTTTGGGCCACTTGAAGTACCCATCCAAGTTTTCATAAACTCGGTGAATCCAGCAATATCTACATTTGCTTGGTTAGCAACTTGTTGTTCTTTTTCGCCAGCCATTACTCAACCACCTTTAAAGTATCGTTATCGAAGTAAATTTTAATCATAGTTTGAAGTTTAGGATGAAATGCTGATATGTTGGTATCAATGTATGCTAAATACGCATCTCTCATCTTAGACTTACGTGGGTCACCATCTGGGAAGGACTTGTACAACGCAGCAACTTGGTCACGAAGATTCATGAACATTTGTGCATCTTTCCAGTACTCTGTATCACCATTCTTTTTCATAAAGTCATCATTTGTAGTGATTAACTTTAATGCTCTAGCATAGTTGTAGGAGTTATCTCCACGAACACCAGCCATATACTCATCATACCAGGCTTGACTTTCTTCTCTAAATGTAGTGCTTGCTACATATGCAAGATAGTCACCAAGTTCTTTGTGAGAACGGAATGATTTACCATCAGTAATTTGAGCAGTCAATGTTTCTTTTAGGGACGTGTATCTTCCCCACAGGATGTTCTTTTGACGCTGCAAATCTTCTTCTGCTGGAGTAAGTCTCAAGTCATTGATGTACTTGCTTGTTCCAGGTAATTTAAGTTTAGGGTCATTTAGCAATCTTGATATAGCAGTATTTCTATCTTCTGCTTTATACTCTATATCTGCACCCAAAAGACCAACTAAAGATATATCTCCGTCTTTAATTTGAGATAATTGTTTTACTAGGTCTTCGTTGTCTTTGAATATTCTATTGTAGTTTTCTACAGTAGGAACTACTCCAGGGATATTCTTGTTGTAATCTTTAAAAGTTACATTCTCAAGAACTAGGTCGGTTCCAACAGTTGCCAGTAATTCATCACCAGCAAGAGTCTTTGCTTCTTCTCTATTCTTACCTTGTGTTTGGTATTTATTCACAAGTGTATTATAAAGGTTATCAATCATGCTTGCAGGATAAAGATTAGTCTCTAAAGGTACACCAAATGGTGACACGAAACTGTTCTTAAATTTTTGGAACCATAGACCTCTAGCCTCGGCTATAGCCTGCTCTTCGGTTATAGGTTCTTTATCTATACCCATATCGTATAGCATTTTATGATATCTATAGATAGAGTTTACTGATTGTAAGAAATCTGTTTTACCCATTGGAGTAAATGCGTAATTGTAAACAGCATTTCCCCAAGAAGGTGTAAATGCCCTAATGGGAGAGTCCTGTGGGCCATATGGGAACCATGAGTTGTACAATCCGCCAAGCATTTTTTGTAACCACTCAGGACCTTTTTTACCGCTAGCATAATCTTCTGCGGTTGGCCAATTCTTAAATATATTTGCAGTTGAAATTGCTGTAATAAATGATGGGCTTGGATAGTTAAGCAAATATCCTAGTGAACGTGCATTTAACTTTAATCCATCACCCTTAGAAGGACCGAAGTCTTGAGTTCCAGGAACAACCAACCAGGCAATATCATCAATATTATCTGTTGGGTTACCGTTTTTATCTACACCAAAGTTTTCAAATGTTCTGCCATAGTTATAAGTAAATCCAAGCATACGCTCAGGATTTTTAATTGTTAATCTTCCATAACGATAGAAAGCATTAAGTGATGCAGTTGGAAATGCTGCAGCAGCACGCATTGCGTACAGAATTGAATTCTGACGTCGTACTGTATAGAAAGTCTTTTCTGTTTCTTGTAATGCTTCTCGACCAGCAGCCTGACGCAATGCATTCCATTGAGACACAGTTACATCTACACCCTGGTCAGCCAATACCTGTGCCTTTTGGGTTAACTTAGTCATTGCTATTTCATCAAAGAAATTCTCACGGATAGGATTTTCAGGAGCATTTAGAAGTCTGAATATCTTACTTGCACCCCGTGATATCATACCATCTACAATTTTAGTAGCGTTTTGTCCAACCATTGCGGACTCAGCATATGACCAGTCGGAAGGAGCAACAGGGAATAACTTATTGTCCTTAGCGTAAGGAGATAGTAATTTCTGTAATTCGTCTGCACGAATTTCTCGCTGTAATATAATTGATTGCGCCTCTTTAGAAGGAAACATTCTATTTACTAGAGCAAACTTATCTTTTACGTATGCCAGTCCATCTGTCTTATCATATACATCAAATTGTGCTAGATAACGCTTACCCTCACGGCTTGTTACCCAAGACTTAATTGCTGTGGTTGGTGGGTTAGAAAGAATAAAATCCATTAACTCATCGCCACGTATAAGATTATTGGCCACATGTTGTAGTTCATCAAAATATATTGGATTAGTAATATCGATAGGCATATTAGGAACTTTACTTGCGAGGATTGCTTGACGATTTCCTACAGATAGTTCACCCAAGAATGTTTGCTCTACTGTATTGGTATTGTCTACTTCAGCACGTATCGCTCTTGAAAAGTTGTTACCAGTCTCATCATCGAAGAATGATGTTACTTTAACATACTGCCCATTAAACATTCTGTAATTATCTTTTTTGCCGTAATAACGTTTTTTAAACTCTGCGCTACGACCAAATACTTCTGCTTGTTCTTCAAGCAAATCAGCATTTTCTTTAATTACATTATCAATATCATCATATGCTTTTGCTAAGGCATCATCAGCATCTTTAAGTACTTTGCCATTTGTAGCCATCTTTGCAAGCACTGTATTGTACTTGGATAAACCAAGTTTAGCAGCGTCTATTTTAGGCTGTACCTTCTTTAGGGTAGCCGCAGATGCGTTCTTTTCGATATAATCAATCTTACGCTTTAAAGATGGAGCATTTGCTACCTTAGGTGTTTTACCTAAAGGAGCAGTCATATCGATTAAGTCTAATTCTGCATTGTCTATTAATTCATCAACTGCTTTTAGATACTTGTTTAGTTTCTTTAAATTCTGTGCTTTTGCAGCAGGAGATACTTTACCAGTTACCATGTCATCTATGGCTGCTGTTAATTCATCTTTTTGAGCAATAAGTAAACTTATACTTTTTTGCTTTGCTGTTACTGCTCTATTTATAGCCTTTAGGTCTTTAGAGTTTAAACCTTTGGAGGCTAAATTTCTGGTAAAGTTATTTGTATTTTTTGTAGCATTCTTTAGTGCAGTTGCACCAATTCTAAATGCAGCACCAGGCCCAAGGGCAATAGCGGCACTAATCATAGGTTCTGCAATAGACTGCTTAATAATAAACATAGGTCGAGCAAGTGCATTAAATGTCCATAGACGAGTTAATGACTCGTATGTAGTAGCAATGGTATTTTTAGGAGTAACTAACTTTCCGGCAATACCAGTCTTTGCTGTATTAACGAACTCACGCTCAATTAAATCCCAAGGAGTAAACAAGTAAGACTCAGCCATTTGGCGAGTTGTTTCAATATTGGTTTGATTCATTGTGCCATCGGCATTGAATGAATAACCATTCTTTTCAAATACTCGCTTGTTAGTTGATACGTTAGAACGCATTTGAGCAATCTGTGCTCTTAGTTCAGCCTCTGTAAAATGTCCATGCTTGTAAGCAACAATTCTACCTAGTTGTTCATCAATCTCTTCTAAAGCCTTGTATTTATCTTGTGGGGTCTTAGCCTTGATTAAAGCATCTTCCATCTCACGACGTACATCTCCTGCTTTTCTAAATACATTAGGAGCAGTCATAATCTTGGCGTTGCCATCTTTAAATACTGGCATATTGTCAATAAAAGAGTTTAATTCAATTCGTGCATCAAATGGACGCATACCAGATAAAGTTACATAACGTAATGGTTTTAGTCCACTAACTGCATTTCTAAACTTAATTAGATTTACAGTAGGGGCACCAACTTTAGAACCCAGTCTTAAAGATAATACTTCACCCAAAGCATCTGTTGAACCCTTGCCAGTAAACTCATCATACCTAGTTAATGATTTACCAAGACGTATTGCTGATTCTGTTTTGCCATATGCATTTGCTGCAAACTTAACTTCGGCAGGGAAGTAATCAACCTTACCAAGATTTCTAAGTTGCTCTGACTCATCAAAGAATACCCTACGGATTTCTTCCATTCTAGGGTCTTTGGAAATTGCATTATCAAATGCTTTTTTAAGACGTGGTACTGCTGGGCCATCTGGATTATAGATATTTCCATCTAGGATATATCTATTCTTTAACTGAGTTGCTACATCAGCAACATCAAATAAGTCATCAGGATGTGTCTCGGCAAGTCTACCAAGAGCAGCCATATCACCTTTGTCAGCAAGAATAAAGTCTCTTGCTACTTCAGGATTCTTAATGTTTACAAGTACGGATGACAGTCTTTCGTTGTTACTGTATAACTGTACAATATCATCAATTTCACTTATGCTGGTACTTTCCGCAAGTTGTAGCATGTGGTTACCAGCAACTGTCTGTCGTCCTGCAGCACCATTGCTATTAGCGTACTGAATACCAGTGTCAATATCTGCTTTAAACTCAGCAATTGATTTTTGTTTAGTATAGATACCAGTTGTCTTTAAACCAGTCTTTCCTACTTTGCCAACAAGTTTTGCTGCTCCACCGATACCTGCGTTACCCACAAAAAAGTCTAGTGTGCCTGTATAGTATTTACCTACTACGTTTTCTGAAAAATTCTTTTGGATACTTTCGTCATCCCATAAATCAATCTCATCTAATGTAATTCCACCTAAAGCCAACCAGGCTCTATTAGTGTTACCTAAAATTGGTATTGCATTTACAAGACTTGACTTAGTTAAAGCCTGTGCTGTAGATACGCTTGCGCTACGGTCATATGCACGCTTGATATCTGAAAACTGAAAGCCTTCTTCAAACTCACCCTTTTTATACAGTGGTGAATTTACATCTGATATTAAAGCCAATGTAGACATTGGTCTAGTAATGTATGGAGAAATGACTTTATTGTTTAAATTAATTGCTGTTCTTAAAAGAATATCTGTAGAGCGTTCAGCAGAGTTAATAGCAAACTCATTTAAACCTCTTAGTTTGCCCTGCACTATACTCTTGAGTTCTTTTTCTGTACCTGGTTTAGGCTTGTCAATTATAGGCTCTAAAGTTCCAGTTACTAAACCCTCAAAAACATTCTTTACGGGGGTTACAACTCTGTTGGATACAGACTTTGTAAAGTCAGACCACAACGACATTTTTACCTCCCGATATTACGAATTGGATACATCTTCTCTGTCCCACCTTGTACATCATCACCCGTAATAGAGCGGATAAATTCGTTTCTATCTTCAATAGATTCCCAAGGTTGCATTGCCAAATGTATTGCAATGCCTGCATTTTGATAGCCAAGTGAGTTAGCAAACTTGTCTATGTTGTCAAATAGACTGCCAGGTAACCATCTTGTATTGCTCATTGATTACCTATTAAGTAATTAACAAATCTTTTATATGAATCTGGAGTATCTGGTAAATTTGCTGCAGATAACAAAGTTGGAAGATACTTTTGTACAATTGCTCTATTCTCGTCTGGTCTAGTATTTGCATTAATGTTTTTAGGTAATGCATCAGAACCAGGACCAGGACCAAAATCTACACCTGCAGTAATTGGCTCAGATGGATTACTTGATGGGTCTAATAATGTTCCTAATGCGTTTCCTTCAGGCATTGCCATGTTTTGCGCTTTAGGTGCCGCAGCCATTGGTGCGCCAGATTGTTGTTCCATTAATGCTTTACCTTCTCCATATTTTCCACCAGAAATATAACGTTTTGGTTGTCCATTTTTTGAACCTGCTCCACCAGTTGCTGACACACCCATATTATTTTGAGGTGCAGTTGGTCTATCACCGCCACTGTTTTCATTGCCAGCCATTATATCTCCTACTTAATTTTTCTTGGTTGCTCTTTTGATATGTAAGGTCCTGCCGTAAATGCTGTTAGTTTAGATGCAATTTCCATTGCCTCATATGCATCTGCTCCAGCATGTAATGCGCCAAGAGCGTATGCTGCTCCTGAACCTGCGGCATATACTCCATCTGCAGATTTACTTATTGATAACTCTTGGTCAACATCAAATATCTCGCCACCAACAGCCATTATAAATTGAAATCTAGTTTCTTTAGTATCTTCATCAAAGTTATAACCATTCTCAGTCATACACTTACGTAGAGATGGCATTGCCTTTGTAATCATAAAATGATATAAATCTTCTTTGTCTTGCTTGGTAGGAACTGGTGGTTCCCAAATATGTTGTGCTATATCGCAAGGTAGGGTTTCACCAGAACCTGAAATTAAAAACGAACCATTTTCTGAAATCTTTTTAACTTCTGGATGAGAATATATTTTTCCATCTGCATCAGTAGTTCTACTGTCCGCAACTATAAAACAGCGGTCTTTATGCTCTATCCCAATTATCGTTGTCATTGTCCCCTACTTAGTTAACCTCTAGTTACGACTCGTGCTCCTGCTTTACCACCTGCTGTTAAACTTGAAATAACTGATTGAATATCTGGTGGTGGTGCCATCTCTGGAGAAGCAATAGGGCCTTCTACTGGAACGCCTGCGGGAGCAGGGGACGGTTGCTCAACCATAGAACCAGATGGACCAGCAGAAGGAACTTGTGGCTGCGGTGCTGGCGCAAAGGTTGCTTCAATAGCATCTTCTAATGCTTGACCTTTTTGACGTGCCTTGATGACCGCAGCAATCTTGCGAACAACCTCAGAAGCGTCTTGTCCCTGTGTAGCCATCTGTGGAATTGCTTGAGTATATGCAGTTAGTGAGCCAAGTAGCGCAGTACGCATATCTTCAATTTCAATCTTCTCTAACTCTTGTGTAACGTTAACAGTAAATGGTAACTCACGCATAGCCATATCTTTAGATATTAACTTACCACCAAGTGCTTGTAACATGAAGATAAGTCCCTGTGCTGGGTTAAGACCAGCAAGCATACCATAGCGTACATCAGCAGAGTAATCACCCTTGATGTCTTTGGTTGGCTTATATGTAATTTCATATGGTGAGCCAGAATCAACACCACGAATTGTTTTCTCATCAGGGTAAATTAACTCATCAACCTCAAAGCATAGACGGATTATATCACGTAATGCTGCAGCAAAAATTGCTTGGGCTGATTTAACCTGTGTATCAAATGCTCCCATAAGAGCCTGTACACCTTGACCAGTAACTATAGATGCATCAATGTTACCAGTACGTCCTTCTGGGTAACGAGCACCAACTCTAAGTTCTTGGTTTAGTAATTGTTGTTCTGTAAATGCACCTTGTGGTAGTGTTAACTCAACACGACGAACACCTGCTGGATTAGCAGTACGGATAACCGCATCGCCACCCAACTGGAGTTCTTGCACATCTTGTGGAAGTACAATAGGTGCCTGAACTGATTTCTCTGCTGCTTCCATCGCCAATAAAGCAAAACGGTTGCGGAGTAATTGAATTCCAAGCACATCATCGAATTGTCCACGTAGTTCGCTATCAACAGATGGCTTACGTGCAACAACTACCATCATCTTACCAAGAGGATTCTTGGCTTGAGATAGTACTAGGTTATCCTTTGCAGGAATAAAAATTATAGATTGTTCGTTATCATAGTAACGAATCATTTCGACCTGAGTATTTAGGTCTTGCTTATATCCATACCCACCAAGTAATTGATACTCATACTCTGGGAATTGTGCTACTAGTTCTCCAAGAGAAAGTGTGTAGCGTTTAGCAAATGCAATACAACGGCCAAAGCGGTCAAACTCTGGATAAGAACCAATTGGGTTCTCAATACGAATGCGAGGTAGTTTACCCTCATCATCTAACTCAATGATAAATGGAACGAAACCGTAGGTTATATACCAGTCTGCTCCTGAGTACATTTGGATTGCGAGGTCAGAGTGTTGAAAATAATTACTAGCAATACGAGTACGCTTATCGGCAAAAGAACGAGCACGGTCATTGACCTGATTAGCGGCTGAGCAGTTAACCGCTGGAAGAGGTGCCATAACCTCCGAAAGGTCCCTGGCAACGATATCAATAAAATTTGCCACGACATTAGCGTCTACTCCATCTGGAAAAAAGTCAGGATATACTTCTGAGATTTTACCTTTACGTACAGCAAGTACATCTAGGTTGCGAGCATCTCTCTCACTATTGCGAAAACGCATAGATTGAACTCGTGCCGCAATCTGCTCAATTGATAATGCCATTTATATCCTAACCGTAAGTTTCTTGCCATTGCTCTGCAAAGGCTTCATCTAAATTAAGGGAACCACGTCCAGCCTTTTGTGCTCTAGTAGCCCATCTATTTGTTTGATACTGTCCAACTCTACTTGATGTCTGCATAAGTTCTCTGCAACGAATCACAGCAAACCATAAAGCCATAACACAGTCAGTTGGGTTTTTAGTATCAGGCTTCCATGTAATAAGTTGCTGAACTAAAGATTTAAGACCTTCAGAACCTTCGTTAGAAGGTAACTCTATTAAGTTGTTATCGAGGAATCTTCCGTCCCTAGTTGAGCCAAAAAGACTTGCCATAGAGGCCACACCGAAACCTACATCCCATTTATTCTTACCAGTGAAGTGGGAGTTAAGTTGACATCCATAAGATGCCAGATAGTTTCTTAGGTCCGTATCCATAGCATAGTACTTTTGGTGGGCGTTAATTTCCACCCTGAATTCTTGTGGGTTAAACTTCTCTACCCATTCTCTAATTAGAGCATCCTCTTTTTGAGGAGTAGGGTCAACCATATTGACGCAATCTAAAACATAAATCTTACCATCAGACCTATTGTAGGATACTGCTACGAAAGCAGAGCGTCCCGTTACAGCAGGGTCAAAACCAATTACTGTGTAGGTTGATTGGGTGGATTTTGGATGTCCAGGTGTGCCTTCCTTAAGCGGTCCACGCTTTCGCATACCGTTAACACATCCAGCCACAATTGTTGGCGAGAAGATGGAATCTGACTGTACATCCTCCTGTTGGTAGACCATAGCCCAAACAGACGGAGCGACTTCAGAGCGTCTAGTAAATAACGAGGGTCCGTCCCACTTGGGATATAACCCTTGCTCGTTAGGTTCATCTACATCACCTTCCGCCCTATCCGTCCAAGGCCAAAGTGTTTTCCACTTCTTAGGGTCTTCATCAAACTCTAAAACAGCAGGACATGCAAAGTAGGTAAATGGAGATTTACCACCAGTCCATTGTTCGCCGTCACGAATCATCTTATATAAATCTATGGGGGCGACACGGGTTCCTACTATAAGTAGTTTTCCGTGCCGTCCCAAACGGGTGATGACTTCTTTTTGAAGCCATTCAATTTGCTTCTCCCACTCATGGGCGTTTGCATTCATCACCACATCGTCAAGGATAATCAGGTCTGCTCTTGCACCGTAAATCTGAGACCCGAATCCTAATGCTTGTACAGTAGGGTCTTTCTCTCCTGAGTCACGTCCAGCACCCAGATAAATCATATCAGCAGACCAGGTAGGTGAATCCGCCTTGTAGCCACCATTAGGGCCAAATGCCATTTGTAACTTTGTCCAGTTAGGATGGCTAAGTCTTGTCTTTATCGCAGATAGGAACTTACGTGCCATACCTTGCGTTTTAGAAACAATAATAATTCTTACGTTAGGGTCCAGGCAAATTCGATAGGTAACATAGTTGATGGTAAGTACTGTTGACTTAGCATGCTCAGGTGGTACGTTAATTAAGATACGGTTGATTGCTGCTGGCTCATAGGTCATAGATGGGTGTTGCCACCTAGGTTCCTTGCCCTCTACCAAATCAATCCATGAGTTGTGATGGTCAAACAACTTGGTATCTAAGAATTGCTCAGAAAACTCTTCAAAGGATAAATCTTTCAGATTGGCTAGGTCTGCCTTAACACCCTTACCTGCCAGACGGGCTTTGTCAGCCTTGTCCTTAAAGTTGGGGTCTGCCATAGACCATTGCCGAAAGGTAACATCGTTACGCCCTACAGCCTTCATGGCATCTACCACAGTAGAGCCTTGGGCTAGCAGTTCTAGTACCTGCAGTTGGGCAGCATCTTTGGGTATATTTTGCACCCCTGGTCTACGACCCACACTTGCCCCCTAAAACGGTAATTTAACGGTACCCATAAACGGGCAGACTATCCCCAATATA
>Ga0315901_10005976_pt1 | contig 14663 bp, 6 predicted proteins | sample LakEriMetagenome_10_FD_203761 | JGI IMG/M metagenome (GOLD analysis project Ga0315901, IMG submission 203761) | Freshwater fungal communities from buoy surface, Lake Erie, Ohio, United States - Buoy 2 MA116 | ecosystem: Environmental > Aquatic > Freshwater > Lake | place: USA: Lake Erie, Ohio... | reverse complement strand
GACTTTCAGAGGCCAGTTTTCCTCAACGACCCCCCATGCCTGATTCTAATCTTCCATACTCGCCTGAACTTTGCACCTTCAAGCAATCTTGTCCGCTAACGGCTCTGCTCCCCGTGCCTCTGTGCCTCCGTGAGAGCCTCTTCTTCCTTTTCTTCTTCCTTCAGGCGGTTGGTGCGCCAAGCCCCGCCAGCGGTAAAGTTTTGCCAGCCGATTTGCAGCCAGCGGATCACGGCATTGGCCAGCCAAAGCGCCCAGACGAGCATCAGCAAACGGTAGAACCAAATCGAAATCGAGATGATTTCCGGGCGCGTCAGTTCATTTCCGCTGGCTGGGGTGAACCAGACCAGCCTGCCGGCGTGCGATCCATTTCCCCGGATAAACATCTCGGGTTGGCCAAGCAATCCACGACTGACCACATAGACGAGGATCGAAAGGGCGATAATCGTCAGCAAGACCAGACCTAGCTGGGCAAAGTTGAATGCCAGCCAGTGCTGGGCATTCGGTTCGCGTTTGCCGCGCCGAGCCAAGAGGAGTAACCATGCGGGGACCAGCAAGCCCGCCAAGAAGTGGACCTGGGTCAGGCCAATCGCCAGCAGAACCCATTCGTAACCTCGCAGCGGCGAGAGCGGGTGTCGGCTCAAGGCCCAGCCAATCAGGCCCGCCAGCAAGAGGACCACCCAGAACTGGACAGCCGGGCCGCGGAGCGGGCCGCGGGTCCAGAGAATCCAGCGCGACTCCGGAACATTCATCACGCTGGTCACGTTGGCGGCTTCTACGGGGAGGCTCACAGCAGGAAAGGTAACCTGGGTGCCGATCGCTTCCGTGGCGGTCCACTCCAGTTCGACTTCCTGTGCGCCGGGCTGTAATCCGATCAGGATCCGCTTTCCCTCGCGGCGGATCGGCAGCGATCGATTATTGAGCTGTAACTCGCGAACCTCGGCCCCTTCCGGCAATTCAACGGCGAAGTCATTGCCCAGGCTCGACTCGACCTTGAACCTCAACCGTGAATTGCGCTGACGATTACCCACGTCCAGGGACTGCTCGACACTTTGCACGGTCAATGTTTTCCCTTCGACAGCGACCGGACGCTGGAGCGCGAGTTTCACCTCTTCACCAGGCCAAGGGTACCAGACAGGAATCAGCTCGCTGGACTCAGACTCGTAAATTGGCTGGGGACCTGTGGGGCGAATATTCCAAACCGGTGAGGTCAGCAGCGACCATCGTTCGACGGTTTGCGGCTGAGGCTTCGCTGCCAGTTGGATCTCCGGCGTGAGCGGGAGTTCACTCTCCCAGCTGAATTCCCCCGCTTCGGCGCTGAGATTGACTTCAATCATTCCATCTTCGGGGGTGACATTGCCCGAGAGCACACGCTCGCCGGCGAGCAGTGGGACTTGAACCGTAATCGCCCGGCCGGGCGACGAAAGCCGCCGGACCGTGTTGTGGACTTTCCAGACCAATCCGATCTCCAGCATCCGATCGACCTGCACGATCGCCCGGAAGTTTCTCTGGTCGTAGCGCGAATCGCCCTCGGCCGCGCGCTCCTTCCGGGAGAAAAAGAGCTGGTTCTCCGGGCGGCCATCAGGCCGCAGGCCGGTCACATTCCAGTCGGAGGCGTCGAGTTCCAGTTGCCGCGGCGTTAACTGGAATGACCAGACCCATTCGGCTGCATCGGGAAGGAGTCCTTCGACTCGAAAAGGATGCACACCCTCTGGCACCCACAGCCAGAGGTAGCCGTCATCGCGCCGGCAGACGATGCCGGCTGAGTCGCCGAGCCGCACGGAAAGCGGCGACCAGGAGGGGAACTGTCCCGGCAGCGGTACGGCACACTCTGCAGCTGCGTGGATTTGGCCCTCGAGCAGCAGCTTCCCGTCGCGAATCGTTGCTCGCAGCATTGGAATCTCGGCCGCCTGCGGAAAGGCATCGGATGGTTTCAGCAGCCGCTCGCGCAGCGAGTTGAGCAGGTCTCTGTCGGGCAGGTCCTGGGCGGCGACTGGCGCCGCGCCGATCAACAGGCTGCAGAGCAGGACCAAACCGGCCGCGGGTGCCGGTGCGGGGCGGGAGCGCTTCTTTCCGGCCTGCGGGCGGAGGAAGAGTCCCAGCAGCAGGCAGAGCAGGACGATCCTGCCGACCGTCAGCAAACGATGCTGCGTGGCCGTCAGCAGAATCGGACGAATCGTTTGTTCGCTGTTCACCGGTCCGTCCCAGAAACATTCCACAAGGTTGCCCTCCCATTCGGGCTTGGCAATGCCAGTCTGAATACTGGTGCCGGGATCGAAGAACATGTTAGAGCTTTGAGCCTGCTGACCTTGGCTCTTTGCCGCTTTTCCTGAGTCAAGTCTGCCGGACTCCATCGACTGGGGCCGGTTGTCGAGTGAGTTACCGCTCACAGGCGGCAGGTATCCGGGCGCGGCATCGGTGTATTCGCGCGCGACACTCCGCGAGCGAGGCAGTGCGCCTTCGAATAATTCAATCAGGTTCCGCTCACGATATTGGATCCCCGCCGGTTCAAGTTGCGGATAGAGAGCCGACTGGATCTCGCGGGCGAGGAAGGGAGTCAAAAAAAGCAACAGCAGCACCAGGGCCAGATAGCGCCACGCCGAGAGCCACTTGTGCAGCCTTCCGGGGCGAACGACCTGGAGAATGGCGACGGGGATCAGCAAGAACAGCCAAGTGAAGCGAGGAGCTCCGGCTTCGTGGTAGGCCAAGCCGAAAGCGAGAAAGGCGATCACTCCCGCCGTTAATCCCCACATCCGGAAAATCGCCAGCGAGAAGATTAGCAGCAGAAAGAGATCGAGCAGCGTCCAGGCAGTCAGCCAGTCGCCTTCGACTCGGTCAGCGCCGAACAGGGCGAGCATCCGCCAGCCCGGTGGCAACCAGAATGACACCAGCAGGCTATCCGCGTTGGCCTGCCAGCCTGTTGCGGCCAGTTGCGAGGGCTGCGTGGCCCGTCCAATCGCTTCGATGGATGCGTAGCGCGTGCGCAGTTCAACCCCCTCAGCGGCAGTTTCCGGATTTCTGGTGATCAGTTGGCGGGTGCCATCGATCCGCATCACGGCCAGTTCATGGCTCGGCGCCACGTCCAGCCGAGAGATTTGCCGCGACTCACCCGAGATCGAATCCTGATAGGTCAGTCCGCGTCCATCGTCATCCAGCCAGAGTTGTCGCGTGATTTGGAAACGGTTCGGACGGAGTTCTCCCGCTCCGCTCGACTTCACCGTCCACGGAAGCGGAGCCGTTGTGTCCCACTGGAACACGGGAAGATTTCGCCAATCCTCGGGAAAAGTGGTGAGACTGACGTCGATTGGCGTCGCATTTTGCAGTTCGATCGCCCGGAGTTCCGGCCGGGCGCGGAGCGCGACGAGTTCCATCGCCACCGCTGGAGGTGTGGCCGCAGCGTACTCGAGCTGCCGCAAGTCTTCATTGCGGAACGCATCAATCCGGATTTTCCAGTTCCCCGCCCGAACCTGCGCCTTGATTCTGCCTGCCTCATCGAGCGCGACGGGGATCGGACTGTTGACGAATGAGAGCTGCCAGTTGGCGGGAAGCACAAAACCCAAATCCTCTTCGCGACTCTTGCCCGAAACGCTGACTTCCAGTTCGGTGCGCAGCCACATCGGCAGCCCATCTTCGAGGACCCGGTAAACTTGCAGCGAGAGTTGATCTTTCTCTTCCGCTGAAGCTTGAGACCTGCGGAGCCAAAGCCAACCGCTGGTGTCCCGATTGGGAAGCGGAATGCTTTGACCATCGAGCGTCAACGCGAGGATGCCAATCTCAGAAGGAATGGCGATTTTCTCAGGTTGCTCTTGCCAGGCAAAACTTCCCGCCACGGCATGCAAACCGGTTGCGAGAAAGATCGAGGGAATACCATTACGCGAGACGACCGGGACGATTTGATTGTCGAGCTGAACTGCTTGCGGCCAGCACTCTTCGCTGCCTGGCAGTGAAAGCCAGGTGGGACTGAAGGCCTGGACCTGGAGTTTCCACGCACCCCCTGTTGAGTTGAGGTTCAGTTCTAGGGTCGAGGGCCAGATGAGAATCCGCTGCTCGGCGGAATCGTACAGCAGCGGGCTGGTTAACTGCGGGGAATCCCAGAGCACCCAGTCTTTCCACGGACGCAGCGGCTCGGGGATTGCGGGCTCGGGAAATTGGGCCCAGCCAAGACTCGTCAGCAAAGTGACCAGGCAGAAAGCGAAGGGGAAGATGCCTGCTGAAAGATGACGCTGGCCGCTCATGTTGCTTACTCGAATCAAGGCAGGAAAGACAGGTTCAGTCCGCTCTCAGGGCAATGGTTGGCACCAAAAGGCAATTGGCCAGCAGCTCGCGCTTCGCGGTGGATTGCTCAGGCTGGGAGAACAGCCGGGAGGGCAGCGCGAGCTGGGGCCACAGGACCACCGCAAACAGACGCCAAGTTCTTCATTCTCGTTCCGCCGTTTGGTCGAAGCCAACGGTCTGCGGAGGGTTTTTCGGGATTTTCTCGGTTTTTGGGAGCCCGGCGCAGAGCATGGGGCCGGGGGTAACCTCGTCTTTACCAGCGGCCAGCGGAAGCCAAAGTGGCCCGTAGAATGCGCGTGGGACAAGGGCCGAGACGAGCTTCCGGCCGGGCCTCGCCGTAGGGTACTTCTACGAGTTATCCTCGAAAATGAGATTTGGGGCCTCCGCACCCCGCCCGCCAGCGATAGAATATTTGCCTTCGCGCGGGTGGATCCTACCCAGACGCCTCCCTGTAGGGTTGAGCGTTTGATTTTTGAGCTTAAGTAAAGTGAGGAGCAAATGAATCTAGTCGACTTGTTAAAGAATCAAATGGCGGGTGAAGTCACCAAGCAATTGGGTGGCATGTTGGGAACCAGCGAGGCCGATACCGGCAACTTGTTGAAAGCAAGCCTGCCGGCAATTCTCGCGGGTCTCGGTTCGGTTGCCTCCAAGAAGGATGGTGCCGATAAGCTGGCTCAGGCCATTGGCGGGATCGACCCCGGAATGCTCGGTAACCTCGGAAAGATGCTCGGCGGCGCCGATGCAAAGAAGGGTGGCGACCTCCTCAGCGGCCTCCTCGGCAATAATATGCTGACCAGCCTGCTGCCGTTGTTGGCCAAGTTCGTCAAGCTCGATTCCTCGCTCATCACCAAGGCCTTGGGGCTGATTGCTCCGCTGGTGCTCAGCTCAATCGGCAGCGCTTTCAAAGGCCAGAAGATCGACGGCTCGGGAATCAGCCGCCTGTTCTCGGAACAAAAGGGGAACATCGCTTCGGCTATTCCCGCAGGTTTGTCGCTGGCCAGTCTGCCAGGGCTCGAGTCGCTGGGTGATGTTGGCAAGATGGCCAGCCAGGCAGTCAACCAAGCTGGGCGTACAGCCGGCAAGGCTGCTCAAGAAGCCAGCGGAGGTTTGGGCAAGCTGTTGTTGCCATTGCTGGCTTTGGCCGCAATCATCGGCGGCATTATCTGGTTCATGAACAACGGCGCGAAGAAAGTCGAAGATGCCGCCAAGGGCGCTGCGAAGGGCGCTGTGAAGGCGGGTGAAAAGGTAGTCGCCGGAGCGACCGAAGCCGCGAAGGAAGTCGTCACGGCTGGCGAAAAGGCTGTCGCCGGAGCGACCGCAGCCGCGAAAGACATGATCGGCGAAATTTCGGTGCCTGGTTTCAGCGACCTGCAGAAGGGCTTCAGCGGAATGTTTGACTCCGTCGGTCCCAAGCTTCAAGGCATCAAGGACGCCGCTTCGGCTGAAGCAGCGCTGCCTGACTTGGAATCCGCCATCACGGGACTGGACGGTATGGTCAAGACCCTCGGCGGCATGCCGGACGTTGCCAAGTCGGCCGTTTCGACGATGGTCAAAGGCCAACTCGACAAGCTCGCCCCGGTTATCGACGGGATTCTCGGAATGCCCGGGATGGGCGAGAAAGTCGTATCTGTTTTGAACTCGCTCAAGGACAAGCTCTCGGGCTTGGTTCTCAAGTAAGGACTGGTTCTCGGCTGAGCGCGGTCCTGGACTCGCGAAATCGATTTGCCACAAGGCGCGACGGGCTCTGCCTGCCGCGCCTTTTTTATTCGCCCGCGGCAACGCAGCGGATTGCCTCCGGTCGGGCTGACTTGGACGGTCGCCTCTCCGGTGTTTCAGCGCGCTCGTTACTGCTGAGTAGTTCCTCTCAAACCGGCAACCGGCTGTGGGCGATCGGACAATATCGACTACACCCGAGGCTTTCGCATTGTTAGGATTTGGGGCTTCAGCGGAACTGAATGGAAACCTGGGGATACATCGCGGTGGTCCTCCGTGCTCGGCAACCGCGAATCCCGAAGTGGTGAGTCATATTTCTTCGTCTCCAAGGAGGTAAAGGTCATGGATCTCGGAAAGCGGTGTGCGGCAGAATTTTTTGGAACATTCTGGTTGGTCTTTGGTGGTTGCGGCAGTGCCGTGCTGGCTGCCGCTGTAATGGATGGTGACAAGCTGCTCGGGGGAATCGGCTGGTTGGGCGTCGCTTTTGCCTTTGGCCTGACGGTGCTGACCATGGCTTATGCGATTGGTCATATTTCCGGGTGTCATCTCAATCCGGCAGTGACTCTGGGACTTTGCACCAGCGGCCGGCATTGTTCCGCCGACGCCATTCCTTACATCATCGCCCAGGTTCTGGGCGGTCTTGCCGGGGCGGGGGTACTTTACCTGATCGCCTCGGGGCGGGAAGGCTTCAGTGTGGCAGGTGGATTCGCCAGTAATGGCTACGCCGAGCATTCGCCGGCCAAGTATTCGATGCTGGCTGGCTTTGTCGCCGAGTTTGTGCTGACGTTCATGTTCCTGTTGATCATCCATGGAGCCACGGACCGCCGCGCTCCCGCTGGATTCGCGCCGATCGCCATCGGACTCGGTTTGACCCTGATTCACCTGATTGGAATTCCAGTCACCAACCTTTCGGTCAATCCCGCCCGCTCAACCGGTCCCGCGTTCTTCGTCGGTGGTTGGGCGCTGAGCCAGTTGTGGCTCTTCTGGGTAGCGCCGATTCTGGGAGCCTGTGCTGCCGGTTTCACTTACAAGACCCTGTTCGAATCGGACAACTAGTTTTCGACGAACGGTCGCAGGACCTTTTCTGGTGGACAGTCCAAGCAGTTGGGCTGGAGTGATTTTCAACGTTCGCCAGGCCCAAGACTCTCACGAAGGCATGGGGCGCTGTGGAGACGGTTCAGCCGTTTCTCTCCAGCGGGACCTGTGGCCTAGTGAGAGTTTTTTATTTGTTGCCGCAATGGCCGCTGGCATCCAGGCCTTCCACTTGTTCTCCCGCGACTGGCAGTCTGACAGTTAATCGACGATTCCCCTCGCGGTCAGCCTCTGGCCGAGCCTGGACCCACGACTTCTTTTACTGCGAGACTGCTGATGTTGCCCCGCTGGTTTCACGGTTATGCTCTCGTCCGCAAGGTCGAAGACGATTCTATCCGCTGGTTGGTGCTCAGGACCTCCGGCGGCGGCATCGATCTCGTCCACGGCCCCCGTCTGGAGCGCGAGTCCTTTCGGGAAACGGCGACCCGGGAGGTCACTTGGCAATTGGGCCTGAATCGCGACAGCGACTTTCTCGTCTCGACAATGGCCACGCTCAACCTGGAGTTCGAAGCAGTCCTGCCCGGTACCTGTCAACCTCAACATGTAGCAGTCGCCTTCTATCCGGTCGACGTCTATCGGACAGCCGTCCTGCAGCGACTGGACGCCGAGCCGCGTTGCTTGTGGCTGAACTCCGCCGAACTGTGCAGCGGCAGGGCGCCCGGGGGCGAGCAACTTCATCCGGTCACGCTGGAACTCATCAACCGGTTTGAAATTGTGCAAGCCTGGCAGCAGTAGCGGGCTGCAGACGAGCAGTTACCGCGGTTCCCGGAACACCTCGCTGCGTTTCAAGTCGTGGCACTTCGCCGAGGAGCTAGGGCTCCGATTTCGCCGAGTTGGCAATTTTCTCTGCTGGTGTCAGGTTGGGTCGCAGGTCGCTTTGTCACGAAATGAGACGAGTTTGGGGGCGGGTCGCTTTGCTTGACCCTCGAGTAAACCTGCTTTTGTCCAACAGTCAGGACGATTTCTCCAGTAGCTGGCGCTTGGCGCGCAACTTGCGTGGCGGAGATTGCGGTTTGGGCTGGCCTTGCCGGTTACGGAAACTGTAATTGCTGCGCAGGATTTCCCGGGATAGATTTCTGGTTGGTCCGGGAAGCCACGAGAGACGTGCTCTTCTCCGCGACCCTTTCTGTTCCGCTCTTCTTCTCTCGTCTTGGGGTGCATCAGATGCAGCGTACTCGTCGCCCACAACGGGCCAGTCATGGCATGAATCGGCGTTGTTCAAATTTGAACTGGGAGCAACTGGAGGCTCGACGGTTACTGGCCGCCGATATCCTTGCGCGTGAGTTCGTCGCTGGCGAACTGCTGGTGCAGTACTCCCCTCAGGCGACGCTTGCCCAGCAGGCCAATGCCCGCGCGGCGATCGGTGGAGAGGTCAAGGAAGTCATTCAGTCCCGCGTGATGCAGGAGGCCGGATTCGGTCGGCTGGAGCGAGTCTCGCTTGGCAAGGGAGTCGATCTCTTGCAGGCGATTGAAGCACTGGAGCGAAACCCTGCCGTAGCCTACGCCGAGCCGAATTACATTTATCGCAAAGCTGCTGTCAGTAACGACACGTACTACACCAATGGCAGCCTTTGGGGGATGTATGGCGATGACTCGCCTGCTGCCGGGCCGGCCGGCACGACCAATCAGTTTGGCATTCAAGCAGAGAAGGCTTGGGCAGCAAACCTGACAGGCTCTTCCAGTGTCGTTGTGGGCATTGTCGACGAGGGATATCAGGTCACCCATCCCGACCTCGACGCGAACGCCTGGGTCAATCCTTTTGAAACTGCCGGCGATGGCATCGACAACGATGGCAATGGCTATGTAGACGATATCTATGGCTGGGACTTCGTCAACAACGACAACAGTGTTTACGACGGAACAGCCGATGACCACGGAACTCACGTGGCTGGCACGATTGGTGCTGAGGGTGGAAACGGGTCTGGCGTGGTCGGCGTGAACTGGAACGTCAAGATGATTTCGGCCAAGTTCCTCGGGACCAATGGCGGTACCACAGCCAACGCCGTCCGGGCGATTGACTATTTGACCGACCTCAAGACCCGGCATGGCATCAATCTGGTCGCCAGCAACAACTCGTGGGGAGGTGGTGGATACTCGCAGAGCCTGCACGATGCGATCATCCGGCACGCCAAACAGAATATCCTGTTTGTCGCCGCCGCCGGTAACTCTGCTTCGAATAATGACACGACAGCCTCCTACCCTTCGAATTACAACACGACAGTTGGCACGTCGACCCAAACCCCTGCCAGCTATGACGGTGTGATCGCGGTCGCTTCGATTACCAGTACCGGGGGGGTTTCAAGTTTTTCCAATTTCGGTGCGACGAGCGTTGATATCGGCGCCCCTGGCTCGGGAATCTGGTCGACCGTCCCCTCAAATACCTATGCCTCTTACAATGGCACCTCCATGGCGACTCCGCATGTGACAGGAGCCGTCGCACTTTACGCTTCCGCACAATCAGGACCGGTTTCGGCCAGTGCCATTCGCCAGGCCTTGCTCGGCAGTGTAACCCCGACCACGTCGCTTGTCGGCAAGACAGTCACCGGCGGGCGGCTCAACATCTACGCGGCCCTCAACCTTTCAGCAGGCCCGGCAATCTCCGTCAGTAATCCTACTCCAGGGTCGCAAACGACCGAAGCGGGAGGAACGGTCACGTTCAACGTGGTGTTGGCTACGCAGCCCACGAGCAACGTCACCATTCCCGTCAGCTCCAACGATGTCACGGAGGGCACGGTCAGCACTTCCGCCTTGACCTTTACCTCGGCCAACTGGAACGTGCCGCAGACGGTCACGGTCACCGGAGTCAACGATTTTGCTGATGACAGCAACATCGCCTATACGATTGTGCTCGGAGCGGCCACCTCTGCGGATGCTGCTTACAGCGGTCGTGATGCCAGCGATGTCGCCTTGACCAATCTGGACGATGACACCGCCGGGATCACTCTCGGTGCACCCTCCGGAACAACCACAACCGAAGCCGGTGGTGCGGTTACTTTTACAGCCAGGCTTAACTCCCAGCCGACCGCAAATGTGACGATTGGACTGAGTTCATCCGACACGACTGAGGGCAACGTCAATTCCTCGGCAGTGGTATTCACACCAGCCAATTGGAACGTTGTCCAGACGATAACCGTTACCGGCGTCGACGACACGATCTTTGACGGCAATATTGCCTACAACGTAATCGTCGCTGCATCCACTTCTTCCGATCCCCTGTACAGCGGGATCAATCCGGCTGATGTCGCGCTGACGAACCTCGACAACGAGACGGCTCCTCCGACTAAATTCTATGTGGTCGATGACGCGACTCAAAACCGGACCTTCGAATACGCCGCCGATGGCTCGGCCGTCGAAAATTATGCGACCAGTTCCGGTAACTCTGCTCCGCGCGGTGTGGCGATGACGGCAGCCGGAGATAAAACCTGGGTGGTCGATGCCAACCGAAACGTCTACGTCTATGACACCAGCGGTGGCTTGCTCGGTTCTTGGGTGGCAGGGAGGCTGGCTAATAGCGCCAGCGTGCAGGGCATCGCCACCGATGGGGTTAATATCTGGATCGTTGATGCGCAGTCCGATCGCGTGTTCTATTACGCCAACGCTGCCACTCGTCTGAGTGGCACCCAGACGGCAACCAGTTTTGCCTTGAACGTCTCCAATACCAGTCCCACGGACCTGGTGTTTGGATCGGATGGTTCGAATCGTTACCTCTGGGTCGTCAACAGCTCGACGACCGACCGCGTGTTTCGTTACTCAGTAGCGAGCACTGGCGGGATCACGGCACTTAATTCCTGGACCCTCAACTCTGCCAACAGTACTCCTACCGGAATCACCCTCGACCCCTCCAATGGTTCATTCGACATCTGGGTTGTCGATAGTGGCACGGACCGGGTCTATCGTTATGCCAATGCCCGCAATCTGACTTCTCCGACCCTGACCAGTTCATTTGCCCTCGCCGCGGGTAACGCCAATCCGCAAGGGATAGCCGATCCGCCTCCCCCGGGAAGCAGCGGCGAACGACTGGAGCCCGAGGCCCTCTTTGGCTCGGCCGGATTTCTTTCGCCCCTGCAGCCGCTGGCGGGACTTCGCCCGGCAGGCGCTTCCGCTCCGGCGGAGCCCAGCCCCAATTCGGGCGTTTCCGCCCCGCGAGCAATCCAGTTGCAGCCCAACCTGCTCCTGGTCTCGGCGAACACGCCTGAGTCAGCCTGGTCAGCTCACGTAGGCTGGACAGCAGCCGATAGTGATCGGCAAGTCGGCCGCGAGCCGGTCGCTGCGCTCGCTGCTGACCCGCTAGCAACCGTCGACGCGGCGTTTGCCGAGTGGAATTAAACGAGCCTCAGCGTTGCGGGCTGGCCGAAGACAACCTTGCTGGTAAAGGGAGGAGCCGTTGTGGCCTCCCTTTGCCGCAGGCTGTTCCGTTTCCAGCTGGCGCTTCTGAGGGATGTCTCCGGTCGTTGGCTGCTTCTCAGCGCGACCGTTGCGCGGTCTTGGCAATTTGATCTCAGCCGCGAACTACTTTTTCGTCTCTTCAAAGAAAAAAACAATTGTTTCACCTTGGGCAAGGCGATAGACTTCCCAAAACATTGATTCGACATCTGCTGATCGAACCGGTGGTGAGGCAACATCCTGGCAATGGAACAGTTGCAACGGAACAGTTGCAACCCGTTTCGCTGTGAGCTTTTTCGCTGTGAGCTTTTTCGCTGTGAATCGTTTCGCTGTGAATCGTTTCGCTGTGAATCGTTTCGCTGTGAATCGTTTCGCTGTGAGCGGGCCGCAATCTGGGCTGAGTTGGACACAGGCGAGTGGCGCATGATCATCGCCTTGGCTTTGAGTTTCGCATTCACAGAGGCTTGTTCTCTGCGAGCGAGGGCTGGGCAAGCGCGTGCTTGCGGGTCGACAAAGAGAGTCTTCAGGCAACGAACTTTGGTCAATCAAGGGCAGGCTGATGAACAGGCGCCGTCGCAGCAGTCAAAGTGGGCAGGATCATCCGACTCAATTCGATCCGGCTATGACCCAGGCACCTCCGGCTATGACCCAGGCACCTCCGGCTATGACCCAGGCACCTCCGGCTATGGCCGAACCGAACGAGCGGGTTCGGAGTGGATTGACCGTTTCACCCCAGCGTCGCAAGCGTACGGGTATGCGCGAGCGTTTGGGGTTCCAGCAGCTGGAGCAGCGATTGCTTTTGGCGGCTGACTTGCAGGCTTATGAACACGTTCCGGGTGAACTGCTGGTGCAGTTTGTGGCTCAGGCCACGCCAGCGCAGCGGGCTGCAGCCCGGGCCCAGGTGGGCGCGGTGGTAGCCGAAACGATCGAGACGACCGTGATGGTCCAGCAGCGCGCTGGAAATCTGGAGCGATTGAGCCTCCCTGCCGGAACTGATTTGAATGCGGCGATTAAGGCGCTGAAAGAGACTCGCTGGGTCGAGTTTGCCGAGCCCAATTACATTTATCGACGGGCTGCAACCAGCAACGATACGTATTACACCAGCGGAAGTCTGTGGGGCATGTACAGCAGCGACTCGCCGCTTCCCTCCGGCCCCAATGGCACGACGAATCAATTCGGATCACAGGCAGAGCGCGCCTGGAGTGAGGGCTTTACCGGTTCCTCCAACGTCATTGTCGGAGTCATCGACGAGGGAATTCAGGTTTCCCATCCGGATTTGGACGCCAACGTCTGGGTCAATCCCTACGAAACGGCTGGAGATGGAATCGACAACGATGGCAATGGATATGTCGACGACATCTACGGCTGGGACTTTGTCAACAATGATGCTTCGGTCTACGACGTTGGACAGGACGCTCATGGCACGCACGTAGCCGGGACGATCGGCGGCGAAGGCGGCAATAACGCCGGCGTGGTCGGGGTCAATTGGAACATCAAGATGATTTCGGCCAAGTTCCTCGGTGCCGACGGAGGAACACTGGCTGACGCCGTGCGGGCCGTTGATTACCTGACCGACCTCAAGACCCGGCATGGAATCAATCTCGTCGCCAGCAACAATTCCTGGGGCGGTGGAGGTTACTCGCAGGCATTGCACGATGCCATTATCCGCTCGGCGAACGCCAATATTCTGTTCGTTGCCGCAGCCGGCAACTCGACCTCAAACAACGACACGGGCGGCTTCTATCCCTCGAATTACAACACCACCGTCGGGACCTCAACCCAAGCGGCGGCCAGCTACGATGCAGTGCTCGCGGTCGCTTCCATTGCCAGCAACGGGTCGATCTCCAGCTTTTCCAGTTATGGTCAAAACACGGTCGACCTCGGAGCGCCGGGATCGGATATCTGGTCCAGCGTCCCTTCCAACTCGTACTCCAGTTTCAGTGGAACTTCGATGGCAACGCCGCACGTGACGGGTGCTGCGGCCTTGTTTGCCTCGGTCGCCGGACCGGGAGTCACCGCTGCTTGGATTCGCTCCGCCCTGCTCGACAGCACTACTCCGACTCCGTCCCTCGTGGGCAAAACGGTCACGGGTGGTCGCCTGAATGCTTACGAGGCCCTGCAGCGCGCCAGCTACCTCGACCTTGATCAGGAGTTTTACAACTTGCCGGAAACGGCCATGCTGCGGGTTGGACATCCCAGCGCCAACGCCAATCCAAATGTTCGCGAGACCGTCACGGTCAGCATTCGCAGCACGACCGAGTCGACTCCGGAACTGGTTCAACTCCTCGAATCGGGACCAAACACGGGGATCTTTCAGGGAGAGATTCAGCTGGTCGCGGGTGAGGCGGTTGGCGATGGCAAATTGCAGGCGAAGCATGGTGATCAATTGCTCGCCCGGTACGCCGCATTGAATGTACAGGCTACCGCCAATGTCGACACGGTTGCTCCCGTGATTTCCGGTCTGACAGCGGTTCCCAAAACGACGAGTGTCAATCTGACGTGGCTGACCGATGAGGCCGCGACAACGCAGGTTTTTTACGGGACCAGCCCGAGCAATCTCAACCAGCAGTATTTGGGAGAGACGCTCGATACCAATCATGAAGCGACGCTCAGCGGACTGAGTCCGACGACGACTTACTATTATCAGGTCAGGTCTCGCGACGCGGCCGGCAATCTTTCCGTTTCGGAAGTCGGTTCGTTCACTACCAAGGTGCCGTCTCCCGTTTTGTTTGTCGATGATGACATGGGCGAGAATTACGATCGCTTTTTCATTATCGCGTTACAGGAAAACGGATTTGACTTCGATGTCTGGGACTCATCGATGTGGGGCCGCACGCCCACCTCAGCCGAGTTGAGCGCCTACACAGTCGTCGTTTGGAATACGGGTTACGAATACAGTGGCCCAGGAGCCGGTCTGACCAGCGGCGAGCAGGCGACCATTGCCAACTATCTGAATGCGGGCGGGAGGATGTTCATTTCCGGGCAGGATATTCTCTACACCGGCGTCACCAGCAGCTTCCGCCAGAATTACCTCAAGGTCGCCAGTTTTACCAATGACGTTCGGACCAGCAATCATATCCAGCAGGGAGTTGCCGGAAATGAAATCGGCAACGGGCTGAGCCTGAGTATCTCCCGGCCCTATGACTACCCGGGAATCTACAGCGACGGACTTTCACCAGTCTCGGGCGCCGAAGGCACCTTGC
>Ga0315901_10005975_pt1 | contig 14667 bp, 5 predicted proteins | sample LakEriMetagenome_10_FD_203761 | JGI IMG/M metagenome (GOLD analysis project Ga0315901, IMG submission 203761) | Freshwater fungal communities from buoy surface, Lake Erie, Ohio, United States - Buoy 2 MA116 | ecosystem: Environmental > Aquatic > Freshwater > Lake | place: USA: Lake Erie, Ohio... | reverse complement strand
ATGAGAGAGTAATTGATTGGACTTTGGGTTCATATTTAGGAGTTGCTGGAATAAATTACAATTCATTAGATACTCCAACTAGATTTCAAATAAAGTGGAACGGGGGTATAGTTTCTGATTCTGGTTATGTAGGATTAAATACATTGGCAAACTATAATGCCTTAATAAGTGCTGGAGTTAATCCAGACGATATTAAGTTATCGTTTCCTTATAATGGCCTAGTAAACAATGGAAACGGTGCGTTAAGATTTAAGAAAAACACAGACTTAGGTTATGGAGAGATAATTGTGTCTTCTCCAATTGCAACATCCACATGGATTATAAATAAAGTTAATCCGTATCTAACTCCATTTTATATTGATATAACCGATGGAGATATCTCAAATGTTTGCACACAATGTCCTACATCTAACTACTACCATGATGGATTTAACTTAACTCCTGAAACTGGAGACAATATATATCTTGATCCACTAGGAGCGTCTACATATGATGGAAATAATGCGTATCATATGGTTGATATAGTATCTTGTGCCGTTCCGAGTCCAACTAATAAATATTATGTTTTAGTAAATGAGGATGGAGTTGTTGAATTAGTAGGGGTTTGTAACTGCCCAGAAACAGCTCCTCCAATGATTACGCAAGGTAATATATTTATAACTGTAGGAGAAGAAATAAGTATACCTTTATCGTCAATAGGTTCTCCAACTAGTTTTAACTTAATTGGCAGTTGTTACAATTATGTTTTAACAGGAGGTTCAAGATCTAGTGTGTTTAGTTATACTGACTGTAATGGAGATAGTAGATATATTTCAGTTAGCCCTTCTGTAGAAAGTGTGGTATGTGCATCTATTGCACCAGTATTAATATCTGGAGATGGAACCGCAACATCTTCTGGTCAGTGTTTTGAATATACATTAATTAATGGAATGAGTTTTTCTGATTCAGGTGTTTTGTCTGGAACAGCTCAAAAATTAAAAGATTTCTCTTTTTCTGTAACTGCAACCAATTGTTTTGGTACAAGCCCTATATACGACATTAATGTATTTGTATCTAAAGGAGAGCTACTTACACCATTTTCAGTAGATGTTGAACAGTATAAAGAAACTGCTAGTGATTGCTGTAGCATAACACCTACATTTTCAATACTATATTTTGAGGGAGAGTATTCTGTTCCAGACTTAAGAAATAGGGTCTACAAAGATCAACTGGCTGAAGAATATTTTGACGGAGGTAACTTCTGGTACTTTATTGATAAGTCTGATTATGTTATAAAAATAGATAGAAACGGATACGTTGTTGAGACATCAGTTTGTGCAGGAAGTACTACCACAACAAGCACTACTAGCACCACAACTATACCTGTTGTTGGTAACTATTATGAGGCTGTATCATGTATAGATGGAGTTACAACTGCTATATTGATAGATGTTACATCAGCGGTTATTGTGCCAACAAACATTGTTAAAACTGCTGACGGAAATTGTTGGGAAATAACGTCTGTATCGCCAGGAGGATTTCCATACTTTTATATTGAAAACCCCGTAGTTATATACGCAGATTGTACAACGTGTACTGGTACTACTACCACGACAACAAGTACTACAACTACTACGCTTCCTCCAATAACAGCTTTTAATATAAGCCCATCAAATCCTGCAAATGACGCATATACGGCATGTAATTCAGCAGGTATATTTATTTCATACTATCATTTCGGTGCATATACAATGCCACTAGTGGGTGACATAGTATACACTGACCCACTATGTACTACTTTATTTAATGGTGGATTTTTATGGTATATAGCCAATGATGGGGTAAACACTTATGCCATTCATATAGCTAATACGGGGCAGGTGTTACACATAAGCCCTTGTAGTATAGTAACCACAACAACTACTACTACTACAATACCAACATATTACTATGATGCAGAATTATGTACATCTCCTGGACCAACATACTTGCTTGCTTACCAAAGCTTGTATCCAGTAGTTGCAGGGGATATAGTAAAGGGAGATGATGGCAATTGTTATGAGATAATAACAACATCACTACCAGGCGTACAAGATGCTAATATTTTATTTATTTTTGCTAACTGTTCTAGCTGCATAGGCACTACAACGACAACAACATCAACGACTACAACAACAACAACAACGACATCAACCACAACCACAACTACAGTTAAACCTATTTATTCTGTTTTATGTAACTATGGCATAGAGAGTGTTGTTTGTAGTTCGCCTGTTGTTACGTTTTATACAGATGGACCAATTGGAGATCCCATTAGTGGAATATGCATAGACGCAGCGTTTACTACTCCTGCTCCAGCTAACTACTACAAGGCATACACAAGCTCTGTAGCTTACGAGTGGGATGGTGCGCTTTGGACTGGAAATATTAAAAATTGTTAATGAATAAAATTAAATTTCTATCAGCACAACCAGCGATAGATTATTATGCATGGCAAGTTGAGGTGCAAATAATGAACTTCATGATTAATGGGTATAGCCCAGAGCAGATCAATGTAGTAGCTGGTTATCAGGATGAGATTCCTGAGTCTTGGAATAAGTTAAGAAATCACTTTACTAGTGTAAACTTTTTCTTCTATGAAGATACTTTAGGTGAGTGCAAGTATCTTCCTGCTATTCAAGGACATATACTTAAAAAACACTTTAAAGAACACCCAGACAATACACCGTATTTTTTTGTTGATGCTGACTTTATATTTACAAAGTATCTAGACTTTAGTAAGTTCTTAAACGATGATAAGTGGTACTTCTCAGACACGACATCTTACATTGGGTATGACTACATAGTAAGCAAGGGAGAAGAGGTTCTAGAGGCCATGTGTAATGTTGTAGGTATATCTAAAGAAACAGTAAAGGAAAACCAAAACAATAGTGGTGGTGCTCAAAAACTAATGAAGAATTTAAGTGCTGAATACTGGGAGTTAGTTGAGAAATATTCGTTTGAACTTTACGATACAGCGATGTCATTACAGCACGTTAGAAATGACGGAAGTAATCACGGAATACAGGCTTGGACTTCTAGTATGTGGGCAGAACTTTGGACTGCCTGGAAGATGGGAATAGAGGTTGTTGTTCCAGAAGAGTTTGACTTCTGTTGGGCTACTTGTAACTCAAGAATGTGGGACAAAGTTTATTTTTTTCATAATGCTGGGGTTATGTCAGACAAGGATGGTATGTTCCACAAGGCTAAGTACATGGATAAGCTTCCATACAATAGTAATGACGTTGTTACAGATAAGCAATGCTCTTACTACTATTACAAGCTGTTAAAGTCAATAGATAGCTGTTTGGTTTAAATTCATTAAATTTGTATTATGATACCAGCACCATTAACCGCCTCTTATGCTGACGATGTTGAGGGATGGACTTCTTTTTGGAGTTACCTACCTGACTACATGGTTTATGTGAGCAATAGATTTTACAGCTTTAAGGGTGGAAATTTATACTTTCATAATGACCCTGCTGCTTCTAGAACTGTATACTACCCAAATAGCCCGTTTTCAAACCTACCAACGGCTACTGTAACTACAGTATTTAATGATGAGCCACTTGAGGTAAAGCTATTTAAGACTGTATCTCTTGAGAGTACTGCGCCATGGAATGTATCTGTTACAACTGATTTGATATCTGGAAACATAAATAATACGTGGTTTGATTTAAAAGAGGGTAGCTACTTTGCATTTATAAGAAGAAACTCAAACCCAGTTGGACCTGCATTAATAAGCGTATCTCAGTTAGACGATACATTGTCTACCAGAATTGTTGGAATAGGTAATGTTTTACAAACTGGTGTTGCTGCACCTCCTTATACAAACTATGTACAAATTGATAGCTATCCACAGGATAACTTACAAATAAAAGACGTATCGCCTCCAGATCAGATATACATGTACTTTACAAGTGGTGCCTTAAGTTATGTTGGTGATGTTGGTTTTGTTGACAACAATGATCCATCTGGAAATCCAATTATTTATCTTAGCTCAACAGGAACTTTACCTCCATCAGGTCAGAACGTTTTAGCCATAAAAAGTTCTACTGCTGAGTCATATGGAGCTCGTGGATACTACATGGATGTAACACTTACAACGAGCAATTCTTCCTTGGTGGAATTATTTGAGATAGGCTCATCAGTATTCAAAAGTTTTATGTAAATTTGTGATATGGAAGTCCGATACTTAAGTGAAGACGATTATCATATACTGTGTGACTGGTGGAAGGATTGGAGATGGCCAGTTATATCTAGAGATTTCTTGCCAGAAAATGGTAAGGGAGGTTTTATGATATCGAATAAAGGGGTTGACATATGTGCAGGATTTTTGTACATGACAAACTCAAAAGTTGCTTGGATTGAATTTATAGTTTCAAACTTCCATTATAGAGAGGCAGACAGGCAAGACGCTATAGAGTACTTAATACACGTACTCGTTGAGGCTTGCAGACAAAATGGTTATGACTATGCTTTCTCTACGTTAAAGAATAGTGCGTTAATTAAGACGTATGAAAAGTGTGGATTTGAGAAAGGCTCAACGAACACTACAGAAATGATTATAAAGTTATAAGAAATGGCAGCAGTAACTGGAACAATAGTAGCCCTAGGTGGCATGGGTGTCAGTGCGGCACAAGCAATCAAGCAGAATCAGGCAATGAAAAAAGCTGACGCTGCATCACAAAAAGCAAGTCAAGAGCTAAAGTCAATCAAGGAACAGAACGCATTTAAACAACTACAAGTCCCCACTTTAGGTACACAATTAGCACAACAGTCTCAAGCACAGAGAGACGTTCAGGCTATCAATATGCTACAGGGTGCAGGTGCTGAGGGTGTAATTGGTGGAGTTGGTCAGTTGGCCTTAGCTGGAGAGCAGGGTGACTTACAAAATGCAGCAAGACTTGATGAGATGAAATATCAAAGAGATGCAATGCAGGCACAGGCACAGCAGGGAATTAATGCATCTGAGGCTGAGAGAAAGTTCTACATAGGAATGGGCGAGAAGCAAGATGCTGAAATTAGAAGAGCACAAGCTGAGGCAAACAGGAATGCTGCAATTGAGGGTATTTTTGGATTTGCAGCGCAAGGATTAAAGTCCGCTTCAAAATTAAAGGGACTATATGGCAAAGAATCTATTTCTAGTGCTGGAGGAGGTCTTAAAGTAGAGGATGCAATGACTGTTGGAGGTGGAACTAAAGGTTATCTTCAAGATCTAATTAATAAAAGAATGCAGCAGGGCATTATTGGAGGATAAAATAATATAAAGATATGGCCTTAAGTAATAAAAGTTTTCAGACATATGTTCCAACAGCAGCAGTAGACTGGTCAAAAGCTATTGGCGGCCTGTATGGTGCTATAACAGAAATAGGTGAAGAGAGGGAGAAAGAGAAGAAGGAACTTGAGGACTTAATGACAAACTCTATTAAGGACATCAATAGCCAAGAGATGTTAAAGTCTCAAAGCCTAAACGATTATATAGCTGTTGGTGCAGAGAGTGGAAGAAATACAATTGTTTCAGCAAACAAACAACTAAAGGCAGGTCAGATAACTCCACAGCAGTACAGGTCTATTGTAAATAATGTCAATACAAGCTGGTCAACAATGGCTAACAGCATGAAAAATTTTGATGCCACAAATCAGGAACTATTAAAAAGACAACAGATTGATCCAAAGACAAATCAACCTTTAGCGTCAGAATATGAGGTTTATCTTTCTCAGCAACACGCATATCTTGGTGACTTAAAGAATCAAACATACATGTTTGACCCAACGACTGGCAATGGATACATAACGAAGTATAATCCAGATGGTAGTATTCAAAAATCAACTAACAGTATGATGATAGCTAACCCATCTAACATTACTGACGATTACTTTGATTTTGAGAAAGAGGTTGTAGATTTTACAAAGTCTTTGGGTGGTTATACTGATGAAAAAGGTAACTTTATAGTTAGTAATCCACTAGATAATCCATTGACTAAAAAAGCTTTAACTCAAAAGGTTTTAGCTTTAACCAGCAACGATAGGATGGTTGCACAAGTTTTAGCTAGATATAATGGAGCGAATTTTTATGGTGATGAAACTGAGTTGCAATCAAATATTGATGCTAATATAAGTCAAGAAGAAGAGTCTAGAAAATTATTTTCACAAAACACTGAAGTTATAAAAAGTATAGAGGCATTAGAAAAAAAAGGTAAAAACCGAACAAAAGCTGAAACGGCAGAGCTAAATAGATTAAAAGCTGAAACGGCTCCTTTAACTGACGATGAAAAGAAAAAAATTGCTGAAGAAGTTAGCGGCAAAATGATTTTTTCTGGAACTGGAGAGGGTAACACATATCAGCCTAAAATAACTGATGATCAAAGAGAGTTTGCTAGAAAAATTATTCAAGAACAAATTATGGGTAGAATTCCTTACAAGCGAGTTGAGGAAAATACAGAAATACAAAACAGACCTCAAGAGGTAAAGGTTACCGTGGCTTCACAGGGCGGTGGAGGAGGAGGTGGTCCCAAAGAAACACCTGCTGCTCAACAAGCTACACAGGCATTGTATAATGAAGCTCTTTCTTTATGGAATCAAGGTCCAGCACAACTTACTCAAAAAATAAGACAAACCACAAATAATCCTAACTATGAAATAAAAGTGTCTAATGGTAAGTATGCGCTTTTCAAAAACGAATATCAAACAAACATAGCAACTGGAAAAAAAGACAAGTTAGTTCCTGTGTATCAATATACTATAAATGGTGTAAAAGATTTAGGAAAACTATTAGGTGCAAATGAAACATACTGGCAACTTATTAGATAAAACATGGCTGAAGAACTAGATACAAACCTACCTATAGATGAAAATATAAACATGGATGACAGTATGAATGTCGTCCAAGATATAGTTACTCCAGATGTGCCAGTCGTTGAAGAAGAAATTATTGTAAATGAGCCTGTTAAACCATTAATTTCAGAAATTACTGTCCCAGGAAAAAAAAAGGGTGAAAAACAAAACCCACCAAAATGGACTAGAGATTTCTTACGTCAAGATGTAATATATAGAGGCAAACCTATTAGTGGAAGAGAGTTTTTAAGAAAAAATAGACAAATTGATTTTGATAAAATTATAAACGATCCAGACAATGTTTCTCCTGAAATGGCTCGTGAATATATAAATTTATTAAACCCATATAGAACAAGATTAGCAGCTGGTTGGAAAGAATATACAAAGAATGGATCAAGTAATATTCTAGATAGTTTATATCAAGAGAATCCTATACTATTTCAAGAATTAAAAAAGTTTGAAATAACTACTAGCTCAAGACCAAAACCAAAACCAGAAGAACAAAAATGGATAGGTGTAACCACTGGAGTTTCACCAAGATCGGATTATGAATTAAAGTCTACAGATTATCAAGATTTCTTGCCAGAAAAAGGATTGTGGGCATATCAGGTTGTAGCTCAAAATCCATATACTGCATGGTTAAATGAGTTTCCAGAATATTCAAATCTTTATACGGATGAAGACTTTTTATATAAAGGAGTAGATGAAATATATATTAGAAGTTTTGGAATAAGCAAAAAAGAATACGAGAATCTTTACGGTAAAAAATTACTGGCAAAAGATAAATTGCCAAACGATGCCATGACCCCTGGTGAGGTATTAGAATACTTTAGAGCAAATCCTAATATAGTAAAAGGAAAAACTCAAGAAGAAATTAATGCACTAAGGGATAGGTTATTTAAAGGTGCTAATATAAAAGACGATGTATTTGCTGATATACCAGATTATGATTTTTGGAAGCAAGTGCAGATGGGTGTTGATCCAAAAAAATTAACAAGAAAATCTACATTTTCTAGGAGATATAACGAAGATAAAAACATATGGGAAAAAAGAATTGAAAGATTTCAATTAACAAGTACAGATGAAAAAATTGCGGATTTAAAAAATGGAAGATTAGAAAAAATAGCAGAAGACAAATATGTTTATTACGAACCAGTTACAGATCCAAAAGAGGTACATGCACTAAACAAAAGATACGGTAAACAAGCATCAACAAGTTCTCAATTAGATATTAAGGCAGATATAAATGGAGAGGCTTACATAGATGGTAATACTGGCCAGTGGAAGTATAGAGAACGTGGTAAAAAAGATTTTGTTTTTATAGACAATATAAAACAAATAAAAGATCTAAATAGTAAATATGGATTAAATGCCAAAATACCTACAAAAGAAGTTCTTGACAAACAAAGAAAAGAAGAAGATTTATTATTTAAATATGGTGTAGATATAGATGATCTACTCAAAAACGCCCCTCAACACGCAAGCACTACACTTGGATTTTCTGATGTTGATGATGAAAACTCAACATTAAGAATAGATAACTTAGTTAAATTAAATCAAAAATTAAAACCATATGGCGTAAGGCTAAAATACAAAATAGCCGATATTAGTGATGCCACATTGGGTCTAACAAATATTTTAGGAATAACTGACAATCAGTTAGAAGTTACATTTGAGAGAAATGGTAATGTAGTACACAAAGAAAGCTTTGTTTATGACTCTCCCAACTTATCTAAAGATGTATACAATTTATTAAAAGCATGGAACCCATCTAAGGTTAATGCCGCATTTGATCTTCAAATGAAACGTCCAGATGCTTCAATAAATCAAGAAACTTGGTATAACTACTATAGCCGTCTAAGTGATAAGAATAAAGATAGATTCATGAAGTTGTCTGATACTGAAAAAGAATTAGAAGCTTCTTCCGCTTATTATTTAAGTCCAACAAAAGAGGAATATGAACAACAAAAATGGTATGAACAACTTGCTAGCATAGACGATACTTATTTTAAAAAACCTGATGAAACTAAGGCAGAAATTTTAGCAAAATCTTTGTCACCTGAAAAAACTAAATTAGAAGAATATGCCATACAAGGTATAATACCAACAGCAATACAGGCATCAAAAGAGCAAGAAGCAATAAAAAATTATGTAGATGTAGTCCAAAATTGGGCTATTGAAGATATAACAAGCACAGAGCCAAGTAATAATAAATTCTTCCCTACAGACAACAAGACAACTCAATTAGTAAATAATGAGGTAAAGAAAATTGGTAAATCTGGACAAGAATTAGAATTAGAAATTAAAAAATTTCAAGAAAAATTTAGATTGTTTGATGATTATAAAAAAGAATCAGAGATAGTTAACTCTAGACTAAGTCAAATATCTAAAGATATAGATCAGTTAAAATCAGAATACAATGCATATGAATCAGAAAAACAAATTGTTCAAAACAAATTACAAGCATTAAATAAAAAATACGAGAATAAAGAAATATCACAATCATCATACTCTAAACAATTTAATGATATAAAATCAAACTTTGAATCTAATTGGTCTTTTATTAATGATGAATATATTCAAAGTTTAAGTGAAAGAGAAAAAGAACTTACATCAGAATACAATAAAATAAAATCTGATTTTGATAATAAGTATTCAGATATTAATCAAGAATATTTAGATAATTTAAGCAGAGAGGGATCAGATATTTCTACAAAAATTACAATAAATAAGTTTGAAAATGCATCATTAAATTCGGCATTAAACGATATTAATAGGGCAGTATCTATAAAAAATGCAGAATTATTTCAAAGAGGAAATTTGATTACTGGAAGTGTATATACTGCTTTAACTGGATTTTTAAAGGGATATAGTTTACTTTCTGATCAAAGTAGTGAAGATATACAAAAAACAGTATCAGAATTACTTGGTCCGTCAATAGCTCCAGAATATTTGAGTGAGCAAAATTTAAATTGGCTTGAGCAAGCATATTATGGAATATTAGGTACGTATTCTACTGGATTTGGAGGATCACTTGCAGGAGCATTAACAGGCAGTCCTGCTGCTGCTGGTATTGGTATGGGTATAGCATTATATTCTAGTAATTACATGGACTTTATGGAGACTGCCGATCAGGTGGCTACAGATGTACCTCATTATAAAAAACAATTACTTGGAGGATTATATGGAATAACTGCTGGTGCATTAGATAAAATTGGAATTGGTGCTGTTATTCCATCTTTAGCTAAAAAGAATCTTATTTTTTCTATAATGAAAAACACTATGAGCAGCATTCCAAAAGATGCCTCAAAAGAAGCTATAGAAAAAATAATTCAAAGTGGTATAAAGTATCAGCTAATTGAAGGTGGACTAGGCGTTGCTTATGGATCTATTGGAGAAGGATTAACTGGTGCTCTTCAAGAGGTAGATAGAAGACTTGTAAATGAAATATTAGACAAGGCTACAGATAATAATTATTTTAATAATGAAGGTGCTAAAGCCATAACATATGATGTATTAAAAAATGGTGCATTAGAATTAGTAGGAGGAGCCTTTATGGATATTGCTGTTAATTCAGCTATTAAAATAAAAGAGAACATTTCATTAAAAGCAAATGATGCAAGATCAGAATCAATTGTATCTCTTGCTAGACAAAAAGATTTTCTTAGTCAGTTATCTACAGCACTTCAAATAAAAATACAGAAAAAAGAATTGTCTCTAGAACAAGCAAAAGAAATACAAAATAACTGGAAAAGAATTGTAGACAAAGTTAGCTCAATACCAGAAAACCTAAACGCAACAAAAACTCTTGAAGTAGCAAACTTAATGTTAGAAAAAGATGCTATTAATCAAGAAATATCAGGAAAGGACCCACTACTTACCTTGCCTCAGCAAGCTAGAATAAAAGAGATTGATGAACAAATAAAAACCATAGGAAATGCCGTACAAGAGCCAAGCACAGAGGGCGTACTTCAACGCCAACAGGAAGGAGTTACAGAAACAGGGGGTGAACGTGGAGGAGTGGAACCAATCGTCCAAGGGCAAGAAGTTACCAAAGAAGGTGAAGCCACAGCCGAAACCAAAGCCGAAGAAGTAGAAATTGATAAAAATACTATTCAAGAAAACTCAAAACCAGAAGTTGAAAGAGTTAAATCACTTACAAATGATGTTGAAGATGGAGCTACTTTTAATCTAGATGGAACTAAATATGAAGGTAAAGGATTAATAGTTCCAGTTGTAAGTAAAAACACAACTGTAGAAGAAGTTACTCCAGAAATGATAGCTGATTTTATTGAAGAGCATAAAGATAAAATTGGAGACAATGAAACAGTAAAAGTAGGTATATATAAATTTCCTAATAGTAACAAGGTATCTATAGACCTTAACATACTTGCTCCAGAATCATCTAGAGAACAGGCTATAGAATTTGGAAAAAATGCTGATCAGGAATCACTTTTTGACTTAGGTACATTTGAAAATGTTAAGACTGGTGGTACTGGAAATAATCCAGTTCAGTTTACAAACGATCAGTTTAAAGAAATATCTAAAGCTTTTTCAGAAGGAAGGTCACCAAATGTTTTTGGTAATAATACTCCTACTCAAGTTGCCCCAGAAGTAACTATAACTCCAGAGACAAATCAGACAGTATCTGATAGAATTAATAAAGAAACAGACACCAAAAGAAAAAAAGTATTTACAGCCGTTCAAAAGGTATTATCTGCCATTCCAAATGCAAGGGTAATTTTGCACGACAGTACTGATGCATTTGTTGCTGGTGTTGCCAAGTCTGCTAACATAACAAACGATGAGGCTATTGCCCAGGGTGTTCAAGATAACAGAGGTTCATACGTTAATGGTGACATACATATTAACTTAGAAAAAGCAGGTGTATCTACTGTATTTCACGAAGCATTCCACGATCTTCTAGCTAAGAAAGGAGTGTCTACAGGAGCATTGTTAGACATGGCTAAAGGTCTTAAGTCAGTTATATCTGACAGAGGGTTGAAGCAAAGACTAGATGAATTTGTATCTAACTATGAAGAAGGAGAAAGAGGTGAGGAGTACACTACTGAGCTAGGAGCCATCATGGCCGAGGCCCAGAAAGAACTATCTACAACTAAGCTTCAACGATTTAAAACACTAGTCAATAAGATAGCCAAAAAGCTAGGACTACCTGTTGTATTTTCTGCTGCATCAAATGCACAAGATGCTGTTGACTTTATGAACTCAATGGCTGGTAAGCTTGGTAAGGGTGAGAATATACTTACAGGTGGATTTCAAACAAATATAGTTTCTGATAAAATAAAATCACAAAAACCTGTAAAAGTAAATAAAGATCAAAAATTAACATTTGTAAAACAATCTGATATAATAGATATAAAATCATTAATTAATGAAATTGCATCTAAAAATCAAAATGTTTTATTTTGGGTTGGTGATCAATTAGGTAGAGGATTATATTTTGATAACGTAATAAATGGTGAACATTATTTAGATGCTGGACCTTCATATGCTCTTGATCCAGAAAATAGATCTAAGGGAATAATATGGGCATCTGGAGCTAATCCAACTACCATTAGTAATAACATAGAAAAGAGTGATTATATATTTATTATTAGTGGGTCTCCTCAATCATCAAAATTATTTAATAAATCAGTAGCTAACATAGTAAAATCAAGGATAGAAAATAAAGTTGATTTTAACGAATTTAAAAATAACATATTAAATTCAAAGCCTACAAAGCCTATTAAGGATATAATAAATAAATATAATTCATATGATGAATTGTTTAATGGTTCAGATAGAAAATCATTTATAATTGCTATAAACGAACAACAATCAAAAGACACTCAATTAAAAAAATTATTAGAATCATATGACGCATTTGTTGATCCCAATGAATTAAGAGATGGTTTTTATAAAGACAATGATTTTAAAATGGGTGATGTAATGTTAGTTTTAAAGCCAGAAAAAATAGGTGATAAATCAAAACATTCTACTTATGAAACAGATATAATAGGTTCAGTTATTGGGGTTCCAGATATGGTAATTAATTCATATGATTTAATGCCAGAAAATATTAAAAATAAATACAAAGAAAATTTAGAAAGAGCAAAACAACAACAAGTAGTTGCTCCATATGGAATGGGGGTTAAGCCAATATCCAAAATCAAAGCCCAGAAAGTACTTCCAGAAAGTGTAGAAAAAAGACTTACTGAAGATGGAAACGGTAACTATGTTTTTCATCACTACTCAAGATCAAAGAGAGACTCAATAAAACCAACTACTGGTGACGGTAGCTTTATGGTTTCTAAGGAAGAGGCATCTGCACTAGCTAGTGTAAATGGTGTTGCACAGTACTACGCAATGGCTGATCAAAAAGAACAGGGCACTGGTAACGTTCAGCATACAGTACTTGTTCCTATGGATGAGGTATACTACCTACAAGAAGACAAGTTAAACCTATACGATAAGGCAAAAGAAGAGTTCCAAAAGGCTAGACCAGGACAGGCGTTTAGTCCTAATTATCAAGCTGCATGGATTGGAAAGGTAGCCAACGACATGGGATATAAGATGCTTGTTAGCGAGTGGAGAAATGGAGAACTTAGAGCTCAAACAACACTAGAGTTAAAGCCAGAGTCCAATAATATAGAGATGAAACCTAGAGAAAAGGTGACGTTTAATGTTGGTGACAAGGTAAATGTATTTGGTGAAGATGCTGTTGTGACAGAAGTGAACGGTGATATCGTATCCTATAAGGGAGACAGATCATCAGGATCTATTAATGTAGTTCGAAGCAAGCAGTCAATCAAAAAGATACCATTAATTAAGGCCCAAAAAGAAAACACCAGACAAAATGCAATCGATGATGCAAAGGCCAAGTATGATTTGTCTGTAACTAGAAGACGAAACCCACATCAACAAGGTGTAGATGCCGCTCTAAATGACTTAAGAAAGTCAGACTGGTATAAATCATCTGACGATACTCAGAGAGAAAATGCTGAGAGAGAACTAAAGAATTTCTTTGGAGAAAAAATAAAGTCTGCTCCATCTGTAGAAAAGGTACTTGGTAAGAAGAAACAGCCAGCTGCGTTCTCTGTAAGCGATTTAGGAAAGGCACTAAGAGATCAACTTAGAGATGCCGCAAGGATAGCTAGAGAGGCCAAGAAAGCAATATACGACTCAAGAAAATCAGTTAATGAGTCAGTAAAAGAAATACTAAGACAATACAAAGGAAAGATATCACTAGCACAAGCAAGAGCAATATTAAACAGATCAAACACATTAAACCTGCTTAATCCTGGAAAGATTGATCAGTTTATAAACTACGTTGAAAGGGTTGCACAGAGAGCAGACTATGCTGAAAAAGTAAACAAAGCTGAAAAAACTAAAAGACAGATAAGAAGGAATTTAAAAAATGCACAAGCAGAAAACAAAGTTCTTGCTAAAAGATTCCTTGGGATTGACCCATCTATGGTAGATGATATTGATGGATACAACGCAATGGCAGATGAAATAATGGCATCAATCGCTCCATCAAGAATAGTTGAAGGTGAGCCAAAATTAAAAGTACCTGCTGAATTTACATCATTAAACAACAAGATTGACTACATGCTTTCAGAGCAAGAAAAGTTAATGAAGAATTCAATGATGAACTCTTATAAAGATCTCGTAGACCAAGGTGTTATATCTGGAGATATGACATACAAAGAAATGCAAGATATAATTAATAAGATAAAGCAAGATGAGCTTGTTGAAGGATATAACGAAGATGATGTAAATAACTTGTTGGATTCAATGTTTAACGACAAG
>Ga0315901_10005973_pt1 | contig 14668 bp, 16 predicted proteins | sample LakEriMetagenome_10_FD_203761 | JGI IMG/M metagenome (GOLD analysis project Ga0315901, IMG submission 203761) | Freshwater fungal communities from buoy surface, Lake Erie, Ohio, United States - Buoy 2 MA116 | ecosystem: Environmental > Aquatic > Freshwater > Lake | place: USA: Lake Erie, Ohio... | reverse complement strand
GCGAGCAGATGTGAGTGCATATCATGACTCGCCTAATCTGGCTGTTTTAGAGTGAAAGTCTAGCGCGAATCTTAAAAGCCTTGAAAGCTACGCTTTCAAGGCTCTGCGATGCAATCGCCCTGGAATTCTCATAAGCGGGCTTGGTTTGTGATATCATTGTGCTAGCTTGCGTCTCGATGAGCCCCGGAAGGCGGGTGCGGGAATTTGCTGTGCGGTTGATCATGATGTCGTTCTTGGTGGAACGACCGTGCTTGTGAGTGATGGGTTTCACGAATGCACACCTACAAACTATGAAATTATTTATCGGAAATTTATCTTACGACACTACAGAACAAAAACTCGCAGAAGCACTCGCAGAAATCGGAACGATTGTTGATTTTCGACGCCCAAAGGATTTTGATACAGGTAACCCACGTGGGTTCGCCTTCATCACTATGGACAGCATGGAATCCGGGGAGAAAGCGATTCGTTTGTTAGATGGAATGAAGATGGATGGCCGTGAATTGAAAGTGAATGAGGCGGAAGAGCGCAGAAACGATCATCCAGCCGATCGCCCAGTAAAAGTTTCGATGAATATCCCGAAGCAGCGCCCCGTTGACGACAGGCCGATTGGAAAAGACGGAATGCGGGTGCGTTATAAGGGGATTTAATTATCCATGAAGAGCGTGAAAGTTCTTCACAGTTCAAAAATCAAACATCAACGATCATCAATCGTAAATCGCATGAAATGATCAAACCCCCGTGATAAGGAATTGTTTGACTCCGCTTCACTCAGTCCAAGCAGTCAGGACTGCGTCTTAGTTTTCAAGTTCGCTAATGCTCACAAAGCATTGACGATTGATGAATGATGATTGTTGATGTTTGAATGAAGAGGCGTGACTGGAGTCGCGCGATCCACATCAATCCACAAGATTATCGACTCGTTGTGCGAGTTCGATATCGAGTTCGGTGACACCACCGACATCATGGGTGGTGAGCTTGAGAGTCACCTTGGTGTATTTGATGGTGATGTCTGGGTAGTGCTGGGCTTCCTCAGCAATCTCACCGACGTTGTTAACGAAATCGATTCCATCCATGAATTCCTCAAACTCGAATGAGCGCGTGATGGAATTTTTCTCAATCTCCCATTCAGGGCATTTTTTGAGTGAGTCTTTTAAATCGCCTTTTTCTAACAGTTCTGACATGTGATGTGGAGTTCGTTGGATGTGTGTTGCGAGAGATTGGGCGGATGTTTTCGGAATTGGCAAGCCCGTGTTTGAAGTTTCTTATATTTTTTATATTTTGATAAATTGAAGTAATTTCCGGCTCGAAACCAGGTTGCAAAGGGCGCTTGGCTGTGACAGCTTTAGTTTATGAAAAAATTGGTTTCCTTCTTATTTTTGGCCTTATTCATGGGGATTGTGTCTTCCTGTGCACCATCGACCCCTCAGAAGCGTATCCAGGAACGCCCTCAGGACTTCGCGAAACTCAGTGAAAAGCACAAAGAATTGGTTTCTAAGGGCGAAATTGTCAAAGGAATGAACAAGGATGCAGTGTATTTTGCATGGGGAAACCCCGCGTCCCAGTCGGAAGGTCAACGGAATGGGAAGTTCTCAGAGCGCTGGGATTATGAAGGACGTTACCCTGTGGTCAGGCACAATTTCTTCGGTGGTTACACAACGGGAGGATTTGGACCCTATGGATATTCTGGATACAGTGCGGGTTTTGGTCCTGAAGTAACCTATATTCCCTACGTTAGAGCCTCGGTCTGGTTCTCAGCGGGTAGGGTAGATGAATGGGTGAGAGAGCGCTGATCGTTATTTCTGGTAAGTAAGGTTTTATAGAGTGAACGATATGATGCGACGAATGATATTTGCGGTGTTGGGAAGCTTGGCTTTGGTGATGGGGTTTTCATCTTGCTTAACGCATTCTGGTTTAACTGGGATTTCTGCCTACCAAGCTTATGATAGGCCCGCAAAACTCCCGAGTCATCCATCTGCGGTGAAAGTGAAGGTATCTCTCTCGAAACAGCGTGTTTATGTGATGGAGGGTAGAGAAATGCTGATGGTGATGCCGGTTTCGGTGGGTGCGCCAAACACACCGACCCCGACGGGGAATTTTCTTATCAAGAACAAAGAAACCGGGCGTCGGGATCATATGCATGGTTATGCAACGGACGGGAAAACGTATCGTAAAGTGAAAGGTGGCGCTGCTCCAGCGGGTTGGAAATACAAAGGAATACCGATGCCGTATTGGTGTGAGTTTGAGCCAGATTATGGGTTCCACACGGGTTGGGTCAAACATTCGCCATGCACCAATGGCTGTATTCGCATGCATGAAAATTTAGCACCGAAGTTTTTCCGCATGGTTTCTGTGGGCACGCCAGTATCGATTGAATACACGCAACCTGAAGATACAGAACATGCAAACATCCCATTGCATCCTGATGCAGGCCCGTTAAAAGATTACTCAGGAGATATGTATTTAGGTGATGGATATTTCTCGCATCACAAAACTCCGCATTTTGATTGAGGTTATGACCAAGCGATTTGCGATTCTTTTCTATGGATCGATCATTGACCTTGCATCGTAGCTAGATCAGTTGCCATGTTGCTGAATTGGAAATGAAAAAATTCTCAGAGATAATCACACATCCAGGTAGTTCGCACAAAGACGAGTTTCTTGCGTGCAGCTTACTGGTTGCCGTGCATGAAGCTCCAATCCTGCGACGTGATCCAACTCAGCAAGATATCAGCAATCCACGCATTGCAGTGGTAGATGTCGGCGGGTTCCATCAGCCAGAATTGGGAAATTTTGACCATCACCAGTTTCCGAAAGATCACCCGCCGACGTGTTCACTGAGCTTGGTGTTGATGGATATGGGGTTGTATGAAGATGCGCGGCAATACTGTGATTGGCTGGAAGTCGCGGAGTGGTTTGATACTCGTGGGCCGCAAGAGACAGCCGCTTGGTTGGGGGTAGAGCGCGAGTTGCTTGCGAAATTGAACTCAACCGTCGATCTTACTTTGCTTCGTAGATTCGCAGTGATGTCGGAAATTCGCTCGGGTGAGCCGATGTGGGAGGTCATGCGTTGGATAGGAACGGATTTGATTGGCTACCTAAGATCGCTGCGGGAAAAACTGAGTGAGATAGCGCGTAGCAGCGAAATATGGGAAATCGGCGAAGGCGATGCGCGTTTCCGCATTCTGTTTTTGCCGCGCTCTGCAAATATTTCCGAAGATGCGTCAGCGGGTCTGGCGCGGTATGCAGCTGGATTACCAGAGGACCAGCAAGTGATAGGAATGGTCTATCCAGATCGGCGTGGGGCTGGCTTTGCGCTTTCGCGGTTCAATGACAATCTAGGTTTGGATTTCATGTGCGTGGAACAGGAGCCGGATGTGCATTTTGCTCACATTCGTGGTTTCGTAGCTAAAACTTCCGCGGTGGATTTGGACAGAATTCGCGAGTTGCTGATGAAAAGTCGCGTGACAGTCTAACGGAATATGTCAGCCTAGGGGCATGAGTGATATTTCGATTTCGAGTCTGAAAGAGCAGGCGGGCGATGTGCCATTGATCGCGTCCATCATCGCGCAATTGCAATCGCGCTCAGTAAAGTCCACCAAAGACGGCAAACCGTTTCTCGATCTCGTTTTCGTGGATTCTACGGGATCGATCAGTTTGAAAGTTTGGTCGAATGCACCGCTTTACACTGAGATAGAAAAAATGGCGATCCATGCAATCATGCGACTTGATGGCGAGTGGACGCAAAACCAATACGGCGTGAATGGCAGCAACATCAGTTGGTCATCACTGCAAGAGGAAGAGATCGCTGTATTTCTCGCAGGCGATCCTAAGACGCGCGATAAACAACAACGCGACTATGCGGAGATTATTGGATTCTGCCAGAGCATGACGGATCCGAGGCTGAAACGTTTGGCGGAGTGTTTTTTTGAAAAGATGGGGGATCGATTTGGCCGCACCGCGGCAGCTCGGAAAAACCATCACGCTCGGCGGGGAGGGTTGGTGGAGCATGTCGCGCAAATGATGCGTTCTGCTAATGCGATCTGTGGCATTTATCCTGAGCTGAATCGGGATCTCATGATCTCCGGTGTCTTGTTTCATGATTGCGGCAAGCTGTGGGAAAATTCTTATCCAGAAGAAGGTTTTGCACAGATTCATTCGAAGTATGGAGAGATGTTAGGTCACATCCCAATGGGTATAGAGCTCGTCAATAAACTTTGGAATGATCTATCAGATACATCTGAGTTCGATGCTTACACAGAAGCCAAACCCGCAACCGAAGAAGTTAGGATCCATCTTTTACATCTCATCGGAAGCCACCACGGACAATTGGAATTCGGTTCTCCAGTGCTACCAAAAACACCTGAAGCTCATGCGCTGCATTACATCGATAATCTCGACGCCAAAATGGAAATGCTACGTGATGCCTACGCTCAAAGCGCGGAAATTGCTCCTGGGATTTACGATAGAGTGTTTCCGTTGGCCACGAACCTGATCAAGCCGCTGGCGGGGTTTGAGGGGGGGGTCTAATCTTGATTCCTTCAGAATATGAATTCATCTTGCTCAAGATTATTGTGCTGATAGGAAGATTCTAATGCTTCCTGATTTTCATCAACATCTTCACATGAAGGATGGCTTTTGTTATCCTGACTGGAACACAATTTCGGATATTATCGAAAATAATTTTTCAGAGTTGGAATGGAATTCGGCTTGGCTGCATGTAGCACGATTATGGGTTGAGCGCATACGTGATCAACTTGATGAGGATTATCATATTTATGAAACACCTAATTTTTTGATTTTATCACAAGCATCTAAAAGAATCGCAAATGATATCTGTAAATCTTACGAGGAGTCACTGAAACAAATTTTACTGAATTTTGATGGAGTGGCTTCAGACGCAGGATACGGAAAACATGTCGTATTGATGTTTGGGAGTATCGACGATTACTACGGTTATTTGTATTATTTTTATCCTGATGGAGACCATCCAATGTCGGGTGGTGTGTGTTTGAGTGGTGAAGGTTATGTTCACTTCGCATTTCCGACGACAGATTATTCTTCTTACCGAACAGTACTGGTTCATGAGTTGACACATGGGTGCCTTGGTCACCTTCCTCTTCCAACATGGGTGAATGAAGCGCTGGCGATGAGAATGGAGCAATCCATATGCGAAACCGCTACTTTCCATCTCGATCAAGAGATTTACGATAAGCATATAGCTCATTGGAATGAGGAGACTATTCAGGAGTTTTGGACTGGAGAATCATGGGAAGTTCCAGGCAATAGTTTCGAGCTTAGCTATAATCTCGCCCAAATACTTTGGCGCAAAATTGAGGTAGATATAGGGCCTCCTCGTTCCGAGATATTAGATTTTATCTCCAAAGTGCATTTTGAAGATGCTGGTGAGTCGGCTTTCCATGAAATTTTTGATCTAAGCCTTGGCGATCTCGTGGAAGATTTTTTGGGAAATGGTAATTGGGAACCGAAACCTAAACAGTGGCCGAATAATTCAGCAGATGGACTCGGAATAATAATTTGCTCTTGGATCACAGGATCTATTTGACCCAGTTTTTCAGGAAGGTTTGCCAGTGTTGGTCTGCCTTCGAATGATCGCTCGGGTCTAGAGAAATATATACTTTGTGAAAAGCTGCGCCGGCGAGAGGGAGGTTTTTATTTTGTGGATTTTTTCGGGCAAGTATAGGATCGGATACAGGTGGAGTGGTCTCTAATAACTTATCGACCAAATCTGAAAATTGATTGGCGACAAACTTTTGCGTTCCCTTGCCTTTATCATGATGCAGCGAAATCGGCGTTTTGTATTCGATGATGGGTTTGTCATCGGTGTTGATAGGGTAATTATCAAATAAGCTGCGTGATGCGCTTACGTTGCCGCAGTAGAACAGTAGAATGTCTCGTTGGTTTGGGAGGTGTAAATGTTGAACGGCGTTCACATCTGTATCGGAAATGGGTTGGCGGCTGACATTTTTTTCGAAAAACTCATCAGTCGGTAGCGTTGACTTGTCCTGGTGACCAATCAGAGCTGCAATTTCCGCACCTGGCTGGAAGTTGTGACGCCATAGTGTGACTTGATTGAAGGCGGAGAGCATGGTTTTGGTGATGACGCCAAATTCATATTCCGAGATCTGATAGAGTGGCAGCCATTGCACATAGACGCCACCAGGGTTCAGGCGTTTTTTAGCCGATTGATAATGCTCAAGGCTATAGAGGCTGCCAGTGCCGCGGTGATAGGGGATGAATAGGTCGGCATTGATCATGTCGAACTTTTTGTCGGTGGCCATCAGGTGATTACGGCCGTCTTCGACGATGACTTTTGCTCTTGGATCGCTAAACAAGCCGTTGGTGTAGTCGGTATTGTCGACTTTTCCGGTCATGTATTTTTTCGAAGCTTTGACCACATCTGGCAGTAACTCGCAGACGGTGACTTCTTTGATGTTTCTGAATTCTTGTTTGTTTAATGCTTCACCGGCTGTGGCACCTGTGCCCATGCCGAGGTAGAAAATGCTTTCGGTTTCTGGATAGATGAGAAGCGGGACTCGGGTTTGTAAAATTTGCGATATTCTCGAAGAGGTTGATCCCAAGCTGTAGCCTGAATTCACTTTGATGGAGTGTCCTGCTGTGTTGCTTTGCACGACCGAAACCGTACCATCGCTGGCTTCCCATACTTCGACGATGGTTTCAGGCTCGGTGTCGAAGACGGTTCCTGTGACTGGAAGATTATTGGGATTAAGAATCGTGAGACATACGATAAAGATAAAAGCTGTTAGAATTTTTGTGGCGCCCAAAGTCGCGCTTTTTCCAGTTGGCATAACCAATGCGACGATAAAATAGCTCGCTGCAATGATCTGAACAGAACGCCATATTCCCAGGAATTGGAGCAACAAGAATCCACAAATCATAGCGCCGAGAATGGCGCCAACGGTGTTGATAGCGGAGAGAGCACCGATACTTTTGCCGGGTTGATCTGCATAACGTTCTTCGCTTTTCATCAAAAACGGAAATACCGTCCCGAGAACTAGGCAGGGTAGTCCGATGGTTGCAAAACCGGTTTTGAAGAGATTCCATATGTAATTTGCAAACGAAACATTTGTCGGAATCATCTGCAATTTATCGGTGATAGAAGAAAAGATGAATGGTGAGATCGCGACGCCGATGCCGCTCAATATCATCAGGAAAAATAGTGTCTTGATAGGATGTGCGCTGCGTTTTGCTAACCATGATGCGAACAATGCACCGAGCGCCAAGCAGATGAGCACGACAATCAGAACCGCGGAAAAACTGTAGACAGAATTTTCATGAACTTGAGCGAACATCCGTGTCCAAAGGACTTCGAGTGCTAGCACGTTGAAGCCAGAAATGAAGGCGAAGGCGTAGATGACATTTCGTGATGTTGCTTGCGGTTGTTCGACCACGGGTTCGGCGATTTCTTTTTTCTTCGCTGCCGATTTTTTGGAGCTGTTTGATTTTTGTTCAGGTGCAACAACTGCGGCTTCACCGAGTGTGGTTTCAGGTTTACGTGCAATGAGAAATGAAACCAAAGCGATGGCGAGTGAGATGAAGATCCCGAGAAAGCAGGTGAGTTTGAAACCTAACAGAATAATGAGAAAGAAACCGGTGATGAAGGCTCCGGCGGCAGCGCCGATGGTGTTGATGCCGTAGATTTTAGCTGCGGTAGTACCGAAGCTGGTTTGAGTGCGGATGAGAAATTGTCCCAAGACTGGAATCGTTCCGCCCATGAAGAAGGACGGAGGGAAAACCATCAACAAAGTGAGCAGGCATTTTAGGATCAGCAGATTCGTGCCTGGGCCGACGGATTGGTAGATGATGGGATATAGGCTGTTGAAATAATTCAGGACGGCCAAGAAGAAGATTCCAGAAACGGCTATTCCAACTTCCAGCCATGCGTAAGTGGGGAGTAGCTTTGACAAGCGCGCACAGCGGTTTCCCCAGAACCAGCTACCTGTAGCTAATCCTAGGAAAAAAATTCCGAGTGTGATGGCTGCGGCATAGGAAGTATTTCCGAGCAGAAGTCCCAACTGTCGCATCCAGAGGATTTGATAGAGTAACCCCGCAAAACCGGAGAAGAACACCATCAGATAAAAAATACCGCGCTTGGACTGATTCATAGGTGGGTTTTCCTATGGCCTCACTCCTGATGTCTTGCACGAGGCTCGCGTTTGGCGACGGTGTCTGCGCCGGGAGCGGTGACGAAGGGGCCGCCTTCTAATGGAGCAACTCCAGTGGAAGCAACATCCGGCATGTCGGTAGGGCGGCCTGCGAGCGGGAAATCTTTACGCAATGGGAAGAACGGATAGCCCTCCCACATCAGAATGCGTCTGAGATTCGGATGACCGCTGAAAGGGATGCCCATCATGTCCCAGACTTCGCGTTCATGCCAATCGGCCCCCGCCCAGAGATTGACAGCGGTCGGTACAGCTTCGTCTTCGGAGACCTTGGCTTTCAGGCGCAGGTGGCGGGTGTCGTCGAGCGAAGCTAGTTCGTAAACGACTTCGAAACGTGGGTCTTCGCCGAAGTGATCGAGTGAGGAAATATCTAACAACATTTCATAACCTAATTTTTCTTTGCAAATCGCCAGGGCTTTGGGCAGTGCTTCGAGCGTGAGATTGAGCGTGTGTTCGCCGCGGAATTCGAGCTCGGAGATGATGCCTTTTTCGAGAGCATTACGCAGGGCAGGTAGATCGTTTGAGGCAACTGGGCTAGTAAGGGTTGCTGACATGTTAGGAAAGGGTTCGGTGGATAAATAGATGGATGGATTTTCAGACGTTTTCTTCAATAAACGTTTTCTTTTGATCCATGGTGGAGTGCTCCAATTCGATTTTTTCCTGGAGTTTCATCAAGCCTTCGATGAGTGCTTCGGGACGCGGAGGGCAGCCAGAAATGTAAACGTCGACTGGGATGAGATTGTCGATGCCTTGCAGCACGGCGTAGGAGCGATACATCCCACCGGAAGAAGCGCAAGCACCCATGGCGATGCACCATTTTGGCTCGGGCATCTGATCCCACACGCGTTTCACGGCGAGAGCCATTTTGTAAGTGACGGTGCCAGCGACGATCATGACATCGGCTTGGCGTGGAGAGAAGCGCATGACTTCCATGCCGAAGCGGGAGATGTCGAAACGGGAAGAAGCGGTCGCCATCAGCTCGATTGCGCAGCAAGCAAGTCCCATCGGCATCGGCCAGAGAGAGTTCTTTCTCATCCAGTTGATCGCGGCATCGACCCGAGTGAAGATGATGTTGCCCTCGATCTTGGAATCGTAGGCGGCGTAGGTTGGGACAGTTGCGGTGCTTTCCATGGTGCGGCGTGGCTTGTGGGAAAGATGGTGGCTTGAGGCGGTTGGCTCAAGTGGATTGTGAAAAATTTCACAAGCAGGGAAGAATGGTAGGGGAAATCCCCCTTGACCTCGTGGCTGATTGGTTCATCTTGATATTGGATGAATGTGATATTTCAGCGCTGCTTTGCTGTGGTCTTCGCGATTTGTGTCGTGAGTCCGCCCTGCTGCTGTGCTTTTTCCCATGAAACGGGGACTTCTGAGGTTTCTTCCTGTTGTGGTGGTAAGAAAACCCCTGATTCAGAGCACGATTGTGGCTGTTTGAAAATGGAAGCCGCCACGGAATGGAAAACCAAAGAAGCGATTTCATTTAACCCTATCCAGCTTCCTAGCTACCCTGAATATGAAATGATTTCTCTTCCAGAATTTACGGAACTCGCAGAAGCGGTGATGAACCATGAGTTTGGGGTCGATACCAACCCACCCGCTCGAAGACGGGCATGGTTACAGTGTTTTTTGATTTGAGAAAATAGGGAGGTCGCTGTGTGTGACCGATTTCCGAGCCTTTGCTTGGATGAATCTTGTCTCGGCTTTTCGGCCATAAAAACCCTATTTTTTACCCTGGAATCTTTTCTATCATGAAAACGTTTTTTCTCTTATTTCTCCTAACTCTTCCTCAGCTACATGCTCGGTTGGTCGAGTATGATTTAACCATCGCCGAGCAAAAATGGACGCCCGGAGATATCAAACCTGTACGCGCGCTGACGATCAACGGCGGAATTCCCGGTCCGACGATACGGTTTCGAGTTGGCGACACCGCACGGATCCGCGTTCACAACCATTTAAAAAAAGAGGACACCTCGATCCATTGGCACGGTCTGTTGTTGCCAAACGCACAAGACGGTGTTCCTTACGTGACCACTCCACCTATCCAACCCGGAACGACGCATACCTTTGAATTTCCCATCACGCATTCCGGAACATATTGGTATCACAGCCACACAGGTTTGCAGGAACAGGTTGGCGTTTATGGTTCGATTGTGATCGAGCCTAAAGGTGGCGAAGCCATCAAGACGGATCGAGATCACGTCGTGGTGTTGTCAGATTGGACTCGTGAAAGCGGCGAGGAAGTCATGCGTTCTCTCACGCGAGGCACGGAGTGGTATCAGTTCAAAAAAGGCAGCTCGCAAAGTTTGTTAGGTGCGGCGAAGGCGGGTTCGCTCAAAGATTTTTTCGCACGTGAACGCTCACGAATGCCGGCGATGGATATTTCCGATGTCGCTTATGATGCGTTTCTGGTAAACGGTAAGCGCTCGATTCATCTTCCAGGTAAGCCGGGAGAAACGGTTAGATTACGTTTCGTCAATGCGGCGGCATCGACCTATTTTTATCTTCAATCGGCAACTGGACCGTTACGCATCATCGCAGCCGACGGTCCTGCGGTGCAGCCGATCCATGTGAAACGCTTGCTTGTTGGGATGGCGGAAACCTATGATGTGACCGTCAAAATTCCTCTAACAGGAAAATGGGAAATCCGCGCGACCTCGCAGGATGGATCGGGTCATGGGTCGATTTGGTTGGGTGAGGGTAGTGAAACCCAAGCGCCCGATTTGCCAAAGCCTAATCCTTACAATATGGATGCTCATATGATGGCGGCGATCGATCAGATGGGCATGATGGGTGAGGGCAAGTCGGTATATATGAGCGATGCTGAAGCGCTTGCGATGGAACCAGAACGCCCGCTTGCGCCTTATGCTCGCTTGCGTGCGCTGAGTTCGACGGAGCTGCCTGCGAAACTACCTCGTCGCACCATCACACTTCGCGCGACTGGCGACATGGCGCGTTATGTTTGGTCGTTCAACGGCAAAACCTTTGCCGAAGAAGGCGTGATCCCGATCAAGAGAGGTGAGGTGATACGGATTGAGTTTTTCAACGATACGATGATGCATCATCCGCTGCATCTTCATGGGCATTTCTTCCGAGTGCTGATGGGACAGGGAAAATATTCACCACTGAAACACACCATCGATTTGCCACCGATGACCAAGCGCACGATCGAGTTCGAAGCGAACGAAAAAGGGGATTGGTTGTTTCATTGCCATCTTCTCTACCACATGCATGCGGGGATGACTCGGATCTTTTCTTATCAACGCGATGACTGGGAGCCGCCAGGAAAGTTGAAGGAAGGCACCAACATCATTTGCAATAAGCTCTGCTGCTTGCCTGGAAATCCGAATGCAGCCTCGGGAGCGGTCGATCCACGGCAAATCGGACGCATGCCTCACGCAGGCGGTCATGATCATGACATGCTCTATTATTTTATGGAGGGCAACGTGCAAAGCCATCTCAGCGAAGGTCGTTTGAGTCTTCGCAATTCGAAAAATGATTGGGTCGCGGAATGGCGCGCGGGTTACTCAGATGAAAGCGAATACGAGGTCGATCTCGCGTGGGAGCGCTACATTGATCCGAATTTATCGACTGCCTTGGGTTGGCGTTTCACGGATTTTGAAGACTCCGAAGATAGGGCCTTCGCTGGTGTGCAATACCGACTTCCTTACCTCATCCAAAGCTCATTGCAGGTCGATTCCGAGGGCGATCTGCGCGCGGCTCTAGGCAAGAGCTTGCAGCTTACGGATCGGGTTTCCGGGTTCTCAGAAGTCGAATTCGACACCGGCACGAAATGGGATTGGCGCGTTGGTCTGGAAGCGACTTTAACCAAACAATTTTCTCTCATTGCCGAGTATCACTCGGACTACGGATTTGGCGGAGGCATCGGCTTCCGCTTCTAACAAAAAACAAACAAAAATATGAAAAAGATACTGACCTTGTTATCCGCTGCGGTTCTCGCATCCTGCGCAACCGGTGGCTCGAATGTGAAACCCTATACCTCGGATACCTGTATTCTGACCGACAATAAACTCGGCTCCATGGGAACTCCCGTCACCAAAGTGTATGGCAATCAGGAAGTGAAATTCTGCTGCAAACCTTGTGTGGCAAAATTTGAAAAAGATCCACAACGCTACTTAAAGAAAACTCAATGAAAACATCACTCCTATGTCTAACATCAGCATTGCTTGCCAGTTGTTGTCCGGTTCAGAAAACCGTTGAGGTCGATTCCGTAGGGAAAAACTCCAGCGTTGCTGAATTGCAGCCGAAATCCACCAAGCCTGCAAAGGCAACTCCGTATCCCCTGAAAACGTGTTTGGTCAGCGGTGAGGATCTGGACTCGATGGATGAGCGGGTTTCCACGGTCTACGAGGGACAAGTGTTTGAATTTTGCTGCAAGCCTTGCATTAAGAAATTCCACAAAAACCCTTCGAAATACCAAGCGATGCTGGCGGCAGGAAAATCTTCCTGAGTCGGCGATTGCGCTGGAGATACCTCAGTTTAGAAGTATTTTTTTAACCACGGAATGCACGGATTACACGGAATGGGCGCTTCCGCGCTTTGTTGTCGGATTTTATTTTCATATTTCATTCCGTGTAATCCGTGCATTCCGTGGTTATATTTCTTCATTTATCTGTTCCCCATTTTTCTGGTCGTCAGTTCGTCCATGTGCGCTACGCTCCCATTGCGGTTCATTTTTCCATCCAGAATTAATCCACCAAGAACGCAATGAGTGATGACAGAAAAGTAAGGGTTGCCTGTGTGCAGTATCAGATGCGGAAAATCGCGGACTTTGATGAGTTTGCGGCGCAGGTCCGGTATTTCGTGGAAACGGCGGGTGTGGATTACGGGGTGGACTATGTGTTGTTTCCGGAATTTTTCTCGGTGCAGTTGCTTTCGGCGATGGAATCCGTTCCGGCGGAGGAGGGGATTCGAAAAGTTGCCGAGCTGACGCCGAAGTTTCGTGAGCTCATGTCTTTACTGGCGCGCGAGTTTAATACCCACATCATCGCGGGCTCACATCCTGTGCTGAAAGATGACGGACGTTTGCAAAACGAATCGATGTTCTTTTTTTCAGATGGCTCGCTGGTTTCTCAACCAAAGTTGCACATCACGCCATGGGAAAAATCGTGTTGGGGAATCGAAGGCGGTAATCAACTGCACGTCATCCAAACACCGAAAGCGAAGATTGGAATTTTGATTTGTTACGACGTCGAGTTTCCCGAAGCCGCGCGTTATCTAGCAGATCAAGGAATCGAGATTTTGTTTGTGCCTTACTGCACCGATAATCGTCAGGGCTTTTTGCGCGTGACCAAATGTGCGGCTGCGAGAGCGATCGAAAACCAGATCTACGTGGTCGCTGCCGGCGTGGTGGGAAATTTGCCAAACGTTCCGGCGATGAATATTCACTACGGCCAAGCTGCGGTTTACACGCCCTGCGATTTCGAATTCGCCCGCGATGGCATTCAAGTAGAAGCAGATCCGAATGTGGAAATGATGATCGTTGCGGATTTGGATATGGCCGCACTGCATCGCTCACGCGCTGCGGGTTCCGTGACACCGCTGCTGGATAGGCGGACGGATTTGTTTGAGATGAAGGTGAAGTTGAAGGATTCAGGTTCAATTGCTTGAGGAGTCATTCTCTTCAGCGTTTCTCGGTTTCTCGCGGAGGTTGAATTGTAATCTTTTCGCTGCCTCGTTTGCCGGCAGGACTGAGTGCTTTGAGATCGGGGATAGGCACGCCGCGGCCGTCCAATCGTGCGGTGATGGTGTCCCATTCGACGACTCCCTGTTTGTCCAAAGTCATTCGTAACGCCCAACCTGTATTGGTTTCTGGAGTTTCAAAACCGTTAAAAACGAAATTACCAACGCTATAGATGATGGGTTTGCTCTTGTAGATTTCCGTCTCTTGGACGACATGCGGATGGCCTCCGACAACACAGGTCGCTCCGGCGTCGATCATTTTTCGGGCGAGTGTTTTTTGCCGCTGAGTGGCTGGGTCATGTTCGTCTCCCCAGTGCATGTAAGGTATGACAATGTCGGCTTTGTGAGTTTCGCGCGCGGCTCGAATGTCGGCAAGGACACGCTCGTCGTCTTCGCTCCATGCGCAACCCGCACGATTTTCGCCAGCCGCAAACGAGCGGAGAAAGACTTCGCAGTAACCGAGTAGCGCGATGCGTATACCATGTTTTTCGATTATCAATGGCGTGTGTGCGGCTTTTAAATCGCGCCCGCCACCGAAGTAGGGGATGCCGGCTTTGTCAAACAGATCGCATTGTTCAGCGAATGCTTCGGGTCCAAAATCGCCAGAGTGGTTGTTTGCGATCGAGAGAGCGTTGAAATGTTTTTTGACTCTTCAGCAAAATCTGTGGGTGAATTTCGGCTCTGGAAGTTTTCCAAGTGTATGAAATAGAGTGATTTGCAGTAATTCGAAGCTGCGGTAGCCGTAGGCTTTTCTCATGCACAGATTG
>Ga0315901_10005971_pt1 | contig 14675 bp, 13 predicted proteins | sample LakEriMetagenome_10_FD_203761 | JGI IMG/M metagenome (GOLD analysis project Ga0315901, IMG submission 203761) | Freshwater fungal communities from buoy surface, Lake Erie, Ohio, United States - Buoy 2 MA116 | ecosystem: Environmental > Aquatic > Freshwater > Lake | place: USA: Lake Erie, Ohio... | reverse complement strand
GCATCCGTTTCCAAGCAGGGGCTCCTCGAGACTCGACGACTTCAGACATCGCTGAGAATCGCAGAGCCCCTGCGCCGCGCCCGGGATCCCTACCCGACCATCACCCAACCCTCAGACGCGAAGCGCCCGATAAAGTCAGAGATTCGGCCGGCCTGGTACACACAATGGGTCTGTGTGGAGTCACGTGTTCGATCTGTTCTTCGCGCTAGGGAGAACGGTTTGTCCGTCACGTTCGAGTGTTTTGCTGATTCATACGATGATGAAAGGATCCTTCGATGATTCGGCGAAATCGGCGAGGTGATTCGGATTCACGAACGCGGCAACTCGCGTTCCCTTTCGGCGCGTACTAGACAGAGCTTGCCTCGTCAATGCCAGCCTGGTTCTTCTTGTAGAGGACGACTACGTTTGGGCAGAGGAAGCGATAACCGTGCTCGCCTACGAGATGATGCAGCGTCCAGCCATCCGATACCTGTCTCCCTACAATCATCCGTATCGCCGCCGTCGAGACCGAGCTGATGTGCGTCGGCACTCGACCCGAGTCCTTCGCCTGGATGAGAAGATGAGCGCCGTGAGCACGCCACAGAACACGGTGACGTTCATTTGTAGACGCGAGGAGCTTGCGGCGGACCGGCACATATGGTGGCTGGCCTCGTACGGCGATGCGCCAAAGGACGGATATGCACTTTGGGCTATCAACGAGGGGCGTTGGTTCACTCTCGTGGGCAACGCCGCGTACCGGGATCCATCGCGGGTGATCAACCTCAGAACGGCACGTCTTGCCATACGCGCGCAGTCAAGGTGGATAAGTCGCCGACGCCATGCACTGTTTCAGATCGAGCCATCGGTGGCTACGCATGTTCATGTTCCGTACATCGCGGACGACTTCGACTGGCGACTGGTGGTCTCATCCATAGAGGAAGAAAATCGTTGACTAGTGGGGAGCACCATCCATGTCGAGCCCGATCCTCTTGGGCGGCGAGGCGGCGTAAAGAATGGACCTGCGAAGCGCCTTCAGCTTCGCTATCCCGCTCCGTGTGCGCCCTGTCATGCACCAACGAGTTCCGATGTACGCATGCGCTGCAGTGAGCTTGATGCTGCTCAAGAGCCCATCCCTACGGCGTCGCAGGAGAACTCGGTTCTCTGCGATGAGCCGAATCGCCATGTCGCTATGCGCGGAACCGAGTCCGTGCGCGCCGACCGCTCTGCATCGCGCGACATCCCAACCAAGGTCACCCGCTCGCAGACAGAACTCTACGTCCTCAACGTAACTCCCCATCGACTCATCGAATCCGTTGACCTCTGCCGCCGTGCGATGTCGAATCATCATGCAGGTACCGCTGATGTCGGCGACGTAATCAAGATTGCCCTCGCTGCGTACAACTGGGCGCACAGCCAATCCAGAGTCTGGCCGAGGGCCTAGGACACCTATCTTGGGATGTGTGCGCATCACATCCTGAAGTGATCTTAAGGTCGATGGTTCAACATGGAGATCGTGTGCCCCGATCACACAAAGGTCAGAGTCGCACAAACTCATCGAGTGTCTCAACGCGAAGTTGGCAGCCCCGGCGAATCCTAGGTTTCGATCTGGCCTCAGAACTTTCACTGGTTGTGGGAAATCCGGAGCATCGCCACTGTTATCGACTACGAACACTTCCACCAGCGAATCAGATGCCAGGACTGACGAAACCGAACTCAGAATCCACTCCGGTGCGCTGTAGTGAATGAGATAGACGCGAATCGTGTTCGTCACAGTTGAGGCCGGTCACTTGCTGACGCTCTCAGAGCCTCTGCGAAGAAGGCAGAGGTCGTGTCGAGGTTCTCGGGTGTGTCGAAAGCTACTAGTTGCCCTTCCTGAAGAACCAGGATGCGATCACAGATCGTAAGAGTCGAAAGACGATGAGCGACGATTATGACTGTGGCTGCAGTTCGAAGCCTGTCGAGTGTCTCGCGGATAGCTACCTCGCTTATGGCATCCAATGAACTAGTTGGTTCGTCGAGGATCAAAACGTCGGGGCGCTCAACAAGGGCCCGTGCGATACAAAGTCGCTGTTGTTGGCCTCCGCTCAGACGGTTGCCCTCGGTCCCTACCTCCCTGTGGTAGCCCTCCGCTACCGCGATGATCTCGGGTTCAAGATTGGCAAGGCGAGCAGCTCGCTCGACGTCCTCCCTTGAGACGTCCTCCCTGAAGAATCGGATGTTGTCTTCTATCGTGCCGCTGATCAGCCGTGGCTTCTGGGGAACGAAGGTCACTAGCCGGGACCAGAGTTCGCGATCTACGTCCGAAATTGACTTCCCGTCAATGAGGATATCGCCTTCTGACGGACGCCGAAGGCCCAGCAACAGCTGCACGAGCGTCGACTTGCCACTTCCACTGGGTCCGATTATCCCAATGACCTCTCCCTTTTCCACATCAAAGGAGACGTTGTCTAGAACCTTGACGCCTGGGCGATACTCGAAGGACAGGTTCCTTACGGTGATTCGTTGAATCTCTGAGACTGCTCGTTGCCCTGTGCGTTCACGATTGTGCTGATAGTAGGTGACTCGTTCGACGATTTCATTCACGTACGGCACCATTGATGAGTATGAGGTTAGGGCAGCCTGTAGACCCTGGCCGTAGGTGAGAGATCGCAGTATCACGAGCATCACCGCGCCGACAGATCGCAGGTCGGTGCTATCTGCGAGAGTTACCGCACCCAACGCCAGCACCACCGCCAGGTATGCAAGGCCGGCATAGACGGTCGGCACAAGTTGCCGAAGGTAGTCGAGGCGCTCGTTTACGACTGCCTGCTCGTCAATGACGGAGTCGACTTTCGCCTTTATCTGTCTCTTGATTGAGAAGACGTGCATTTCAAGACCGAGCTGCGAGATCTCGCTCAATGTTGTGGCGTAGTTGATACTGCTGTCAGAGGCCCGCTTTGCGTTACGCCGAACTGCGGAACGAACTGGCAAGAGGAGCTGTGCCAGAACGGCAACGGCTGCCGTCACAACCAGGGCTGCGAACGGATCGACGACTGCGGCGAGAACGATCAGGGCGAGCAGGTTGAAGCCGGACGTCACCGCGCTCAGAAGTGCACTTACCAGGTTGGAGCCTCGTTGAGTGAAGGTCGAGAGAAGTTCCTGAAGTTGCCCGGAGCGTGCATCATGTTGAACCTCCCAGGAGGACATCAGCCACGACTCCGCCATCTCGCGCCTCAGTGCAGCCGTTACGTTGCTGGTCAATCGTGCAGAACACCAAGCGACGAGTATTCCCAGTGCGAGGCGCACAGCCACCAGCAGCAGCGAAAGGAGAATCGCTGAGCCCGTGGAGACTGAGGCTTCACCGATCACCTCGACCCTGCCGGTTCCTTCGGTGATCGAGAACGCGGTCCGCGTTATCAAGACGAGGAAGAGTGCCTCAGTAGCTCCAGCGACGAGCGAAGCGAGCGCAATGACGGCAACTTGAAGGCGCCGGCCATTCGTGATCGTGTCTATCGATGAGTCTCGACGGGGCGCGACGCTCGCGGTGGTCATGTTTGCCTTGGTCTCGTCGCTGATGGTCGGATGTGATCTATGCGGCTACGATTACTTTCTGACTCAAACCAGACTCTTCTCAGAACCGAAATCGTTCGCATCTAACGCTCTACGTCTCTGGGCGGTGACACGTTTCGCGTTCGTTGCGCCAATGAGATCGTTAACGAAAACCATCGCATCTTGTTCAGAGAACCTCACCCCTATGCGAAGTGGTTCTCAGCATGTTCTTCGAGTCGAACACCAGCCCCGCTGCGCTGGCGATCAGCGCCGGGTCGAACTCCGGGTGGTCCACGAGCACGACCACCAGGTCTGCCGCTGACAACTCGTGCTCGTTGAACTCCACCAGTGGGTAGTGCAGGTCCCTGGCGTTGACCTCGGCGATGTAGGGGTCGCAGAAGGTGATGTCGGCGCCGGCAGCGGCGAGGCGGTCGGCCACGTGGATGCTGGGGCTCTCGCGCCAGTCGCTGGTGCCCTTCTTGTAGGCCAGGCCGAGCAGCAGGATCTTGCTGCCGTTCACGCTCTTGCGTTCACGGTTGAGCATCGCCGTGATGCGCTGGAACACGTAGTCGGGCATGTGCTCGTTCACGTCGTTGGCCAGCTCCACGAAGCGGAACGTGTGACCGAGGTGCTGCTTCACCCGCCATGCCAGGTAGCTCGGGTCGATCGGCAGGCAGTGACCGCCCACCCCCGGGCCGGGCGTGAACTTCATGAAGCCGAACGGCTTGGTGGCCGCGGCGTCGATCGCACGCCACACATCCACCCCCATGTCGCGGGCGAACATCGCCAACTCGTTCACCAGCGCGATGTTCACGTGGCGGAACGTGTTCTCCAGCAGCTTCACCAGCTCGGCCTCGGCCGGTGACCCCACCGGCACCGTGGTGTCCACCAGCGCAGCGAAGAAGCCGTCCACCGCGGCGAGCGAGCCCTCGTCGGCACCGCTGGTCACCTTCGGGGTGTTCACCAGGTTCCACGTCGGGTTGCCCGGGTCGATGCGCTCGGGCGAGTAGCCGATCGCGTAGTCACCACGGGCGAGGCCCGAGCCCTCCTCGAGGATCGGGGCGAGCAGCTCGGTGGTGGTACCCGGATAGGTGGTGCTCTCCAGGATCACGCACGAACCCGGCCGCAGGTAGCGGGCGAGCATCCGGCCGGCGTCCTCGATGTAGCTGAGGTCGGGCATGTGGTCGCGCAACGGCGTGGGCACGCTGATCACCGCCACGTCGAACCCGGCCAGGTCGCGCTGATCGGTCGTGGGCGTGTAGCCGCTGCCGAGGGCCTGCTGCAGCTCGGCGTCGCTGATGTCGCCCACGTAGCTCTGGCCCGACTGCAGCGCCTTCACCCGCTCGGTGCTCACCTCGAAGCCCACCACGGGGAAGCCCACCTGCACGGCGCGCATCGCCACCGGCAGGCCCACGTAGCCCTGCCCCATCACGACCACCTTGGCCGTGCGGTCGGCGATCCTCGCGAGCAACGGCTCGATCACGCTGGACATGCGAGGGGAGATCCTTCCGCCGAGTCGAACGAAGTCGAGTCTACGCGGTGTGGTCTCGTGGCCGTCCCGGGTGAGCAGCGAAGGGGCCGATCGGCCCGCTCCGCGCGCTGGATCTCGCTCTTGGGGCGTGCGATTCGCGGGAGGTAGTCTCACCCGACGCACTCCGGACCACCGGCTGCGGACCACCGAGCGGACGGAACCCAGATCGATGCGGGCGGGGAACCACGACACCACGGGCGACCCCGTCGTCGACCACTTCGTGCGATGGGTCGCCGCGCCCGGAGCCACCACGTGCACCATGCCCGACCTCGCCGACGACGCGTGGGAACGTGCACTCGTGTCGGTGAGGGCACACCGGCTCCAGGGCCTGCTCGACCAGCGCGCCCGGCAGGCCCCCGACCGGTTCGACCCGGTCCGGCGCGACGCCATCCGCCGCGAGCGCACGCTCGCACACGCGGTGACCCTCCGCGTCGACGCCACCATGGCCGACGCCACGGGCGTGCTCGCGCGTCACGGCATCGAACCCATCGTGCTCAAGGGGGCAGGGCACGCGAGCGTCCTGTACGACACACCCGGCCTGCGCCCCTATGTCGACCTCGACCTGCTGATCCATACACGCGACTTCCCCGCGGCGGTCGACCGTCTCCTCGCCGCAGGCTGTGTCCGCCGAGCCGGGGGTGCGTCCCCCGCCTGGGAACGGCACCACACGAAGAGCGTCACGCTCCGCCATCCGAGTGGCTGCGCGATCGACGTCCATCGAACGATCATCGGCGGCCCGTACGGCGTCCGGATCGATCCGGACGAGCTGTTCCGGCAACGGCGCCGCTGCGTCGTCGCCGGTGTCGATACGCATGTGCTCGGCCTCGAGCACATGGCACTGCACGTGTGCATCAGCGCTCTCTTGGCCGATGCCACGCCGAAGCTGATCGCGCTCCGCGACGTCGTGCAGATGGCGAGCCGTCGCGATCTCGACTCTGCGTCGCTCGCCCACACCGCCCGTCGATGGATGCTCACGTCGGTCGTACGCGATGCGGTCCGGATGGCACACCTGACACTCGGGGTCGAGATACCGCGCTGGGTCGACACAGCCCTGCCGGCGCACCGAACGTCGCTGCGGGAATCCGTTGCACGTTGGTCGTACGGCGGCGTTTCGCACCGTTGGCGGCGTCAGACGGTCTGCGCCACGCTCTTCGTCCCCGGGCTCCGGGCGAAGGTCGTCCACCTCCGCCGGGCCGTCACGGCGGGGTCGGCCGCCGCCTGATCACAGGTCGGGCCGGTTCACCACCACGGCGGGCCCGCCGCGAGCGATGCGCCGCGCCCGACCCTCGAACCATCGCAGGTACCTGCTCAGGTAGACGGCCCGGATGAAGGCGTTGAGGTAGTCGCGCTGCACGTCCTGGTCGGCCATGCGGCTGCGGTCGGGCCATGCGTGCATCAGCCGTTCCAGGCGCTCGACGTCGATCGCGTCGCGGGTGGCAGGGTGGTCCTTCATCGCTGACACCTCGCCGCGGAGCACCTCCCTGGCGTCGGTCAGCCGATCGAACCAGTCGGCGAGCTGGAACCCGATCGACTGGCGGTCGACGATCTCGGGCGGCAGGAGGTCGGCCATCGCCGCCCGGCACGCCGCCCGGGTGATGCCCTGGTGCCGTCGCCACCACTCCGGCTGCGTGACGGCGTGTTCGAGCAGCCGGCGATCGGCGGTCGGGTCACGGAGCTCCACCCCGTAGAGCGCGGCGTACGCCGCGTCGGTCTCCGCCTGCCCGGCCGGGTCCTGGAACACCCGGGCGAGGTCGCGGGTCCACCCCTGCGGGTGTGGTCGCGCGGCGGTCGCCAGGATCCGTGCGACATCGACCTCCGGCAACCGGTCGGGACGGATCGCCGACGCGTCGATCGCCTCCGACAGCAGGTCGACCCGCCGCCGCGTCGCGCGCCGGCTCCGCACACCGGCCGGGATGAGCGGGTACAACCCGAAGCCCCAGAGGTTGCGGAGCCGACCCCGCGGGTGCTGCTCCGACCAGGCGTCGATCTCGCGCCACGCACCGATCAGGCGCCCGCGTGCGAGCAGCTCGGCGACCCAGAGCGGGCCGTCCGCGCTGAAACCTGCGTTGCCCAACCCACCCGTGAGCAGCGCGTCGACGCCGTCGGCGGCCGCGTCGAGGATCCCCCGGTACTCCCAGAGCATGTTGAGCGGGTTCCGGTCGGGCCCGCCGCCGAGCTCCCAGATGGTCTCGCTGTGCTCGAACAGGTCCTGCGCCTTCGTGTCGATGAAGCGGGGCACGAGCCGGGCATGGCGGCGCGCGAGCGCCTCGACCGCGAACCGTTCGTCTGCCACGCGCATGTACGGCACCGGGCCGCTCCACGACCTCGGGGGCACCGAGGTGTACGTGGGGATCCGGTCGAACCGGCCCGACGCCGCCAGCACCGCGGCCACCGACGACGAGTCGAGCCCACCGCTCAACAGCACACCCGGCTGCTCGCCGTCGCGCACCGCATCGCGCACCGACCGCTCGAGCTCGGCGCGCAGCGCCTCGGCGTGCGCGGCCAGGCTGCCGCGGTCGTCGATCGGTGCAGCACAGGTGGTCCACCACCGCCAGCGGTCGGTGCCGTGACGGCCCAGCCGCATCGCCGACCCGGGTCCGATCGAGCTCACACCGCGCACCAGGGTGCGCTCCGACCCGTAGCCGGTGACCGCGATCTCGAGGACCTTCGCACGGTCGAGCTCGTGACCCACCCCCGGCAAACCGGTGAGCGACAGCGCGGTGGTGGAGAACGCGACGTGGCCGTCGTCCCGGTGGTAGGCGAGGAACCGCGACCCGACGTGGTCGCGCACGGCGAACACCTCGCCCCGGTGGTGATCGACCACCACGCCGGCGTAGGCGCCGTGGAGGTGCTCGGGTGCTGCCCGCTCCCAGCGTCGGTGGGCGAGCACCAGGACCTCGGCGTCCGACATGGCGTCGATCGAGTCGCCGAGGTGCTGGCGGAGCTCGGGGGTGCGCACGAGCCGGCCGACGACCACGGCCGACGCCCCCGCATCGGGCCGGTCGGCCACGGAGGCCTGACCGAATGCCGTCAGCCGGGCGGCGTGGAACGGGCCCGACGGGCGCACGCTGCGCGCCTCGCCGTACGGGGCGAGCGTGTCCTCCACACCCCGCAGCATCTGCTCGGCCGTCGCATCGGATGCCTCCCACACCACCACACCGCAGAACGCGCTCATCGCGTGCTGTCCTCGCCCGGTCGCGGCGGCAGCAGCGACGGGTCGGCCACGAGGCGAGCGAGCGCCGCGTGGCGGTTGGGCACCCCCAGCTTCGCGTAGAGGCTCCGGCGGTGGGCCTCCACCGTCTTCGGGTGCACGCCGAGCGACTGCGCCGTCTCGGACTGCGTGAGCCCGGCGCGCAGCGCCGCCGCGACCGCCGCCTCCCTCGGCGAGAGGCTCACCGGCGACGACCGCCGGGCCGGCTCGTGGCGGAGGTGCTCGACGAGCAGACGCCCTGCGGCCGGCGTGGTCGGGCACCGGCCCGGTCCCATCGCGCCGATCGCCACCTCGAGATCGGCGAGCGAGTCGGCCCACGACGTCACGAGCACCACCTCGTGCAGTTGCAGCAGCGCCTGCAGCGACCCGGTGGGCACGTCGTCGAGCACGAGGCACACCTCGTGCCGGCCGGCCAGCGCGCTCGCCTCGGCCTCGCTGGCGCGCCACAGGTCGACCACGCACGACGACCGGCGGCCGGGTCGTGGCCGCGGCAGCAGGTCGGCGATCGGCTCGGTGACGCACCGGCGGCCCACTGTGGTCCATCCCGTCCCCATAGGTTCCCTTAAGGGTATTCCTCGTCGCCGCGATCTCCCGCATCCTCACGGGCATGGACACACCCGAGTACGAAGCCCCCACCATCGAAAAGATCGGCGACCTGCACGACCTGACCCAGGCTGGCCAGCGTCTGAACACCGATCAGCGCCAGCTGAGGGACTCTGCGATCCTCTTCGAGTCGATCTGATCGCGCCACCTCGGCATCTCGAAGGTACCGGGCCAGCACCGACAGGTGCTGGCCCGGTATCGTTTTTCGGGGAGGGTTCGATGCGGATCAGATCATCTGGCGTCACGTGGCGTGAGGTCGACGGCGAGATCGTGGCGCTCAACCTGGAGTCCTCCTCGTACTTCGCCACCAACGCCACCGGTGCCCGCCTCTGGGCCCCCCTCGTCGCCGGCTGCGAGCGCGCCGACCTGATCGAATTGCTGGTCGCGACCTACGGGATCGCGACGTCGACGGCGGCGAGCGACGTCGACCGGTTCCTCGGGTCGCTGCGCTCGAACGGCCTGCTCGACGACTGAGCCGGCGACGATGCGCACCGTGTCCTTCAGGGGGTGGACCTGGCGGGAGATCGCCCAGGTGCCGATCGTGGTCGGTCTCGGCCTCGTCGCCGAACTCGCCGTGCGCCTCGTCCCGCTGCCACGCGCGGCACGTCTGTTCCGGGTCGCGCTTGCCGACCACACGCCCCCGTCGAGCGCGCGACCGGCGCTGCCGGGATGGGCGGTCAGCAGGTGGCGCGTCGTCCAGCGGGTGATGCGCCACTGGCCCGGCGGAGGTGCGTGCCTGCGCCAGAGCCTGGTCGCCGGATCGCGGTTGCGCAGGCTCCATCCGACGATGCGCCTCGGTGTCGCTCGCGCCGACGGGCGGATCCGGGCCCACGCGTGGCTCGAGGTGGCGGGCTGGAGCCTCGATCCCTCGGCGGGTGACTACGGCGTGCTGCCACTGGGACACGCATGACGCTCCACCACGTGCACCGCCTGCACGGCCTGATCGTCGACGCACCGTTCGAACTCCCCGCCGTCCCGCTCTCTGCCGTGCCCGACGATGCGATACCCGACCTCGTGGTCGAGGTCACTGGGCAGGCCTGGACCGGGGAGATCCCCGACGGCCGGGTCGTCGCCGCGCTCGAGGCCGGCGACTTCTTCTACCGGCTCGTCGCGCACCCGGCCGGCTTCACGTTCGCGTTCTCGCGCACAGCGGTGTTCGATCTGTCCGACGATCTCCGCCACGTCACCGCCCGCCCGCACGAGGGGGAGTCCCCCGACCGCCTGCCGCTGTTCCTCTCCGGTGCGGTGATCGCCGCCGTGCTGATGCTGCGAGGACATGCGGTCCTGCACGCGAGCTGCGTCGAGTACGACGGGGTCGCAACGGCGTTCGTCGGCGACTCGGGTGCCGGCAAGAGCACCGTGGCCGCGATGCTGTGCGCGACCGGTGCGGCGCTGGTGACCGACGACGTGCTGCGGGTCGACCACAGCGGTGCGCCGCTGTGTCACGTCGGATCCACGTCGCTCCGCCTCCGCCAGGGGTCGCGGCTGGTGACGGGTCGCTCGCTCGACGGCGAGCCGACCGATCTGTCGGTCGACGGCCGCGTCCTGTGGCGCCCACCGCAGGCCTCGCCCGGTCCGATCGCACTGGCCGAGGTCTGCGAGCTCGTCGTCGATCCGTCGATCACCGCGCCGGTGAAGACCACCTCCGACTGGAAGGCGGGGCTGCAGTGCCTGCTGCGCTACCCGCGGGTGGGCAACTGGCGCGACACGACGTCGGCCGCGCACTTCGACACCCTCGTCGACGTGGCCCGGTCGGTCCGAGTGACGCAGCTGAGAGTGCCCCTCGGCCTGCCCGCCGTCACCGGCGGGGCCGAGCAGCTCGCCTCAGTCGTGTTCGAGCGCTGACGCCCGCACCGCAGGAAACGCGACCGCCCAGAGCCGCACCGCGTCGGCCGTCGACGAGGCATCGAGCCGGCGCACCAGCCCCCGGAGGTGGCTGTCGACGGTCTGGGTGCTGATCGACAACCGTGCCGCGATCTCCTGGCGACCGGTGCCCGCCGCCAGCAACTCGAGGATCTCGCGTTGGCGAGCCGTGAGCGAGCCGACCCGGCGGACGGCGTCGACGGGGCGTCCGCGGATGTCGGCGCTCGCCAGCGCGTCGGGTGGCAGCACGATCCGGTCGCAGATCCGGCCGATCGGATCGTCGGTGGCCACCATCACCGTCGCCCCCACGGTGAACGCGCGCTCCGCGATCCCGGGGTCGAGCACGTCGAACAGCCCGATCCGCCGGCGCCACGGCCGCCGCGCGATCGCGATCACCTCGGCGAAGGGGATCCCCGGCCGGTCGAGGTCGACCAGGAGCACGCCGTCCACCCACCGGTGGTCGGGCACCGCCGCCACCGAGAGCACCTCGGTCGCGATCCGCCGCCCGGCGAGCTCGCGTGCGAGCAGGTCGACCAGCAGGGGGCGCGCCGAGACGTACGCGATCAGGTCGGGCTCAGTCGTCATCGCCGTACCCCGAGGCCTGGAGCCGGAACAGCTCCGCGTAGAGCCCACCCCGATCCATCAACTCGGCATGGCTGCCCTGCTCCACCAGGCGGCCGCGGTCGATCACGCAGATCCGGTCGGCCGAGCGCACGTTCGACAGACGGTGCGAGATGAGGATGACGGTGCGACCCCGGTACAGCTCCTGCACCTGTTCGAACATCTGCGCCTCGGCTCGCGGATCGAGTGATGCGCTCGGTTCGTCGAGTACCAGCAGCGACGCGTCGCGGAAGAACGCACGTGCCAGTGCAACCCGCTGCCACTGGCCCACCGACAGCTCAGCTCCCCGGGCGAAGTCGACACCGAGCGCTGTCTCGTAGCCGCGGGGCAGGTGGCGGACGACGTCGTCGACGCCGGCCCGATCCGCCGCCGCCTCGATCGCCCGGCGGTCGTCGAGCCGCTGGAGGCGGCCGACACCGATGTTCTCCCACACGTCGAGGTTGAAGCGGGCGAAGTCCTGGAACAGCATCGCAGTGTCATCGAGCACGTCGGCACGCGGCCGCTCGCCGCCATGGGTCGTCGGCCAGCGAACGGTGCCCGCGTCCGGCTCGTAGAGGCCCACGAGCAGCTTCGCGAGGGTCGACTTGCCCGACCCGTTCTCGCCGACGATGGCGAGCACCTCACCCGGGCGCACCTCGAGCGAGATCGCCTCCAGCGCCGGCGACGTCTGCGCCGGATACGTGAAGCTGGCCCCGTCGACGACGATGGCGGGCGGCCCTCGATCGGCGGGCTCGACGACCGGGCCGTCGCGCATCACCGGCGAGAGATCGGCCCCGACGAAACCGGTGAAGTCCTCGAGGAACAGCGCGCTCTCGAACAGCGCGTTCACTGCGGCGGCGAGCATCGTGAGCCGCTGGCCGAGCACGAGCAGCGTGCCCAGGAGGAGCCCGGCATCGGCGACCGACAGGGTCCCGCCGGCGATGGCGGCCGTCATCACGGACGCAGTCAACACGGTGACGGCCGACGAGATCGCGGCACCGACCAGGCCGAAGACGAGGCGGCGTCTCACGAGGGTCGTCACCCGGTCGATCCGCTCCCGGTAGAGGTCGCCGATACGGCCGAGGAAGAACTCGCCCAGCCCGTAGGCGCGCACCTCCCCGGCAGCGCCGCGGCTCATGAGCATGTCCTCGAGGTGCTGGCGGCGCCGATCGCCCTCGGTCACCTCGACCGCCGTACGGTGCTCGAGCCGGCTGGTCTTCACCGCCAGCAACCACAGCGGCGCATAGCCGATCAGCATGATCGGCAGCAGCAGCGGCGTGACGGCGCCGATGGTGACGGCGATCGCCACCAGCGACAGGGTGGCGCTCAGGAGGCCCATCGTGCCGCCCACCATCTGGACCGGTCGGATCATCGCGTTGACCGAGGCGCGCTCGATCCGATCGTGGAACGCGGGCGACTCGAACTCGATGAGCTCGGCGCGCGTCGCTGCGCGCACGACACGGCTCTGCGCGAAGCGGGCGACCTCCTCCGACAGCAGCCGCTGGAGCTCCGTCCGTGCGACGCCAGAGAACGCCACCAGCACCGTGACACCGCCGAACCCGAGGAGCCAGGGAACGATCGGCGCGACCGACGAGCCATCCTCGAGGTCGAGGACCCGACCGATCAGCACTCGGGTGATGGCGAGCTGGGCGAACAGCCCGAGCGCCCCGAGTACCTGCAGGACGACGGTGGCGGCGAACGGGCGCGGGGCAGCGGACCACACGATGCCGATCGCGTCGCCGATGAGCTTGCGGAGCCGCCCGAGGCTCCGGTTCACCCGTGGTGGTTCGAACACGCTGTCGAGCGGGTTCGCGCCAGCGGTCATCCAGCACCGCCCGTCGTGAGCGGCCTCATCTTCAGCGTTGCCACCGTCGTGGTAGGACTCGTGTGAACGCCCACTCCTCGATCGTAGAGGTATCCGCTGAGTGGCCCGACCTGCTGCGCCTCAGGACCCTCGAGGTCGCTCGGGCCGGCAGGCCGCAGTCGCAGCACGTCGTTGCACGATCAGGCGTGTGCCACGAGGAGCAGGTGATCGAGTCCCGTTAGTCTCGACACGTGCTCGATCGGCGGCGGCGAGGGCAGAACACCACTCGGGTCGAATCTGTCTCGGTGCGCGCGCTGTGGTTGATCAAGGGGCTCGGGCCCGGCGGGGCGGAGCAGCAACTCGTCGAGCTCGCGCGTCACGCGCAGGGGCGCACGCTCGACGCCCAGGCGATCTACGTGCTGTCGCGGAAGGACCGCCTCGCCCCCTCACTGGTCGAGGCCGGAGTACCCACCCGCTCCCTGGGTGTCTCGCGTCTGTCGGATCTCCGATGGCTGTGGCGCCTCCGCCCCGCCATTCGCGATGCCGACGTCGACATCGTCCACAGCCACTCGCCGCTCGTCGCCGTCGCCGCTCGACTGGTCGTGCGCACGATCAGGTCGCGCCCTGCCGTCATCAGCACGGAGCACAACGTGTGGCAGGCCCGACGATGGCCGACCCGGATCGCCAACGCATTGACGTTCGGGCTCGACGATCTCCACATCGCTGTGTCGCAACGCGTACGCGACTCGTTCCCGCGCCCGCTGCGTCGCTCGACCGTCGTGATCGACCACGGAGTCGACACTGCGGCGATCGCACCGATGTCGGAGCGCCGCGGTGCCACCCGGTCTGCACTCGGGCTGCGGGACGACCAGATCGTGCTCTGCACGATCGCGAACTTCCGGTGGCAGAAGGGGTACCCGGAGTTGCTCGGCGGCATCCGATCCGTGATCGACACTGGTCGCGACGTCCGCCTCCTGATCATCGGACAGGGGCCGCTGGAGTCCGAGGTGGTCTCGCTGTGCGAGGAACTCGACCTGCTCGGCCACGTCACACTGCTCGGCCACCGCTTCGACGCCGTCGAGATCCTCGCGGCGAGCGACGTGTTCGTCCTCGCCTCGCGGCACGAGGGATACCCCATCGTGGTGCTGGAAGCGCTCGCCGCAGGGGTACCGATCGTGTCGACCGACGTCGGAGCCGTCCCGTCGGTCGTCACGGAGGGTCGGGAAGGGCGCATCGTCCCGGTCGGTGACAGCGCCGCACTTGCGCAGGCCGTGATCGAGCTCGTCGACGATCCCGAACTCCGAATGCGCATGTCCGCCTGTGCACGCGAGCGGAGCCGAGCGTTCGACATCACCGCCTCGGTCGCACGACTCCTCGATGTGTACCGAGCTGTCGCACAGCGACGCGATCGTGGCCCCCGACACCGGATCGGGTGAGGCAACGGCTCGATCGACCGTGCCGTGCACCGGCTCACACCGCGTCGATCGGCCCGTCGTGGAGGTCGTGTGACACCGATGGCGCATGCTGGTGGTGATCGACCTCGGCGGGGGTGCGGG
>Ga0315901_10005970_pt1 | contig 14676 bp, 14 predicted proteins | sample LakEriMetagenome_10_FD_203761 | JGI IMG/M metagenome (GOLD analysis project Ga0315901, IMG submission 203761) | Freshwater fungal communities from buoy surface, Lake Erie, Ohio, United States - Buoy 2 MA116 | ecosystem: Environmental > Aquatic > Freshwater > Lake | place: USA: Lake Erie, Ohio... | reverse complement strand
CTCCGAATTAATGGTCGCACTGTGCGACGCCCCGATCTCACCGTGGCAACTGAAGACCACAACGTTCCAACCGAGAACATTCACTTGCCTATTGCCGACGAAATTTCGTCAAAGCAAATTGAAGTGTTGCGTGCAAACGCAAAAGAGTTCGGTGTCACGTTGTACCCAATGGGCCATGCCAAGCAAGGCATCGTGCACGTCATTGGACCAGAACAAGGTCGCACGCTTCCAGGCATGACCATTGTGTGCGGCGACAGCCACACGGCAACACATGGTGCTTTCGGTGCACTCGCATTCGGAATTGGCACCAGCGAAGTTGAACACGTTCTTGCAACGCAAACACTTCCGCAATCGCGTCCAAAGTGGATGAGCGTCACTGTTGACGGAACTCTTGCACCAGGTGTTACAGCGAAAGACATCATCCTTGCTGTCATTGCAAAAATTGGCACTGGTGGCGGCATCGGTCATGTCATCGAATATCGCGGTTCAGCAATTCGTGCAATGTCGATGGAAGGTCGCATGACCATCTGCAACATGTCGATTGAAGCTGGTGCACGCGCAGGCCTTGTTGCCCCAGACGATGTGACTTTCGAATACTTGAAGGGTCGCGAACATGCACCAACAGGCGCAGAGTGGGACGCAGCAGTCGCTGATTGGAAAACACTGCGCACCGACGACGGCGCTGTTTGGGACACCGAAGTGGTCATCGATGCTTCGTCGCTGACACCATTCGTTACATGGGGAACCAACCCTGCACAAGGAATTGGCATTGACGGAAAAATTCCAAACCCTGCCGATTACGCAGACGCAACTGCACGCAACACTGTTGAACGCGCACTCGAATACATGGGCCTCACAGCTGGCACACCAATTCGCGACGTAAAAGTAGACACCGTGTTTATCGGTTCATGCACCAACAGTCGCATTGAAGACTTGCGTGCTGCAGCAGCCGTGGTGAAGGGTCGCACCGTTTCGGTAAAGCGCGTCATGGTGGTGCCGGGAAGTCACCAAGTGAAAAAACAAGCCGAAGCCGAAGGTCTCGACAAGATTTTTATCGCTGCAGGAATCGATTGGCGTGAGCCTGGTTGCTCCATGTGTTTGGCCATGAACCCCGACAAACTTGCACCTGGTGAGCGCGCAGCGAGCACCAGTAACCGCAACTTTGAAGGCCGTCAGGGCCGTGGTGGTCGCACTCACCTCGTTTCGCCAGAAGTCGCCGCCGCAACCGCGGTTGCTGGCCACTTCGCTACCCCAGGAGACTTGGCATGAAAGCCGTCAGCATCATTACTGGTCGCGGCGTTCCACTGAAGCGTTCCGATGTCGATACCGACCAAATCATTCCAGCCGAATGGCTGAAGCGTGTTGAGCGCACAGGTTTTGAAAAGGGATTGTTCTCCACGTGGCGCGATGATCGCAACTTCGTTCTGAACGACGAGCGTTACGCAGGCGCTTCCGTGCTGGTTGCCGGCCCAAGTTTTGGAGTTGGTTCATCCCGCGAGCACGCTGTGTGGGCAATTCTGCAAGGCGGATTCAACGCGGTTATCGCACCAAGTTTTTCTGACATCTTCCGCAACAACTGCACCAAGAACGGTCTTGTTCCTGTTGTGTTGTCGGAGCCAACGGTCAACCGCATTTGGGAAGTACTCGAATCCGATCCAAGTGCTGAAATCACGATCGACATCCAGCGCTTGACTGTTGAAATTCCGAGCGCAGGAATCACCGAGATGTTCAACATGGACACTTCCACGCAAGACCGCTTCATTCGCGGCCTAGATGATGTTGGCATCACCATGACAAAGGGCGATGCAATCTCAAGCTTCGAGACGTCCCGCCCCGCCTGGCTAAACCAGCGCTAACTACGCAGTAAGAAACGTAAACAAGTCGCGCAATCGCGCGTCATTCGAAAACACTTCAATCGGGGCTTGCGGCTCAAGCCGCAGGCCTCGTTGAATAATGCGGCACGTGGTGTGCTGGTTGTATTCGGCAAGCGTTACCGCCCAACCGTCACGTCCAGCACGCGCGGTGCGACCAGAGCGATGCAAGTACGTCTTCACATCTAGTGGTGGCACGTAGTGAATCACCACTGCAACATCGTCAATGTCAATTCCACGGGCCGCAACATCAGTAGCCACAAGAATTTTCAATTCGTTCTTTTCGAACTTGCTTAACGCTTTTTCACGTGCGTTCTGCGGCATGTCACCGTGCAGCGCCGATGCGTTTGCGCCAAGCTTCTGCAATGCTTCGGCAACTTTGTCACATACGCGCTTTGTATCGCAGAACACCACGGTTTGTCCATGAGCTGCTGCAATGTTGGCAATGACGCGATCTTTGTCCATGTGGTGGATTGCAAGGAATAAATGTCGCATTGTTCCAACCGTGTCGGTTGGCGAGTCAATCGAGATCTCTTTTGGAGCTTTCATGTAACGCTTCACCAAGTTGCCAACTTGGCCATCAAGCGTTGCCGAGAACAACATAGTTTGATGCTCGCCTGTCACGTGGCGCATAATCCATTCCACTTGCGGCATGAAACCTTCATCGGCCATGCGGTCTGCTTCGTCAATTGCCACCACTTGAATTGCGCTGAGGTCGCACTCGTTTGACTTCATGAGGTCAATCAGTCGCAATGGAGTTGCAACGATGATTTCCACACCTTGTTCAATGTCAACAACTTGTTTGTGTCTGTCGGCGCCACCGTAAACAGCAAGCACGCGAATGCCACACTGCTTGCCAATTGGCCCGAGCACTTCAGAAACCTGCAGCGCCAGCTCACGAGTTGGCACCAGCACCAGGCCGTGCGGCTTTCCAGAGGCTGCTGGCACAGAAATTTTTGACATCATCGGCACTCCAAATGCCAGCGTCTTGCCCGAGCCAGTGCGAGCTCGACCACACACGTCGTGGCCAGCAAGCGCCACAGGAATCGCTTCGGTTTGAATGGCGAACGGACCAGCAAAGCCCGCTGCTGCAAGCCCTGCGTCGATGTTGGCGGGCACTCCTAGGTCGGCGAACCCAGTAGGTGTGGACACCGTGGTTGCCGGCTTGGAGTCAGGTTGAGGCGTCGTCACGAGTGCTGTCACGCTACCAACCATCTCCGAGCGCCGAAGAGATAGTCAGAAATAGTGTGCAGAGCCGTCAAAAACTTATAAAGTCAAAATTCTGTATTTAACGACCCTAAGGAGGTGCTCATGCCAATCGACAATTTCAAGTCCGAGGAATCATTCCTGGAGAATCGCCATACCAGTATCGAGCCAACCTTCACGGGTCGCAAAGGAATTGCGTACGACTGGCAGCAGTTGCTCATTCCTTCAGAAACAGTGTTTGAAGCTTCGCTCGAAACATTGTTGAGCGCAATCGATGCAGGCGACCAGATGTCGCCGACTGCGTCGAAGTGAACGCACCAGCTTCCGTAACATTCCAACATCCAAAGCGCACCTTGGTGCTTGGCTGTGGATCTGTTGCGCAATGCGCGATTCCATTGATGATTCGCGATCTCAAATTTGACCCAAAAACCATCAACATTGTTGATTTCCGCGACAACCGTCATCGCGTTGCCGACGTGCTGGCAATGGGTGTTGGATACGAACAAGATCGCGTTACACGCGACAACCTTGATTCATTCCTCAGTGCACGTGTTGGTAACGGCGACATCCTGCTGGACCTTGCGTGGAACATTGATGGCCCAACCATTATTGAATGGTGTCGTGATCACGGAGTTCGCTACCTAAACACTTCGGTGGAGTTGTGGGACCCATATCAAGACATGCAGACCACCACCCCACAAGATCGCACGCTGTATGTGCGTCACCAGGAAATGCGCAAGATGATCGAGCGCTGGGGTTCAAACAATGGTCCATCGGCAGTGGTTGAACACGGTGCAAACCCTGGAATGGTGAGCCACTTGGTGAAACAGGCTCTCGTTGACATCACTACTGCATTGTTGAAAGACGGCAAAGCAGGAAGTCGCGCAGCAGCATTGCAGGCAGCTCTTGAAGCCGAACAGTTCAATGTGCTCGCACAACTCACCGGCACAAAAGTCATCCACATTGCCGAACGTGACACGCAAATCACCAACAAGCCAAAAGAAGTGAACGAGTTTTGCAACACGTGGTCGGTTGAAGGTTTCTACGAAGAAGGCATTGCGCCAGCAGAACTTGGTTGGGGAACACACGAAAAGTGGATGCCAAAAAATGCGCACGAGCATCATGACGATGGTCCTCGCAATCAAATCTGCATCGCACAACCAGGAATGGAAACGTGGGTGCGCAGTTGGGTGCCAAGCGGACAAAACCTCGGCATGGTGATTCGCCACGGCGAGTCGTACACCATGTGCAAACACCTCACGGTAAAAAACGCAGACGGCACCGACGCATACCGACCAACCGTGCACTACGCCTATCACCCATCCGATGTCGCGATTGACAGCGTGCTGGAACTGCGTATGCGCAACTGGAAGATGCAAGACCACGAACGCATTCTGAACAACGAGATCATCAGCGGTCGCGACGAACTTGGCGTGTTGCTCATGGGTCACGACTACAAGTCATGGTGGACGGGTTCACTGCTCGACATCGACCAAGCGCGCAGCATTCTTCCTGGCCAAAGTGCAACCACGTTGCAAGTTGGTGGCTCGGTTGTTGCAGCAGTTCGTTGGTTACTCACCTACCCAACTGCTGGAGTATGCGTGCCAGACGATTTGCCGTGGCGCGAACTTCTGGAGTGGACCAGCCCGTACATTGGCCAAATCCATTCGGCTGCTGCCGACTGGACCCCGCTGTCCGAGCGCTTTGATCCGTTCCCAGGATTCGGCAATGACGACAGTTTGTTGGACCACTCAGACCCTTGGCAGTTCGTCAACTTCCTGAGTCCGACACCTCGCTAAAACCACCGCTAGGCTGGTTTCATCATGCAAGCGCAAGTTTTGGACCTTCTACTTACATAACGGCGCCAGCCCCATATTCGCTGTCGCCGAAACCCTCTGAACCGAAAGGTCAGGGGGTTTTTTCATTACCGAGAAAGAAACGCAACATGGCCCCAAAGCCCGTAACTCCAAAAAAGATGCCATTCGAAAAGTACACACCGTTTATTCCGGTGGTGCTGAAGGACCGCACCTGGCCGAACAACATCACCACGAAGGCACCGTTGTGGTGCTCAGTCGACCTTCGCGACGGCAACCAAGCGCTCATCGACCCAATGGATCCCGAGCGCAAACTGCGTATGTTCAACACGCTTGTAACAATGGGCTTCAAAGAAATTGAAGTTGGATTCCCTTCTGCTTCGCAGCCCGATTTTGATTTCGTTCGTTTACTTATTGAAGAAGACCTCATTCCTGACGATGTCACCATTCAAGTATTGGTGCAATGCCGTGAAGATTTGTTGAAGCGCACGTATGAGTGTTTGAAAGGTGCGAAGCGCGCAATCGTGCACTTCTATAACTCCACTAACCCACTGCAGCGTCGCGTCGTGTTTGGTCTCGACAAGCAAGGTGTTATTGACATTGCGGTGAAGGCTGCAACGTTGTGCAAAGACTTGGAACACCTGCTGCCTGGAACCGATGTTCGCTACGAGTATTCGCCAGAAAGTTTCACGCTGACCGAGCCAGATTTTGCGATTGAAATCTGTGAAGCAGTAATGGCGGTCATCCAACCAACCAGCGCAAAGAAACTGATTTTGAATTTGCCAGCAACGGTTGAGTGCTACACGCCAAACGTGTACGGCGACGTTATTGAATGGTTTATTCGCACTATTGCCAAGCGCAACACGGTCGTCATTTCATTGCACCCACACAACGACCGCGGGTGCGCAGTTGCTGCAGCAGAGTTTGGTGTGATGGCTGGTGCCGATCGCGTTGAAGGAACATTGTTCGGCAACGGTGAGCGCACCGGAAACGTCGACCTCATCACACTGGCTATGAACTTGTTTGTGAATGGTGTTGACCCCGAACTCGATATCACCGACATTGATGCACTGCGCCGCGATGCCGAGTATTGCAATCGCCTTCCGGTTCCCGAGCGCCAGCCTTACGTTGGCGACTTGGTATACACCGCATTTTCGGGCAGTCACCAGGACGCAATCAAGAAAGGCTTCGAAGCACTTTCCGACACCTACGACCAGTGGGGTGTTCCCTACTTGCCGCTTGACCCAAAGCATGTTGGCCGTTCATACGAATCGGTTGTGCGTGTAAACAGCCAGTCGGGCAAGGGCGGCGTTGCATACATCATGAAGGCAGAACATGGTTTTGATCTTCCACGACGTTTACAAATTGAGTTCTCACAAAACATTCAGCACATCACCGAAGACTCAGGCACAGAAATCAGCCCGATGATGTTGTGGGATGCATTCAAGCACGAATACCTCCCCGAGTTTCCTACCTACAACTTGATCAGTCATGAACTGAAAAGCGAATCGATCACCGGCCATACCGAGATCACTGCACAAATTGACATCAATGGCACCCGTCAAACATTCATGGGCAAAGGCAACGGGCCAATTGATGCGTTTGTTCACGCCATTCGCGGGCAGTTCAGCGGTCACCTCGACGTGAAGGACTACACCGAGCATGCGCTTGGCCAGGGTTCACAAGCCACTGCAGTTGCTTACGTAGAAACGGGCGACGACAGCGGCCACAATCGCTGGGGTGTGGGTATCGACCCAAACACCATTACTGCTTCACTTCGTGCAGTGCTCAGTGCATTCCAACGCCACGAGGCAACTCGCAAACATAAATAGTCCTTCAACTACTGTTGGGGCATGCGCGTAACCGTAGATCTTGATATGTGCGCTTCAACAGGTGGATGCGTGCATCAAGCGCCAACCGTGTTTGAAATTCGCGATGATGGAATGCTCTACATCCTCCAAGAAAAACCGAGTGAGGACCTTCGCGCACAAGTGACTGCGGCCGAAGAGCTCTGCCCTACCGGCGCCATTGTGATCGTTGACTGAACCACAACATGTCGTTCTATTCAAAGCTAAATGCCGCATGGGCAAAAACTGATTCTGCACTGTGCGTTGGACTTGACCCAGACATCAACAAACTTCCCGCGCATCTCAAGAATGATCCGCTCGGCATTCAAAAGTTTTGTATCGACATTATTGATGCAACCGCCGACACCGTGTGCGCCTTCAAGCCACAAATTGCGTACTTCGCTGCTGTTGGCGCAGAGGCTCAACTGCAAACCGTGTGCGATCACATTCGTACGCAATACCCGAACGTGGTTCTCATCCTGGATGCCAAACGCGGAGACATTGGCGACACCGCCGCGCTGTATGCGCGTGAAGCATTCGAGCGGTACCAAGCAGACGCTGTCACCGTCAACCCATATCTGGGAACTGACTCACTGATGCCGTTTCTGCAAACTCCAGGCAAGGGAACCATCGTGTTGTGTCGCACATCAAACAGCGGCAGCGGCGAGTTTCAATCAAAGATCGTGAATGGAACTTCGTTGTACAAACATGTTGCAATCGCTGCGGCGTCAAAGTGGCGCGACATTGGTGACACCGCATTGGTCATGGGTGCTACATACCCGCAAGAGCTTGCAGAAGTTCGAGGAATCGTTGGCGACATGCCATTCCTTGTTCCAGGTATTGGTGCTCAAGGTGGAGACATTGTTTCTGCCGTGCGCGCGGGTCGCAACGAAGAAGGAACTGGTCTGATCATCAACTCATCGCGTGCAGTGTTATACGCCAGCAACGGTGAAGATTTCGCGCAGGCCAGTCGTGCTGTTGCAATTGACACACGAGATGCAATTCGTGCTGCAAACAACTAGCCTGCCTCACGTGCCAAACCCTTTTCTCTCCCCTGAATGGATTGCCGAAGCACGGCTCATTCGCGCCAAGTTTGAAGGCCAAGCACCAAAGATTCCGGTGTCTATCCGAATGAATCAAGTGGTGAAGAACGTACCTTTTGGCGATGGGGTCATTCACAGCCACATCGACACGTCATCGGGCGAACTCGTGATGGACTTGGGTCATCTCGAATCACCAGACCTCACAGTGACCACCGATTACGCAACTGCTCGCGCAATTTTTCTTGAGCAAGACCCACAAGCGGGTATGCAGGCATTTTTGTCGGGCAAGGTAAAAGTCGAAGGCGACATGACAAAAATGATGCAGATGCAAATTGCCATGCCGAAAGATGACTTGGCAGAAAAAGTTGCGGCCGAAATAATGGCCATCACGTCAACGCTTTAGATTTCGGTTGAACGAACCAAACTTGCAGTAATGATTGCTGCAATAGTGGCAGCTACTCCAATAAGCAATCCATACGAATAGCTAATTACTTTTCCGCTGCCTTCCGTAATGTCATGCACGGCAATCATCAGTGCACCGCCGAGCACAGCGCCCATCTGCGACATGAGTTGTTGCATTGCACTCGCAACGCCCATGTCGCTTTCTTTCACCGAAGCAGCAAGCAATGCAGTAAGTGACGGTGCAGCAATTCCCATTCCAAAACCAGTTAAAGAAAGACCGAGCACAACTCTCCAATCGCTGTTCGGCGACTGCACTGAAATCAATGCAACCATCGCGAGCAGAATCATGAACGCGCCAAGCATTCCCGTTTTTCTCTCACCTAACCTGCCAACGAAAAATCCGGCAAATGGAGCAATCAGCGAAAAGGTCAATGGACGCGAAATCACTAGCCATCCAATGTGCGATGGCGAATAATCCAACGCGTTTTCCAACATCTGCGGCACCAGCAAGAAACTACCCATGTAAGCGATATTCATGAGCCCCTGAGTCACTACGGGAAATGCAACGTTGCGAGTTTTCAACCACTTCACCGGCATCAATGGATCAATTGCAACGGTTTCAACTCGATAGAACAACCACAATGCGAATACTCCCGCAATACCTGCACACAGTGTTTGCGGGCTGAGCCAACCCCACGAGTTTCCACGGTTGATGGTGAGCAAAATAAGAACTGCTCCCGCACCAAGCGTGAGTGAACCCTTCACATCAAATCGCACGTTGTCGCGACGATCGGTTTCTGGCAAGAGTCTCCATGAAACCAATGCCCCAATCAAACTCAGCGGAGCCTGAACCATAAAGATCACTCGCCATCCAAAAACCTCAACCAGTGGTGCACCCGCAACTACACCGATTACGGGAGCACCTGCAGTGACAAAACTCCAATAGCCAAGAGGTCGCACTCGTTCGTCGGCACGAAACATTCGATTGATATAGGCCATTGCTGCTGGCCCGGTTGCAGACCCAGTTGCTGCGCTAAGCGTTCGAAATCCAATGAGTGACACGTCGTTCCAAGCGAATGCACTTGCCAGTGAGAACACACCAGCACCGACGAGTCCATACACGAACACTCGCTTGTGTCCCCACAGATCTCCTGCCTTACCAAACGCAGGGCCAACCACACCAAAGGCCAGCAACGGAGCAGTAATTGTCCAACTCATGATGGTGACGGTGCTGCCCAAGTCGTCAGCAACAGTCTTCAATGACACCACCAGCAACGTGATGGTGAAGCTCACTGTAAACACGCTGGCAAGCAATACACCCAGCGTTGCTTTGCGATGCGTCAGACCAACACGCTTCTTAATGCGATGTTTCAGCAGCGAAGACCATGGAATGACCGAGATTTCGTCCACTCCACCGGAGTCAATTACTCCAGGTTCATTGTGTGCAGAAGGCGGGAGATGTTCGTCGCGTTGCACGGTTTACACCGTACTTGCACGGGCTCTTACGAGGCGAGGTTCAGATGTGTTTATCGATTAAGGAAAGACAAGATCAACTGTTGCGCCACGCGGCACCATTGCATTGTTTTTCACTGATTTGCCAGCGATTAGGGCTTGCTTGAGCTTGCCTTGTTGATTGCCTGTGACGCTTCCCACAACGAAACCAGCCTCTTGCAAGCGACTTTGTACCGTGTCAATGCGATTTCCCACGAGATACGGAAGTTTTACAAGGTCTGGACCAAGCGAAATTGAATAAGCAATTCCGGTTTCGCGCGCAACCTTTTCTCCAGGTACTGGCGATTGTGCACCAATCAAACCCTTGTCTGCACCGTTGCTCTTTGCTGCTGGTGTTTCAACCAATGTCAATCCCAAATCGGCAACAAGTTTTTGTGCATCTTCAAGTTTGAGTCCAACAATTGTTGGGACTTCACGCAACTCAGGTCCCACCGAAACAAGCAAATCAATCGCTGTTCCCTTGAGTAATTGATCACCAGGATTGAGACCAGGTTGCTCAGGAACATTCCAGCCAATTGCTATTCCCGCAGGAACCTCTTCGCTATTAGTGTCGCGCGCAGTAACCGCAAGACCAAGTGCAGTCAGTTGATCGAGTGCTGTTTGCGAATCTGCACCAGAGATATCGGGCAATGTTGCAAATGTTGGTCCTTCCGAAACCACGATGGTCAGCGTTTGACCTTCCTTCAGTTTTTCACCTTCAGCAGGTTCGGTTCGAACTACGGAACCTGCAGGAATTTCATCATTTCGCTCAGATGTAACAACAATTGTCCAACCATTTGAAGCAATCAAGTTACGTGCTTCGCCTTCAATGATTCCCGCGAGCGGCGGAATGGTGTGAGCCTGCTTCACCACAACTCGGAAGCCAACAACACCTGCAACCAACAGCGCAATGACAGCGCCGATCACCCAGAGTCGTTTGTGACGCCGAACTTCACTTTCAGATGCCACAACAATCGGTTCGTCTTTTGCGCCATCTTTAATTTTCAGCATTGACCCTGACGGATCAACTGCTGCAGCAATGGGAATAGTCACGTCTTGTGTTTCGTCAACTTTTGGACGTGTAATTTCGCCAGTGTGCTCTGCCTCTTTTTGTTCAATAACTTGAGCAAACGAACTTGCAGCAAGCGGTTCAATTGGTGTTGGCAGTGGCATCTTTTCTGCAATGCCTGCCAAAGCTTTTCCAAAATCTAAAGCGGTATATCGCTCGGTGGAATCTGGTCGGCCAGCACGCTCAAGTGGAGCAGCAATTGGTCCAAGGTCTGCAGAAACAGGAAGCAGTTTGCCAACACGGTTTGACAACGTGATTGCCGCGGTGTCGCCACTGAACGGCAACGTGCCAGTGATTGACTCCAGAAGAGTTGTTGCTAGCGAATACACATCACTTTGGGCACTCGGCTGTTCGCCTGTAGCAATTTCTGGGGCCGCATAGTTTGCTTGCTCAATACTCATCTTCTCGGCAATGACTATGCGCTTCAGACCGAGACCAGCCAAACGAACGCGGCCATCGTCACCAATGAAGATGTTTGCTGGCCGCACGTCTCCGTGCACCCAACCTTTGCCGTGAATGAAATGCAATGCCCGACAAACGTCCAAGCCAGCTACCAGAGCCTGCGATGGGGTTAGCCGGCGGCCACGATCCAGAATCTGGCGCAACGTTCCACCGCTGTAGCTCTCCAAAACTGTAAACACATACAGGGTGCCAGCAATGGTCTCTGTTCCCCAGTCCTCTATTGAGGCAAGTGAGGCATGTGAGAGCCCAGCAAGCATCTGTGTTTGACGTTTAAACACCTCCACGCCGTCTGTTGCAGTAAGCACTCCAGACTCCAGGTCAACAAGTGCCTCGGCCGGTGAGAGTCGCAAGACCAACTTTTTTCGCGAGCGAATATCAGTGGCTTCAAATACGTCCGAATTACCAGATCCTCCGCCAAGCGGTGCATCTATGCGGTATCGGTGCGCGAGAACTGCGCTAATCATCGAATCTGTACCTGCCATGTGTGCACTAAATCTAGTCGTTTTACTCTCCGCTTGAATAACGGACATCCCTATAAATAAGCGAGAATAGAGGTCATGAAGCTCGATCCAAAACTTTTGTTAGCCAGTATGGGAATTTCGGCAGGCCTCGTACTTTTTGTGATGGGCTTGAATACTGGATTAACAGGTCGTGATGCAACAAATTTGCCAGATGCGATTGAAAATATTTCTCCAGGAGAAGGAGAACGTGTACTTCGGCAATCGCAGATCATTGTTGACTTTATAGACGGCTATGAAGCAACGATGTTTATCGATGGAATCGAACTTCCCACCACTCGTCTTGATGAGTTGATTACAAGCGGCACTGCACCAGCACCTGGCGCACAAATTGATTTGCCACCAACAGCAATTTATGACCCGGGTAACTTCACCATTAGTTATTTACCGCAAGACGGTGCACCTATTGAAGAACTAAAACAAGGCGAACACACTGGAAAAGTTAGGTACTGGCCAATTGGTCAAGGTGAAAACAAAGCTCGCGTGTATACGTGGAAGTTCTACACCGATTAACTAACGATTGCGCGGTATTCGCTGGCTGTTAACAGGCCCTCGAGCGTTTCGTCGTACGACATTTGCACTTCATACAACCAACCAGATCCATATGGATCTGAGTTCACTAGTCCTGGTTGTGTGGCAAGTGATTCATTCACCAACACCACACTTCCACTCACTGGTGAATAAATGTCGCTCACGCTCTTGCTGCTTTCAACCTCAACCACACTTGCGCCAGAGCGCACTGCTTGACCGAGAGCTGGCAACTGCACATGGACAATATTGCCTAGCGCATCTTGAGCAAGATCGGTAATGCCAATTCGCGCAGACTCACCATCAATGAGCACCCATTCGTGTTGCCGGGTGTAGCGCAATCCTTCAGGAATGTTCACACACTCAACTTAGCCAAATGCACGAACTCCACGCACCTTAAAAGTGCGATTTGGAGGTTGCTTGTTCGCTGACAGTGTTTGCACCCGATCAAACTGTTGACCGTCGTTGAAGTATTGCGTCCACGCTTCTGTTCCGTTGTAGTCAGACGACGTCCAGTAATACCCAATGTCAAAACCACCAACAGGAGTTGGTTCGCGATTCACTCGATTCTGCGCAAGTACTCGCCATGCAATGTTTAGTTCATTTGCCGACGGCAAAAACCAATCCGTAAAGCCGTTGCACGCTTGCGAGCGCACTAATGCTGCGGCATGGTTTCTTGTCGCTCCATATCGCTTCACGATGAGATCAGTGTTTGCTTTTCCCGCACCTACAGCTTTTGCTCGCACACGGTCAATTTGCAATGCATGAATGCCCTGCACGCCACCTGCTGGCTTAAATGGCACTCCGGCAATTTCACAACTGGCAGGAGCCGCTTCCAAATATCTCCCCCACGGCTGCGTTGAACCGGCATCGTAAAACACCACACCACCACCTGGACCAACATCACCAACCGAACAACTCACACCTGCTGCACACTGAGCATTTTGTCGAACGGAAGTCACCACTTGAGGCGGTGGTGGGTTACTCGTACCTGCTGGAAACGGCCTCACCGCAACGACACCAAACTTCTGCGATGCAAAAGATCCTTCGTGGTATGGACTCATTGCGAGATCTTTGTTGCCACTCAGCCCTCGAATGATTCCATTTGCATCTGTGAACTTCGTTCCGTCTTGAAACTGTTGATACCACGCAAATGTTGCGCTCTGTTCCGATGAAGTCCAGATCACTCCGCGATAGAAACGGCCAGTTCCTCCAAGCTTCCAATAGTTGTACAAAGCATCAAGTTCGTCTGCAGATGGAATACTCCAACCGGATCGAATCTTTCCGGCAATGCTTGCAGAACCAAATTTCGACTGCATTAATTGCGTGTTCTTCGCCCCCATACCAATTTGCATTGACCGCAACCGCAACATGGATACAGAAAGGCCATCTTGGCCGTCTACATATAAGGACTCGCGTGGACCCCAATTAGAGCCAAATGCTTTTGGTTCCATTCGTGCTTCAAGAAAACGTCCCCACCATTGCTGTGATCCAGCGTCGTAAAACACCACTCCACCACCTGGACCAATCATGCCAACGGCACAACCTTCGCCGGTTTCCTTACAGGTTGTTGCGGCATGTGCAGGCTGAGCAATTCCAATCAACCCCGCAACTATCAGGGATATCACAACTACTAATCGGCGCATACATTCACCGTAATTCATAACTCTCTAAATAGTTTCCCAGGGACATCCAAAACTCACACAACAAGAGGTGACACATTTACCCAGCTTCGCCTCCAGATTTGCAATACGATGAGGGTGCACATTGTTGCCAGTGCAAGAAAACATGGCATCCAAGACTCCGACATCAACCATGCAGTGCGACACGCACGCAAACCTCGGTGAAATGAAAACAACAAACGATTCAAAAAATGCCAATACAGATTTCAAGGAGATGTCCGACGAGGAAATTGAAGCTCTTCGACAAAGATGGCTTTCAGGAATTCCTGAAGCAGACGATGAGCCTTGTTCCTTCTGTCTTTGGATGGAGCAAGTTGAATACAAAGCGCAAAAGAAAAGTTTGCAGCCCTAGCTGCTTAGGAAGCTTTTCTAAACAGCAGGGATAGAAAGCGTGAAGGTGGAGCCAACGCCGACCTCAGACGTCACGCTCACATCGCCTCCATGCAACAACGCAATGTGCCTCACAATTGCAAGTCCTAGCCCAGTGCCACCAGTTCCGCGACTGCGGGCATCATCAACACGATAGAAACGTTCAAAGACTCGCCCTAAGTGCTCTGTGGCAATTCCAGGCCCATTGTCAGCTACTGAAATAAGCATTCGCCCTTCATCGCGGCGAACTTCAACTTTTACAATTGATCCCTGGTCGCTGTACTTCACCGCATTGTCAATCAAGTTGCCCACCGCAGACACCAGCTGCGCCCGGTCGCCAATCACCGACATATCGGGGTTGTCCTCAACCACGA
>Ga0315901_10005969_pt1 | contig 14677 bp, 15 predicted proteins | sample LakEriMetagenome_10_FD_203761 | JGI IMG/M metagenome (GOLD analysis project Ga0315901, IMG submission 203761) | Freshwater fungal communities from buoy surface, Lake Erie, Ohio, United States - Buoy 2 MA116 | ecosystem: Environmental > Aquatic > Freshwater > Lake | place: USA: Lake Erie, Ohio... | reverse complement strand
GCGGCCGAGCACCTACGCAACGACACCGGCCTACCCATCAGCAGCCAACGCTGAACGAGTCAGCTGAAGACGACGGTCTTGCGCCCGTACACCAGAACGCGGTGTTCGAGGTGGGCTCGCACGGCGCGCGCCAACACGATCGTCTCGAGGTCGCGGCCCTTGCGTGTGAGTTCGGCGACCGAATCACGGTGGGTCACCCGGGTGACTTCCTGATCGAGGATCGGTCCCTCGTCGAGCTCTTCGGTGACGTAGTGCGCGGTCGCGCCGATGATCTTCACGCCGCGATCGTGGGCTTGGCGATACGGATTGGCTCCGATGAAGGCCGGAAGGAACGAGTGGTGGATGTTGATGATCCGGGCCGGGAACGCTTCGACCAGCGTGGGGGACAGGATCTGCATGTAGCGGGCCAACACGACCAGATCGACGTCGTACGACTGCAGCGCGTCGAGGACCTTGGCTTCCTGCGCGACCTTGGTTTCGGGCGTGACCGGTAGGTGCACGTACGGCACGCCCATGTGTTCGACGAGATCAGCGTGGTCGGGATGGTTGTCGATCACGGCGACCACATCGGCTGGAAGTTCGCCCGAACGCCAACGTGTGAGCAAGTCGAACAGACAGTGCGGCTGTTTGCTGGCCATGATCGCCACGCGAGGACGTACGTCGGTGAACTTCAAGTCGGCGATCATGCCGAATCGGCTGGCCACTGAATCGAAGGCCGCGCGGATCTGATCGCGGGGGAGATCGAATCCGTCGATCTCGAACTCGACACGCTGGAAGAAGACTTTCTCGACGTCGTCGGTGTGCTGCTCGGCGTGGACGATATTGCCGTTGTGAGAGGCGATGAAGTCGGCGACGGCCGCGACCACACCCCGCTGGTCGGGGCACGAAAGAAGAAGAACTCCGGTCGCGGTCACCCCGAGAGTCTGCTGGATTTGTGTGCCGATCCCACCTCCCCGAGAATCGTCAGGTGCTCCAGGACGAACCGTCGCTCGTGATCAGGTCGGCTGGAACGTTGCTCGATGAACGGGCCGTGATGTTCCCGACACTGAAGGTCGACGCGAGCGGTCGCCCCGACGTGGCGGTGCTTCCGGAGCTCGTCGCCCGCGAAGGCGTGGGCGATCTGAACACCGCGGCCGACGTGGCTCTCCTGCCCGACGGACGGCGGGTCGTGCGACTTCGCGTGTCGATGACGACTCCGGCAACCGTCTCGTGGACGGTCGCACTTCTGCTTCCGGCTTACACCGACTTGTTGCGTCTGGCCGCCGACACCGGATGCCTGGTGTTCGCGTTCACGGTCGGCGGCGACGACGGCAGTGAGCGCGGCTGGCTCGGAGTCGACATCGACTCGGAGGCCTTGCGTTCAGTCGTCGACTTCGGTGCCTGAACGCGCGATGAGTGCGTAGCACGCCACGGCGGCGGCAGCTGCCACGTTGAGCGAGTCGACTCCGTCGCTCATGGGGATGCGCACCCGGTGGTCGACGGTGTTCATCAATCGTTCGCTCAAGCCGTCGCGTTCGGATCCCATCACGAGCGCGAGTCGTCCGCGAGCGTGGCGAGAGGCCACGTCGAGGTCGATGGAGTCGGGCGCGGGTGTGAGTCCGAACGAGGTGAAGCCAGTGGACTTCAGGGCGGTGAGAGCCTCGACCGGAGAGTCGACGCGCGCGGTCGGCAGTGACAACGCGGTCCCCATCGACACACGCAGTGCGCGACGTGACAAGGGGTCGGCCGAATTGCGGTCGAGGATCAGACCCTGCGCACCGAGAGCGACTGCACTGCGCACGATGGCACCCACATTGGTCGGGTTGTCGACGTCCTCGAGAACCAAGACGTGTCGAGCACGACCGACGACGTCGTCGAGAGATCGAGTCGACGGTCGCTCGAACAGTGCGATCACGTCGAGCGCAACCCCGAGACCGGTGAGCATGCGCCGAGCTTCGCTGGTGGCGGCGAACACGGGAACCTCGTCGCCGACCAGATCGCATACACGCGCCGGTTCGTCGGCGTCGGTGAGCACGGCTTGAACCCGGCACCCGGCAGCGAGTGCTCGTTCGACCACCAGGTCACCTTCGGCGACGAACGACCCGGCGGCCACTCGCTCGAGTTCGTGGAACGGCATGTTCTTGGTGACGCGGGCTGGAATCCGTCGGGGCCGTAGCTCGCGTTCACGTAAACGGAACTGGTCGAGTCGGGGATCGTCGGGTGAATCGACGAGTAGGAAACGTTCGCTCATGCCGATGCGAGAGAAGGGTCAGTAGTACCAGGGGAAGGGCGACCAATCAGGGTCGCGCTTCTCCAGGAACGACATACGCCCTTCCTGGGCCTCGTCGGTCATGTACGCGAGGCGAGTGGCCTCACCCGCGAACACCTGCTGGCCCACCAGTCCATCATCGATGAGGTTGAACGAGAACTTCAGCATGCGTTGAGCGGTGGGGCTCTTGCCGTTGATCTCGGCAGCCCACTGCAGAGCGGTGGCCTCGAGTTCGGCGTGAGGAACCACGGCGTTCACCATTCCCATGCGATGAGCATCGTCGGCCGAGTACTCGCGACCGAGGAAGAAGATCTCGCGCGCGAACTTCTGACCCACTTGGCGGGCGAGGTAGGCCGAACCGAATCCACCGTCGAAACTGGCGACGTCGGCGTCGGTCTGCTTGAAGCGCGCATGTTCACGGCTAGCGAGAGTGAGATCGGAGACGACGTGGAGGCTGTGTCCGCCGCCGGCCGCCCAGCCCGGCACCACGCAGATGACCACCTTGGGCATGAAGCGGATGAGCCGCTGCACTTCGAGGATGTGCAGACGCCCGCTCTTGCCAGCGTCGATGGTCTCGGCGGTTTCACCCTCGGCGTACTTGTAGCCGTCACGGCCGCGAATGCGTTGATCACCACCGCTACAGAACGCCCAACCACCATCGCGCGGTGATGGGCCATTCCCGGTGAGGAGCACGCAACCCACGTCGGTGCTCTGGCGAGCGTGCTCCAGTGCGGTGAACAATTCGTCGACCGTGTGCGGGCGGAACGCGTTGCGAACCTCGGGGCGGTTGAAGGCCACGCGGACGGTGCCGTGCGCCTTGGCCCGGTGGTAGGTGATGTCGGTGAACGAGAAGCCCGGGACCGTGGTCCATTGGGACGGGTCGAAGATGTCCGAAACCTGGGTCGCAGTCACAGCCCTATCGTGCCAGCGAGGGAACGAAAAACACCCGCCCGCGGACGGAAATCCGTCGCAGGCGGGTGTTTCGACGAAGTGGTCAGGCGCCGAACTTGGGTCGGGTGTCGGTCATCAAGAGGGCGCAACTCTGCACGCGGATCACGAACTGGTGAGTCTTCATCACGAAGTCGAAGAGTCCGCGCGGGTGCTTGCCGGTCACCAGGATGGCGAACCAGGCCAGCACGGTGCACACTGACGCTCCGATGAGCACGAAGATGCCGATGATGAGCGAAGGAATCAGCCAGAAGATGCGGAAGAAGTTGGTGAGGCGGTTGGCCTTCTCGCTGTATTCGAACGAGTAGGTGGTCGGCTCCTTGTTCGGTTCGGTGCCGATGTTCGGCCACTGATCGAACATGAGGCTGTAATAGCCCCAGACGCGCGACGCGTATCCGAGCCAGGCGTTCTGGAGGTTCCAGATTCCTTGGTTGCGCTTCCCGGTGAACAGGATGATCACCCACTGGAACAAAGTGAGGACCTGCACCAGGTACTGCCAGGCCTGAACCAGGATCATGTGAGGAATGGCGAGAAGGACGCGGAAGAGCGTGCTGACGCGACTGCGTTTCTCGTCGTACGCGATGGTGAAAAGTGCTTGTGACATGTGGTCCCCTTGCGGCGATTGGTTTACGTGACGCGCTCACCCTATGAAACATGACCAGGGGTCTTGGTGTATCCCGGGGTGACGACACCGACTGGCTGCGAATCGGTACCTTGATCCGTGCTCATGATTCGACGTTTGGTGACCGACCGACGCGTTCTCGTCGCTGGTGCGGCGTTGGTTCTCGTCGCCTGTTCGGCCGCTGAGGCCGAGACGTCCCCGTCATTGCCCGCTTCCACCTCAGCGATCGCCCCGTCCCCATCCGAGGCGGCAATGACGACGAGTACGTCGTCGACATCCACGACGTCGACATCTACGACCATCGTGCCGCTGACCACGACGACCACGACCATGTTGGCGGTTCCTCTGCTCGACCGAGCCATCGTGGCTGTGGGCTCGCGTGACGGCGAAGAGACCGCACGTGTGCAGCAGCGCTTGCTCGAAGCCGGATTCTGGCTCGTGGCCGTCGACGGCGATTACGGCCACACCACCAAGCAGGCCGTGATGGCGTTTCAGAAGTACTACGGATTGAAAGCCACCGGAAAGGTCGACGACAACACCGCTCTCGCGCTGACGCAGGTGTCCACGTGGCCACAGGCCCGTTCGACCGATCAAGGCACCATCGTGGAAGTCGACAAGGATCGCCAGGTCTTGATGATCGTCGTCAACGGCCGCGTGCTCTGGGTGCTCAACACGTCGACTGGAAGTGGCCAGTGGTACCTCGAGCAGAATCAGAAGGATCTCACCAAGTGGGAGTTGGGGCGATCGATCACCGACTCGGGTCGCTTCAAGATCAATCGCGAGCGGTCGAACGGCTGGTGGGCCGGTGACCTCGGCGAGATCTATCGCCCCAAGTACTTCAACGGCGGTATCGCGATCCACGGATCACGAAGCATTCCCAACTACCCGGCGTCGCACGGGTGTGTTCGTGTGAGCACGGCCGCCATGGACATGATCTGGGAGACGGGCATCCTTCCGAAGGGAACGCCGGTGTGGGTGTACGGCAATGATCTCGAGGCCGAGAACGAGAAGCCCGAGATGCCGACGACCACGACGTCGACGACGTCGACGACCATGCCCGCACTCGAGTCGACGACCAGTGTCGTCGCTCCCTAGCCGAGGGCGTCAGTAGCGCTCGAGAATGGCGGCGTACGAATCGAGTGCCTTGAGCGCGGCCGCCTCGGATGTTGGGGGCAAGCCGAGCACACAGCGTCCGAAGCCCATCTCGGCGTAGCCGTCGATCGTCGCCGGGTCACCGGGGCAGCCGAACACGCCGAGATCGAGCTCGGAACGGGCGCGCCCAGCGGCGTCCCAGGCTTCGTGGAGCAGCGGCAACTTCTCGGCGATGTCGCGGCGACCGTGAATGGGCATCCAGCCGTCGCAGTACTCGGCCACGTGGCGGAAGGTCACCGGACCGCCCGCGCCGCCCATGAGGATCGGCGGATGCGGTTTGCTCGCGGGCTTGGGCCAACTCCAACTGGGTGAGAACGACACGTGCTGGCCGGAGAACTCGCCGGCCTCCTTGGTCCAGAGCTCCTTCATCGCCAGGATCGTCTCGCGAACTCGTCCACGTCGGGTCGCGGGGTCGACTCCGTGGTGTTCCATTTCGTCTTCGTTCCAGCCGACTCCGATACCGAAGGCGAAGCGACCATCCGAGAGGTAATCGACCGATGCGACCTGTTTGGCGAGTGTGATGGCGTGGTGCTGGGCCACCAGTGAAACGCCGGTGCCAAGAACGAGGTTCTTCGTGACTGCACCCGCAGCGGCCAGCGCGACGTACGGATCGAGGGTCCGCTTGTATTCCTCCGGCAATTCGCGCCCACCCGGCCAGGGGGTTCGGCGGCTGGTGGGGATGTGCGTGTGCTCGGTGACCCACAGCGATTCGAATCCGCGGTCCTCCAGCTCGCGGGCCAGACGATCGACTCGAATCGAGAGATCGGTCGGGAAGATCAGGGCTCCGATGCGCATGGCGACTCCCTCCGTGACGGGTTCGCTGACACGGTAGCCCGGGACGACGAATACGCTCGCAACGTCGGGACGATCCGGTACGACAGCGGCGAGGACGACCATGAGCGAGTACATCCGATACACACGCGACGGCCAGATCGGCACGATCACCATCGATCGGCCGGCCAAGAAGAACGCCATGACCTACGCGATGTTGGGTGACTTCATCGCGGCCGTCCACGAAGCCAGTCAGGACGAATCGACGGCGGTTCTGATCGTCACGGGAGTCCCCGGGGCTTTCTGTGCCGGCACCGACTTGGCCGATCTGTCGACGATTCCGGGCGAGCAGCGCGGACTCCGCGGCTCGGCCGAAGAGACCGACAAGTGGTGGCCGCTGGTGCAGTGTTCGAAGCCCACCATCTGCGCCATCGACGGGCCGGCCGTGGGCATGGGCGCCGAGTTCACGTCGCAGTGCGATCTGCGCATCGCCACCACCAACGCCCGCTTCGCCTGGAACTTCGTCCACCGTGGCCTCGTTCCCGACACGGGTGCGGGCACCTGGCTCCTTCCGCGCATCATCGGTCTCCAGAACGCGTTGCGCTTGCTGTACACCGGTTCGATGATCGACGCGCCTGAGGCATTGCGACTCGGTTACGTGCTCGACGTCGTCGAGCCCGCTCAGTTGGCCGATCGAGTGCACGCATTGGCCGAGGCGGTGGCGGCCGGTTCGCCGCATTCGCATCGTCTCATCAAGTCGCTCGCGTACGAAGGTCTGACCGCATCGGTTCCCGAGCACATGGCCCGGCACACCGCTGCAATGGCGGCGAGTTTCCGCAGCGAGGACCATCGCGAGGGTGTCGCGGCCTTCCTCGAGCGTCGTCCGGCACGATTCACCGGACGTTGACCGCGAATTCATCCTTCTTTTGACGGGGTGATGCGAGTCTCCGCCCGCGGATGCGAGAAGATGTTGCCGTGCGCATCCTTCTGACCAATGACGACGGCATCGACTCGGTCGGCCTGCACATCCTCGCCCGGGCCATGAAGCCATTCGGCGAGGTGGTGATCGCGGCACCCGATCGTGAGTTCTCCGGAGCCGGCGCCGCTCTCGGTGCCCTACATCTCATCCAACCCGAAGTGCACAAAGCGCATGTCGACGGAATCGACGAAGCCTGGGCCATCACCGGTCCGCCGGCGCTGTGCGTGATGTTCGCGCGACTGGGTGCATTCGGTGCTCCGTTCGACCTCGTGGTGTCGGGCATCAATCCGGGTGTCAATGTGGGTCGCTCGGTGTATCACTCCGGAACTGTCGGGGCCGCGTTGTCGGGTCGCAACGGTCTCATCTCCGGAGTCGCCGTGAGTCAGGCCGTCACCGGCTTCGGTGTCGAAGGTCAGGGCTGGGACGAAATGCTCGTGGGCCAGAAGTGGGAATCGGCCGCCGAGGTCGCGGCCACGTTCGTCGAAGGGTTGGTGTCGGCGATGCCAGCGCAGCCCGTGGTCGTGAACATCAACGTCCCCAACAAGGACGTCGCCGAGATGAAGGGTTGGCGGGTGGCTCGTGTCGGACACGAACCACCGCGTCGCATGAGCACGGCCGTACTCGAGCCCAAAGAAGGTCATGCCGGCTCGTATTACGTGCGTATGCAATGGGGTGATGCAGTGTCGCTGCCAGCTGACACCGACGGCGGTCTGGTCGAGGCCGACTACGTGTCGGTCAGCTACCTCTCGTCGTTGGCGCACGAACCGCGCCTCGACTTGGAGATGGCCGAGAAGCATCTCGGACGACTGTTCGAACGCTGACGGCCTCTCGGATCCAGATCAGCTCAGATCACGACGACTTTGGTGCCCACTTGGGCGAAGTCCCACAAGAAGTCGGCGTCGGCATTGGCCTGGCGCTGGCACCCTCCGCTCAACCGCTGACCCAACTCGGCCTCGGTCTGGTACGGCTGATTGTCGCTGCGACGAATCGGAATCGCGTGAAAGCCGATGTTGCCGATGTCGGTCTTCAGCCACCGCACCATCTTGGGCAAGAACGCCTTGCCGTTCCATGCTGTCGACACGTCGGATCGGCTGTAGACCACATGGGTTCCGGGTGTCTCGTTGTCGTACTTGCTGCCCGACACCAGCCACGAACGAATGATCACATCGTTCTCGTCGACCGCCCACACCCGCTGTCCCATGCGGTCGTACACGACACGTCGACCCGACCCGGAGTTGGCCGGAAGCGGGGGAGCGTCGGGTCCACTCGTCGACACCGTCGACATCGGGTACCCGTAGATGTCGACCGCACCGGGCGGTGGGGGCGGTGTGCGTACGATCATCGACTGCTCGTCGGGCCAGATCCCGAGAGACAGTGCGGTCTCACGTCCAACCTTGCCGTCGACGAACAGATCGCGTTCGGTCTGCAACTTCTCGACCGACGCGGCGGTGGCGTTGTCGTACACGCCCGAGATGTTCCCGGAATACAGGCCGGCCTCGCGGAGCGCTTCTTGCAGACACACGACATCGGGTCCGCTCGACCCGCCACCGAGTGAACGTTCCTTGATGGTGCACTCTTCGGTGGCGGCCGGGTCGGCACCGACCACGTCTTCGGCGGCCGCCTCGGGGAGGCTCGCACTCGACCCGGGAACGGCCGAGGAATCCCCGGGTTGGCCGATGATCGGAAGTGTGTCGACCGGATCGGACGTGACCGTGTCGTCGCCGGCGGACGCGTCGACGGTGGTGGCCTCGGAACTGGCCGACGATCCGCCCGATCCCGACGACACCACACCGATGGCGAGACAGATCGCGGCGATCACGACGATGGAGACGATCACGGCGGATCGATGACGAGGGGCGAGCATCGTCTCGTCAGATTACCCACCGCACCCGGGGCTATTCAGTCAACCGATTCGGCTCGTCTGTGATGATCGTGACAACGTGAAGGAATGAACACGGTCGTTCTGGTGCACGGCAATCCAGAGACGTCGGCGATCTGGACGCCTCTGGTGTCTGCTCTCGATGCACTGGGTGTGGCCGATGTGATTCGCTTGACGCCCCCGGGTTTCGGAGCGACCTGCCCTGACGGCTGGAGTGCATCCCAGTCCGACTACCGAGCGTGGCTCGTAAGTGAAGTCGAGTCGATCGGGCGACCGGTTCACATCGTCGGACACGACTGGGGTGCCGGCCACGTGTACGGCGCGATTTCTGTGCGCCCCGATCTCTTCGTGTCCTGGGCCGCGGATTGTGGTGGTCTCGTTCATCCTGATTACCAATGGCACGACGCGGCCCAGGGTTGGCAGACCGCCGGTGTGGGCGAGGAGATGGTGGCTGGACTGGTGTCGTTGCCCGTCGACGACAAGAAGGCGGCGTTCGCGGCGCTTGGTATGACCGAATCGATTGCTGATGAAGTCGCACCGTGGGTCGACAACACGATGGGCCGCTGCATTCTCGCGCTCTATCGATCGGCCGCTCAACCGGCGATGCGCGAACTCGGAGCCCGACTCGCCGATCGCAAACCTGGACGCGGTGCGGTGATCGTGCCGACAGCCGATCCGTACCCGGGCACGCCGGACATGGCTCGCGACGTGGCTGCCCGTCTCGGCGCCATCACGATCGAGTTGGCCGACCGCGGCCACTGGTGGATGATCGAAGCACCCGAATCGGCTGCCGCCGCGCTGGCTGCGTTCTGGAAGGAGATCGAATCGTGACCGACCAATCCGGACGTTTCGTCGTGATCACCGGCGCCAACAGTGGCATCGGTCTGGAGGTCACACGGCAACTTGCCGAACGCGGAGCCGAAGTGCTCATGGCCTGTCGCAATGAGGCCAAGGCCACGGCCGCACAACAGCAACTCGGTTCGTCGCGCGTGTCGGTCGCGCGCCTCGACCTGGCCGACCAAGCGTCGATTGCCCGATTTGCCGACGAGTTGTCGGCGAGTGGCCGGCGCATCGACGTGCTCGTGAACAACGCCGGAGTCATGGGCCTCGACGAAACCCGAACCACCGACGGATTCGAAGGGCAGTTCGGTACCAATCATCTCGGTCACTTCGCGCTCACGGCCCGCTTACTTCCACTCTTGGCCGACGCCGGACGCGTGATCACGGTGTCGTCGATCGCTCACCGTCAGGGTCGCGTCGATCTCGACGATCCGCACTTCGAACGACGGAAGTACAACCGGTGGGACGCCTATTCGCAGAGCAAACTGGCCAACCTGCTGTTCGCCCTCGAGCTCGACCGTCGCCTGAAGGCGGTGGGTCGTACGCAGATTTCGATCGGTGCTCACCCCGGAATCGCATCGACCGCGCTCGGCCGCGACGGCTCGTCGTTCATCAATTCGCTCACGCGCCGGATGGGATGGCTCACGTTCCGATCATCGGAGAGTGGTTCCGATCCGCTGGTTCGCGGCGCGGCCGATCGCGACCTACGGGGTGGCGAATACCTCGGACCCCGATTCATGGCTTTCGGCTCCACCGTCGTCGAGAAGCCATCGAGTCGAGCGCGCGACGCGCAACTCGCGCGCGACCTATGGTCGTTGAGCGAGCAGGCCACCGGCTTGTCGTTCGCTCTCTGAGGTATCGGTGACGACCTTCGCCGTTCTCTCGCATCGTGACGTGGCGGCCGAACTCGGCCACATCGGTACCTGGCTCGAGGCTCGCAACATGCGAGTGTCGCGTCTCTTTCGCGAGGACTCCCTCCAGCTTCCCGACGCTGACGCCCTCATCGTGCTCGGGTCTCCGACATCGGTGGCCGAGGGGCACTGCGGGACTGCGGCTCGCCAAGAAATCGACGTGGTCGCGTCGTGGATCGCCCACGATCGCCCGTTCCTCGGTGTTTGTTTCGGGGCCCAAGCGCTCGCGTGTGCGGCAGGCGGTTCGGTACGGCGCATGAGCGACACCTTCCGGGCCTACACCGAGGTGAAAACCGAACATCCGAACCTCGCCGGTCGCTGGGCGGTGTGGCACGAGGATGCGATCTCGGCGCCCGGAGAAGCGATCGCAGCGCTTCCGCACGCTGACGCCGCCTTCCGAGTCGGCCGGGCGTGGGGTGTTCAGCCACACGTCGAATTCACGAGTGGCATCGTCGAACGACTCGCGCAGGCGTTCGGAGTTGACGACAGTGCGTGGCGTGGTTTGTGGGAATCACTTCGTGACGACGAAGCCGGCCACGAGCGTCGCGCGCATCGTTTGCTCGATGAGATCTTCCCGGACTGAGTCGTCGACTGAAGCGAGTCAGCGGCCGATGTGCTCGCGCATGCGCTTCTGAATCAGATCGCGTCGCGCTTGGAGATCCTTGTACGTCAGTTGATCGACGTCGGCCTCGAGGCCCAGCTGTGCTTTCACTCCGGTCATGTCGAACTCGACGGCGGTCGGATCGATTCCGAGTTCGCGGCCCAAGCGTTCACCGTGGCGTTCAGCGAAGAGCATCGAGATGTTGGCGATCTCGGCCAGGATGTCGAGATCTGGCGCGAGCCGAGCGATCGCTCCGTCGACGAACACCATGTTCTTCACGTAGAGCATGAGTTCCTTGGGCAAGCGAGCGCCATAGCCGAGAAGGGCTTTCACGACGCGCTGAACCTCGGCGACCATCTGCTCGCCCGACAACGTGGTGGGATCGATCGGGGCCTGGTCGAGACGTAGATCGCGAATGACTGCATCGAGATCGGTGTCACGCGGCAGTGCGCCCAGATCCCGCAAGGCCGCGATCTGGCCCTTCACGTCGTTGGTGGTGGCCGACAGCATCAATCGCAGGAAAGCGAGTCGACGTTCCTGCGACAAACGAGCCACGATGCCGAAGTCGAGCAATGCGGTTCGGCCATCGGCGAGCACGAACAGGTTTCCGCCGTGAAGGTCACCGTGGAAGATGCCGTGGATCATGGCGCCTTCCATGAAGGCGATCATGCCGGTTCGAATCACCGACTCGGTGTCGATGCCCGCGTTCTTCATGCCGGCCACGTCGTCGAAGTTGAAACCCGAGACTCGCTCCATCACGAGCACCCGCGGGGTGACGAGTGAGGGATGCGGACGCGGAACCACGTAACCGTCCTGGCCGAGTTCCTTGAGCATCGTCGCGACATCGAGCATGTTGGCGGCCTCGAGGCGGAAGTCGAGCTCCTCGACGATCGTTTCGGCGAACAGTTCGACCAGGGCCGGGGGATTGGCCAGAGCAGCGATCGGGATGCGGCCGATCAGATGCGGTGCGATCCACGACATGACGCGGAGGTCCTTGCGAACGAGTTCGGCCACCCGCGGTCGCTGCACCTTCACGACCACGTCTTCGCCCGTGCGCAGACGAGCCGCATGAACTTGAGCGATCGAGGCGGCGGCCAGAGCGCGTGTGTCGAACCACTCGAACACGTCTTCGAGTCGGGCGCCGAGGTCTTGTTCGACCGTGAGGCGAACCGTGTCGAAAGGCTCGGCTGGAACCTGATCGCGGCACATCTTGAACTGTGTGACGAGTTCGGCGGGGAAGAGACCTTCGCCCGAGGAGATGATCTGGCCGAGTTTGATGTACGTCGGACCGAGGGTCTCCACCGCTCGTCGCAGACGCAGCGAGAGATCGCCGCGACTCTCGGACGGATCGGCGTATCGATTGCGCTTCTTGCGCAGGTACCACGGGCCGAGGGCTCCACCGAGATGACGAGCAACGGTCACGACTCGCGATCCGGGCGGCACCTTGGAGGGAGTGGTCAGACGCGGAACTTCGGCGCGGGCGCGGGCCCTCAGTTCGGGAGCCAGCGGTAACCACGTCACGGTGTCACGGTCGATCGTCCAGGGGGCCGATTCGGTGAAGGCAGCCCAGTCGCGATCGTTCGTCGTCACGACGTGAGTCTGCCCGCGGCCGTCTTCGATGTCGCTTCGGAGTCGGCCGAGGTGGGGTGACTATTGTCCCTCGCAGCACACGATCACCGCACATGGGGGATGACATGACCGATTCTCGGATCAGCGACCGTTGGATCACCGACTGGCAGACGAGCGATCGGTTCCCGGTGTACACGCGGGCCAACGCCGGTGAGGTGCTGCCCGACCCGTGCAGTCCGCTCGGATGGACGGTGTGTTGGGAACCGGGTGTCGTTCTCGGTTGGCGCGACTCGCAAGTCGGTGCCGGCACCTGTGACGAACACGAGGTCGACCTGGTGCACCCCGAAGTTGTCGGTTCGTTCGGCGGGTACCTCTACATCAACGGTTCGATGGCCCGACTCTTCGGAGTGCGTGGTCCGGGTCTGTCACCCGAGATGATCGATGCGGTGTATTTCGGGGCGCATCCCGACGTCCCGCCGTACGTGGCCGAACCGTGGCACGACAGTCCGTCCAACACCGCCAAACTCGGTGAGTGGATGGTTGGTGTGATGACCGCCGACTCGCTACCTCACCTCATGGCCGACCAGGCCGAGTCGAAGGCGGCGCGGGCTTCGCGCCCCGACCTGTCGTCACTCGACGAACGGGCTCTGATCGCTCGAATGCGCTCGTTCATCCCGGCCATGAGGCGCATGTTCAAACACCACCTCGACACCACGGCCGGAACATCCATTGGTCCGGGCGCACTTGGTCAGATCGCGGCCGCCTTGGGCGATCCGAGTCTCGCGCTCACGCTCATCACGTCGATCGGTGACGTCGACTCGGCCGCGCCGAGCAACGCGATGTGGAAGTTGTCGCGGCTGCCGGCCGATTCGGCCGAGTACAAGGCGGGTTTCGCCGCGTTCATCGACGAGTTCGGTAGTCGTGGACCCAACGAGTGGGACATCCGGTCCGATGTGTGGGAGACCAAGCCGTCTCTCGCGACGTCGTTGATCGATGCGATGCGAGCCGCTCCCGACTCGGAGAGCCCCGAGATTCGCAACGAGCGAAACGCGGCCACTCGGCGAGCCGCCGAAGCGAAGGTGCGCGAAGCGCTGGCCGATCAACCCGAAGTACTCGGCCAGTTCGAGATGGCTTTGCGCTCTGCTCACGTGTTCCTCGCCGGGCGTGAGCGGGCCAAGACCAACATCATCAAGGTGCTGCACGAGGTACGGATGGCGGCGTTCGCGATGGCGGCGCGGACCGGTTACACCACCTCGCAGATCTGCATGCTTCTGAACGACGAACTCGATGCGTTCGCCAACGATCCCGACGAATTCCGTGCTCGTCTGGCCCAGCGTGAGCGTCAGTACCTCGAGCTGTTCCAGCTCGAACCGCCGTTCATCGTTCATCGGTCGGTGCCACCGTTGTCGGAGTGGTCACGCAAGGGTGAGTCGCGGGCTGCTGTCGTGAAGGCGGGCGAAGTTCTCACCGGTATGTCGGGTGCGCCCGGCACGTACACCGGCAAGGCTCGCGTGATCCTCGATCCGGCCGATCCACTCGCACTCGAACCGGGTGAAGTGCTCATCGCGCCCCTCACCGATCCGGCTTGGACGCCGCTCTTCGTGCCGGCCGGTGCCGTCGTGGTGAACGTCGGCGCTCTCGTGAGTCACGCGATCATCGTGAGTCGTGAACTCGGAATTCCGTGCGTCGTGAGCGTCACCGATGCGACTGAGCGGATTCCCGACGGTGCGACCATCACGGTCGACGGAGCCACGGGAACCGTCACGGTGGTGTCATTGCCCTGACGCGGCGGGCGGTCTCGTCGATCAGGCGCCAGCGTGCGCGTGATCGCAGAGTTGCTCTTCGCCGGCGCGCACCTGTCCGGCGCCTACGCCTTCGAGCGCGGCGAAGGGCCCGCACTTGTGCGGAACGATCCACACGTGGATCATCGGGTTCTCGCGCAGCTTGACGCCGAATTGGCACGCGCCGTTCGGCGACGTCACTCCCACCACGCGGGTGGACCCGAAGACGGCCGGGTCACGGCTGAAACAGAGGTTGTTGTGGATGTGCCACTGGGTGAGTGGTCCGCCCACGTTCGGAACGTTGTCGAGGGTGTACTCGTCGCCCATCATGTACATGGCCGATACGAGTTTCTTCTGACGAGTGGCCGGATCGATC
>Ga0315901_10005967_pt1 | contig 14679 bp, 13 predicted proteins | sample LakEriMetagenome_10_FD_203761 | JGI IMG/M metagenome (GOLD analysis project Ga0315901, IMG submission 203761) | Freshwater fungal communities from buoy surface, Lake Erie, Ohio, United States - Buoy 2 MA116 | ecosystem: Environmental > Aquatic > Freshwater > Lake | place: USA: Lake Erie, Ohio... | reverse complement strand
CAGATCGGCCGCAACGAGATCACCGCCTTCATCGGCCCCTCCGGATGTGGCAAGTCGACCCTGCTGCGCAGCTTCAACCGGATGAACGACCTCATCCCCGGTGCTCGCGTCGAGGGCCTGCTCGCCTACCACGGCTTCGACATCTATGCGCCCGAAGTCGATCCCATTGAGGTGCGTCGCCGTATCGGCATGGTCTTCCAGAAGCCCAATGTCTTCCCCAAGTCGATCTACGAGAACGTCGCCTACGGCCCCAAGGTCAATGGCATGAAGGTCAACATGGACGACCTGGTCGAGGAGTGCCTCACGCGCGCGGCACTCTGGGACGAGGTCAAGGACGATCTCAAGAAAAGCGCCTATGCGCTGTCGGGCGGGCAGCAGCAGCGCCTCGTGATCGCACGCTGCATCGCGGTCAAGCCCGAGGTCATCCTCATGGACGAGCCATGCGCATCGCTCGATCCCATCGCCACGGCGAAGATCGAGGACCTCATGAAGGAACTCGCGAAGGACTACACGATCGTCATCGTCACGCACAACATGCAGCAGGCGGCTCGCGTCTCGGAGCGCACCGCCTTCTTCACCGCCGATGTCGACGCGCAGGGCGTCCGTCACGGGCGTCTCGTGGAGTACGGCCCCACGCGCCGGATCTTCACCGCGCCGAACGATCCGCGCACCGAGGACTACATCTCCGGCCGCTTCGGCTGACCTAGCCCTCCAGGGCGTAGCCCGCCTCGTCGATGGCCTCCCGGACCTCCTCGAGGTCCAAGGGAGCATCACTCGTCACGGTCGCGGATCCCCCCGCCAGATCGACGTCGACACTGCGCACTCCCGCAAGCATGATCAACTCGGTCGTCACCGCGCGCACGCAGTGATCGCAGGTCATGCCGGTCACCTGGTAGGTCGTCGTCGTCACTGTCCCTCACTCTCCGCCAGGGTCGCGAGTCGCGGCAGGGTCTCCTCGATCGCCCGCGTGTTGCGGTTGTAGGCGTCCATGAGCTTGAGCGCTCGGGCCGAGCGCGCCGTGGTTGCATCGAAGGTCTCGGTCACGCGCGTGCTCCCGTCGGCAAGGGGCTCGAGCTCATAGCGCCAGCGGTGTCCACCGATGTGGGCCCAGGCGATCTGCCGGCCCTCCTCGAACTCCTTGACCTGGCTGCTCACTCGGTAGGGCACTCCGAGCCGCATGTCCATGCCGAACTTCGCCCCCAGCGAGAGCCGCTCAGGGCCGGAGACGGCACCGCGCACGGAGCCCGAGCCGTCGAAGTCGGAGTGGCGGCGAGGATCGGCAAGGATCCCGAAAATCCGCTCGGCGGGGGCGTAGACAACGATGGAGCGGGACACGATCCAGGGGGATCCGGTGTCCACGACCTTGACCTGCGACATGACGCCCACGCTACGACAGCGGGCTCAGGGGCACCGCCCGAGGTCGTTCACCCGTCATTCAGCCAAGCATCACGGAGACGTCACCGGCGCGGCCTACGGTGGCGCTGTGCCGGACACCGCCCCTGCTCCCGCGCATCAGGTGACCCTGTCGCGCAACGCTCGCTTCATGCTGCCCACGTGCACATGCGGCTGGATCGGCACGGCTCGCCTCACCGAGGCCGCCGCGCGCGAGGAGGCGCGCGACCACGCGCTGCTCTTCGCCGACTCGGATGTCAGCGTGGATCAGATTCGAGTGCTCGCCTCAACCGAGCCTGCTGACGCAGACCCAGACGCCTGAAGATCGGCGCAGCCCGCAACACCACATCGGGCACCATCCCGATGACACGCACCTGAGCCCCGCGCCAGTGGGGCACGCTCACCACACGGCGAGGCTTGCGCAGGGCACGCGCAGCGGCCGCCGCGACCTCCTCGACGGTCACGGGACGCAGGCCTGTGAAGGTCATCGCCACAGCGGGATCGTCGATCACGTCGGTGATCATCGGCGTGAGCATGCCGTCGGGGCACATCACGGTGAAGCGGATACCCGTCACCCCCTGGGCCCGAAGTTCGCCTTCGAGGCCGAGGGTGAAGGAGAGCACGCCCGCCTTGGTCGCGGCGTAGACGCACTCCCCGGGCACCGGCACCCACGAGGCGAGCGACCCAACGTTGATGATGTGACCGCGGCCGCGGCCGCCCTCGGCTTCACGCATGACCTCGACGGCTGCCCGCGTGCCGTGCATGACTCCGAGGAGATTGACGGCGACGACGGACTCGATCATGTCGTCTGACTGGGTAGCCGCATCGCCCGCGCCCAGGACACCAGCGTTGTTGATCCACACATCCGGCTGCACGGCGCGCGCAAGTGCGCGACAGGCTTCGGCATCGCGGACGTCCAGATGCACATCGCCACCCGAGACATCCGTGGCGGTGACGTCGTAGCCGTCCGTGCGGAGCCGCGTGGCGATGGCAGCGCCGAGCCCGCGGCCCGCGCCGGTGACGACAGCACGCGGCCTGACTTCACCGGGCATCAGACGGCCGCCGTAACACCCTTGCCGAGTACGACGATGCCGCCCTCGCTCACGGTGTAGAGCTCGCGGTCGCGCTCGATGTCGACACCAATCTGGGCACCATCGGGGACGACGACGTTCTTGTCGAGGATCGCGTGGCGGATCACGGCGTTGCGGCCGATGCGCACCCCCGGGAGGATCACCGAGCCCTCGATGTAGGCACCGGCCTGCACCTGGACGTCGAAGGCGACGACCGAGCCCCGCACATGCGCACCGGAGATGATCGAGCCGGTGCCCACCATGGACTCGTGCGCGTTACCACCCTCCACGAACTTCGCAGGCGGCAGCGTGAGGTGGTTCGTGAGGATGGGCCAGCGCCGGTTGTAGAGGTTGAAGATCGGGTGCACGGACACGAGGTCCATGTGCGCGTCGTGGTAGGCATCGAGGGTCCCCACGTCACGCCAGTAGCCACGATCGCGATCGGTGGCTCCTGGCACCTCGTTGAGCGCGAAGTCGTAGACGCACGCCCGGCCCTGGTCGACAAGCATGGGGATGATGTTGCCGCCCATGTCGTGCACCGAGCCCTCATCGGCCGCATCGGCACGGAGAACATCAATGAGCGCGTCCGTGGTGAAGATGTAGTTGCCCATGGAGACGTAGGACTCGTCTTCGGCGCCCGGGATCCCGGGAGGATCGGCGGGCTTCTCGAGGAAGCGGCGGATACGCACACCATCCTCCGCGGTGTCGATGACACCGAACTGGTGGGCGAGCGACCGGGGCTGGCGAATGCCCGCCACCGTGACCGCAGCCCCGGAGTCGATATGCGCCTGCACCATCTGCATGGGATCCATGCGATAGACGTGGTCGGCTCCGAAGACCGCCACATAGTCGGGCCGCTCATCGTTGATGAGGTTGAGGCTCTGGAAGATCGCGTCGGCGCTTCCGGTGAACCAGCGGGGACCCAGGCGCTGCTGCGCGGGCACGGCCGTGACGTAGTCGCCGAGGAGCGGCGACAGCCGCCAGGTCGTGGTGATGTGACGGTCCAGGGAGTGGGACTTGTACTGGGTGAGCACCGCGACCCGCCGCAGGCCCGAATTGATCAGATTCGACAGCGCGAAGTCGATGAGCCGGTAGCTGCCACCGAAGGGCACGGCGGGCTTGGCGCGGTCGGCCGTGAGCGGCATGAGGCGCTTGCCCGCGCCACCCGCGAGCACGATCCCGAGGACGTGCGGGCCTGCTTCCACGCTAGCCAGCCTAGACCTCGGGCTCGCTGAGCGCAGGCCCTACGCTGCACCCGTGAAGGTCGCCGTCCTCACCCGCGAGTGGCCCCCGGATATCTACGGGGGCGCTGGCGTGCACGTGCGCGAGCTGGTGGCTCATCTGCGCCCACTGGTCGACGTCGATGTGCACTGCTTCGGATCGCCTCGACCGGATGCCGAAGCGCATCCTGTGCCGGCCGAGCTCACCGGAGCCAACGCCGCGCTGCAGACGCTCGGGGTCGATCTGGAGATGGTGTGCGACACCGCCGAGGTCGATGTCCTCCACTCGCACACCTGGTACGCCAACCTGGCCGGGCATGTCGGGGGGTTGCTCCACGGTGTCCCCCATGTCATCACCGCCCATTCGCTCGAGCCCCTGCGCCCGTGGAAGATCGAGCAGCTGGGCGGTGGCTACCGCGTGAGCTCCTGGGTCGAGTCGACGGCGTACTCCCACGCGCAGGCGATCATCGCCGTGAGCGAGGGCATGCGCCGGGACATCCTGGCGGCGTACCCCCAGGTGGATCCCGCTCGCGTGCATGTCGTGCACAACGGCATCGACACCGCGGCCTACCGACCGGATGCGTCCGTCAAGGCACTCGAGCGTCACGGCGTGCCCCTTGACCGCCCCTACGTTCTCTTCGTCGGCCGTATCACGCGACAGAAGGGTCTCGCGCACCTGATTGCAGCGGCGCGTGACTTCGACAAGGACACGGTGCTCGTGCTGTGTGCGAGTTCGCCGGACACACCGGAGATGGGACGGGAGATCGCCGAAGCCATCGAGTCCCTGCGCGCTGAACGCGGCGCCGACTCGGTGGTGTGGATCGAGGAGCAGGCCTCACTCGATGATGTCCGCCAACTCCTCACTCACGCCCGAGTCTTTGCCTGCCCGTCGGTCTATGAGCCACTCGGCATCGTCAACCTCGAGGCCATGGCCTGCGAGACACCCGTGGTGGCCAGCGCCGTGGGCGGGATCCCCGAGGTGGTCCTCGACGATGTCACGGGCCTCCTGGTGCCCTACGACCCGGCGGATCCCCGGGCTCTCGAGATGGGCCTCGCCGCGGCCATCAACGCGCTGGTCGCCGATCCCGAGCGCGCCGAGGCTATGGGCCTGGCCGGGAGGGCGCGCGCCATCGCGGACTTCAGCTGGGATGCCATCGCGCAGCGCACCGTGGCCGTCTACCGCGCCGCCTTGGAGGCGATGGACGCGTGACCGCACCCCCGGCCACGCACGACGGGCAGCGCACCGCCGTGGGCTACGCCCTGCTGCTCAGCGCCACCGTGCTCTTTGCCCTCAACGGCTCCGTCGTGAAGTCGATTCTGCTCAGCGGCATCTCGGCCACAACTCTCTCCGAGACCCGAGCCATGGGCGCGTTCGCCATCCTCTTCATCATCGTCGCCATCACGCGGCCGCGCGCGCTCCGCATCCGCCGCGATGAGTGGAAACTCCTGCTTGCCTACGGCGTCATCGGCGTATCCATGACGCAGTTCCTCTACTTCGTCGCGATCGAGCGCATGCCCATCGGCATCGCCCTCATCATTGAGTTCACCGCCCCCATCTGGGTCGTGCTGTGGGTGCGCTTCGGTCGACGCCAGGCCGTGAAGGGCACCGTGTGGGTCGGGCTGCTCCTCGCGGTGATCGGACTGACCCTCATCGCGCAGGTCTGGCGGGGCTTCACCCTGGATGGCCTCGGCGTGGCAGCGGCCTTCGGCGCAGCCTTCGCCCTCGCGCTCTTCTACATCCTCGGCGAGCACCAGCGACGCGGCGACAACGCACGTGACGCCCTGTCACTCACGATGTGGGGCATGGGAGGCGCAGCCCTCTTCTGGGTCCTGGTCCCTCCGTGGTCGCTCTCCGCATGGGGCGCATACGCCGGTATCAGCGAGCCCCTCGCCGGCGTCGGGCCGCAGGTGCCACTGTGGGCTCTCACGCTCTGGATGGTGGTGATGGGCACGGTCGTGCCCTTCGTGCTCGCGATGAAGTCGCTCGCGTACGTCACCGCGGCGCAGGCCTCGACCATCGGGATGACCGAGCCACTCATTGCCTCGATCATCGCGTGGATCGTCCTGGCAGAGGTGCTCACTCCCGTCCAGATCGCGGGCGGTGCCATCGTGCTCATCGGCGTCTACCTCGCGGAGAGATCCCGATGAGCGCTCCGGATCCCATCGAGCCCTTCAGCCCCGCCACCGTGGCACCATCCTCGACGCGCACGCAGGCCATCGGGGCGGTCATGTACCTCGTCGCGGCCTTCCTCTTCGCACTCAACGGAAGCGTCGCGAAGGCCCAGATCGAGGCGGGCCTCAGCGCGGCACAGGTCACGGAGATCCGGACCGTGGGTTGCGCCGTACTCCTCCTCGCTTTCCTCGCGATCACCAAGCCCGCCTCCCTGCGCGTACGCCGTGCCGAGGTGCCCTTCCTCCTCCTCTTCGGCGTACTCGCCTACGCACTCACGCCGTTCCTCTTCTTCCTCAGCGTGTCCCTGCTCCCCGTCGCGATCGCGGCGCTCCTTGCCTTCCTTGCACCGGTCCTTGTCGCCCTGTGGCTGCGCTTTGTCAAGCGCGAACCGGTCGGTCGCGGTATCTGGGTGGCTCTGGCGCTCGTCGTCGGCGGCCTACTGCTTGTGTCCCAGGTGTGGTCGGGAATGACCCTGAGCCCGCTCGGAGTCTTCTACGGCCTGCTCACCGCTGCCGCGCTCGCGGCGTACCTCCTGCTCGGCGAGGAAGGGGCGCGACGACGTGACGTGATGAGCCTGGCCTTCTGGGGTTTCGCGATCGCCACGGTGTTCTGGAGCATCCTCGCCCCGTGGTGGAACTTCCCCTGGGATCTCATGAACACGACCACGTCGATGTTCGACGGGGCCGTCACGGGCATCCCCGTGTGGTCGCTCGTCCTGCTCATGATCGTGATCTCTGTCGTGCCGTTCGTCCTCGTGCTCATGTCGCTTCAGCGCATCGGCGCACAGCGGGGCGGCATCCTCGGCACAACGGAGCCGGTCTGGGCCGCACTCATAGCCTTTGTCCTGCTCGGCGAGGTCATCTCACCGGTGCAGGGACTCGGCGGGCTCATCGTCCTGGCCGGTGTCATCGTCGCCGAGTTCGCATCGCAGCGCACCCACCGCGAGGGTGCGCTCACGCGCTGACACGTCTCTCGTCGCTCGGCTAATCTGACCGCGTGGATGTCACGCGGCGCGGTCTGCTGGCCGCGAGCCTCGGGGTCCCTGCCGCACTGGGCCTGGCCGCCTGCTCCACCACTCCCACCGCCGGCGGACGCCCGATCCCCGTCACAGGCGCCACCGCCCCACCGGGATCGCCCAACCTACTCGTCATATTCAGCGACGATCATCGCGCGGACCATCTCGGGCTGACCGGTGAAGTCCCCTTCCTGCAGACCCCTGCGCTCGACGCACTGGCGAGCGAAGGCGTGCTCTTCGATCATGCCTATGTCACGACCGCACTGTGCAGTCCCTCGCGCGCGACGCTGCTCACCGGTCAGTACGCATCGCGGCACGGCGTACAGAACAATCTCTCCGCTTGGATCCCGGGCACGCTGAGCTTCTTCGACTCACTTGCGGCAGCCGGCTATCGATGCGCATACATCGGCAAGTGGCATATGCCGGGCGACCTGCCCGACCTGCCAGGGGTCGAGCGCTTCATCACCTTCACCATCGAGGAGGGCCAGGGTGTCTACCGCGATTGCCCCCTCGTCATCGATGGTGTCGAGACACCGCGACCGGGCACCTACGTGACCACGGATCTCACCGATCTATCGGTGCAGTGGCTCACAGAGTCGGATGATGATCGGCCCTTCTGCCTCGTCGTCGCGCACAAGGCTGTGCATCACGAGTTCGAGCCACCCGACGACCTGCTCGGCACCTACGACGGCGTCGAGATCGACCTGCCCGACGAGGCCTTCACCTACCAGACTCTGCTCGATCGCAATGTGTGGGAAGGCACCGCCGGGCGGCTGCAGACGAGCTACCGGCGCTACTGCGAGACGTTGCTCGGGATGGATCGCGAAATCGGGCGACTGCTCAACGCCGTCGAGCCGGTCGCGGACAACACGGTGGTTGTCTACACCAGTGACAACGGCTATTCCTGGGGCGAGCATGTGCTCACCGGCAAGCGCTGGGCCTACGACGACAACATCAAGGTGCCCTTCATCGTGCGCTGGCCTGATGGTGTGTCATCTCCCGGCACGATCATCGACGAACCCGTGCTCAACGCCGACATCGCACCCACGCTCCTCGATATCGCCGGAGTGCCCATCCCCGCAGCAATGCAGGGACGCAGCATTGCTCCACTCCTGCGGGGCGAGCCGGTCGAGTGGCGCGATGACGTCTTCTACGAGTACTTCGCGGATTTCCCGTACCAGGTACCGCCCTCGCAAGCGGTGCGCACGGACAGGTGGCTCTACGTCGAGTACGACCGCGGCCTGACACCCGAGCTCTACGACACGCTCGCTGACCCCGAACAGCGCGTGAACCTTGCCGAGGACTCGGCGTACGCCACCACGCGCCAGGAACTCAGCCAGCGCCTGGCCGACCTGCGCCGGGAGTACACGTGAGCGCGGCCGCAGAGCCGGCGCCCGCTTCGGGGGACGCCCGCGCACTCGGGCGCGCATTGCATCGCGGCGTCCCGGCTGCGATCTCCGTCGTCGCCTTCCTCGTGATCGATCTCGTGCTCGCGGGCCTGGTGGGCAGGCCGTGGGGGCCGGCGTACCCCGTGACGATGGACGCCCTCGTGCTGCTGCGTATGGGGCCGCTCTTCTTCTCCGGGCTGATCGTGTGGCCGGCCATGCGCGCCCGGGGTGCGACACGCGCTCAGGCGACGATCGGGATCCTCGCGACTCCCGTGGCATTCGCGATCGTGAGTGGCTGGCGCGCCGCGGCTTTCTTCCCGCCGCTGGAGGCCGCGTACTACGCCACGAATCCGATCGTCATCGGCGCCATCGGCGCGCAGGTTTCTAGTGCGGGGGTGGGCGCGCTTGCCTACGGCCTCTGGCGCGCGCGGCGCAACCGCACAACACGCAGCAGTCGCTGGTCGTGGTGGCCGGTCGTGGCGATCGTCGCCGGGACGGGATTGACCGTGTTCGCCGTACTGTGGGACGGAGGGCAGCACCTCTTCTATCCGTGGGTGCTGCTCTACGGCCGCCTCTTCGGCTAGCGGCCTCAGCCTGTCGCGAGCCGCACCAGTGCCGGCTGGAGGTCAGCGCGAGACGCCGATTAGACGATGTTGCGCTCGGGTCTCAACTCGCCGCTGGCGAATCGCTCCACGTCGAGCGGGCTTACGTCGATGAACGGTTCGCGGCCGAGATAGAGGTCACGCAGAATCTCGCCGACTGCGGGCCCCTGCAGGAACCCGTGCCCGGAGAAGCCGGTGGCGTAGAGAAAGCGTGCGACGTTTCGCGACTCCCCCAGGAGCGCGTTGTGGTCGGGAGTCACCTCGTAGAGGCCTGCCCAACCACTGCGCACGCCCAGGTCGAGCAGCCCAGGGGCGCGATGCTCCGCTAGCTCAGCAAGGCGCTCGGGGAAGTCCGCGTCGCGCCCGATATCGAAGCCCGGCGCGGCGTCCTTGCGCGAGAATCCGGTGAGGATTCCGGGCCCCTCGCGGTGCCAATAGAGGCTGGTGGCGTAGTCGATCGTGAAGGCGGTGTCGAAGGGCTCGGCGAGAGGCTCGGTGATGAGCAGTTCGCGCTTGTACGGCGTCACGGGGAGATCGACCCCGACGTACGCCGCGATCTCCGGGGACCAGGCGCCCGCGCAGTCGATGACGCAGCCGGTCGCCACGTCACCGTCGGACGTCTGCACGGAGGTGATCTCACCGCCCGATGACGAGATACCGGTCACCGCGACCCCCGTGCGGACCGTCGCACCGAGGCGACGCGCACCCGTGGCATAGCCAAGTACCACCGACTCCGGAGTGCAGTGACCATCATTCGGCGACCACGCCGCGGCGAGCACCCCTTGCGGATCGAGCAGCGGCGAAAGGCGGCACGCCTCCTCGACATCGACCATGCGCGACTCCACGCCCAGGGAGTTCTGCAACGCGACCGAGGCGGTGAAGAGCTCGACGTCCTCGGGGCGGGTGAGCACGAAGAGGTAGCCGCTCCGGTGCAGGTCGATCTCCTGCCCGGGCCGCTGCGGGAAGTCCGCGAAGAGATCAAGCGAGCGCTTCCCCAGCATGATGTTGAGCTCGTCGGAGAAGTTGGCGCGCACCCCCCCGGCCGCCTTGGAGGTGGAGCCGCCCGAGAGTTCGCCACGCTCGACAAGGACCACGCTCACACCCGCCTCGGCAAGGTGGAAGGCAGCCGAGGCACCCATGACACCGCCGCCGACGACGACGACATCAGCCCCGTCCGGCAGGCTCACAAGCGGAAGCCGGGGTCGAAGGGCAGCTCAGCCACGTCCATCTGCGCCTTCTGCAGCTTGCCGCTGTAATCCCAGTTCATCGACTGCCAGCGGGTGAACTGGTCGAGGACCCAGATGCCGCTCTGTCGCGAACCATTGCCGCTCAGGCCATTGCCACCGAAGGGCAGATGCGCCTCCGCGCCCGAGGTGGAGTTGTTGACCGAGACCATGCCGGCCGAAATGCCCTGGCGGAAGCGCCACACCGACTTCGGATCGGAGGTGTAGATCGCACACGACAGGCCGTAGCCGTGACCGTTCGCGAGTTCAATGGCCTCGTCAAGGGTGTCGAAGACGCCCATGGTGACCAACGGACCGAAGGTCTCAGTGTCGTAGAGGGCATCGCCGGGGCGCACGCCATCGACGATCGTCGGGTGCGCGAACCAACCCGCGTCAGGATCACCGACGAACCCCGCGCGCGGATTATGCGAGGTGATCCGGCCGATGCCCGTGGACCCATAGACGGTCTGATGATCCTGGATGAGCCCCAGGTTCTTCTCGTGATTCAGCAGGTACTTCTCGTCGATCATCGGGCCGTAGAGCACCACCTCGAACGGGTCGCCGACAGCAGCGTTCTCCACGGCGTGCACGAAGCGCTCGCGCACCTGGTCGTAGATGTCTCGGTGCACCCACAGCGTGCCGAGCGATGTGCACCGCTGGCCGGCCGTGCCGAATCCGGCGAAGAGTGCGCCTTCGACGACGAGATCGATATCGGCGTCGGGCATCACGACCATGGGGTTCTTGCCACCGAGCTCGAGGCACGGCGACTGGAGGTGGCGACCCGCGAGCTCGCTCAGGCGGCGTCCCACCTCGGTGGAGCCCGTGAAGCCGATCTTCTGGACGAGCTTCTTCTGCAGGGCGGCCTCGAGGCCGTCGTATGTCGCGGGGCCGTCGGCGACGACGACCTTGAGCACGTCGCGCGGCACGCCCCCGGCGTAGAAGATCTCAGCCATGGCCTGGGCGATGGCTGCCGTCTGCTCCGCGGGCTTCCACACGATGGTGTTGCCCGTGACGAGCGCGGGCACGATGTACCACGACGGCACCGCCGCGGGGAAGTTGCCGGCCGTGATGATCATCGCGGTGCCTACAGGCATGCGGAAGGTGAAGAGTTGCTTGTCGGGCATCTCGCTGGGCACGGTCTGGCCGTAGAGCCGACGACCCTCACCGAGGAAGAAATCGCACGTGTCGATGACTTCCTGCACGTCGCCCAGCGCCTCGGCGTACACCTTGCCCATCTCGCGCGTGACGAGACGCGACAGTGCCTCCTTGTTGGCTTCGAAGAGGCGGCCTACCTGCGCGATGACGCGGCCGCGGAAGGGTGCGGGCACCGCAGCCCAACCTGCTTGGGCTGCATGCGCGGCCTCGCATGCCGCGAGCACATCAGCGCTCGTCGCAAGGGAAAACTCGGTGACGACGTCATCGAAGTGGGCGGGATTGCGTGAGGAGTAGGTGGCCATGGCCCGATCCTCCCACTCGCGGCACCAGGGCCGGCCCCGAGGGAGGCCCACCTGATCGGCGGGCACTCTGAGAGGCTGGTGCCGTGAGCGAGCAGCGCACCGTCGGCACCGCGATCCTTGAGATGATGGCCGCGCAAGGAGTGGACACGGTCTTCGGCCTGCCCGGCGTGCACAACCTGGCCTTCTGGTCCGCTGAGCCCGACAGCGGGGCCTCCGTGCGGATCGTCGGCGTACGGCACGAGCAGGCCTGCGTCTACGCCGCCGACGGCTACGCCCGGGCGACGGGGCGCCTCGGAGTGGCGCTCACGACGACGGGACCGGGTGCCATCAATGCGCTCGCCGCCTTCGGCGAGGCGGCAGTGAGCGGGGTTCCCGTCCTCCTCATCTCCAGCGACGTATCGACGGCCCTGCGCTCTCCCGAAGGGCCGCGCGGCATCCTCCACGAGATGGGCGACCAGGCTGCTCCGTTCGCCGCACTGGATCGACCCGCACGCACGGTGACCTCCGCCGCCGAGGCACTCACCGCCGTGGCCGAGTCGATGTCACTCGCGATGTCGGCCCCTCGCGGACCGGCGTACGTCGGTATCCCCTCCGACATCCTCAATGCGCCCTGGGAGGGTCCGCTCCCCACAGTGCCGGCGACATGCTCAGTGTCGCCCGTGGAGATGGAGCCCCTCGCCGACCTCGTCGGCGCATCACCCCGAGTCGTCATCTGGTCCGGCGGCGGAGTCGCGCAGAGTGGCGAGCAGGGACATGCGGCCCTTCAGTCCCTCGCCGAGCGGCTCGGTGCACCGGTTGTCACGACGTACGCTGGCCGGGGTGTCATGGCGGGGCATCCGCTCGCCATCGAGACCTCGACGCACGAGCCGGAGGTCGAGGCACTCATCGGTAGCGCTGACCTCCTGCTGGTCGTCGGCAGCGGATTCGACGCGATGCACACGAAGAACTGGAAGATGGCCCTGCCTGCGCGGCGGGCCGCGATCTCCCTCGGGGCCGAGATTGGCCGCACCATCGACTGGGATGTCCTCATCCAGGCCGACGTGGTCTCGGCCATCGACACCCTGCTCCTCCGTCTGCCGACGGAGCCGCGGGAGTCCTGGGCGCCCACCGACCTGCGCGATCGAGTCCAGGCTCGACTGCGCAGCGACGAGCGCACGCTGCCGGCGGTCGAATTCGTCTCGGCGATCGACTCATGGCCGGCGCAGGGCGCCATCGTCACCGACATGTGCATCCCCGGCTATTGGACGAGTAGCCATGGGCGTCAGCCCCGGCCGCGACGCCTCCTCAACCCGGTGGGCTGGGGCACGCTGGGTTACGCACTGCCCGCGGCGATCGGTCCTGCCGCTGCTGGCATCCCCACTCTGGCAGTCTGCGGCGACGGCGGCCCGATGTTCGCGCTCGGAGAGCTCGCCTCCCTGGTGCAGGAGCGGCTGCCCGTCACGCTGCTCGTCGTCGACGATGGCGGCTACGGGATGCTGCGCTTCGACCAGCAGGTCTTCGGCCATCCGGAGCGCGGCGTCGACCTGGTCACTCCCGACTGGGAGATGCTCGCCGGATCCTTTGGCATCTCCTTCGCGGAAGTCCACAGCGCTGACGAACTGCGCACAGCCCTCGCTGATGCATCCGCTCGCCCCGGGCCCACGCTCATCCTGCAGCGCACGCTCTTCTACCCCCCCGCATCCACCAGCCCGCGTTGGTTTGAGTCCGCGGTCGGACCGCGCGAGACCGCCTAGGAGTCTAGAGCGCCGAACTTCGAGCGGATCCGGTCGAAAAGCGACACTTTCCGCTCGAAGTTCGGGCGCAGTCCTGTGGACAGAGGACGCCACTGAATCGGGCTTTGCCACATGCTGCGTTTGTGACCATGAATGAGGATGATGCGCGCGAGTTGGCTCGCTTGCGCAACGGCATCATTGGTTGGGCGGAGGCCAGGGCGCTGGGCTTCTCTACGCGGTCCATTCACGCCCGGATCGATCGCGGGAGCTGGTCGCGCGTGGGGCGCGTTCTCGTTGTCCGGGATCTCTACGTCCCAGGGGACGCATCTACGGCTTGGGCACTCCACATCCACGCAGGCCCCGACTCGGGGGTAAGTGGACCGACGGCCGCGCGGTTGCAGGGATGGAGCATCAAGGGCAGCGACCACGTCCTACTGAGCCCACAGCCGGTGCGCGCCCCTGAGAGTTGGCACATCACCGTCTTTCGTCGAGTGAGCCCTGAACTGGTACAGCCGAACGGGCTGCCACCGCTCGCTCCTCGACTCGATGCCTTGGCTGACACACTCATGTCCCGTTCGGAACGACACGCCAGAGACCTTCTCGATCACGCCCTCCAACAGCGATGGATTGCCCCGGAGGATCTCGCCTCCCTCATTGAGGACCGATCAGGACGGGGCCGGAAGGGGCTTAGCCGCCTTCGATCGCTGCAGGAGCGGGCTGCTTCAGGCTCACGTTCGGAGGCCGAGCAGCGCATGGGGCGGCTGCTCTCGCGCACGAGTGGCAACTGGGTTCCCAACTATGTCGTGCGAGACGAGCACGGCCGGGTACTGGCCGAGATTGACTTTGCTGACCCCCAGTTGAAAGTCGCCATTGAGGTAGACGGGCGTGCCTTCCACTCGGATCGTCGCTCCTTCGAGCGCGATCGCGAACGTCAAAACCTGCTCGTCATTCGAGGCTGGGTCGTGCTGCGCTTCACGTGGGAGCGGATAGTGAGCGACCAAGAAGGCGTCGTAGCCGAAGTGTCCGCGGCCCGCGACAGCCGCAAGCATCAGCGTGAACTTCGAGCATACAGTGCCGGAAACTGACACGATCCGCTCGAAGTTCGCGCCTAGCCGCGTCGGCCGATGATCAGATCGGCGACGAGCCCGGTCCACCCGGTCTGGTGGGACGCTCCGAGCCCCGCGCCGTTGTCTCCATGGAAGTACTCGTAGAAGAGGGGGTCGTGCCAGCGGGGATCCTTCTGGAAGCGCTCCGATCCGCCGAAGACCGGTCGAGTGCCGTCCGATGCCTCCTCGAAGACAGAGATGAGGCGTCTCCTGATCTCCGCAGCAACCTCCTGGAGATTCATCATCACGCCGCTTCCGGTCGGGCATTCCACCGTGAAGTCGTCACCGAGGTAGAGGTAGTAGCGCTCGAGGGCCTCGATG
>Ga0315901_10005966_pt1 | contig 14680 bp, 10 predicted proteins | sample LakEriMetagenome_10_FD_203761 | JGI IMG/M metagenome (GOLD analysis project Ga0315901, IMG submission 203761) | Freshwater fungal communities from buoy surface, Lake Erie, Ohio, United States - Buoy 2 MA116 | ecosystem: Environmental > Aquatic > Freshwater > Lake | place: USA: Lake Erie, Ohio... | reverse complement strand
AGAAATTATGCAAACGATAGAAAAACCTTGGGGCAAAGAAGAAGTAGTAGAAATAAACAATAAGTACATGGTTAAAAAATTAACTATGAAAAAAGGACATCGCTGTAGTATTCAGTATCATAATCAAAAAAAAGAAACTATTTATGTGCTAGAGGGACGATTAAATATTTATCTTGGAGCGGATGTTGAGAGTCTAGAAAAAAAAGTTTTTTTACCTGGCGAATCTATAACGATTAGTCCTGGTGAAGTTCATAGAATGGAAGCTGAATTTGAAGACTCAATATATCTTGAAGCCTCTACACCAGAGATGGATGACGTCGTTAGATTAGTTGATGACTACAAACGATGATGATAGGATGAATCTATGAATTCTTATAAACAATTAAACACAATTGCAAATAGCTATTTTAATGCCTTTGCAAACAAGGATGTAAATGCTTTATCTAATTTACTTGCAGATGATGTCATCTTGTTTGATCCTATTATTCAAGAAGTCAAATCCAAAAAACTAGTTCTAGAAGCTAACCAAAATATATTTTCAGGTGTTAATAAGATTGCTTTTGAACGAAGAGAGATTTTCATCGATATGGAAAAATCTACAATTATCGGACAATTAAAAATCAACTTTGATGGAAAAATTATAGATGTAGTAGATATTATCATCGTCAATCAAAGTCAATTGATTAGCAAGATTACTGCCTACCTTGATTCTAAGCAAGTTCAATGAAATATAAAGTTTTTATACCCTGTGCAGGGACCGGCTCTAGATTAGGCTCCTTAACCAAGAACCTTCCAAAAGCTTTGGTAGAGATAGCTAACAAACCTAGCATCTCACACATTATCGATAAATTTCCCAGCGAAATTACTATAGTTATTGCTCTTGGTCACCAAGGACATCTTATAAAAGAATATTTATCTCTTGCATATCCCTCAAGAAATTTTGAGTTTGTTGATATCAATCCCTTTGAAGGTGAGGGCTCCGGGCTGGGATTGACTACTTTGGAATGCAAAAAATTATTATTAACTCCTTTCGTTTTTTGCTCATGTGACACCATCGTCGATGAAATCATTCCTAAGCCTGATCATAACTGGATTGGATATAGTAATCTTGAAAATTACCAAGATTATAGATCGATAGAAATTTTTGAAAACCAAGTAAAGTGCTTAATCGAAAAAAACGAAAAAAACCCTAGTAATACCAGAAGATATCCCTATATAGGTTTAGCTGGCATTTATGATTATGAAAGATTTTGGCAATCTCTTGAAAGCAGTCCCCATGCAATAGAAGTCGGTGAGGCTGAAGGCTTAAGAGGATTAAATGATATCCAAGCGATTGAATTTACATGGAATGATACTGGTAATCTTACAAGCCTAAATCAAGCAAGGCAAAAATTTTATGATAAAGATGGTCCTAATATTCTTGAAAAACCTAGCGAGGCTATTTGGTTTACTAATAATACTGTAATCAAATTCAATCTAGATAAGGGTTTCATTGCAGATCGTGTGAAAAGAGTCGAGGTCCTTGGTGATTTTGTACCTCGTCTAATTGGCTCTACAGAGCATATGTATGCCTACAAAAAAGCAGAGGGAGAGGTTTTATCAAAAATTATCAATCTAAATTTATTTAAAAAACTGCTTGATAAGTCAATGCAATTTTGGGGAGTATCAACAGCCAGTGATAACACCATAAAAGATGATAAGTCTTTTAGAGATATTTGTTATAAATTCTATAAAACAAAGACCTATGATCGTATTAAAGAGTACTACTCGACTTTTGATAATGCTGATAGAGAAGAAAATATAAATGGAATTCCCTGCTCAAAAGTCTTTGAAATGTTAGATTCACTTGATTGGGACTGGCTATGCAGTGGGCAAAAAGGTCAATTTCACGGAGATTTTCATTTTGAAAATATTCTTTACGATAGCAAAACTAATAAATTTACGTTTTTAGATTGGAGACAAAATTTTGGTGGAATCATTGAGTACGGTGATATTTATTATGATTTCGCTAAATTAAATCATGGATTAATTGTTTGTCACGATTTAATTGCAAAAGATTTATTTAGTGTATCTTTCGATGGAAATAATGCTAGCTATGATCTTTGCCGCAAACAAAGCTTAGTTGAGTGTGAAGCTTTTCTTCACGAATATTTAGAACATCAAGGTTTTGATTATTCTAAAGTTTATCTTCTAACTGCTTTGATTTACCTTAATATAGCGGGTCTTCATCATTACCCTTACTGCCATCTTTTGTATTATCTGGGTAAAGATTTACTCCGTAAGTATCTGCAAAATTCTAAAGGGACGGCTGTGTGACTCTTCTGAACCTACTCTTGCTTATTTTTTATGTTTTAAATTTGGCTCTTTTGGGCTACATATTTATTGATATTGCAAATAAAAAATTAGCAACATATGATTTTCAAGCCAATCATTTAACGAAATCGTGTATCTATTTTATAATCGGTTTAGCTTTTTTTACTTTGATTAGCCATTGGCTATCTTTTTTTACAAATTCTTATGCTTTAAGCCTTAAAATTTGCAGCTATACTATCTTAGTTTGTAATCTTCTTTATTATTCTTTATACGCAGGGTTTGATTTTAGAAAACTTAAAGCTAGCAAACTTGAATTTCTATATTTATGCATTGTAGTTTTTTTATCATTTCAAGTTTATAACGTAGATGTTTTAAAATTTAGTTCCTATGACAAAAAACATCATTGTATAACAGCTTGCATTCTTGAGAATGATATTTATCCACCTAGGGAACCAGCTGATAAACAAACTAGCATGGCTGGATACCATTATGGCTTAAATCTTATTGCCGCACAAATAAGCCACATAACTAAGGTACCTACTTGGGAAGCTCATGGTCTGGAAATGGCTTTATTCACCATAATCATATTTGTTTTTGCACCCGCTTTAGCAAATATTTTTATAAAAAATTATGGGCTGGCTATTTTCACAGGAATCTACGCGATATTTTTTCTCTCATTTCAAAATTTTGAATTTCTATTTAGATTTTTTGATCTTTATTCAAAGATGGATTTTATAAATTTCTTCAACCTTTATAATAATATTTCATATTTGGTCGCAAAAAATCTTCAAACCCGTCTTTATTTTTACTCTCCCAATCTGGGTTTCGCTTTAAGCTTTGTTCAATTTTTTAGTATTATACAAGCTTTAACTCATCTATCAAAAAACAAAAAAAATTCAATACAACCGTTTTTATTAATTCTAAGCGCTTCATTTCTAAATTACTTCAGCGAGGTCATGTGGCATTCAGTTTTACTAGGCTTTTTAACATACTTATTTTTTATATTCTTCATGGATATTATTAGTCAAAATCTAAATATATTGAATTACAAATCTTGGCGAGATAACTATTATCAGATATACGGCTCAATTCTGATCAGTTTAATTCTCGGGAAAATCTTGTGTTTTAATCAATCAATAGTTAATTCCGGCTCTGTTAAAGATCTGATTTTTAGTCCTACTCTAAGTTATAAGCAGGGGACTGGCTGGGGCGCAACCTACCAAGAGCTTTTTATTGGATTCGATAAGCTTAGAGATTACAGTTTTTCCGCTTCACCATCAGACTACTATGCCAGTTATGATTTCATAGTCCCAATTTTCTCTGAAATGGCTTTTAGAGAGATCATGTTATTTGTTTATATTGCAATTTTTGTTTTTATCATTAATAAATTCAAAGAAAAAAAACTTGTTCCTGTTGATATTGTGTTCTTTAGCGCTATTGCTACTGTTGCGATACCCTTTTTTATAGAATATCTACCAAGACCGAGTGAGGAAATAAGATTTATAATTTTTGCTAAACCGTTTTTAATCTTCTACTCAACTTTTTCATTATTTAAATTTTTAACTGGTAGAAATACTAATAAAATTATTATATCTTTTCTTATTATAATCCTTAGTCTCAATATTCTACCTTCAGCGATAAATCTATTTTTAGGTAAAGGATCACAGAACCATAATCTAACAGTTACTAAAGCTCAAAAAGATTTTGTTAGATCATTTAAAAAAATACATAAAACCGGTGATATCTGTATCGATGATAAAATCTACATTGCATGGATGGGAGAATCTACTCTGGCAGGCTGTTACAATACTGGATACAGAACTTTCAGAGAGAATTATACGACAAGAACAACAGCAATAAGATTAATGAATCCTCTTCTTTTTAGAGAATTAAATGTCGATTATCTGGTTATTTCCGATTTTAATTCACTACCTTCTGAAGCTAAAGCAAGACTCAAAAATTCTAATTGGTACACCCAGGTTGTAAATGATAGTATTAAAGTTTTTAAGTTTAATAAGAGTGCTCAATTTGATCAAAAATCTTTTGAACAACTCTCAAAAGAATATGTTTGGGCTCTGGTCTGGGAAACAAGCCCCACCCAAATCACAATTCTTCAATCATCCAATGCCCAACCATTTATTTCATTTAACCGAGCTTTTTTAGAACAACAAAAGACAATAATCCAACAGCAAAATAAAACATCTAACCCTTTTTTAACTACTTGGGTTAGTGTTCAAGCTCTTCCTACTGGGAATATTTAATTTAATTGCACAATATCAATTAATTCATATTGTGATTGTTTGTTTTCTAATAACTCTTGTAAATAGAATTTCTCATTATCATTCTTTTTACAAAGTTCTTTTAAAACCTCATCATAAGGCTTCATATAGACCGGGTTTGATAAATATTGAGGAGTATAGAAGTAGTAATGTGCCAAAAAATGAGTAATTCCATTAGCTTGAGCAAGATTGATAAACTCTTGTTTGTTTTTTGCGTAGACCATTTTTAAAGAAACTATATTTCTTAGCCGAATTTCATCTAATGTTTTTTGTGTGTAAGCCATGCTTCTTTCATAATCAGCAAATACAGCTCGTTTGCATAAAATTTCTGCTGAATTTAAATCCGGTATTAGTGGATGACCAGCTATGACAGCATCTTTGGGTGTTAATTCAATTGCTTGTTTAACTTGAGGATTAATTGAAACATATCTAGGATGAAAAAAGTTCTTATAATTATTCCAAAAACAAAAAACAAATATTATTAACAAGCAGATCTGAAAAGTAGAAAGAATTTTTTGGTCTTTATAAAAAGCTAAAAGATTTCTTGTGATACCTGAAATATAATAGTTTAGTAGTAAAACTATTAAAACAGATGACAAAATTAGTGAAGATAGCCCTATAAACCTGCTTGGCATATACAGCAAAGGGAATAAGATTTGAGAAGCAATAAAAAGCAAAATAGAGGCAAGAAATAATTTAAGTGGCTCTGAATAAATAAATTCTCTAATGTTGGATTTTAGAATACTTTTTTTAGATAGTAACTCAGTTAAAACAAAAAAAACTAAAAGTAAAGAAGCTCCAATAAGTATCTCACTAATTTTTAAATACCCGATACCAAGTCCCCAATGTTCATTGGTCCACCATGTACCATCCCAAATAGAAGAACCAAAAATGGGATGTCGCCCACCTGGATTGAATTCTGGTGTTAATTTCATTTCAGCAAGAGTAAGTTGTTTACCAACACCTTGAGTGGGAAGATCTCTAAATACTACTAAATATGTAAAAATAACAACCAGAGCATTAATTGATATTAAAATAAACGATTTTGATTTAATTAGATTTTTCAAGAAGCTAATTGGATGGTGCAGAAATTGAAAATTTTGAAAAAACAAATCAATAACTTGCATGGTAAAACAAATCAAAAAAGCGATTGGGCTTAAAAACAAAAGCATTAAAGTAAATAGACTAGCAAAATACTTCTTACCAATAAGATTTAAATACATAAAAAGAAAAAGTCCAAAATATAGAAACGCTCTTTGACCGACCGCAGAGATATGATCAGTAGACCAAAAAACTACAGAAATAAAAGAAGCAAAAATAAAACCTAAATAACTTTCACCAGAAAGCTTTCTAAAAAACAGATAGGCACTGATGGAGCTAACAATTGCCGTAATCAATGTTATAAACTTAGAATACAAAACTAAATTTTGAGTAAACAAAGGATAAATCATGAAAAAAAGCTGAAAGATCGGTGTTCTTACTGTATTTGATACATACATCTCCTTAAAAAAACTTTTCTGCAACAAGCTTGGATCAGAATATTGCCATAACCAAAAAAAACTTTGTCTAAAATCATCCTGAACGACATTATCATCAAACAAAATAGGACCAAGCACTTGATAATGAATTAATGAAGTGATTATGACCGTAAGAATAAACCAAATTAGCTCATAAGATCTTTTATTCATTTAATTTTTCCTTGCAACGATTCTCATATTTGATGTTTTGCGAAAAAATATTTTTTGAAAGTAATCAATAACACAAACAAAACTCAACACAAAAAAATTATTAAGATTTAAAACTCGTAAAAAAATCGAAGGGAAATTTTTAGCTTCAAGAAAATTCCTAATGCTATAAATCCAAATATATGGACTGAAAATATACTCAGTTTTAATTGGTGTAAAACCATTATCAATTAGAAGATCTTTTAATCTTTTTTCATCAAACATATGCCAATGTCTTGGAGCATGCCAACCTTCCCATTTGTCTTTAAAGATTTTCTTATCGATACCTTCTATTGAAGGAGTTTCTAAAATCAAAATTCCATTACTCATTAATAATTCATAAGATTTTTTTATTACATCTTTTGGACTTTCTAAATGTTCAATAACTTGATTCATAATGATTGCTGAAAATTTAGAATCAAAATGTTTTAGATCCTCAAAACGAGATTTTATAGTTTTTACTCCCAAAGATTCTAAATCTTGGAAATATTTATCACTAATATCAATTGCAAATAATGACCAAGATTGATTACCAAATTTTTTTATAAGCTTCATTAGTTCACCAGACGCGCAGCCTACTTCCATAATTAAGGCATTTGATGGACAATTTTCAAGCAGTGGAGCTATTTTCTTTTTTATAAAAATTTCTTTTATTTTTGATAGGAAACCTTGATCACGATTTGAATAAGCGACATATTTTTGCTCCGGATAAATTAAAGGCAAATATTTAACAAGAGGTCTGTTTTTAAGATAAATTTGATGACATAGATTACAACTAACAAAATCAAAAAAATTATCACAAGTCTTATAATTAAAATCTTTGCATGTCACAATTGTCTCTGCCTGGTCAGATCCGCAATTAGAACAGATAACGATCTCGGTATCAATCAAAGCCATTTAATCAAAACTTTTATAGCAATTAAATATAGTTCCTATCATCGAGTTTGCAAAAGTTTTCTTGCTGGGGTGCAGGATATCAAAAAACTGCTTGTTAAAGCGGGGGAGATAGAATGAGGGCATTTGGGGGAAAACATGATGCTCGAAATGGAAATTAAAATTAGCCTCATAAAGTATAAATTCCTCAAAAAAATTAAATTTATGAGATCTTGTGAAATCCTTATCTAGAATATCATTGGCGCGAGTGTGCTCGACTATCGCTCTGACTCGAGCCAAAAAAAGAGAAATAAGAACTGCTGCAAAAGGGTATAAAAGAGCGAGAAAAGGGAATTGAAAAAATTTCGTAATCGCAAGAACAATCAAAACTTGACAGACAAAAACTCCCAAATAAAAACTTAGACCAGATTTTGGCATGTTTGGATCTTTTTGATATTCATATTGAGTTTTAAATTTATCTGGCAAGAAAGTAAAATAATGAGAGATAAAAGAAATCAATCTACCAAACAAAAGAGGCTCTAACAAATGAACCAGTAATTGCTTTTTTGTGCGTCTAGCTGAGCGATTCAAGCAATCATCTATTTGTGGATCCTGTAATTCACCATTCCATTTATGATGCAGCATATGAATAAATTTATAAATCTCATAATTAGTGCCCGAGAAGAAACCTGCAAAAGTACCCACTAATTCATTAGTTTTCTTTGATTTAAACAGTGTATAATGACAGGTTTCGTGCAATAGAAAACTAAATTTATATGCAAAAATCCCAAGCGAAAAAAATGAAACCAGGAGAACCAAATAAAGGTAAGGAGAATTTTGATATTTTTCATAGCAAATTGGTGTCATTATGACAACGAAAAGAAATGGTATAAAGATTTTCAAGCTAATAAACCATCCATATAGATCATTAGGTATCAACCAAGTCTTAGAATAATTATCTGAAGACAATACTTGTTTTCTAATGGAGGCAATATCAGGATTCATAATAAATATTTACTGGAAGAATATTATAATTATACATCAGCTATAATGAAATTGTGATTGAAGATAGTGTTATTCTTGTGACCGGAGCGGCTGGATTTATAGGTTCTCACCTTTGTCGCGAGTTGTCTGAAAAAAAACCAAAAAAAATTATTGCTCTTGATAGCTTAAATTATGGATCATGGTCAAATTTAAATAACTCATCCAATGTTGAAAAGTTTAAAGCCGATTTGACGAATTTAAATGACAATGATTTTGAAGATCTCGTTAAAGATGTCGATTATGTATTTCACTTGGCGGCAGAAAAACATAATCAATCAAAAAACACTCCTCAAAGAGTTATTGATGTTAATATATCTGCTACTTATAAGTTAGTTCAAGCTAGTGCACGAGCAGAAATAAAAAAGTTTGTTTTTACATCTTCTCTTTATGCTTATGGGATGATGAACTCAAGAGGCATGTCTGAAGATAAAATATGCAATCCCCATACTCTTTATGGAATCTCTAAATTAGCTGGTGAACACTTTTTAAATGAATTTGCCCAATCTCATAACCTAGATTTTAATATAGCTAGACTATTTTTCACTTATGGTACCCATCAATACTCCGGTACAGGATATAAATCAGTTATTATTTCAAATTTCGAAAAAATTCTTCAAGGCAAAAGACCAACAATATATGGATCTGGCAAGCAAGCCCTTGATTATATAAACATTAAAGATGTCATAAACGCTTTATTTATCCTTTCAACAAATCACACTAACCGAGATGTTTTTAATATTGGCTCTGGAATTGGTACAACGATAGAAGATCTAACAAAACTTATGCTAGATGTTTCTGGCTCATCTCTTGAACCTCTATATTGTCCGCCTGATTGGACTGAGGGTAGTTCAAGAGTATCAAATCCACAAAAAGCTATGGCTAAACTAAATTGGAAACCTAAGGTAGAATTAAAAGAGGGTCTTCAGGAAGTTTTTAATTGGATGCAAAATAATGTCAAGCAAGTATGATCTAACGGTAATCGCACCTTGTTATAACGAAGAAAACAATGTTAATGCCCTCGCTACTAGGTTGTTAAAGGTTTTTTCTAAACATCATATTAGAGGACAAATTATTCTTGTCAATGACTGTAGTACCGATAGAACAGGGGAATATATTGATGAGCTTGCAACTAAGCACCCTGAAGTCAAACCTATCCACCATCAAACGAATAAGGGACTCTCAGGAGGTTGGGATACTGGATTGACTCATGCAGAAGGTAAATATGTCTGTTTCATTGATGCAGATTTACAAAATCCTCCTGAAGAGGTTTGGAGACTATATCGAGAAATTACATTTTCTAATGTAGATTTAGTGCAGGGTGTTCGAAGTTCGATAGGTAGATTAAAAGATAGTCGCTTCTTTCTTAGTAGAGGTTTGAATCTAATTCTGAATTGTCTTTTTGGCATGAACGCAAGAGACAATAAATCTGGTTTTGTTATTGCATTGAAAGAAACTATGAAACATATTCTTTACAGAAGATTTCATTACAAATATTTTCATACTTTTGTATCTATTTCAGCGGCTTCAAAAGGTCTATCTGTAAAAGAAGTTGAGACTCTTTTTCAAAATCGAAATGCTGGACAATCTTTTATACCCAAGATTCCACTAAAGTTACTTACCGAAGTCCTAATAGATCTTGCTAAGGGTTTTTATGAATTCCAAATTCGTCCTGATACAAAAGATTACTTTTATGAGTTCTTGAAAAAAAAACCTGTAAAAGTTGATTTTAAGTACAAAGGGTTCAGAAAACTAATGATGGATTTATATTTTCTTACATGCCCTTTGCACAAATGGATGATTACGGCAAGATCAAAAAAAATGTACTACGCCCTAAAACAAACTGAATGGCTTGAATTAGACTCTATAAAAGAGCTTCAAGAGTTAAAGTTAAAACGCTTACTTAATCATTGTTATAACCATGTGCCATATTATAGAGATATATTTGATAAAAACAATATTGATATAGATCTTATTAAAAATATTGATGATCTTGAAAAAATTCCTTTCCTAAGTAAGGACGATGTGCGAAATAATTTATACTTCGACTTATTTGCTGACAACCACAAGAAAAAAGATATTTATAAAATCGCTACGAGTGGGTCTACTGGTGAGCCTTTTACTACCTACGCAGATAGAACCCAGCTAGAAATTCGGTTCGCTACTACATTGAGAGCTCTTGAATGGACAGGCTGGAAAATTGGCGATAGGCAGGCTCGTTTATGGCACCAAACCATTGGCATGACAAAATCACAAGTACTTAGAGAAAAAATAGACGCTTGGTTTATGAGGAGATTATTTATTCCAGCTTACGAAATGAAAGATGATAATCTAAAAGAGTTTGTAAGACAGATAACCAAACATAAACCTGTTCTGATAGATGGTTATGCTGAGTCTTTTAATTTTCTGGCTCAGTACGTAAATAAATTTGGTATTCCTGAATTTAGACCAAAAGCCATAATGACTTCTGCGCAAGTAATGCCCGATCAAGTAAGAAATTTAATCCAAGAGAAATTTGGTTGTAAAGTTTTTGACAAGTATGGAAGCAGAGAATTTTCTGGAATTGCCTATGAGTGTGAACATCAAGATGGGCATCATATTATGGCTGAGAGTTACATCGTTGAGATTCTAAAAGATGGTAGACCTGCTTTACCTGGTGAAGTAGGAGAGATAGTTATCACGGATCTTAATAACTACACTGTTCCATTAATTAGATATAGGATTGGTGACTTGGCTGTAGCTATGGACAACACCCAAAAATGCCGTTGTGGCAGAGGTCTACCAAGGATTGGCAAGATTGAAGGTCGCTCACAATCACTAATTGTAGGTGCTAATAAATCATGGGTACCCGGAGCCTTCTTCTTACACTATTTCAAAGATTATGACTTCGCCATAAGGCAATTTCAAGTTGTTCAAGAAGAACTTGGAGCTATTGAATTGAAAATCATTAAAGGTGATCAATATAGTGACTCTACACTAAACGAAATTTTAACTGACCTTAAAAAATTCCTGGGTGATGACATGGTAATTAAAGTTAATTTCGTGGATGAAATTCCTTTAGTTAGAACTGGAAAAAGAACAGCCATAGTATCTAAACTAAATTTGGATTTTCAAAACCTTACAGGACTTGAGCAAGTGCTTTCTTAATCATGACCAAAGCAAATTCTAAATTATTTTCTAGCTCAAGTTCTTTTTTTTATTTAGCAAAACAACATTTTTCTTTTGTAGTTATTCTTCTTTTATCTGCTTTTGTAAAGTTCTCGTCTCCCTGTCCAGTTGTCTGGATGCAAGATTCCGTTAAATATCATGTTCCCTTGAATGTAATCATCCAACAGAATTGGTCTTGGATAACTGATACACTGAATCCGAGCCTCATAACAAGAATAATATATTTTGTTATTCAAAGCCTTGATTATGGGTCACCTGAAAAAATTATTCTATTTCAAAAACTTTTAAATATTCTATCAACAATATTATTTTATTTAATTTGCTTAAAGCTTAGTAAAAACAAGAAAAATATTTCTCTTATTGCAGTCACTATTTTTTCATTCAATCCACTTGCTTGATTTATGGAGCAAGCCTTAATGGCAGAGACTATTTTTGTTTTTTTTAGCGTTTTGAGTTGTCTTTTATTTATTCTTGTTCTTGAATCAAGCTTTACCAAGTACACACTTCTTTTTGCGCTTGTCGTAGGAATTTTTTCAATGGTAAAAGATAGTTCTGGATTGTATCTAAACTTAATCTATGCTTTTTTATTAATTAGCGCCCTGATTTGGAAAAATGTTTTTAGACTTAAAAAAATATTTTTGTTTATTATAATCACACAACTACTTGTGCTTCCGCTAAAATTCTATAATTGGAAAAAATTTGGTGTTTTTGCTAATAATCGTTACCAAGGCACAGGAGCTGTACTATGGTTTTTGACAGAAGAGATGCTAAGATCAAAACCCCCACAAGACAATATTTGGCTTACTCAATACCTTTTAACTACAACAGAAAAATTTAAATCCTCTTTCAAAATCCAAAATGCGAAATCTAGTCGACAAGCTTTTTTTGCGGCTGTAATTTCTATTAATAGCCCCGGAAGAGTTGGAGCCCTTGCGCATCCGGAAACTCAAAAACTACTTAGCTCTAAAGAGTGGAACTCTATAGCTGTTAAATACTGGCTTGAGACTATTATTCTAAACCCACAACTGAGCATAAAAAGTCTCTGGGTGAATGTAAATGAATATCTTTTTACCAATAATCTATATTTCAAAAGTGATGTACTTTATTCTTTAAAACCAGAATTAAATAGAGAATTTTCATTTTTCACTTTAGTGCCCTTCTCACTAAAAGATCAGTTCGATCCAAACCTAAAAAATTGTCAAATTATCAAACCTCTTTTTATTTCAGAAGCTGGTGAGATCTTTACTGATGCTAGTTTCAAGACGATCGTGAAAAATTCTTATGCTCTTATGATTAATACCAATACTAATTACGCTTTTGTTATTCCTGAAAAAGGTCTTTCTGTGCTGATCCAAAAATCTTTATATCGGATTCCTCTGAGTAAAATAGTTTTACCTTTATTCTTGATTTCCTTGCTTTTCTTTTTATTGAAAAATAATTCTCATCTTGCTCCTAAAGAGTTATTAATTGCCTGGTTCCTCATATTATCTTCGATATTTTTTCTAGTTTTACCTGTTTTGATTCACGGGGAGCCAAGATACCAAATACAATTCACTCATCTAATGATTTTCTTTATTGTTTTCGTTTATTCTAGGATATATTCTTCAAATAGATAAAATCCGACCACTATTCAAATCAATCAAATAATCAACTTTGATTTTATTATGTAAGTGGTATGGTGGAAACGCGGCTGTGTTCACCGTGTACCTAATTGGAACTCCTTGATAATTCTTCAAAGGTAATGCAAGTGATTTTGTATGTAAAATATCCTTGATAGTGATTGGGTTTCTATTCGGCATGGCCGTCCAATAGAATTGTTCTGGAATTAGTACTGTAATTACGTTTGAATTTTTTGCTTGAAGTCTTTTTAATATATCCAAATCAAACTTTTTATGAATTCTGCCACTTTCAAGAGATAAATCATAAATCTTATATTTAAAATCTTTATAATTACTAGGAAAAACTAAAAGAAAAGACAAAGCAAATAAACTAATTAAGAAATATTTTTTGTGATACGCAAGAGTAATTAAAGCAATAATCAAACTAGGAGTTAAACCTCGTATATCCCTCGTATCGTAAGCATCATAGAACAAAAATAAAGATAGAAAATAAATTAATTGAATACAAACAACAGCAAAAATTAATCTACTTTTTGTTTTGTAAAAAATACTAATTAAGCATATCAAAGAAACTACAAAAACTAATTTTGTAAGGAAATAATAGTTTGAATAATAATATTTATAAAAAAACATCGGCATATTCATTGCCACATTGTTATAAACACTATTTATACATGCCGGCAAATTTCCTTGTTTAATAAATTCACTACAATTCCCTAATACCAAACCATAGTAAGTTGCATGAAATAGTTTTAAATAAACCAACCCCAATCCCAAAATGAAGATACTTAGAGCAGTAAAGTACCAAAAATCATTTTTTTTCTTAGTAAAAGCAAAAATACCTAATATTGAAAGAACCCAGCTATATCTAAAAAAACCTGCCAAGAGAATAATTAGACCTAATAAAAAAAAATCTTTTTTGGATACTACCTTCGTTTCTTCAAGTCCTTTTGATATTTCAATAAGGTAAAAAGCAATTATATTCGCTAAAAAAATATGTATAATTTCTGGCGTAAATGCAAAACAATTCCAAAGTGTAGTGAAATAAGATAGTTGAATCGTAATTAAAATATACTTGGATAATCTATCAAATCGATTAGATCGCATGATTAGAAAAACTAATGTTCCTAGTAAAAAGAAATTTACCCAAAGAATTAATTGATCATTAAAACCAAAAACTTTAGCAATTAATCCATAAAAAATTGCATAACCTGGTCCGTGAGCCCCTGCTTCCCCAATTTTTGAAACAGATTCATCTTGAATGTACGGAGATAGAATTGAACTATTCTCAAAAAAAGCCTTGGTATCAAGATAGTACCAAATTGGATCAGCCCGAGAAGGCATATATTCATCTATGAAAAAAACCCTAGAAAAATGATACAAATACAAACCTAATAAAACTAAGGTAGTAAAGAAAAAAAACTTGGTCAACAAACTATAATATTGTTTTTGCACAATAGACTATCTCTGCTCAATCGACACGTAAGATTGTTGATTAGGACCAGTGTAAATTTGTCTAGGACGGAAGATCTTGCGCGCGCCTAGGTCTCTTTGCTCTTTCCAGTGAGCAAGCCAGCCTGGGACTCTACCAAGCGCAAACATAACCGTAAACATATTCACCGGGATCCCCAATGCTTTATAAATTATTCCTGAATAAAAATCT
>Ga0315901_10005964_pt1 | contig 14684 bp, 16 predicted proteins | sample LakEriMetagenome_10_FD_203761 | JGI IMG/M metagenome (GOLD analysis project Ga0315901, IMG submission 203761) | Freshwater fungal communities from buoy surface, Lake Erie, Ohio, United States - Buoy 2 MA116 | ecosystem: Environmental > Aquatic > Freshwater > Lake | place: USA: Lake Erie, Ohio... | reverse complement strand
AGCATCAGAGCGCATGCATGGTGGAAGTGGCGCACTTGGACCAATCGCGCACGCGGAAGTTGCGGGGCCAGGATTCTTGAATCTGCGACTCCGTGCGGGCCTTCTTGCTGATCACCTCGACGCCATAGTTCGCGCGCCGCTCGCATGGGGACACCTTGCTGTTGCGGCGGGAGCGCCGGCTTACCGCGTCAACGTTGAGTTCGTCTCGGCGAATCCAACCGGACCTCTCACGGTCGGGAATGCGCGCGGCGCATTTGTTGGCGATCTGCTGTCGCGCGTTCTTGAAGCTGCAGGTCAGCAGGTTACCCGCGAGTACTACTTCAATGACTTTGGCGAGCAGGTTCGCCGACTTGGCGAGAGCGTCATCGCCCTACGCGATGGTGTCACCGTTGCCGAGAACGGCTACAAGGGCGACTACGTTGCAGAACTTGCAGCGGTGATTCCAGCCGATGTTGCAACGCGCGCCGCCGCTGCGCCAAAGCGCAGTGGCGAGATTGATGCGGAAGGATACGACGGCACGATCGCCGATGACGAGATCGCAGTGATTGGTCGCTGGGCCTCAGAGCGCATCCGCGCGGGCATTGAATCGTCACTAGCGGTGCTCGGTGTTGAGTTTGATGTGTGGCGATCTGAAGGAAGCCTCTACACCGAAGGGTTTGTTGATCGCGCGATTGGCAAGCTGCGTGAAGGGAACTGGCTTGAAGAGCGCGAAGGTGCACTCTGGTTTAAGAGCACAGCGTTCGGCGACGACAAAGATCGCGTCATTCGCAAGTCGAGTGGTGCATACACCTACTTCGGTTCCGACCTCGGCTACATCGTGGAGAAGTTCTCACGCGGCCATGATCGACTGATCTACGTGTGGGGGCAGGATCATCACGGCACCGTTGCCCGCCTACGCAATGCTGGCGAGGCGCTCGGCTTTGACAAGGAATCTGTTGAGATGCTGCTTGTCGCTTGGGTGCGATTCGTTCGTGATGGCGTGGAGATGAGCATGTCAAAACGCGCCGGAACATTCATTACGCTTGATGAGCTTCTTGAAGAGATCGGTGTTGATGCAGCGCGTTGGTACTTTGCATCGCGCAGCGCGACGACGGCGATTGACTTTGACATTGAGGCGGCGAAGGCGAAGAGCAGCGACAACCCTGTCTACTACGCGCAGTACGCGCATGCACGAATGCGTTCAATTCTGCGCAAGGCGGCCGCTGAGTCACTGACGCCCGCTGATGCGATTGGGGGCCTGCTTGATGACCACACCTCACCAGAGGCGAAACTGGCGCGCGTGATCGTGCGCCTCCCGGAGGTGGTTGAGGATTCCGCCACGCATCACGAGACGCAAGGGGTGACGACCTATGCAACGGAGCTCGCGACCGCTTTCTCTGCCTTCTACCGCGATGCGAAGGTGATTGACACGGCGGCGCCTGAGCGCTCGGCTGGCCGACTGCGCCTCGTCGCGGCGGCGGCGGCGAGCCTCTCCGCCTCACTCCGCCTCCTCGGCATCTCGGCCCCCGAGGAGATGTAACCGAACCCTGGCGGGCATGTGCCGCCGCGCAGGGTTTCATTGCGAACTCTTTACCCAATCCCACCTTGCAGATTCACCTAGCGGGCCGATGATGGAATTCGGCTCACCGGACCTCCCTCCCGTGAACCGACCTCCAAGCCAGGAGGGTCGACGGGCATCGGCCCTCCTGGCATACCTCCCCTTCCAACCACCTCGATGCGACGGCGTGCCGCGGCGCGTGGGAGAATAGGGGCATGGAACTCACCTATTACGGTCGCACCTGTGTCCGCATCCGCAGCCGCGAGGCGACCATTGCCTACGACCCGTACACCTCGATCGTGGGGCCAACCGGGCGCGGCATCAGCGCCGACATCGTCACGCTGAGCCACCCCGACGACGCCCCGCTCTCGCGCGTGAAGGGGCGCCTCGCCCCGCGCGACAATCGCACCCCTATCGCTACGAGCCTCGACAGCGCCGTCATCCTTGAGGGGCCAGGCGAGTACGAGGTGAAGTCCGTCCTTATCACCGGCATCCGAAGCTATCGCGACGAGCACCGCGGTCCAGCTGCGCGCCACAACACCGTCTTCGCCGCCGAACTTGACGGCATGCACGTCGTCCACCTTGGTGATTACGCCGATGGCCTCACCGCCGAACAGATCGGTGAGTTGCCGGGTTGTGACATCGTCCTCGTTCCAGTGGGCGGTGAACTCTCGCCGCAGGCCGCATCGCGCCTCATCAGCCAGATGGAGCCGAAGATCGTGATTCCAATGTCCATGGTCGACGACGCGAGTAAGTCCGCCGCAGCCATCAAGGCATTCTGCAAGGAGCAGGGCCTGGCAACGCCGCCACCTGCTCAGCAGAAGCTTGCCATCACCATCTCCGCACTCCCAGAAGAGACCACGACCGTCATCATTGAGGCGCGTGTCGAAGGGCTCGGCGGCGCTGAGACAGCGTCCAGTGGAACGCTTGGCCTCGGCTGATCCCTGCGTCAGACTTTTGGCACAGCCAACTGCTCTACTCCCTCTATGAGTGACCTTCGCTGCATCAACTGCCAGCGCAACATTCGCCCCGATGAGCTGGTGTACGAAATTCAAACCTCTCTTGATCCGCAGCCGCCCAACGGCGTAGCCTGCTCTGAGCAGTGCCAGCAGCAGAAAGAGAACGAGAGTAAGCAGCGGGCAATGCTCTTTTATCAGGTGATGGGAAATCCGTTTGGAGGTGGTCAGAATGACTGATGGCGATTTCGGTGGTGACGGTGGAGGCGGAGTCGACAGTGGTAGCGACGGCGGCGCGTTTGATTTGAATAACAACGGCACATCGCTCGATGAATTCGTTCTTTTTGCTGCGATTACCGAAAATGAACGAGCAAAGCGATCTACAAGTGGTGGTCCTGCGAGGAAATCTGGCTGTCTACTTCCGGCGGCAGCGATTGCGGTCTTCGCTCTTGCGCTCCTAGCGCTCTAGTACAACGCGCTCCCAGCCGCCGCTGATCTGCAGCGCTCCTGGGTTGCCGCCGGCAACCAGCGCACGTTCAGGAAGTAGCCCGACGACCTCTGTTTCACCAATCTCAACGCCACGGCTACTCGCTGCTGAGCGGATGCGCTCGCGAATCGCATGCAACGTATCGCCGCGATCAGTGGCCTCAAGAAGGTTATGCAGGTTCATCGATACCTGTGCGACGTTCTTGCTTGCGAGCGGGAAACCGAGCGCCTGCAGTCCACGCACCCCACCAGGTGTTGCACCCCGAATCTCGCGCGCGATCTCTTTCGAAACCTTTAGGAGCGTGTCGGCGTTGGCGCCAACAAGTGCAATGTTCCACGCCGCCATCAGCGTGCGCGCACCGACGGCCGTTGCGCCAGCAGTTGGATGGGGCGCTCGTGGACCAAAGTCTGGCTCGCCCCCCTCTGCCGCCTGATGCGCCGCGAGCTCCTCAAATCCACCGCGACGCAAGGTTGGAAGGGACCGTCGCTCTTGGTTCCGTGCTACCGCGCCATAGAGGTGCACAGGAAGATTCAACGTGGTCGCAAGTGCAGCACCTATAACGCGGGCAATCTCGGCAGCCTGCTCGAGCGTTGCCTCTGGGGAGATCGGCACTACCGGCACCACGTCGAGCGCACCGATGCGTGGGTGAACGCCTCGACCATCTCCTGACTTCGCTGGGCTCGAGAGATCAATGGATGCCACGGCGATGCGTGCAAGTGCGAGAGTCGCTGCCACCAACTCAACGCCGCTGGCGGCGACGTAGGTGAAGACGCTCCGATCGTGATCAGCATCGGTGTGAACATCTCGCAGCGTTACGCCTGGAACAGCCTGAATTGCGGCGGCCGCCTGCTGCAGGATTTCTGCGTTGCGCCCTTCGCTGATGTTCGCAACGATTTCGAAGTTCGCTGTCGACATGTTCATCAGTCGAGCGTACGGCGCATCACGGGCCAGCGCCCATCGGGACCAGTTGCGGCAACGGTGAAGCCGAGCCGCTCCCAGAAGCGTTGTGTAGCGGCGGAGGTGTGCTCTGGGTCAGCAACAGATTCTGGTTCCTCTGGGTACGCCTCAGCGGCGGCGAATCCGGCAGCACCGAGACGTGCGAGCACACCGGCCACAAGCGCACTTCCGAGCGCACTACCGCGCGCCGCTGGCACAACAGAGATGCAGGTGATGATCGCTGGCGGCGGGCTGTCGGGAAGGTCAGGGTAGCGATCGCGCAAGCGTTGCGCGCGCGGGAATGCGGAGAGCGGTCCCGCTTGGCAGTAGGCAACGGGTTCGCCTTTCGCAAGGAGAACCCAGCCCATCGGCCCACTCACTGGGAGCTGTCGCGTGAGCAGGCGCAGCTTCGGTGGTTGCCCTGGCGCTGCAGCCGCATCGCGTAGCGCCTCTTCGCGCGTTGGCGGTTCGGGGGCGAATGGATTAAACGCTGGCGCCTGCTCCTCATCGGCGCCGAGGAATGCGGCAAGGGCACTCTTCCCTCCTGCCGGTGTGCTGGCACGCGCCGCAGGGTTTGGCGTGGCGACACCACCGGTAGCCACCGCCTTACTGCCACGCTCTGCGTCCTCCCACCAGGTGCAGGTGGCATGGTCAGCGCTTGCGTTGGCGCAGGGCGGCACGAGCAACAACTCCTCGGCGCTCTCCACACCGACTAGCTCGAACCCGTCACCGATGTTGATTCTCATCGTCTGGGATACTACGCCGCATGAGCGATCACGCGACTCCTGGGCACGATTCCCACGGCGAGGCTGAAGAAGCCCCCCTTGGCGCTATCAACCTAGCTGCGTGGGGGGCCGGTGCCCTCGGCGTTGCGATCGGCCTACTAACAGCCGCCGTCATCGCAATCGCCGCAGGCGCCCTCTAGAGGGCAGGGCGCTTGAAGACTCGACTTTCTCTGGTGCTCTCTGCGATCGCACTCCTATCTGCATGCACTCCTAGTGCTGCAGATTTCAACGAGAGCGACGTGATGTTCGCGCAGATGATGATCCCGCACCATCAGCAGGCGGTTGAACTCGCAGATCTGGCACTAGAGCCAACGTCCGCTGCTAGCCCCGAGATCCTGCAGCTCGCTCAGCAGATTCGAGATGGACAAGAGCCTGAGATCAAGCAGATGACTGCGCTGCTCATCCAGTGGGCGCAGCCGCTAGATAGTCATGCCGCGATGGGGCACGGGTCTGAAATGGAGGGGATGCTCAGCGAGCAAGAGATGATGAGACTTGCCACCCTCACTGGATCTGAGTTTGATGCTGCGTGGATCGCTGCGATGACGATCCATCATCAAGGCGCAATCGCCATGGCGAGTGTGGCTGCAAACGACGGGGTCAATCCAGACATCAAAGCACTTACTGCCGCAATCATCGAGGTGCAGCAGAGTGAGATTGAGACGCTGCAGGCCCTCTCTACTGCTCCGTAAGTCTGATCTCGGTTCGCGTCTTGCTTCATTGTTGACGGCGGCGTGCCGTTCGCTTCGTCGCCGCCCCTACGCCCATCAGTCGGCGCAGTAGCGCAACTAGTGGCGTGACCACTCGGCCGAGCAGGCCACCGGCAAGCGCGCCGATCAACGCGATGGGCAAAACCACGATGACGAGGTTGATCGCCGCAATAATCACGGTTCGACCAACAGAGATCAGATTTGCGATAGCGAGTGAAACTTCTTTACCGAGATCAAAGCCGTTTGCTGCTTTACCGATTGACGAGCCGATCTGGCTGACCGTCACAGAGATGGTGGTCATGGCAACCTGATTCGCAAGTGCTGCGCGCTGTGCGTCGTACGACTCAATGTCACTGCGCACTGCGGTGAGCTGCGTTTGCACAGCGAGCACGTCTGAGACGGTCGTCGCTTGCGTCATGAGCTCGAGGAGTGCCGTCTCTGAGGCGCGCAGGTTGCGCAGTCGAGCCTCAAGGTCAACGAGCTGCATCGTCACCTCGTAGGTGCTGATCTGCTCGGAGAGAACCGTGCCCTCTGCGCGCAGCGCCAGCACCGCTGCATCAAACGATGCAGCAGGAACCCGGAATGTGACGGTGAGGTATGGAGTAGACGCATCGGTGTAGCGGTAGCTGCCAGAGACGTATCCGCCCTGGCTCTTCACGATGCCAGTCAGCGTTGTCAGGCTGGCCTCAACGTCCGCGACTTCGAGGCTGAATGAGCCGTTGCGCACAACATCAATGCGGTCACCCTCAATGGAGCCACCGCCTGGTGTCGCGGTTGGAACGCCGCCGGTGTCGCCCTTCTCGATGGGAGCCGAGGAGCCGCCGCTCGCGCCGAAGAGAAGCGCGCTGAGGCCGCCACTGGCGGAGAGTGCCAGCACGAGCGCAACCACCACGCCGATCTTTGCAGGCGTGCTAAACGACGGAAGGGTGAGTGATCCGATCTTCATGGTGTGCACCTCAGCTTGCGCGCTCACTAGGGAACGCCTCATCCCCGTAACGCCGCCGAGCGGCCTGAGGTTCCTGGGCTCCTAGAAGAGGCCGACGATCTCCCCGCCGTGCTCAAGGTCAAGGTCGATGCGCTCGCCGCCAGGGGACTTATTGAGGCCTGGCATCAGTCGCATATCGCCACAGACGGCGGTGATGAAGCCGGCACCAGCCGCCAGGGTGACCGCCTTCACGGGAACGCGGAAACCGGTTGGCCGCCCGAGCTTGCTGGCATCGTGCGAGAGCGAGTACTGCGTCTTCGCCATGCAGATCGGCAGGTGCCCGTATCCGAGCTCCTCCAAGCGCGCGAGGCGCTTCGCCGCGGCAGGGGCAATATCTACGCCATCTGCACCGTAGATGCGTGTGGCGATCGTCTCGATCTTCTTGGCGAGTGGCATGTCGTCCGCATAGATCGGTGCAAACTTTGCCTCGCCCGAGGCTGCCGCAGCCCATACCGCCTCCGCGAGAGTGGCCGCGCCAGCTCCACCGTCGGTGAAGTGCGTCGTGACCACGGCAGCCCGCGCCCCTGCGGCTAGCGCGACGGTGCGAATCGCCTCGTGTTCAGCGGCGGTATCTGTTGGGAACGCATTCACAGCGACCACCACCGGAATGCCGAACGCGAGAACGTTTTCGATCTGCTTCACCAGGTTCTGCGCACCAGCCGTCACTGCCGCAACGTTCTCGGTGCTGAGCGCTGGATCAAGCGGCTTGCCAGCAACAATCTTGCCGACGCCACCATGCATTTTGAGCGCGCGAACGGTTGCCACAATCACCGCCGCATCTGGCGCAAGACCGGAGGCGCGACACTTGATATCAAAGAACTTCTCGGCGCCCATGTCTGCGCCGAAGCCCGCTTCGGTCACAACGATGTCCGTTGTTGCAAGTGCAGCGCGGTCAGCAATGATGGAGTTATTACCGTGCGCAATGTTTGCGAATGGTCCGGCGTGTACAAATGCAGGACCGCCTTCAAGTGTTTGCAAGAGATTCGGCTTAATCGCATCGCGCAGGAGCGCCGCCATGGAGCCAGCGACCTTTAGGTCTTCGGTGGTGATCGGCTTGCCTTCAGCTGATTCCGCGACCACGATGCGACCAAGGCGCGCGCGAAGATCGGCAAGATCGGATGCGAGCGCAAGTACTGCCATGACTTCGCTTGCCACCGTGATCACGGTTTCAGATTCACGAACGACGCCATTCTCACGTCCACCAAGACCGATGATGGTCTTGCGGATCGCGCGATCGCTAATGTCGACGACGCGCGGCCACGTGATGCTGCGCAGGTCAATGTTGAGCGCGTTGCCGTGATGGAGGTGATTGTCGAGGAACGCTGCTGCGAGATTGTGCGCTGCGCCAATCGCGTGCACGTCACCGGTGAGATGAAGGTTGAACTCCTCCATCGGAATGACTTGGCTGTAGCCGCCACCCGCGGCGCCACCCTTGATGCCAAACACTGGTCCGAGGCTTGGCTGTCGAATCGCGACGGCGGCGCGGTGACCAATCTTGTTGAGCCCCTGCGCGAGACCGACGGTGGTGGTCGTCTTTCCTTCGCCGAGTGGTGTTGGGCTGATCGCGGTCACGACAACGTATTTGCCGCGTGCCCCACTCTTCTCTAGTCGTTCAATTCCTTCGATGGAGAGCTTCGCCTTGGTGCGACCGTACGGCTCAACCTCGTCATCGTGAAAGCCGAGGGCGGCCGCCACCTCGCCAATCTGCTTTGGCGTTACGCCACGTGCAATCTCAAGATCGGAAGGGAATCCCATGCCGAGAGTCTACGCTCGCGCGCGGACGAGCCGCTCGGCAGCCTCAGCCGCATGCAGCGCCAAGATCGCACTCGTCATTGGCCCCACGCCCCCAGGGACGGGGCTGAGGCCACCCTTGTCGCCAAGCTTCGCTTCAACGCTCGGTGCATCGACATCACCCACGATCGTGTCGCCGCTCGGGTGGATCCCCACGTCGATGACAAACGTGCCTGGTGAAACATGCTCGCCGCGCACCAGGCCACGCACCCCGGCGGCAACCACAAGCACGGCGGCGGTACGGGTGACCACGCCGAGATCCGGCGTCTTGGAGTGGGCAATGTCAACGTGTGCCCCCGCGATCTCTAGGAGCTGGGCCACGGGTCGGCCAACGATGGCGCTGCGCCCCACCACAACGGCCTGTTGCCCTTTTAGTGGGATCTCATAGGCCCGCAGCAGCTCCATCACCGCCGCAGCCGTTGCAGGAAGTAGCGATGCATCGTGCGTGCCCTCTGCAAGCCGCTCCGCGTTCACCACCGTAATGCCGTCAATGTCTTTCGCGGGGCTAATCGCCGTTGCAACCACCTCGCGCGAAACGCCGCTCGGCAGTGGCGACTGCAAGATGATTCCCGCCACGTTCTGATCGGCTGAGAGCGACGTGAGCGAGGCAAAGATCTCTGCCTCCGTTGCAGCTGCGCCAAGTTCAACGCGCCGCCCGACAAGTCCGGTTGCACTCACCTGCTTGAGAAGTCGATCGACGTACAAGAGCGAGTCTGGCTCGCTGGTTGCAATCACTACAGCGATCTCTGGCGTGACTCCGCCTGCGTTGGCGATTGCACGCGCCGCGATTTCGGTGGCTCGCGCTGTGATCTGCTTCGCAAAAGGCTGCGCTGCAAGTCGCTGCGTCATTGCGAACTACGACTGTGTCAGGCGTTCAAGCGCAGCAACAGATGCGGCGGCCTGGTTCGCCAAGGTTGCACGCGTTTCAGGATCATCGATGAACGGTAGGTTTGCTTCAACATTCTCTGCCGCACTCAAGCCCGCGGCGCGTGCGAATCGCAGCGCAACGTCGAGGTCGCTCGCCGCACTCACCAAGCTACGACCAGTAAGCAGGCGCGCAGCTTCTGCGGCTGCGGTAATCGCACGTAGCGTTTTGAGTGGCACCTTCGCCGCATGCTCGGCCGCTGCAGACATCGCACGACTGCGCGCATCTCGCTCGTGCTCCTCAACTTTTGGCAGGCGCATCGCTTGAATGAACGCGTTGTAGGCGTTTGCATCGTCGTCTGCAAGAGTGAGGAGCTCGGCACGAAGCGTGGCCATTTGCGCCGCCGTGCGTTGCTGCAGCGCAGCCTCAGCGCCATCGGGGCTCTTCTTGATCGAGAGGCCAGCCACCATCTCAACGAGTGCAGCAGCCGTTGCGCCACTAATTGCGGCAGCGGCGCCGCCGCCAGGTGCGGGAGTAGGCGCAGCAAGTGCGGCGAGAAAATCGGTAAGGGTCTGCTCTGCCATTGTTTTCATCTGCGCATCCTATCGCGCGAGCGGCAAGTGAGCGACGACGCGCGTTGGCTAGTCAGCCTGAAGTTCGCGAGGGCCGGAACTGTTTCGGCGCGCGAGAGAGAGTGCGACGGCCAGAGAGATAACAAGCCCTGCGAGAACGCCAAGCTCCCAGAGGATTGGTTCAAGATTGCCGCCCTCGCTCAAGATGCGCTCGGCCTGTGCGGTAACGACCAGCACGCGCCGTACGACCGCGACGAGACCGATGATGAGGAACGGTTCAAGGATGAGCTGCGTTCGAGCAAGCGAGAGTCGCAAGGTATAGAGCAGCTCCGCAATGATGAACACCAGAAGTACGCGATCAAGAATCAGCAGTGCTGAGTCGATACCACCCTCGTGGATCCCCTCTGTAATGAGCCCAACGGTATCGGCGCCAATCAGTGCGATCGCAATGACCAAGACGCCCGCGAGCGTGATGTCGAGAACAATCTCGAGGCCGTGGAGTAGATCACGGGCACGAGCAACCACCGCGGTCATGAACGAGCCGAGGGCGTGATCCGTTGGTGACGAAGTTCTGGACCGTGTTGCTCGTTTCATGCCGCGCAGCATGGCAGATGGTTAGGCGTGGACGAGCACTGGCTCCATTTCAGCGATACCCGTCGCGAACGGCAGGGTTGCCCATGCATCGTCGAACGCCTGAATCGACCAGGCGCCCGTGCGGCGCGAGAAGCTCAGGACGAGGGCAGCATCTTCGGTCTCAATCTCCCAGAGGGTGCGAGGGCCTTCGCTGGCGCTGAAGACACCGTATTCACGGCGGAGCGCGAGGACCTGGGTCACCTTGCGGCTGATCCCCTCGAAGATAACCGCGGTTGGGGCGCCGGTGCGCCAGTGGGCCGTCACGGATACCGCGACTGGGCTGATCGGTTGCATTGCCATCCTGAACCTCCTCCCCTCGCGGGGACCTGCGTTAGAACATCTGTTCGTAGTCTCATAGAACATCCGTTCTGTGTCAAGGGGGGGACCTGTGCGAGAATCGTGCTCCAACGGGGGGCGCCCAGCCCCCCAGCCACAAAAGAAGGAGTCCAACTGATGAAGGTGATTTTGACCGCCAACGTGCCCAAGCTCGGCAAGGCCGGGGACCAGAAAGAGGTCGCTGGGGGCTACGCCAAGAACTTCCTCTTCGCCAATGGTCTGGCGATCCCAGCCGTCGGCGGGGCCGCCTCCCAGGTAGCTGCGGGGATCGCCTCCCGTGCCGCCAAGCAAGACCGCCAGCGCGGCGAGGCCGAAGGCCTTGCGCAGCGCATCAGCTCCACCACGCTCACCATGGGCGTCAAGGTGGGCGAGGGCGGCAAACTCTTCGGCTCCATCACGACGAAAGAGATCGCTGAGGCGCTTGATCGCCGCGGCATCAGCGTTGAGAAGCACCAGGTCATGCTCGAGGAGCCACTGAAGCAGCTTGGCTCGTACAAGGTGCAGATCAAGGTGGCGGCACACCTCGTCGCTGAGGTGACAGTTGTCGTTGAGCCGAAAGGCTGATTACGACCCGTCGCGTTCTGCACGTCGACCTTGACGCGTTCTTTGCGTCGGTCGAGATTCGCGACAATCCGTCGCTCGCCGGAAAACCTGTTGCTGTTGGATACGGCGAAGGTTCTCGTGGCGTAATCTGCGCCGCCTCCTATGAGGCGCGTGCATTTGGCGTTCGTGCCGCAACGTCGGTGCACGTTGCACGCGCGCGTTGCCCCAACCTGATTCTTATTGCGCCGCGTCACGATCGCTACAGCGAAGTCTCTCGCGAAGTGATGGAGGTGCTCGGCGGATGGAGCCCCGTCGTTGAGCAGGTCTCTGTCGACGAAGCGTATCTGGATCTCAATGGCACCGAGCAGTTGCATGGCTCACTGGAAGATGCCGGCCGCGGCATTCGTGCCGCAGTCAAGTCGGCAACGGGCTTAACGATTAGCGTTGGTGGCGCATCGAGCAAGCTGGTAGCCAAGATCGCTGCAGGTGCAGAGAAGCCAAACGGCCTCACCATTGTTCCGCCAGGCAGTGAAGCCGCATGGCTTGCGCCGCGAAAGGTTGGCGTGATTCCTGGCATCGGTCCAGTAGCGCAGAGCATCTTGCGCGAACTCGACATTCTCACCTGTGGCGATCTGGCCAGCGCACCCGACGATCATCTCGTTCGCCGCTTTGGCGATCGCGGACCTGAACTGAAGTTGCTCGCGCGCGGTATTGATGACACACCAGTTGATGACGGCGGTGAACGCAAGTCGCTCGGCCGCGAGATGACGCTTGATGACGACATCGCCGATCCAGAGGCGCTGGAGACGCTGCTCTTGGGGCTGGTGGAAGAGGTGTCGTACTCACTACGTAGCGAGGGCCTGCTCGCGCGCACCGTCACGCTCAAGCTGAAAGATGCCGAGTTCCAATCCATCACGCGTCAAGTGAAGCTTGCGCAGCCGTCAGATCTCGCTGGCCCAATCTTCGAAGCGGCGCGTGCACTCCTTGAGAAGACGGCGCGCGGCAGCGCCTATCGGCTCATTGGCATCTCAACGTCGGACCTTGGTGAAGATGAGCAGCTTGCCCTCTTTGACAGCGCGGCGCAGGCACGCGAGCGCACAATCACCGCCGCTGCCGACACCATGCGCCGGAAGTACGGTGAGGATGCGATTACGCGTGCGCGGCTCCTTGAAGACGAGTGACTCTGCAACCGCTACTCAATCACAAACTCAATCAGCGTCACGTCGTACAGGGCAGCGCGATTGCCGATTGAGTCCCCAACGGAAAACCAGAGCCGATAGCGGCCAGGTGTCGCATCGCCTCGCAGGGTGATGGCCTGAACGAACTGCTCCCATCCGTTAGCAGCTTGGGAACGAACAACGGAATCGAGCCCCATTTCGGAGGCCCAGGGCTGGAACTGGTCATTTGTAGTTCGGCCATTTGGGCCGTCAACCCATGCCACGACGTAGGCGATGCCACTCTCGTCTTTTGCAAGGGTTGTCACCTCAAACGTACTACCTGCACGAATCACTCCCGTAGAAGTGATCTCGGCGCGTCCGATCTCGGGAACTCGCACATCGCTGCTGCCACCAACCAGGTTGAAGTCGTAGGTCACAAAGAGCGAATCCCCTGAGGCATCAGGGAAGGTGCACTCGCAACCGATCCGCACGATGTAACCGGCGCTCGGCGCGTTCGATGGCACGAGACAGCTGATCTCATACTCGCCGTCGCGCTGATCGCCACTCACGCGAATGGCGGCGACACCAAAGCCACACCAGTTCGATACCCAGCCACTTGGGCCGCCGACAAAGGCGACGGGCGCCTGGTAGCCCGAAGGATCCGTCATGCGGAAGCGGATCACCAGCGGTGTGCCCGCCCGCACTTCAGCTGATACTCGGACGTTCGTAATCTGCGCCGGCTCAAAGGTGCCATCTCCGCCCCCAACAGGTGGCAGTGGGCGCTCAAGATCAAGCATGTCGCCGCCAGGCATTTCTGACGTTGGATCCGAATCCGTTCCGTCACCTGCACCATCAGCGGGTGGCGCAGTCTGTCGCGCTCCGGAGTCCTTGTAGTAATCACCAAGCTCCAGGGAGGCGAGTTCGTTCCCCTCCGCATCGCGGGCAACAACTCTTCCAGTCACCTGTCCGCTGCTTGATGGCCACCACACCGCAAATTGACCTGCACTGTTTACCGATGCAGAGAAGTCTTCTGACTCCTGACCAACAACAGCGACGTCAACGGTTCCTTCTGGCGCCTGACCCGAAAGAACCATGACCATCTCGTTCATCCACTCTGTTCCGGCCATGAATTCAATGTTCAACTGCGCATCGTTCTGCGCAACAGGCTCACTGAGCATCGCTGGTCCGCGAACCAGCGCTCCCGAGTCATCACTCAGAAGCATGCAGTGCAATCGAAGTGCAGGGGTTGACCAGACAACCAAGCTTGCGTTGCCACGAGAATCAACGAGATCAAGTGAATCATCGGAGATCAGTTCAAGCTGCTGCGCCGTAATCGGCATTCCTTCTGTACACACCGCTTTCAATTCAGCAGAAGGGGCAAGAGGGCTGGTATCCGCAGTTGGGCTCCACGCCAAAGTGGCGCGAGTTGGCTGAGCGAAGCTAACCACCGAGATGGCGAGCGCTGCCGCGATCGCAATTGGCACAACGAAGGAGCGTCGTGGCGCAGCATGTGCGGTCACACCCGGCTGGTGCTGTGTCAGTCGTCCGGCAAGTGCCGTACGCTTCGCGCGGCTCGCGCCGGAGGCGCCTCGCGCCGGATCCGCCTGCTTCAGTCTCTCTAGTGCGTCCACCATCTACCTCCAGCTGCTTGCTTTATCTGCGCATTGAGACCTGCGCTTACTCTCTCTATGTCGCCTAGGCCGTCACTCTTTCACGCCTCTTTCAGCAGCTCGCGCATGCGGCGCTTTGCCCGGTGGATGCGAATCGCTGCAGCGTTGGCGGAAATCCCCAGGACTTTTCCCACCTCACGGGCGGGGAGCTCATCCCAGACCGCTAGGAGGAGGGCCTCACGATCGCGCTCTGGGAGCGCACTGAGTGCGGCTGAGATCTCGGGCTCGCGAGAGATCACAGGGGCGGGGGCGGCGGGGAGGAGCTGGGTCACGAATCTACCAAGGAGGGACTCGCGTCGAAGGCGCTTCCGGCGCATGTTGGCGAGGACCTTGCGGCAGATCCCAATGGACCATCCAACCTCGGACCCTTTTGGGATTCGCTCAGGCTGTTGCCAGAGGAGCAGCATGGTTTCGCTGACGGCGTCCTCGGCCTCTTCGGGCAGCGCTCGACGCAGGGCATAGCGCCGGGTCGGCTCGTACACGCGATCGATCAACGCCTCGAGGTCACCTCCGTCCTTCACCTACCCCCCAATCTCGCAGTATCGGTAAAGGGTATATGTCGCCACTTTGCGCATTCTTTCAGTTGGTTGATTTGCGACACGCACTCGGGCCGGTAGCCGCCTTAGGTTCGGTGCCGCACCCCAGCCGTACGCACCAACACAGAGGAGAGGGGGATGGTCAGGAGTACCGCGTAAAGAATCCCAGTAAACACCTCGCCTGAAAT
>Ga0315901_10005963_pt1 | contig 14685 bp, 14 predicted proteins | sample LakEriMetagenome_10_FD_203761 | JGI IMG/M metagenome (GOLD analysis project Ga0315901, IMG submission 203761) | Freshwater fungal communities from buoy surface, Lake Erie, Ohio, United States - Buoy 2 MA116 | ecosystem: Environmental > Aquatic > Freshwater > Lake | place: USA: Lake Erie, Ohio... | reverse complement strand
TTGGCAATTTTGATGAAGCAGTCACCAATATAATCTGGGACTTGTGGCTTTTCTTCCTTTTCTCGTTCGGCTTTTCGAACTTCTTTTTTATAATCAATAAGCGCCTGTAAGAAAGCTGCGTTATCAATATAATGTTTATTCTCCTTCGTACTCTTGCGTGCCATGATTATTTTCTCCTTCCAAATCTATAATTTTTAATTCACCAGGAGTGATTTCACGAAGTAACATTTCCGCAGCATAGGAATCTTCCACTCGTTGTTTTGTTTCTTGTGCTTGTGTTACATAATTGATGTATTGTTGTTTCACATCACGTTTCAAATCACCTATTGTTAATATAATATCGGTACTCACATAAAATTCTTCACTATCACTTAATCCCATCCATGGGCGGAGGATGAAACTTTCTCCAATAATTTGATTGCCACGGCGAGTTTCTTTGTGTGGCACTACTTGAACTGGAATGTTCATTTGTATGTGTGTTTCAGCTGCAGGTGTTTTTAAATCACGGTCCATGGTACATAAAATATTTTCACCTGTTTTCAACCTTACAATCTTATAATATCCATTTTCTTCTGTATTATACATGTAGTGGTACAGTTAGAAGTTTATAATTGAATCCCTCTTCATTATAAATTTTAACTCGTTCAATCAAATGATTCAACGTATAATTTTTATGAGACTTCCAGGATAAATTATCACCAATATCATATAACTTACAACTTGTTTTTTCTTCACCTAAACGAAGACCACGACCAATACTTTGAAGATTGCGAATACGTGATTTCGTAGGAGAAGCAAATACAACATTATGTAAGTTTCTAATATTTATTCCTGTTGAAAATGTACCGTATGATGCCACGATGATGGCATCATTTTGTTTTTCTGTAATGGCACGAATCATTTCTCTATCTTCTGCTTCTACGCCGCCATGAACAAAGAAAATTTTTCTGTTAGGATCCGCCTTTTCTTTCAACAGGTCTAACAATACTTTACCGTGTTTTTCTACATACTGAAATAACAATAGTGTATTGCCTTTTTGATCCAATACTAAATTACGGATGAAGTTGTTTCTTTTCGGATGTGTTACCAACCAATCTATTTCTTCTTGATAAGAAAACTTTTTACATAATTGTTTTTCTTCATCACTATAATCTAATTGAATGCATCGAATTTTCAAGTCCGCTAATTGATTAGTATCCATTAATTTCTTTGTAGTGGTCACCTTGTATACAGGACCAAACAATCCTTCTAATACTAACCGATGAGTTTTTGTTCCATCTAATGTACCAGTTGTCCCAATTTTGAATTGAGCTTTGGTACACTTATGTAAGATGGATGATAGTGATTTGGCTTTAAACAAATGGCATTCATCACCATACACTACATCAAACTTTTCAAAATAACTTTTTGGCATTTTGTAGATGCTTTGCCAAGTGGAAATTACGATAGGATCATTCGTAACTTTTTCTTTACCCGAGTAGATACGTGTGCAGTTCTCAGATACTTTCCAATCTGACGATCCAGCATAATCAGCAAAGTCACCATATAATTGCTCCACTAATGAAGTTGTCGGGACAATAATTAACTGTCTACGATTTTGTTGTTGATGCCATCTGACAAGTGTGTAGATGATAAGGCTTTTACCACTAGCTGTTGGTGAAAGTAGCAACGTTCTTCCATTAGACACAGCTTGTCGGACGGCATCAACTTGATAATCACGGATACTTATGGGTTTCCCGTTAGAGTGGAACGACAAAGATTGTAGATAATCATTCCAAGAAACGATATCGTCACGAGGAGTAGCAGTAGCATCGTGAAACTCATAAGAATTATTTTTGCAAAATTCTCTAACATACGGTAAAAGACCGACATATAATTCCTTGGCAAAAACATTTAACAATCGAATTTTTCCATCCCACAATTTAGCACGATATTGTGGTGTAAACTGAGCACCAGGGACAGCAAATGTAAAGAAGTCATTCATTTCCAACATGACATCTGGGTCTGCATCTATGATAAGATAAACTTCATCTTTCTTTCTAACAGTTACTTTACTCACATTCCACCGTTGGTAAATTTGTACCATTCAATAGCTGACTTCACATCCCAAGTCCGGCTATTGATGCTTTTTAAAATTTGTTCCAATTGATATAACACAGTTCGGATATATTCCAACTTATCATTGATTTGTATGATATCTGAATCTGTATTCAGTACTTCATCCATTTCATTTTTCAGTGGGCGATTCTGAAGAAATTGGTCCCACCCCAATTCATCTAACTCTTGTTTTGACAACTCACCCTTGTAATATCGCATCTTCAACTTACGAAGGCGTAAGTAATCTGCATCAGCTTTTCTATACTGAAGTTTCACTGAGGTCAACATGTTTAGATATTTGGCATGAAGCTCTGGAACGCGCGCAGCAGCCCGTCCAAGATTAGTTTGGTCAATTTTACAATCTTCTGCCCACATGGTTTGTATTTCATTCAACTTCATATATCCTCCATGATGTTAACAATCTATCATGGATGTTCTCATTTGTCAAGTCTTGGTTACCAAACTTTCCACCGTGAACACACGGTACTTGAATGTAGCTTGAGCGCTGAAATATTGTGTGTCACCATTTGATACGTCAAAGTCCACACCTGATAAACTAGTTGGAAAACAATCCAAAAAGTTTAACCTTCCCACTGTATTGTTATCAGAACCTAGCACCATTAATGTGGCATCGCTATATTCTGTCACATCGGTTTTTCTTTGTACTGCTGTTTTGCCACCAACACCTACATCTGTGTTGTTATTGATTTGGGGATTTCTGAAGGATTGCTCGATGAAACGATTTTGAAATTGGCGATGATTTTCTGGGAAACCAAGTGCAACAATCCAGTTATACAATTCAATGTAATTGGCCATATCTTCTTGAATCAAGAACTTAATGGTCAAGTCACCGAAATCAATTTTTTCGCCCGGTCTTGGAATGTTTACTAACGGCGTGGGCTGAACAGCAAACCCCAGATTGATACTTGGAATATTGGCAGACTGGCAGAAATATGTTACACGAGGAAGACTTTGGATCATGAATCGAAAACCATTAGGACTCAAATAATCCAATTCTTCTGGTTGTCTATTTTCCCATTGTGCTTCTTTTATGGAAAGTTTGTTTGTTAACGTCATGGAGAAACTCCTGGCTTGACTTGGGCTTGACAACAGTGTAAACTCACTATGTCTGGGATGATATGAATAATCCTAGAAACTATTTATATAGCAAAAGGAAAAAGAGAGGATCCGAAGACCCTCTCTTTCCTGTTTTGTTACTACTTCGATTATAGAAGGTTTGTAACCTTCAAGCGACGATAGTAGTGGTTACGGTTAGATGTGAATGTGTCACCGTCTGTTGTGCCGTCTGACTTGACGACGAACGGATTGGCAATCATGCCGTAACGTGTCTTAAATCCAATCTTCGGTTGGAATGAATTTGGATCAATTGCGCGTACCATTTGGAGCGGTACGTATGGGCAGTAGAAGATACCTGCGTCATAAGCATTTGAACCCTTGTAACCAACTACGATGAATTGTGAGGCAGCGTTTGTGTTAGCTGAATATGGGTCGATGAACACCTTGTAACGACCATTCAATGTACCAGCGAATGTGTTACCTGTGTCGTCTGAAGAAATTCCATCGTTGCCTGAAAGAGCTGGTGTGTAGTCGAGCTTGCCTGTCATGGCAAGAGCGGCTGCAACGTCTGATGAGCAAACGATGAAGTTACCACGACCACGACGAGTTTCTTGTGCGATTACGTTGGCGTCACGTTCAATTTGGAACATAAGTCCCTTGAAGCGTTCTACTGACCAACGACCGTTTGAGTCAACGTCTAAGTCGAATGTGCCAGGTGTAGCTGTTGAAGCAGCACCTTGCTTAGCCACCTTGTAGATGGTACGGATAACTTCACGATTCATTTCAGCAAGAATTTCTTGTGAAAGAATGTTTGAAAGTTCTGCTTCAGCATCAAGACCGTGAATTGCCTTCAAGTCTTGTGCTAATTCGACTGTGTATTCAGCCTTCAAAGCGCGTGACTTAGCAGTTACGGTTGTCTTTTCAATACTGAATGCCATTTCGCCGAATGAACCGCCGCCTGAAGTACCAAGTGCTTCAGCAGCTGCTGTACTCATTCCAAGACCAGTTGTGTATGTACCGTCAACTGGGTTTGAGCCGGCGTGTGTGCCTGTGCCTGAGAAGTCTGTGTCAGCTTCGTTGAAGAGGGCTTCTGTGCCATCTTGTGTTGAATAACGTGACTTCATGGCGAAGATTAAGCCTGTTGGGCCTGTCATTGGTTGTACACCAGCGACATCGTACGCCATTAAGTTTGGAAGTGAACGACGAACCAATGAGATAAGAATTGGATCGTAACGGTCAATTTCTGTTGCACCTGTATCGGCAATGTTGTTAGCTGGAACAGCTTCGAACAATGCTTGCTTTTCTTCACGAAGTGCGCGTTCTTGGTTTTCAAGGATTACAGCAGTAACTGCACGCTTGTAATTATCCTTGATTGATGGAAGTGTTCCATGGTCTAGAACCGGGGCCCACTTCTTTTGTAGGTTTTCTGATAAAAACATTTACGTTCTCCTGTTTTAGTTCTGTTAAACGTTACTATTATTTATAAAGGTTTTACTTTCCAAATGTGTTGCGAGATAACAATTCTGCATATTTTGCAACTGTAGGTGATGTTTCCACTTCGTTAGAAGCGCCTGTTTCTTCTACAATTGGTGAAGAGGTTGTTGACTTAGGGAAGTAGTTATTCTTAACTACAACCATCTTTTGTTCGAAAAGTTCTTCATTTTCGAATTCAATTTCTTCCACCAAACCGCGAAGTTTTTCCACTTCGGTTTGTGCTAAATCAGAGGTGACCTTAGTGAAGATGGCATCACGCTTGGCTTCAGCTAATTCAGAATTGATGGCAATGGCTTGTTCCATTGTTTCATTTAACTTTTCAGTTAATGCATCAATTTGTGCTTGCATTTCGCCAAGTACGTCATACTTTTCTTCAGGAACTTCAATGTAATGTTCCTTGAACAACACCTTTAATCCAGCAATGAAATCTTCTGTGATTTCAGAGCGAAGACCATCAACTACAGCAACTTGATTTTGTTCTAACCATTGTTCTGCAACATAATTCAAATATGAATCAACCTTGTTAATTAATTCTTCTTGAAGTTCGCCAATGGTGTTAGCTGCTTCTTCAGCAAGAACATCTTGTAGTTGTTCTACTTCATGAGCAACGCGAGCTGTTACAACTGCTTCAAACAATGAAGCAGCCTTGTTCTTGAATTCTTCTGACAATTCTGTTTCAGAAGAGAACAAGTTTAGAACATCTTGTTGTAATTCTTCCTTACGTAATTCATGACGACCAGCTTGAACATGTGCTTTCGGTGTTGAAAAACTGGAAACTTTATTTCCTAACTTTTGTACGAAAGCTCTCTTGGCTGCTTTGTTAGCAGTTTTTACCATACCTTCTTCAAGTTCTTCGTCATCATCTTCTTCAACTTCTAGTTCCACTTCTTCCCATTCTTCCTTTTCTTCGTCTGAAAGAGCTTCGAATTCTTCTTCAGTGATAACTTCCACTTCTTCAGAATCATTTTCAACTAATTCATATCCAGCCTTTTCTTCGTCAGAAAGAGCATTATATTCTTCTTCTGAAATAGTTTCTAATTCTTCTACTTCTGTTTCTTCCTTATGGACATTGCCCTTTGAAGAAGATTGGTTGATAACTGAACGAGGATCAGCAACTTGTGTGAAGTTAGGAGCAGAACCTGCACCAGTGTTCTTTACTTCTGGTTGCTTCTTGGCCTTGCCAGCTTGTGCCTTGCCTTGATTGTCTTGTGTTGTTTGTAAATCAATTGAGGCATCTTGTGATGAGCCTTGCTTGGCAGGAGCTGATTCCTTCGCGCCGGCACCTGCTGCTAACTTGTTAACAGCATTAGTTGGCTTAGAAGCACTCATACCATCTTTGTGCATTTGTTGAACTTCTGGGTGTTGTGATGAGCCTTGTGAAGGAGCTGAATCTTCCTTGTTTTTACCCATACCAGGAAAATTTTCATCCAACTTACGATTCATCAATTCTCGAATCTTGTTTTCTACAGACATTTATTATCTCCTAATTTGTCGTTACAAATCATATATTATTTATATGGGTTACTTCTTTGAAATACTGTTTAAGAAGTTTTCGAATACACGAAACTTTACTTCTTCTAATTGTCTCTTCTTGGTTTGTTCTAAAAGATGGCGAGTTTCATCAATGTTTTGGTAAGTCCAACTACCATTCACAAACATCCATTCTTTATTTTCCATGATACCTTGTACGAAGGCATCGGGCGCTGAAGGATCAGCAACAATGTCGGCAGCAGTAGCAAGATAGAAATCATCTTGTACTTCATTGATGCCTTCATTATTCACCTTTAATGAACCCATGCCACGTGATGAAACACCCAACTTAGCACCACCGTCAATTAAATTCTTCACGATGTTGCCCATGGGTGTGTTCATGATTTTGGCTTTACCAACATAGTTGTTACCTTCTTCTTTCAAAGAAGTAATCATGTGTGATACACGGTCAAGATTAATGGTAGGACCTTCTGGGTGTCCTAATTCACCAAAGGCTCTTTTTGCATCCACATATTCTTTCATGTATCGTTGAACTTCACGTTCCATCACAGACTTTGGATAAACTCGTCCGTTACGATTTTTCATTTCAGATTGAAGAAAAATTCCTTCAATGAACATGTTTTGTCCTTTATCTTCCGTAATGATTTGGACATCTTCGACGATTTCTGCAATGAGCTTCATGTTATGCTCCTATTGATTGATTCAAATGTTGATTATCACCATAGCCGGAAACTTTCACCACTTCAATGATGACTGTGCCGCCGCCTGCTGGTGTGACAACAACAATGTTACTTCCTTGTTCACGATTATCTGAGAACCCATGAAATTGGAATTCTCTTGATCCAGTCATCACCCAAGTTTGTACTGAGTTACGAGTAATGGTAGCATTACCTGCAGGGACTGACCAATAGAGTCCTGTGATGTTAACTTTCGGAGATGAAGCCGTTTGTGTTGATGTAGATAACGTGGTATCTAAATCAATGGTTTCTGTTACTCCTGTTCCTGATACAGCAATGACACAATGAATAGGTGTCTTTTTTAATACTGTTATTGCCATTTATTTTTCCTCTACTTTAAAAACTTTAACTTATAAACGGTGCTATAAAGCAATGTGACCATCTCGTCTATTTGATTTAATAGATAATCATCTTGTGGTATTTCTTTTCGAGATTGTGCTACTGTATCGGCTAGGTCTTCAAAGTATGCAATCATGTCTTGTGTGCTTGCATTTTGTTTTATAGAACCAGGTGTTGTGTAATTTTCTATGATACCATGTTTGCCTTGATAACTTTCTACAAAGGCATCTATTAAGTCAACAATGGAGTCATAATATTCATTTAATGCTTTATGTGCAGAAAATGATGAAGATTGAAGGTGAAAAACATGTGCTTGATTTCTACTTGCAAATAACAGTGAAATTAATTCAGAGACCGTATTCATTAATCATCCTTGTGAACAGTAGCTTTTTTTCCTTTCGCTTCTAGTTTTTTAGCAACTGCTGAGGCATGTGCATGTGAACCAAAACTTTTCCATTTCTTGCCACCAACGTGAACTGAGTGAGGTTCTGGTGCTGGTCTTCTAGCAGGAGCAACATATGGACGCTTATGTTTACGCTCATATTCATCTTCATGACGAAGTTCATGGGCAATCTCACGTTCTTTGAAACGAGAAATTTCATCCAAAGTTTCTTCATTCATTTCAGATTGCATATATTGTGCAGCAGTCACAATGTAATCTTCTGCCAATGTAATTTTGCTTGCAACCCATTCCGGAAGATTTTCATCTTCTGATAACATATCATGCATCATTTGAGCATTACGAACGATGGTACGAAGAGATGACTTTGCCATATCACCTTCGTAATCATATTCTCCTTTGTCTGCTGCATCTTTCACAGCTTCACCAATGGCAACTGAAGCAACAGCACCTGAAAAATCTTCACCACCATAACTCATTTTCTTTCGTAGAGTTTTAAATGGCTTGCCTGTTTTTCTTGAGGCAACACCCCCTGTGGCATCACGATTTCCTTCCGAAGAAGGTTGATTGATGACATCTTCTGGTTTAGCCACGGTTGTGAAATTTGGCATATCGGGAATATCACTGGTATGAGGACCATCATCTTCTGCCATGTCATCTATAGCATCCTTCACAAGGTTCTTCATATCCATTTCCTTGTAAGGAGGATATTCAACTGAAGAACCTTGTGTGGGATAATGGCTTTCCCGTAATTCTTTGAAGTGTTTCATTAATCCTTCCGGAGCTTTTCTCTGGTTCTGGCTAAATCATCACCTGAACCACCTTGAGCTAAACGATATTTTCCACGTTTAGTCATTCCAGGATTAGCTGCTGCTGATACATGGCGTGATTGTTTTAATTTATCATCTGCTGTTGCAGAAATATGAGCATTTTTCTTTGCTTTATTTTCTTTATTACCTTCATCTAATTCAACTTCTTCTTTCTTCATCATGGCATATTTTGCTCCTAATGCCATACGAATCCGTTCCTTCTTGCTCTTTCCCTTGAACTTAGGATTCTTTGAATGTACAAAATCCTTGATGACTTCACCTGTAGGTGTTTTCTTTGTGATGACTTCATCAACTTGTTCAATTTCTTCCTTTTGAAAACGCTTTTGATGAAGTTTATCAACCGCAGTTTTCAATCCTTTTTCACGCTTCACAAACTTTTGTGCTGTTTTTTGAGCTGCGGCAGTGTTGCCTGACTTGACTTCAGCATGTGCCTTCTTTGCAAGTCCGCCAAGTTGGCCGCCATCATTACCTCCACGACTACCGCCTACTTTATCAGCATAACTTTGTAATGTGGACTTTTTCAATTCATCAACTTGTTCCACTTCTTCCTTGACACGACGAGTTGGCTTTGGAGGTGTCTTGCCTAATGGTACAGTTGTACGTCCCAACGTCATGGTAGCGCCTACGGGTTCAGAACCGTTCTTCTTTGCATAGTGAAGAGTGGTTTTTACGCCACCACCTTTTTCAATACCTTTCTTGGTGAAGCCGGTGGGCGGACGAAATAATCCCTTTTGATATTCATCAATTTGTTCAGCTTCTTCCTTAGCAACTTTATTGGCAAGTTTCTTGAAAGGTTTAATATGACTATATGTACTCATTGGAGCAGGATTAGATGCACCGTGAGACAAACCATGCACTGCTCCTTGCACTAATGCATCACCTACTTCAGCGGCAGTGTGCATAGTTTTCTTAGCATATTTTTTTACTGTATCTTTAATGCCTTCTTCAAGTTCATTTTCTTCCTTCACACCTTTCTTGGCGCGAAGCATCTTGAAATCATGAGCATCAATTTTGCCATTCTTGTTGGCATCAATCTTATGTTGCTTGCCTTTTAATGCTTCATCAATTTCTACTTCTTCATCCTCTTCCTCTTCTTCATCCTTTTCAGCTTCTTTGCCATCTTTCATCTTTTTGGCTTCTTCAACTGATTGTTCACAGTCAGCACATTCAGATGTATCAAACAAAGTGCTGGATAATTCCATCTTCATTTCATCCATTAACTTGTTAATCTTGTTTTGAAGAATGGAGTCAAATAATTCTTGTGCATCTATGTTGTTTCCTGCTTCAATGGAATCAACAAGTGCATCAACGTGTTCGCGGATATTTTCCATGTAAGTTTCCTCTGTTACAGCTGGTTTTAATTTAGAGACATGAACGGTGACAGGATAGGAAGAACCGCCTTCAATTTCAACATTCACATGACCAGCAAGAAAGGCTTTCTCTTTATCAACATGGCGATGAATGACTTTTCCTGTAACTTGTTTTTTATTATGGCGGAAGGAGACGATATCTCCAATCTTGACTTCGTTAATCATTTCTTATCTGTTTTCTTTGGGGGACTTGGTGGTGCACCTTTGGCAGGTGCAGGGGTTCCTTTCTGAATGATGTTGCCCTTCATGTTAGGATCTTCCAAAGGTTCTGAATAATCCATGCTGGCAGATGCTTGTTGCTCATTATCAGCATTAATTTCTTCAATTTCTTCGTCACTAAAACGAAGAATGTTCTTTTGTATATATCGCTTGTTCACATATTGTCCGTCGAATTGTGCCAATTGCATTAACAATTCAACTCGTGAACGAACTAATTCTTGTTCTTTGCTTTCTGAATAATAAGCATCTTGGGCAAATTGATATTCAATCCCTTCATGTAGTTCATCCCAATCTTGGGCTGTGATAACACCCTTCAAGATGAGCTGTGTTTTCATTAAATCATCAAACAATTTGGTGAATTGGCGGCGCAACTTGGTAATAAATTTTGTGAACTTCAATTCATCACGATTGATTTCTGCGGCCCGACCGAAATTTAATCCAGTTTGTTGTTGTAACCGTGATACAGGAACATATAAACTTTCATACAACTTACGTTGGAAATATTCAATGTCAGCAATCTCACCCAAGTTCTGACCACCGGGTAATGTGGTGATTTCTGTTCCTTTGCCGCCTTCACGACGGGGCAACCAGAAATCTTCCAACATGCTCATAGTCTTTTTATCATCTCGAATTTCACCCGTTGATGCATCATACACCAACTTATTGCGATACCGATTCATGATGTCTTTCAAATATTGTTCGGCTTTCAATTTCGGAAGATTGCCGACATCAATGTAAAATATTCTTCTTTCGGGAGCTCTGGCTAATCGGTAAATCACCAAAGCATTTTCCATCATACGCAACTGATTGGCTGGCTTGATGGCTTTGTGGAGATAACTTAACACCATGTTGTTATCAACATCAAACAATCCAGAAGGAACATAACAAATGGCATCATTTGTGATTTTCAATCCTGTGTTGTTTGGTACACTCATGGCGGAAGGAGAAGCAACATAAATGCCCTTCTCATTATATACGAAATATTCTTCTACACTCTTTACAAATTCCACGCCAGTCTTTACATCTTTTTCTTTATTAACATTACGAATTTTTTTAATCTTTCGTGGATCAATATACCGAATATCGGTGATACCCATTTTCGGTTTTGATGTGTCAATCACTTTATGAAAATAAACTCGTCCGTCAATATACCAACGGCGGAAATAATCTTGTGCTCGTTCTTGAAACTTTAACAGTTTTGTAATGTTATGAAATTCTTCTTCAATAGATTTTTTAATGGAACTCGGTGCCTTTAAATTATCTAATTTAATTTCTATAGGCTTTTCATTTTCTAAATTGGCAATCGCCTCGTTCACAATGTCATCAATGGCAGCATCTACATCGGCCATGAGAGCGGTATCACGATATCGTTTGATAAGTTCCGATTCGTTTTTTGCAGCCCCGTCCAGGTCCAGGTAGGTACCGTAGTACCCACCTGCCCGGATGGTGTCAAGGGATCCATCATTAGAAGGGGGCACAAACGAACGTTCTGTTTGTGCCGGTTCCTTCTTTTTGATGCTGTATCCAAATATATCCATAATATGTTTACCTAATCAAAGTATTAAACGGGAGTTACATCAAAATGCGAATATTGGAATGTCACAGTGAATTCTGAAATCACATCGTTTTGACTGTAAGCTAATGGAATTTCTGATACAGTGATTGGGAAAGAATTACGCAACACATACTTACGTAATTGTACATCGTTACGATCCAATTGTTCACATTCTAAATCGCATTGGTATGCTGTTGGTGTCAATAAACCACCGTTGTTTACACGGTCATTCATGGCATTTGTCCAACGTTCGAAGTATTGACGTAACTTCAAATCTGTTGCGTTGATAATAGTGATAGTCCAAGGATCGAACACACGTTCGCCGGCCAACTTTACATCACGACCGCGATATGCTACGATTGTTGGGTTCACGTTAGAAGCAGGTAGAGCAGCGGCTGTAACCAACAATGAATCATCAGAAGCAGCAGCACCTACTACAGAAGGCCAAGTAAGTGTTACTCTGAATTGGTTGGGACGGACGCCACCTGCGCCTAACTTATTTCTAAATTGGGTAATATCCATTTGTTTCTTCTCCTAGAAGTTAATTAGTTTAGGCGCCTACGACTTCTTCAAAGCTTACACCAGTACGTGTTGCAATGAAGTTCAACTGCATGAAGTTGATGGAACGTGCTGGCTTGATGTAAATGTCAGCAACGAATTCGTTACGGTCAATGACTTCGCCTGTGTTGTTTGTTTCATCACATACCACCTTGAAATCATAGATACCACGACGACCCTTCACATCTCTCAAGAATGGTTCTACCAAGTTACGGAATTGAGCACGTGTGAATGCATCGTTGAATTCAAAGAGTTGGTACTTACCAGCTGTGGCAATTGCCTTTTCTAGTACGATGAACAAGCGACGTACATTGATGCGGTCAAAAGCTGATGGCTTGGCAAGAAGAGTCTTGTCGCCAAAAAGAACAGTGCCTTCGCCCAAGAATGTTACTACTGGGTTCACGCCTGCCTTATACAAGTTATCACGGTCTGTCTTGTCTGGTGAATATGCCAACTTCACAACATTCTTGATTTGACCACGGTTTAAACCACCTGGTGAGAACCAAGGATCAGCTACAGTGTCAGTACGTGCGCAAAGACCAGCTAAGTCAGCATTTAATGCTACCCAACGATACTTGTCATTATACTTGTCATATTGATACTTCCAACCTGTATCCATGACGCCGTATGATGAATTTACATTGAATAAAGCAGCTTGACGTTCAGCAATAATATCATCAGCTTCATCACCTGAATTATTGTATACTGCACCTAATGTAGGTGATACGAAAGCTAAACAATCCATACGTGCTTGAGCAATGTTTTCAACAATGTGCTTACCAACTGTTAATGAATTTGGACCATTGAAGACCAAGTTAACATCAACACGTTCTGCGTTAGCAAAAAGATCCCAGCCTAATATCTTAGATGCATCTGATGGATCATCATCTGAAACACCGCCTGTCAATGAATAATCATCTGCTCCTGTGGCAGTGAATGATGTATTTTGAGCAGAACTTCCCCAGTTACTACCCGTTGGATGATCCATCCAATGAATGTAACGACTACCGCGAAGAACTTCTAAATAGTATGCCATTGAACCGTCGCTCTTCTTGGCATCAGCTGCCTTAGATAAGAAAGCAAACTTTTCAAGAATGGTGCCTGCTGTGCCTGTCCATAAACCATCTTCATCCACAACTACAAGATGAATTTCATCGTTCATTCCACCTAGAGCTTCAACATATGAAGAGGTTCCAGGCGCTGAATCAAATTCTGCCTTATGTTCCCATTCAGTTGTTGGGCCTGATGATACGGCAGCTCCTGTTACTGCAACAGCAGCATTAGCTGCTAAAATAATACTATCATCGTCTGTAATTGTTGCAACTGTTCCAATAACAGTGCCTGTAGAATTCTTTAATACATCACCAACTAACACTTCAGTTGTAAACGATGTACCAGAACCATTCACTGCTGTTGAACCAGTTGTTGCAGTTACAGTACCTGTTAATGTTCTACGAAAAGCTGAAAAATCAGCTACACTTACTTTTAATGAGTTTCCAAGAGCACCTGGGAACTTGGCAGCAAATTGACCTACTGCACCTGAGCCATCAGCATATGATGCTTCCCATTGTGTTTCGTTTTTAATTAATAATGCTGTACCTGAAGTAACAGCGTTTTTAGCTGTTGTGCCTACTACACGAACTGCTTTTAAATTGTTAGCATAACTCAAGAAGTTTGCTGCTGAAAACCAACTGGAAGCAACTGTATCATTTGGCTTACCAAATGTGCGAACTAATTCGCCTTCGTTGCTAAGTGTTGTGATTTCATCAACTGGACCCCATTGGAAAGCTCCGACGTAACCACCGATTGAGGTGGCAACGGCGGGAACAATACCCGTTAGGTCTTTTTCAACTACGAGTACGCCAGGTGATAATTGAAATGCCATGTTATTCTCCTGTTATTGATTTTAATCTTGTTGCGTAACCATTATAATGTTTACTAAGGTTTGAAATATTTATACATTTGCGAAACTTTACCTATCGTACAATTCATTCCATGGCAATTTTCTATCGGTTGACCAGACAATATTGTTCTCAACAAACGTCGGTTCTTCGTTTCCTGTGTCAACAAATCCAAAAGGTGTCAGTTCATCTTCAATTTGAAGCATTTGCTGTTTATAGATTCGTTCACGTACATTCACATCCGTGAGTTCTTTGAAATACTGATTAGTGGACAACCATCCAAATAATACTAAAGTCATAACCAAATCATCATGATACCCCTCATCTGCCATATATGTTCCATTTTTTTCAACAAATGTTGATAATTCATGAATGGTATCGGCATCAAATATATTTAGTTTTTTCTCTTCGAGCAGGCTCTTGATTGCGAAACACCCCTGACGTTTAACAGACTTAGTAGTACGAACACCCAACGTAGTTGTCTTAGCAAAACCCGGACTAATGTATGTCTGATTGTTCTCTTTAATTGTGGTAAGAATGTTCTCATATTCATGTTCAACATGTAAAATGTCAGCTATTTGTCCTCCAATATCATTGGTTTCTACCAAAATGAAGGC
>Ga0315901_10005959_pt1 | contig 14695 bp, 12 predicted proteins | sample LakEriMetagenome_10_FD_203761 | JGI IMG/M metagenome (GOLD analysis project Ga0315901, IMG submission 203761) | Freshwater fungal communities from buoy surface, Lake Erie, Ohio, United States - Buoy 2 MA116 | ecosystem: Environmental > Aquatic > Freshwater > Lake | place: USA: Lake Erie, Ohio... | reverse complement strand
CTAGACGTAAATGAGGATGACGAGGGATGAGCGAAACGCAGCTATGGGCGATTTGAATATTAAAGACAAGTCTTGGCTTAAAATCGTTCAGAGCAAGACCCGCGAATCCCGAGTCACCGGAGTTTACTAGACGTAAATGAGGATGACGAGGGATGAGCGAAACGCAGCTATGGGCGATTTGAATATTAAAGACAAGTCTTGGCTTAAAATCGTTCAGAGCAAGGCCCGCGAATCCCGAGTCACCGGAGTTTACTAGACGTAAATGAGGATGACGAGGGATGAGCGAAACGCTGCTATGGGCGATTTTAAGCCAAGACTGAACGAGGGATGAGCGAAACGCAGCTATGGGCGATTTTAAGCCAAGACTAAAAGCTTAATTAAGAGCCGCGCTAATAAGCCCCGTAACCACCCCAAACAAAGCAAACCTAGTAGCATCTTTTAAAAATTCATAGGATTTTTTTAGAGGGCTTGGCGGTACAAAAACCATATCACCTTCTCTAATTAAATATTTATCTTCGCCGACTCCAGTACCTGGCTGGTATGCTTTAAACACATGCTTAGGAAAATTTATCTCGTAAGATAGTCTGGATCCGTCTCTGCGCTGTCGAATAAGTTTTACGTGAGTGCGCTTAGCGACTTTATTAAATCCACCAGCCTTAGCGATCGCATCATAAATAGTTTTTATGTCTCTCACACCGTAGCTACCAGGGTTTTTAACTTCACCAAGAACTGAGACATTATTAGGCACGCGATAAACGAAGATCTCCACCTCACAACCTGCTGGCAGATTGGGTTTTATAATACTAATGAGCTCTGTAACTGTTTTATCGACTACATTAAGCTCTCCGACTCGAGGTACTATAATCATGCCATTGGGGAACATTGGTATTTTTAAATATTCGGATTTGGTGCCATCAGTAAACCGATAAATAAAACTAATTTCGTTATCTAACTGGATTTTATATTTTTCATTAGTAATCTGGGCTATATAGAGATCGTCATTAGGAATCTGAGCGGCACTAGCTAAACCCACAAACAAAAAAATTATAAAAGATAGTAATTTTATTTTCATACTAAACTTCTTGTAACTCTTGTTTGGATTTAGCTTTTGTAAAGAGCATAGAAAGTACACTTATGTCATTAGGGGTAACACCGCCCACGCGGCTAGCTTGCCCAAGAGTCTGGGGAGAAACCTTAGCTAATTTATCACGCGCCTCAAGACTAATATAATCGCAGTTTCTAAAATCAAATCCCTGAGGCACTTTCATCTTTTCTAATTTTTCTAGAGATTGGATTTGTTCGGTTTGTCTTAGAATATAACCTTCGTATTTTATTTCTGTATCCACCTCAAAAGGATATTCAAAATTTTCTATATAAATATTTTTTTCAATAAGTTGCAGCTTCTCTTTATCACTAATAGAGACGATTTCAGGTAAATCAAGAGTCTCAGTGTTAGTGGTCGGGCGCTTGATTAGCTCTGCTAGGATTAGTTTATCACCGGCTTTGTTTTCGATATTTGCTTTTTTTATGTCGATCTGCACTTCTTTTGCGAAGTTGATTTCTTTTTTTATTCGAGCTTGCCTTTGTTCAAACGCTCTCCAGCGATAATCATCAACAAGACCTATCTCTCTGCCAATCGGGGTGAGCCTCTGGTCAGCGTTATCCTGCCTTAAAAGTAAACGATACTCAGAGCGAGAAGTAAGCATACGATAAGGATCAGTAATTTCTTTTGTGACTAAATCATCTACAAGGGTACCGATATAACTAGATGACCTATCAAGCACTAAAGCTGATTGATTTTTTAGCTTGAGAGCTGAATTAATACCAGCCATTATTCCCTGCGCCGCCGCTTCCTCATAGCCACTGGTGCCAAGTACTTGACCAGCGACAAACAAAGACTCTATAAATTTAGACTCAAGATTATGATTGAATTGTATTCCTGGGAAATAATCATACTCAACTGCGTAAGCTGGTCTTGTGATAACAGCCTCACTGAGTCCTGGTAAAGTTCTGACCATTAGCCACTGAACATCAATAGGCAAGCTCGTGCTACAACCTTGCAAATAAAACTCATTACTTGAAAGCCCCTCAGGCTCAAGGAAGAAATGATGACTGGGGTTATGCTGGAATCTTACTACTTTATCTTCAATAGAAGGGCAATAACGCGGACCACTCGCTTCCACTAGACCAGAATACATCGGAGATTTTTGGAGATTATCTAAGATGATTTGATGGGTGTCAGCGTTGGTGCGAGTTATATAACAAGGATATTGAGTCCTAACAGGGCGGTTAGGCAAAAAAGAAAACCAGGATAATTTATCATCACCAGGCGCAATTTCTAAAACCGAAAAATCAATCGAGCGTCTATCAATCCTAGGCGGAGTGCCGGTCTTCAGGCGACCAGTTTTTAGACCGAGGTCTCTTAGTTTTGGAGATAAGCCTAGTGAAGGCTTTTCACCAGCCCGTCCTGCTGAATCAAATTTATCACCGCTAAAAATTCGTGCTTCCAAAAAAGTCCCTGCCGTAAGCACGACAGCATTAGCCTGAATTTCTTCATCAAGCTGAGTTAAAACACCAGTCACGCGAGCCTCATAAGAAGATAGACTTGGCTTATCAAACAAAAGTGCTTTTGCTGAAGATTGATAAATAGTGAGATTGGGGATAGTCTCTAAATATTGCCGGACCCAAGCGCTATAAGCATGTTTATCAGATTGAGCCCTTAGAGCCCTAACAGCAGGTCCTTTTGAGCTGTTTAGGGTTTTCATTTGGATAAAAGTCGCATCAGCCGCTAAGCCCATTAAACCACCAAGAGCGTCTATCTCTTTTACTAGCTGTGATTTAGCCGGACCACCAATAGCTGGATTACAGGGCATGGTAGCGATACCATCAATAGAATTAGTTAGCAAGAGAGTATTAACTCCCATACAAGCCGCGCTATGAGCGGCTTCTACGCCAGCGTGCCCGCCACCAACTACAATTAAATCAAATTTTCTAAGCACGGTATTATAGTGTGTATCTTGACATCAAGTACCAGTTTTTACCGGCATAAATGAATTCAAACAATTCACTAACGTTAGTTTGTTTTGGATCAAGAGTCATATTTAAGCCCCAAAATAATCCAAAATCATACGGTACTTCACTATTGGTAATTATATCAATACGCACATTGCTTTGCATAAGCATCGTTACTTTTTGCCCTTCAATACCGCCAGTCATAAATTTAAGTACATTAGGAGTAGCTGGGTTTGAATCAGTAATTTTAATAAAATTCAAACCAGTAACATCAATAGTGTTAGTTGCATCAATGTCAAAAGCGTTTGCCCCTGACGAAAATGGCGTCATGCCTGTTTGAGTAGCTAGAGTTCCAGAGCTAGGTAAAGTTATATTAGAACCACCAACTGGAAAATTCAAAACCGTAGTACCTGCAGCTCCTGCAAGGTTTAATTTTTGGTTGCCATTATCAAGACCTGCAACAGGACCTAGTGGACCTGCCGGACCTTGAGGACCTTGTGGTCCTGCCGGACCCTGAGCACCCGCTGGACCTGCCGGACCCTGAGCACCCACTGGACCTGCTGGACCCTGAGCACCCGCTGGACCTGCTGGACCTTGAGCACCCACTGGACCTGCTGGACCCTGAGCACCCGCTGGACCTTGTGGTCCTTGAGCTCCATTAGAACCAGTTTGACCTAAAACTGTTCGAGTATTGTTTTTGGTCAAATAAAGATTATTACCATCAAACTCTATAGCCCCGTTAACAGGAGTGCTTGATAAAGTACCTGGATCAAGTACTAGGGCAGGTGTAGAAGAGTTACCAGAAGCGATATTTAAAAATCCTTTTGGATTATCTACCCCAAGACCGAAACGTCCATTATCACCAAAACTAAATAGTGAGTTAGCTGAAGTCGCAAAACCAATCTCTAACTGGTTATTATCAGGGTCATAAGTAATTTTGCCATGATCAGTAGTACCAGTAGTCGCTGGACCAGCTCTAAACACGCTAGCTGATACAGTATCACCAAAATCACTCAAATCACCGCCAGTACCAGAAGAACCGCCTCCACCATTGTCTTTGATTCTAATATTTTTTAATCTATTACCTCTTAAAAATCTAAAAGGCTCTCTAGGAACGGGAATTGTGACTGTATAAACATTGTTTAAATTTTTATCAATACTAACGCTTGATTGTTTTTGGCGTTTGACTCTAAATTGAACTTTTTCGAAGAACTTAGATATTTGGCAATCACCGTAAGTACCTGACGCACATTGAGCATCAGCTAAATTAAGACCAGAATCTTGACTAGGTTGAGCTCCTAGATTTACAGCGTTAATTTCCGCTTGATAAATTCCCACGAGATTATTTTCAGTATCTAATAATTCAAACTCAAGATTTTTTGAGGCTGTTTCAAAAGTACCAGCACTTATACTTAGCACTCTATTATTAATTGCCCCTCTTTGAATATTAAGGCTCTGAGAGCTAAGAAATTTTCTTTCGCCGTTTTTTAGTTCATAAACTTTTAAGGTAAAGCTTGATAGAGGAGTATTAGATGTATAAAGGTTATCTACTTTTACCCTTGCTCTCATCTGATTAGTCTTTAAAAGATCAAGTCTATAGCTTTTTTCATGAAGCTCCAAAGCTAAATCTGGATAAATACCAGATATAAAATTTGTTTTTAAATACTTAGATTCTGCTAGGGCCGAATTAATGGCAATGCAAAATAATAGTGCCAAGCTAGCGATCGAAATTATTTTAGGTTTCATAGAATTATCTCCCCTTGCCCTAATATTAATAACATCAAATTAAATATCAGTTAAGGTATATACTAGTATATCAAATATTTTGTTGTTATATTTGAAAATAAATGGGTATATTAGTATTTTAGGGGTTTTTACTTATTTTTTTTGATTCCAAAATGCTATAAATTTTTTAGTGCTTCGTGAAAAGAAAAAAGTTTTTATAGAGACTCTTGGCTGTCAGATGAATATGGCTGACACCGAAAGAATGTTAGGTTTACTTGAAGAAATAGAATATTACCCTACAGAAAAATTTGAAGAGGCGGATTTATCGATTTTGAATACTTGTAGTATTCGCGAACATGCTGTCGATAAAATGCGTAGTTATATCGGATCCTGGGACAAGACCCGTAAGCCTGGCTCTCTGATTGCCTTGAGTGGGTGCGTAGCTCAGCAAGAAGGTAAAAAACTTATCCACGACGTTAGAACAGTTGATATTTTACTTGGGACTCATAATATTCACAGATTACCAGATCTGGTTTTAGAAGCGGAAAACCAGCACCAAGAAGCTATCGCAAATAATATCGAAGGAGCTGAATTAAATCGTGGTCTTTATAAACGCCCGCAAGTAGCAGAGATCTGGGAGTCGCTTCCTGAGGACATTCCAGAGACTCCAATCTTTAGAAAAACCAAATATTACGCTTGGGTAAACATTATTTATGGATGCAATTATCGTTGTACTTATTGTATAGTGCCTAAGACACGTGGAGATCAGCGTTCAAGACCTATTAATGAAATTAAAAAAGAAATTGAGCAGCTTGCAAGTGAAGGATATAAAGAAGTAATTTTACTTGGGCAAAACGTCGATGGCTACGGTCTTGATATCGGGACTAGCCTAGCAAAGCTACTTGAAGAAGTGCATGAAGTAGATGGAATCGAGAGAATAAAATTCCTCACTTCTCATCCTTGTGATATGAGTTTTGAGCTGATTGAGACAGTCGCGCGCTTACCTAAAATTTCTAAATACTTTCATATACCGATACAAGCCGGTGATAATGAGGTCTTAAAAAGAATGGCCCGCAGATATACTTACGAAAGATATATGGAGCTAATCAATTACATCCGCAAGCTCATGCCCGATGCTTCAATTACAGGAGATGTTATAGTTGGGTTTCCTGGAGAAACTCACGAACAATTTATGAACACTGTAAAAGCTGTCCAAGAGATCAAATACGACGCTTGCAATACAGCAGTCTATTCTCCTCGTCCTTATACTCCAGCAGCTACTTGGGATGACCCTGTATCGGCAGAAGAAAAAAACGAAAGAATAAGATTTTTAAATGCTGTTGTTACTGAAATTGCTGAAAAACAGTCACAAAGATACTTAGGAAGAATAGAGCAAGTTCTAATCGAAGGCAGATCCACACGCAACCCCGCACGCTTAACAGGGAGAATCTCTAATAACAAAACCACTAATATCGATTGTGATCCAGCACATCATGATAATTACATCGGTAAGTTTTGTGACGTAGAAATTACCCAAGCAAAAGCTTGGGCACTAAGAGGCAAACTAAAAGATAGTTCTAGCGCTATGTCCTGATTCAAGTACTTGATTAAAAATATAATCAATATTTTTAAGGTGATAACTCGGATCGAAACAAGCGTCTATTTCTTCTTTTGATAGATACTCTTTTACTTGAGTAGAATCGAGAAGTGCTTTTTTGAAATTTCCATTTTTATTATTCCATGCCGCTAAAGCGAAGTCCTGGACGATGTTATAAGCGACTTCTCTTTTTAGACCTTTATTAATTAATCTAAGTAAAACTTGCTGAGAAAAAATAACTCCGCCATATTTATTAAGATTAGCAAGCATGGTTTCTGGATAAACATTTAGCCCTTTTATAATCTGAGACATACGATGAATGATGAAATCCACTAGAATAGAGGCATCTGGTAAGGCTATACGCTCAGCTGAACTGTGAGAAATATCTCTTTCATGCCAGAGTAAAATATTTTCGCAAGCTAAACTTGTAAAAGATCTCACCACGCGAGCAAGCCCTGAAATATTTTCAGAGCGCCAAGGGTTGCGTTTATGAGGCATCGCACTAGAACCCTTTTGGTTACTATAAAAAGGTTCTTCTACTTCTAGAACTTCGGTGCGTTGAAGATGACGAATCTCAATTGCTAATCTTTCAATAACGCTAGCTAAAATTGCAAGTGCGCTCATAAATTGAGCATGCCTATCTCTGCTAATTACTTGAGTGGTTATAGGAGAGGGTTTAAGACCCAAAACATCACAAGCTATTTTTTCTATTTGAGGATCTAAATTAGCATAAGTCCCCACTGCACCAGAAAACATTCCGACAGAATTCTCATCCACAGAGACTTTAAGATGTTTTTTAGCTCTACGAATATCATCATAAAAACCAAGGATTTTAAGCCCAAAAGTAGTTGGCTCGGCATGCACACCGTGAGATCTTCCGATACAAACAGTATTTTTGTGAGTTAAAGCAAGATTTTTTAGATTATCAAGTAGCTCATCTAAACCTTTATCTAATAACGCTCCAGCGTTTTTTATCATTAAGCTAAGAGCAGTATCCTTAACATCAGAACTAGTTAAGCCCAAATGCAAAAATCTAGAATCATCGGATTCAATAGACTCAGAAACGCAAGTCAAAAAAGCAATAAGATCGTGATGGATTTGTTTTTCGAGCTCCTGAATACGGTTTATATTAAAACTCGCTTTTTCTTTAATTCGCTCGATACTATTTTTGGGGATTTTACCTAAATCTCGATAAGCTTGACACACAGCGAGCTCTATATCAAGCCAAAGCTTATACATAGACTCCTCCGACCAAATTGCCACCATTTCAGCTCTAGAATAACGATCTATCATGTTTAAAAACCATCCCAAAGAGTAACATTTAAAATATTTTACATTTATTAAAAATAATTAATAAAAAGGGATTGTAAAGGAAAGGTTAAGGCTGCTATAATCTCGTAATACATAACAAAAAAGAGAAAATTGTTATAATAAAGGCAGAAACATGAATAAAAATGAATTAATCAACGAAACTTTTGAAAGCTTAACTAATAAATTTGAGGATTTAAACACTTTATCTCAAAACGTAGACGAAGTTGAGATGAATTGCAAATTAAGTTTTAAAAAGCTAACTATTTCAAGATCATTTGCCGAAATAGACAATAAGATACTTGATTTTTCTTTACAAAACTCAAATAATGACGGAGACTTTTTATTTAGTTTACTCAATTTAGAAACAAAAAGATTAAGATTCAAAGAACAAACAAATAGATGCATAAGCAAGAAAGCCAAAATCAAAATCAGCACCTAGAAAATTTCTGGAGCCTTTTTTTTAAAGAAAAATATACACTTGCCTTAAATGAGTTAGAACACCTAAAAATTCAGGGAGTTATACCACTAAATTATCTAACAGAATTAAAAGCCAAAATTCTTCTCAGGCAAGGCGAATTTAAATTAGCAGAAAACGAATTAAAGAAAATAAAACAAAATACTGGATTTAAACTATTCTGTAAACTTTTATTGAGTGGGGATCTTAAAGAGATTTTATTATCAAATGAACAGGATGTCGAAACAAGATTATATAAGTCTCAATCAATTATACTGACAAAAATTTATTGGGGTGAAGATTACCTGCAAGCGATAGGTTGCCTTGAAGATTCTGATGAGCTTTTAGAAGAGGTTTTTGGGGAATTAATAGATGCTGGTGAAGTTGATAAGGCGATACTTGCTGGTATTCAATCACTAGAGATGATGCTTGAAGATCAGCTTTTAAGTCATGATCTAAATATCCCTATTATAAAAGAACATCTTGAAAATCTACTTGAACTCTCTAATAAAGCTAAGTATGATTCGACTAAAGCAAAAATATTTTTGGTAAAAGCAAGAATTTTTAAGGATTTAGAAGCGGCAAAAGATGCAGAAATTTTATTTGGTAAAGATCAAAATCTTTGCGGGCTTGGAGAAGTTTATCTCAGCTATGCCAAAGATTTTAATCAAAATGAATATTTTCCTATGGCTCTAAAAGCTTTTCAAGATAGTGAAAACCAGATGGCCTGCGGGTTTGTGCATGAAGCTCTAGCTTCTAGCGCTCTTATTAATGGTGATGTCATAGAAGCGAACGCACAATTCGATCTTGCTCAAGAGTATTTAAATCGTGGAGGTATTTTTGAATATTTTGGATTAGAAATTCAGCGAATATCATTAATTGCGATTGCAGGAAAATATCAAAAAGTAAAAGATTCTATTCAAGCACTAATAGAAAAACAACCCCCACCATTTTTCTTAGCGCAAGCTTATCAAATCCTCTCTAATACACTCATTCAGGTCGGTGATGATTTCGATCTGGCTAAAGGTTATATCGAAGCGGCTTGCGATATTTTTTATAGACTAAAAAGATATAATCAGCTTCTTTATACTCGTAACGTACAATTTCAGATTTTACTTTTACAAAACGATCTTGAGCTTATTAATAAAGTCGGTCAAGAAGTAATTCAATTAGCGACTCGTCTTGGTAATGAGGAGATCAAAGCTAGTAAGTATCTGGATTTGGCTTTTGTTACTATTAGAATTAGTCTTGAAGAAGGTAATCTCACTGAGGATAAAATTAACGAAGCTGGAGAATTTTTTAAAAAAGCCATTACTTTATTTCAAGAGCAGGATAATTTAATAGGCGAAGCTGATACCTATCAAGCGATGGGCAATATGTTTACCGGCATTGGTAAGCTAGAAGAAGCTCTGAATGCCTTTTTAAAAGCAAAAAAACTTTATCACAGTCAAAAAGCTTTTTTACAGCTTGCAATAACAGATACTTTAATCGGAATTTTAATGCTAAATTATGTCGTTCTAAACGATCAAACCTACACAATAGCTTCCCAGCACTTAGAGCAAGCCTTACTGTATTATTCACAGCAAAATCTTTCAGACTTAATCTGGAAGGCTAATTATTATGTCGCTGATCTTAATCACAAACTATTTGTAATAAATAAAGATAAAGAAAAGTCAGAACTATACAAGAACAAAGCTCGCAAACATTACTTGGATATGCATATGATAATTCAAGAGTACGAATCAGAGCTTCAACCTAATAACATGAGTCTTTTGGGTCTAAATATAGAAGATGCTTACAATAAAGCCTATCAGTTCTTTTTAAGTATTGATGAGGCTGAAATGGCTAAAAAATTTACTAGATTCAATAATAATTAGTGTATTTAGACTATTTAGATTCCAAAAGCTAAGCCTTTAGTAGGACATTAAAACCAGATTAAAACTGGATAGATATTAATATGCACAAGTTCATTAAGCTTGAGGATTTTAATATCGTCTTAAACATGGCAGAACAGTTTAGTCTAAAACTTTTTAATGGCCAAAAATTTAAAAAACTGGTTTTGATTTTGTTTTTAAGTTCATTTAGTCTTAGTGCTGAAGCAATTAATGTGCGCATAAAAGATATAACAAAAGTACAAGGTCTTAGAGATCAATACCTTATTGGATATGGCTTGGTTACTGGTCTTCCTAGTAATAGCGGTGATAAAAACAGTTTAGCTACTAATCTTGCGCAGTTAAATCTTCTGAAAAATTTTGGAGTTAATATACAAGAGTTTTTAATTAATAACCAAGTCAATGTAAACAATATAAACATGAATAACCCTGGGCAAGTCTTAGTCTCTGCTCTAAAACAGCTAAACGGCGGTGCTGTAGGAAACGTAGCAGCCGTAATGATTACAGCAAGAGTTGGACCTTACACAAAAGAAGGCGATAAATTTGATGTAGATATTTCATCTTTTGGATCATCTAGAAATTTATCAGGAGGAATTTTACTCCAAACACTATTAAAAGCTCCTGATGGAAAGGTTTATGCTACAGCTCAAGGACCGGTTATTAATTCTGGTTATGAAGTAGAAGCTAATGGCAGTTTAATTAGAGAAGGCTCTCCAAACTCAGGCAGAGTGCCAAAAGGCGGGATCATAGAATATCCTTTGCCGACTAATTTAGATACCGAAAAAGGTCTGATACTCACCACAGAAAAAATGGATTTTAGTACTACTAAAAAAATCGTAGAAGCGATAAACCGCTCACCAGCTAATAGAAGAGCCGAAATCGTTGATGGTAGAACCGTAAAAATCGAGCTCAACGGTCCCCAGGATAATCCAATTCAAGCACTTGCAGATATCGGCGGAATCAATGTAGATGCCGAAAACGAAGCAAAAGTAGTAATCATGGAAAGAACGGGCACTATCGTAGTCGGTCAGGATGTAAAACTCTCAGCTGTAGCGTTAGCTCATGGAACGATTTCGATCACAATAAAAACAGATAATGAAGTCTCTCAGCCTAATGTAACGACTCTGGCGAATCTAAACGTCGCTGGCGATAACACAAATATAAACACCAATATGGCTAACGGCGGCGATGCCGGCGAAGATGGCGCTGGCGGCGGCGGTATAAATACCACTCCATTTTCGAATTCTGATATCGAATTTAAAGAAACAGATACTCGCTATGTAGAAGTTCGAGAATCGACTACACTAGCTCAATTAGTAAATGAATTGAATAAGATCGGAATTTCTTCAAGGGATTTAATTTCTATAATGCAGGCGCTAAAAGCGTCAGGAGCCTTGCAAGCTGAACTGGAGATCATATAATGAAAAAATATCTTAGTATAATTCTAGCTTTAAGCCTTTTAATTATAAACACTAAGCCAGTTTGCGCCGAAACAATAAAAGTAGGAATCTCCGAAAGCACACCTATACCGATAATAGCTGAATGGCCGATTAACGAAGGAACCCAGGTAGGGGAGCACTTTTCAGCCAGAATAGTAGAAGATATAAGCTCAGAAGCTGGAGAAGTTTATATCCCTAAAAATAGCCGTGTCATTGGTGTGGTTGTAGCTGTAGAATCAGCAAAATCATTTAATAGAAACGGTAAAGTAGATATTCAATTCACTAAGATTATTTTTCCAGATAATGTAACTAGTATCGAGATACTTGCTGATGGAACGATGAAAGCAAGCTCCGGCTCAAAAGCTGAAATAGTAGTAGATGCACTTGCCAAAACCACTGGTGGTGCGATTCTAGGAGCGATTGCTGGATTAAAATTTGGGGGGATTATTGGTACTGGTTCTAGCTCAGCTTCTAATCTAGCGATAGGAGCCATGACCGGAGCGAGCTTATCACTGATATCTTTTATCGCCAAAAAAGGTAACCAAGTAGAAATCAATCCCGGCTTACCAATGGTACTAAATATAAACCAAATGCAAAAACAAGACTACTCAGGTCAGCAAATAGTATCTCAAGACGATAAAGTAAAAGCTGTGATATTGAGTTATAACGATAAAAAAATCGAAATCGAAATCGAAAACCAGCTTAAGCACTCAATCCCGCTGACCAATCTAAAAATCGTAGATGGATTGGGTTATACGATGAAACCGAATATACCGCTAAATTATCACGATACTAAGGCAATCCCAGCAAAGAGTGTCAGCACTTATGAATTTGAATTTACGCCAACCTCTAAAAATGGTAAATTTTGGCTGGTGCTAACTGATAGTTTTAATAAGCAAGAATACTTTAGAAAAGAAATAACCAGTAACTAATGCAAGTCAATCCCGCATATAATCAAGGTTTACCAGGCTTGAGTGAAAATGATCTCACTCAAGTGCTAAAACGTGGCGGAGCGCAAAAAGAGCTAGAATCCGCTCAGGAATTTGAATCTATGTTTATCCAGAGCATGTTAAAAGAAATTCGTCCTAAAACCGATGAAGAAGGGCTATTTAGTAGCGGTCTGGGTGAAGATGTTTTTTATCAGATGATGGACGAAGCGATCGCAAAAGAAATAGCAAAATCACCTAATGGCTTTGGGATCGCTGATGCTGTTATGAAGCAGAATTTTGAAGAGTAGATCTGGAATAAAAAAACAAGCGCTAAGAAATTCAAATAATATCAAAAGGGGTAAGTTTTGGGCTTTGTATAAGAGATGGATAGTATTGCTTTAAAGGAAAACCTTAATAGGAGCCGAGCCACTCAAGATCATGAAAGAATCACGAGACTGAAAAGTACACAAAATCAACTAAAACCTAAAATTACAAACATTTTTAAACATTTAGATGAAATTATTAAATTAGAGAATGATACTGAAAAAACAATAATTGACAATAATCTTAAAAATTTATACCTAGCTATTTTACAATATAAGACCAATAAAGAAGATTTGAAAATAAATATCGCAGAAGACGAAGACCTACAAGCGTTTGATAGGTGGATGGATGATTTAATCCATCAGGGTTCTACAATATCTGATAATAAGGTGATCAAAGAAATATCCTTAAAAGCCTCGAGATTTATATCTACTGAAACAAGTGATAATTGCGTTACAAATCCTGTTACTGAAGAAGCGCCTGAAAATATTGAAAATAACTCTAAGCCCATTAGAATAACCAGAAAAATCTTAGATGCAATTTTTAATGATGATAAAGGTGATAATATTGACTTACCATACACTGTTGAAGAATTTACTGGAGAAATCAGGGATTTAAGGCATGGAGCAGAAAAAGTAAAACAAAATTGTTTAGATAATTTAAACGTTAGAGGTTTAGAATTACCTGAGAAAGATGAGGCAAGAATATTACCAATGATCATTAGTATAATGACTGGTGATCAAAAAGAATTACACAAAAAATTTAAAGCCTTTTATAATCTTTCATCAGAGCCTGGAGAAGAACAGAATCAAGCTTATTTAGAATTAATAAGATACGTTAATGCCGAAAAAGTGCACGATTACGAAGAATTCAAAGGGCTTTTTATAAAAGTGTTTCAGCCAATAGTTTCAAGATTGATAAGTAAGGAAAAATATGAGGACTCTATTAAATCCTGAGCTCTTTAAACGCACTTCTAATGTGATAACCCAATAATATCATTACCCAATATTTCAAATAACGATAAAATAATCTCAATGAGTAAGATTGATACTAACCAAGATTCTCTTGAAACCAAGGTCCAAAACTGGATACAGGGCTTTTTACATAGTCCAGCTGCGTATGATGGTAAAAGCGCTGAAGCAATTATGAATGCTGATATTCAAGAATCAAAATCAATTTTTACAAGAGAATTACCCAAGAGAAAAGCAGTCGAATCAATAAAAATATTTAAAACAAAAGATGATCTTGATTTAAGGTATTGGTTAGTTGAAAAACCCAAGAATCAAAAAATAAAAATCTTAGTTCATGGTTCTGGTGGTAATTTTGCTAAAGCCGCACGGGCAGTGTATTTGCTAGATCGAGGTTTTAATGTAGCGATGATTAGTTATCGAGGTCATTCTGGTAATCCTGGTAAAGCTAATCAAAAATTTATTATTAACGATCTAATAAGTGCAATTAAAGAAATTCTAAATTTAGGTTACAAGGTAGAAGATGTTTTTCTGGAAGGAAGCTCGCTGGGCACTGCTGGATTAGCTCATGCGCTAAAAAGAATTTACCAAGAATCAGAAGTGAAATCTCGATTTGGAGGATTAGTTCTCCTAGGGTTAGTAATTTTAAAATTGTGCTTAGACTCGAAAAATCTTCGATTTTTCTCGTATTTTTTGTGTGTCGCTCAATCTACGCATCGACTTTGCCCGTGGAATTACTAACCCTTCTAGACATGTAAGCGTCGTCGATGCTTGTTGAGCTAAAAGCCGCTCCTTTGAATCTTCATCATAAGGATAAAGATATGATAGAAAGCCTCAAGGTAGCGGGCATCAATGACAAACGCGCGGATACCTTTATCAAAAAATTTTGGAATCAAGAAGATGCTTATGGCAAAATCCACGCTGATGAAATTAAAATCATACATGGCACAAATGATGATGTCGTTCCTCTTGAGCATGCCAAAAAGATAAAAACTATACTTGAACGCAATAATACAAATATTGAATTATTTATAATTCCTGGTG
>Ga0315901_10005958_pt1 | contig 14697 bp, 24 predicted proteins | sample LakEriMetagenome_10_FD_203761 | JGI IMG/M metagenome (GOLD analysis project Ga0315901, IMG submission 203761) | Freshwater fungal communities from buoy surface, Lake Erie, Ohio, United States - Buoy 2 MA116 | ecosystem: Environmental > Aquatic > Freshwater > Lake | place: USA: Lake Erie, Ohio... | reverse complement strand
GCACGGCACCGGCTTGTACGACCGGGCGCTGGGGGCGGTTGCGCAGGCTGTTATTAAGAGCGGCATTCCTAGCAAGCAAATCACGCGTTTCACGGTCTTTCTCCTGTCTTAGTTGATCAGCGTCCGCTTGGATCGCCTGCTGTTTCTCGACCGCCTCTTGTACGGCCTTGGCGTGCGCCTCCTGTTGCCGGATGCGCTCGGCGTCCCACTCGGCCTGCACGACCATCTTGCCGTGTGACGTCCCCTTAACGTAGCCAGCGCCGCCCGCAACGACTACCGCGATAACGGCACCAGCAAGAAAATAGGGGTTCATTTTGGCGGTACCTTCGTACCTTCGAGCTTCTTATGGACTTTGATCGTCTTGCAGACTTCCATGTCCTTACCCTTGACCTTCTCGACACGGCAGACTTTCTTCATCTCACCGCCGGCAAACGCCACCATCGGCACAAACGCAATAAGTGCAACGAGTTTCTTCATGACGATCTCCTATTCAATCTCAGGTTGAGGTGCTGGGGGAGGCGCTGCCTTGCCGCCGAAACCGGTGACAACAGGCGCGGCGGCGAGCTGCGGTTCGATGCGCTGCACCGGCGCGTGTGTCGGCGACGGTGACTTAGGCGCTGGCGGCGGTGGATCGGTCCAGTCGCTGGCCTTCGAGACGCCAGGCGGCGGGTCGATCAATTTGGCGACGCCATCTTTTCCTTTGATGGCAAGTAATGTTGCCAGAGCGCCCAATATGTATTTCGACATGTCGGAGAGCAGCATGAAGAACTGCTTATCTGCTGGCGCAATACCCACCATCGGCTGCGTCACGAAGACGACCGAATACATGGCCAAGCTCGACATCATTAACAGCACCAGACAGAAGGTGGCGCCAATGATTAGCTTGATAACGCTGTCGATTAGATCAGGTGTCCATTTCATTTTTGTTCCTCCGGCTTGAAGTCAGACGCGGGCACTAGCTGATCTGGGCAGGTGCCGGTCACAGCGCAGGTCGGGCGTTGGCATTCGGGCCTGTTCCAGTTCTTGTTATCCTGGCAGGGATAGCGGAAGCGGTCTTCGCAGCCGACCAGCCAAACGATGCCTGCAATACTAAGCACCAAAAATATGAAGCGCGTGATCATAGTGTTTTTTCCTATCCTCGAGTCCGATGGTGCCGCCGTTGATGCGCCGGGTCAGCTCCTTGATGTCGCCGGTGTCTGCCCACTGGTTCAGCTTCTGGCTCTCCCAAAAAAAGCAAGCAGACTGGCAGGCTCCCTCGAACGTGCCGAGATAGGCCGGCACGTCGTCGATGTTCATCTCCAGGCTGTCAGCGAATGCCTGATAGTTTGATCGTCCAGTAAGCTGAATAAGCCCACGGCCGCGAAAACGATAACCGTCCCCGCTAGACTCATCGCCGTTGCCCATGCGGTTAGCATAGATAAGATTTGCAATGGCCTCTTGTTTGTTAGGCCGCGCGCAATACTGATTAGCTGTGACATCGTCAGGAAAATATTTAGAAAACAGACGCCGCAGCGCCTGGGGTTTGTAGTTAAGGTTTTCGACGATGCTGGAAAAGCCACCTGACTCATGCGCACACTGGGCTAAGAACGCCGCCATGCGCTTCGGGGTGTTGATGTCGTAATCGGGGAAGAGTTGCGCAAGCGCGCGGTGCCAGTACTCGACGTACTTGTTCTGTGGAATGATCTGACGTAGTTGGGCTTCGGTAATCATTTGCCGTATAACCTTTCTTCCAGTATTTCACGTCGCAATTCTTTCATCTTCCTGACTTCAGCCACCGCCGCCTGCGTTGCGACATACATGTCGTAGTACATGAATGCCAACACGGGCATGACGATGAAAAAGGTCAGTAGCACTGCCATGACGGTGATTAGTAGTGACCAAGGGACGTTTTCATCATCGCGCTTCTTGTCGTTAGCCACATTAGTCCCACTCCCCACAGCACTACGAAAACGACCGCCGAAATCCATGTTATTTTGGCTCTTAGTTCCGCTATTTTTCTTTTGCGTCGCCATCTCGCCATCTGAATCAGTTTAAGCTCTTCTGCGTGCGCCTGATCTTGCTCGGCCACGATGGTTTGCCACATCTCTTCAAACTTGCTCCAAAGTGACCCCAATTCTGGCGGGCTACGGTACACCATCGTTTCGCGTATCTCGGCCAGCATGGCGTCTAACCGTGTCGTGATGATGATACGGCGCAGCGCCCGGCGCCCAACGCTCTCCTCACCCTTGTAGACCTTTTTGCTTTCCATCTGCTCGGCCAACAGCGCCTTGCTTAATGCGTCATACGAGTCCATCAACGCGCCCAACTGGTTGCCAATCTCGGTGAAGACGTCATTCGGATCAGCCTTGGCGATCTCTTGAACGCGCTGCACTTCGGCGTTGTACTTCTGCTTCTGCTCAACAGTCGGGTTGCCGCCCGTTACCTTATCGAACTGCGCACGCAAATCCTTCAGTACTTCTGACACCTCGCCGCTGGCGTTCTTGATGTCCTTGTAAAGCTGGCAGCCCTTCTTGACCGCGGCGACTGCGGCGTTTGCAGCGGCAAGAAGGGTTAGTGGGTCAATTTTTTACTCCATAGAAATACCGCGACGACGCATCTCTTCTTCAATATCCAACAAAGACGGTTCAGGGGCCGCTTCAGGCGCCGCTACTTCGGCCGGTAGATTAGGCTGCATTACATCCACCATTGGACCACCGCGCGCGCCAGTAATCGCCACTCCTTTACCAAGCGTCTGTATTGCGTTGTAGGCTTTCTCACCCTTGGTTTTTCCTTTAGCCAAATCTAGCAACAGTTTACGGTTGTTGCCCTCGAACAACACTCGAGAGAATGCTTCTGGGCTGGCAATTAGCGCGTCGACCAAAGCACCAGCTTCTTTAAGCAACAGACTTTGCGTAGCAGTAGCGCCGGCGCCGCGTGATACGCTATAGACCGTGCCGGCAGATGGGCCTGCGGTGCCTGCTGCGGTTTGTCTGGCCAACACGCGCTGCATGTATTTCACAGCTAACTGGGCTTCTTTCAAATCAGCCGCGTTAGGGAACAGCGCCGCTAAGTCGCCTTTTTTCTGCAAGGCTTTCAGCATATTGTCGATACTTACCGCCGGGTCAAGCGCCGACCCACTGGCGCGGCCTTGTGTCAGTACGTCATCTAAAGCACTGCGGCGTACCGTGTCCAACACCGACGTTACTTGCGGGTTAGGGTGCGCCGACATAACTTGAACTAAGAAGTTCTGCTGCGACTCCGGCAATTTTTTCAGCCTAGCTAAAACCTGTTCTGGCACCAATTCCGTTACGTTAGCCTTATCAAAAGCCTTTGTAAGTGGTCGGTCAGAGAACTCTTCAATGCGACGAATATTGGCCGCAAAGTTGTCGCGCGCCTGAAGTAACTTGTCCGCGCCGGGTACCTTATTTTGAATGGCCGCGTCTAAGGATTCCTTGAACCCACGCAATACGTTCATGGCAATGCCTTTGGCTTTGCCTGGCGCTACGCCTTCAAAGATATTGCTGCCCCCAATCGTGGCCTTACCCGAATAGGCGGCGTCGCCCCATATGGCCAAGTTATCTTGCAATCGTTTGATATCAATCGATCGAATGACATCCGGTGTCGCGGGCGTTACGATCGTACTTGCCGGTGTACCGCCTGGGCCAAGCACAGTTGATGTTGTAGTCGTCGCAGGTTTGCCCGGCTCAACGTACTCAGTCAGGATACGCTCTAACGACGACTTTAGCTGGGCAAAGCCAGGCTCTTCTGGCGCAATGGTCGCGAGTTGCTGCCGGACTTTATCGACGACTGGTGAGGTGTCGATCATGCCGCCGGCCGACTTGGCCGCGTTGAAGTCTTTCTTAGCGTCGCCGCGCAATTTGGACGACAGCGCCTTGCCGTAATTCTGAAACGCGTCGTATACCGCTTGAGTCGCGGCTTCTGCCCGCTGAAGCGTGACTGGCGCGCCAGCAGAGCGTTGAAATAGCCGGTCAAGAAATCCTTCGACGTCGATGGCTTGCCCTTGACGAAACGCGATAGGCGCTTGTCCGCTACGCGTTGACGACTCGGTTCTCGCTTCAATGGCTAATTGTTGGCGGTCTAACGCTGCTTCGCCCGGCGTCAGTCGGCCAACACGAAGCAGTTCACTTGTTTCTGCTACTGATGGCATCGTAACGCGCGGTTGTGTCAACGCGCGCTGCGCGCCTAGGTAACTAGCCTTTGCAGCGTAAGGCGACATACCCAAAGCAAGTTGTGCGGCAGGACTTTCTGGCGCTACCGTGCCGGCGAAAAGACCTGTTGTACCACCTACGCCATATTCGCCTGCAACACCCATCTTAGTGCGGCCAAACAGACCAGGAACACCAACCGCCGTTAGCGCAGCCGCTGGCGTGCCGGCGGATGAAAACTCATACGCACCTTTGTAACCGGGTATCGAAAGCAAATCTACGCCGGTTAAATTGCGTATGCCACGCGCAATGCCAGCGGAAGAGAACGCGCTAGGGTCGTTACTTTTCTTAAGGTAATCGTACAGATTTCCCCAACCACCAAGGATGTCGACAACACCTTTGGTGCCACCTTTAAATAACGACTCACCAAAATTCTGAAACTCTTTAAGCGTCGTCCCAGGCTCATCCATGACTGAACCACTTACGGTCAACAGACCGCGCCGACGCATTTCGGCTTCAACTTCCTCCAGCGTAGGTGTCTGTGCCATTATTTTTTACCTCCAGTTAACCTAGCGCGAGCCGCTTTTAACTGGGCATCAGTCATATTAGTTAATGTCCCACCAACGCTGCTGGGGCCAGTAAATATGCCGGTGTATGTAGGCGTATAGCCTGAAAGCGACTGATTCTTACGCAAATAATTTTCTGCGGAGTCAGCTTCTTTAATTATCGCGCTATTTCTATCTCTTAAATAATCTATTAGCTCACGTCTAGCAGAAGCGCTGTTTTCTAAGCGAGGAACAACACCCTTAACAAATTCTAGGTCGACATTAGATATGCCTCCGCCCAACTTCCCGCCCATACTTTGTAAAATAAGATCCGAAGCTGATTTTTGAAACTGCTCTGATCTAGACAGCGTGTCAGCATCACTTTTACTAATTAAACCTAACGAGTTTAAAAAGTTAGCCGCGCCTACACGGTTTGCGGCAAAAGATCCACCTATTAAACCTCGACTATCAAGATCAGCAAGCCGCGCAAGTGCGGTGTTACTTGCCACAGCATTGCGTTTGTTTGCTCTAGCTATAGCTATCTCATCAACGTCTAATTTAGCTAACCCTTCAACTACTTGTTTTGGCCCAGAAGGAAGTGAAGAAGTAGCAGTCGCTGTAACTTGAGTTGTAATCCGATCAACATCTCCAACAAACGGTTTGCGGACTTGTTTACCGTCTTTAACGTCGTACACAAACTGTTCGTCTTTCATTTCATCCACAAATACAGCTTTACCTTTATCCGGCCCTGTTTTTACCTCACCAACAACGGTGAGATTTGGCTTATCTTTCCTTAGCCCACCGCGCAGTATTTCGAGTTTGGTCTTCAAGTCCGTTACGTCTGGGGAGTTAGGGTCAGGCGCATTGCGTATTTGTTTTTCTAAATCAACTATAGCGTCAGCTAAAACTAGCTGTTTATCGGCGTCTTTAGCTCCGCCTTTTCCTAGCATTAGCGGGAGCTGTTTTGCATATTCAGTATTAAACGCTTCTGAACCAGGTTCACCTTTTAGAGAGGCTAAAGCAAAGGCATTCTTTTGCTCGTTTGTACCTCCTCCGTCAGCTCTGCCGCCACGCCGCAAGTCACTTATTTCCGTGTCAATAAGTTTAAGTTCAGGGCTGTCCGCAGAAGCACCTTCGGCTATGAGTTTTTGTTTTCCTGATTCTAACTCTCGGATGCGCGCAGCCGCCAGCAGTGCGGGCGACGTTCTTTCACGCGTACGCTGTTCAGCCAAGGCTTTGTCACCCTGCACTTTACGACCATACTCCGCTAATGCCAACGCACCTTGTGGATCACGCATACCGGATAGTTGCCGCGCAGCAGAAAAAATAGCGTCGGGGCTTGATAGGTCAAGCCCACCCAGCACCGACTGGCGCGCGCTGATCATGCGCAACTGTGGGTCTTCCGCACCCAGCAGACCGGCCAAGCCGCGACCGAACTGCTGACCCGCACGGATCGCGCCGAAACGGATGCTCTGATACGGATCAAGCTGCGCGAGTTCCGCAGCCTGCCTCTGCATCATCAAATCCTGCTGCCGTTGATACATCTCAGGCGAGGTGAACAGACCTAAAATTTCGCTTGCCATAGTGACCTCTTATATTCCGAATTCCTGCATGTTTTCACTAAAATCAAACGACCGCCCAGAAGGAACGCCGTAACCTGGAACTCTTGAGTGATCATACCCACCAAATAAATTTTTTAGCCCGCGAGTAAAATCTTGATTAGTGCCCAATCCTTGCAAGAATGATGCAGTCGGATTCAGCATGTTTGCCGCCTGCATAGTCTGCGCCGCACCCACGCCGCCAGTTAACAGTGCCTGCGCACTGGCAGTATTGCCGCCACCTAACGATGCACCGAGGCTCAATGGCTGTTGGCCAAGCGATTCGATATCGCCTGCTGCGCCGAGGTAGCCTTGGAACGGCGCGAGTGAGCCGACCAGACCGCGCTGGTAGCCGCCCAGCAAATCAGCACCGGTGCCAAACAGCGTGGTGCCGAACGCCAACTGACGCTGCCCTTGCTCTTGTGCCCGTGCGGCCAGCTCTGCATCCTGCTGTGCAAGCGCGTTGTAGTACGCCTCCATCTCTGGATTCGTCGCCGCAAGACCTGCACCACCACCTGGGCGCATACCTGTCGCACCAACCGACAAGCCCGAACGGCCTGCTTGGAACTGTTCGTTGCGTAGTGCGGCCAACTGACGCTCACGTTGTGGCGCCAAGATGTCGAGTTGCGAAGTCATGTAGCGTTGCGCTACTTGTTCGGGCGACTCGGCTAAATAACGCTGACCCAAATTGAACAGCCGCTGAGACGCGTCAGTCATCGGGGCATACAGTTCTGGTGCTTGTGCCAAGTAATCCATGCCTTGGCCGCCAGCCATACCCATCAAGCGGTCTTGGTAAGCACGCAGTTCTGGCGATACGGTATAAGACGCAGCTCTTACGCGGCCGTCTGGACCCGTCGTGAACTGACTTTGGCCAAATCGTGTCGTAATGCCTACCGGGCGAAAGCGTGCTTCTTCCGCAGCAATTCGCGCGGCAGCAATTTGCGCGTCGGCAGATGCCCGCGCGGCTCGTTCAGCAGACCTTGCCTGCATAGAGCTACCTACTAGCCCGAGCCCACCCCCTATAAGTGCGGCAGCGATAGGCATGTCATTCTCCTTTAATTAACACGTTGTCCACGTTCGCCGGGTCTTTTTCATCCGTTGCGTGGATACAGTACCAAACACAATCTTCAATCGCTTTCACGCCATGCGTGACGCCCGCTTTGATTTCAATGCACGCCGGAGCGTTCACGATTTCAATCTCTTCACCTACCAGCACTGCCACTTTGCCTTTAGCCAGAATAGACAAGTGGCTAAAGTCATGCGTGTGCTTCAAAATCGCCTGCCCAGCTTGTACACGTATTTCCTTTGCGTACAGTCCATCAGAAAAATGATGGATAAGCTGATGGTCAGGTAGTGTGTCAACAATCATGCAGTCCGCTTCCACATATACACCACGATGTACGGCTGCAAGTTAGCATTCGTAGCTGACGAACCTTCGGTGCTGATTGACGTAGCTGCGGTAATGCCTGTGGTGTTCGAGTTCGTGCTGATCTGGCTTCCAAAGCCGGTCGTGTTCTGCGCGTAATTCTGCGCGGCGCCAGAAGCTGAATGGGGACGATAGTAAAGCGCCGTGCTGTGTACGTGTCCTGGGTCAGTGACAGTCGTTGTCGCCGTGTGCGAGTGGCTAACATTAATCGCGTCTTTGGAGCCGCCAGTTTCTTCCGCAGTATCAAATGCGCTGTCGCTGGCATTCAAGCCCACCATTACGCGGCCAGCGCCAAACGCCGTCCATGTACCGAACCCTAGCAGCGTGCCAGGGTTCGTGCTATTGGTGGCATTCACATAGATCGACCCAACCGGATACAGCGCGTTCTTCACCGCATCCGCAACATCTTGCACAAATGCCGTCGTGGCTAACTTGGTGCTATCGTCTGTCGATGTTTGCGTGACTGCTGTTGTGCCCGTGGGCAGTGCAGGCGTGCCGGTAAACGTCGGTGAGGCGAGGTCAGCTTTTGTCGCAACGGCTGTGGCGATATTGTTGAACTCCGTGTCGATCTCGGTGCCCTTGACGATCTTACTTGCGTTGCCAGACGCCAGCGCGTCCTTGGCCGCAAAATCGGTAGATTTAACGTAGTTAGTCATGACACCCTTCCGTTCTTAGCTTGAATTTCAATACGCTGGATTGATAACGCTGCTCCATCAATGTCCGCTTCATACCCAGTCTGCACAATCTTGCCTGCGCCGGTAGCTTGTGCGTATAGCGTCTGCAAAGCAATACCATTAGCGTATTGAGCCACTGGCACACCGTTAGCGCCATACTCTGCTATTCCGTACTCTGAATTGCCTTGGGTTGGAATCTGTACGTTTTGCGATAAATAGTTTTCGTTAAAATCAAAACCCCATTTAATCGTAATGTACTGATTAGTGCCGCCAATCGCTACGATGGATATGCGCTTCAATATAGAGGTTATGCTTTGATCACCCAAGTCAGTGTGATTTGTGTAGTAGTACATTCGGTAGATTGAGCCGTTGTCTGTATGCCCGGTGTACTTACCGACGTAACCTGTCTTGCCGATTAATAAGTCGCCGTTGCGCCTTGCCAGCAACGCCGTCGGCTCTATGTCCGTCCAGGTAGTCACCCGCGAAGCACCGTCCTGCAACGTAGTGCGCGTGTCGAATACGTAGACTGACTTATTAGTTGGTAAAGTCAGCAAATAAAACGCGTCAACTTCTGAGTAGACGGCCTTAATGTTGGCTACGGTTTCGCCTGCGACAATACCCATCAAGTCGTTTCGGACATTCTTACTTAGGTCACGAAATGGCGCAGACTTTTCTTGAATGGTGCGCAAAATCGACCGCACGCCGCTGTTAGACAAGAACAGAACGTCGGTGTTAGTGCCTTGCACCGAATCACGCGCAATGCAGCCGATACCGATTACGGTGTCGTATAGCGACATCGTCGATGGTGCAGTCGCCCCTTGGTAGACCAGAATCTGGCGCTTACCAAAGATAAACAGGAAGCCGTTATGGGCGGCCAGCGCCACAATCTCGTCTTGTCCGTTCGGCCAAACATTGTTCACATTCAACGTACCTGACGTGCCGCCGGTGTACACATGGCCGGCTAATAGATCGGAAAACGTCAGCGTCTGTTTGTCCGACGCAGTGTTGGCAATCCACAGACGACCATACGCCGAAATGCAGACGTTGCCCAACGGCACCGTGCCCGCGTAGCCAGTCTTCTCACTGACACGGCGATAGGTCGTTGTGCTGACCGTTGGGTCGTAGATCAGCGGGTCATGCCCGGTTTGAAAGAAGTACGTGATGTTGTTAAGTGACGCGCACTGCCAATTGTTGGCCGTAATCGTCGGCGCCGTGCCGCCACCACCGTAGGTCAACTCGACAACCGCATTACTGCCGTCAAGTTTGAAAATCTTATTGTTGCCAGCAAACAGCACCGTGTACGTACCATCAGCCACCACCAGTTCATGAATGACACCGATCGGATTCGAGCCAAGATTGCCCGTGCTGGCGTTTAAGTTATCCCAACCCTTGCGCGCACCAATCCGGCCGTATTGATCGATGACGCAATTAATAGCCGTCAACGCAAAGCCCGCCGCCAAATCAAGCGGCGAGTCTTGCGTATTCAGGCCAAAGAAACCAGGCGCTGAAATGCCATAGGTTTGAATTGCTTGCGTCATGTCGCGACAAACTCCTGCATCTCAGGAAAGCGTGTGGCTTCCAACGCTATATAATCAGAAAGCATACTTCTGTACAGCGCATATGCTTCTGAGGAATTTAGGCCGCCATCTTCACCTCGTTCGACCAACGCTCTGGCGTAAGCGTTCTGCGCCACCAGTACATCCGGCACCAGCACCGACGTGCTGTCCGTCGACAATACCGCCTGTGGAACCGTTAAGAAAAACTTAATGGTGTACACACCGTCAGGCCGGCCCCACAGTTGCACTTTAGCGTCGCCGCTGTTGTCAACACCTTCAAAGCAATACTCGGTAGGCACGGCGTTTACAAACGGCTGAAGGTTCTGCTTTCGCCGCATGTCGCCCACCGTAATGTTGCGCATGACGACGTTGGATGTCGTGTTCAACGGATCGCTAGAGACGCGGAATTTCTGACCCGCGCCGGTCAACGCATACTCGTAAACACTTGCGGAAGTGGTGACAGTGACTTCAGTGCCGAGAGCGTTCCAGTCGTAGGCGTCCTCGATCTGGCGCTTGGAGTCGTTGACAAATTTGCCGATGAGCTGAGAGTAGGTCGTCAGGTTGACCGTGGTGACGGTCTGCTCCCGCAACCGAAGTAGCACATCGTTGACGAGTTCTAAGTAGGTCATTTGCTTTTCGCCTTATTCCTTGCGGAAATAGCTTTAGCTTTTGCCTTTGCGTCCGCCTTGGATGATGCGCCCCACGCATTCAAAGATAACAACAGCCTTGTCGGCTTGCCATCTTTACGCTCTGGGCCGGGCATGTTGCCCATCCTGGCGAGAAAAGAAGCTCGTCTCGGGTTATCGCCAGTTTTGACCGGCGCTTTCAGGGTTCCCCCTGTTTCTGCATTATAAGACGCCCGACCCGTGGCATTCAAGCCGCCCTTTGAATTCTGACCGGCTTTACGTTGCCACGCGGGTGTCTTCATTTTTTCCTCGGTTTGACCGTTTTAGCTGAGTCCTTAAACGCCTGCGCAGTCGGCGCGCCTTTGGTGCCCGGCTTTCTCATCTTCTCGCCGGAGCCCGCCGCAATCCGTTTGCGCTTGGCGTTGATGTTGGCGTACAGGCCGGCCTTCATTTTTTGGCCTTTTTCTTAGCCATGCCGGCCATGCTTAGACCAATCGCAACCGCTTGTTTCTGCGGGTAGCCTTCCTTGCGCAACTTGCTGATCTTGGCCGAAGCAGCTTCCTGCTTGCCTTTTTTCGTGTATGGGTACTTCTTTCCGTCGACCATTGGCATGATGTCACCCTTTAAAAAATAAACGATCTGCAACAAAAGTCATAACACCACCCACGGTAGACGCGATTGACATGCCAACCCAAAACCCACCTTTGGACTTGTTGGCCATCTCCAGCAACTGCTTAATGTCACTCCGCATGGCGTGAACCTCTAGCTGAAGCGCCTCTACCTGCGCCTCTAGTTTGCCGAATTCTCTTGGATCAATTTCTGACATGTTCTTTCCTTGGCCGACCGGGACGGCGCGCGTACTCGGGCGGCGTCATAGCAAGCTGTCTGGTTTCATCCTCCACGGGGGCGTCCTCATCAACACGGACGTATCCAGCGTGGCCTTTCATGCTGTCTATATCGTGCTGGAGCGTAAACGTAACAGTTTGCCCGCTTTGCAAACAGCGGAATGTCGCGGCCATGTTGCCTCCAGAGGTAAGTTCGGGGGCCGAAGCCCCCGGGTATTACGCCAACGAACGAACGACGACCAGACGAAGCGTAGCGGAAGCCAAATCGACTGTACCGCCAGTTTCATTCTGGAAACGGATGCTGACCGTATCGGCTGCGCTGACATACGCAGTCACGATCAGACCCGCCACGTCCACGGCCAGCGACGCGCTCAACACCATGTCGCCCAAGGCAACGCCTGGGACAGCTACGGTATCGGTATCGCCTGCGCCGTCAGACAAACTGTCGGCGTTTAGCGTCGCGCGGACTAGCCAAGTGTTAGTGTAAAGACCGCGAAACTGGTCATTGCCAGCACGGACGGTCACGGAAGTAGCGTTTGCCATGATGTTCTCCTAATTAGGTTAAAGACCCCCGGCTTTCACCGGGGGCGTTCAATTAGGCTGGAACAGCCAGAGCGAATGCCGAGGACGAGAGAGCTGCGCCAGTGGTAGCCGCAGTACGGATAGCCTTGACGCCGTACAGGGTGTCAGCCGTGAACAGGGTACCGAGGTATTCCTGCTTGTACTGAGTCTGCGAACGGATCGCCATCTGCTCAACCAGCACCATCGAATCGCGGTGACCCATCAGGCAGATACGGTCAGTGCCCGAGCTACCAGCACCGAAGTCGGCGTTGGAGGTGACGAACACTGGGATGCCGTACAGGTTGCCGATCTCACCGTTGCGAATCGCGCTGCCGTCACCGACAAATGCCTGTTCGGTGTAGCGAGCCAGACCCATCAGGGTGTTGCGTGACGACGGCGGGATGATGAAGAAACGACCATCCATTGGAGTGTCGTTGTCATCCAGACGCTGGATGGTGCGACGGATCGCAGCATCGGTCAGGGCAGCAGCGTTTGTGCTGGTGCTGTTGTACGCGGTGGTGCCGTCCGAGCCGATAAAGGCTTTGGTGGTGGTGTTGCTAGTAGCGTAGTCGTCAGTACCAACGGTCGCACCGTTGAAAGCGCGGCCGAGACGAACCAGATCGGTGTCCACCTGACGAGCCAGCGCGTAACCAGCGTCGGCAGTGTAGAACTGACGCAGCGAGTTCAGGGCTTGGGCTTCGACGATGTCTTCGATCAAGCGGCTGTACTCGTAGTGCTTGTTGATCGATACCTGGACTTCGGACTCGGTTGCAGCGATCAGGGTGACTGCGTCGGTCGATACTTTAGCCGATGCAGAGCCGCGGGTCGGTGCTGGGATGTGGACGGTGTCACCCTTTTTGCCACGGAAGTTCATCTTCATGACCAGGTTGGCCAGAACGAGGTTCTTCTTGTAGGCGGCAACGATTTCATCACTCCAAATTTCTGGAATGAAGGTTGCTGCTGTTGTTGGGGTAACGCTATTTGCTGGGGAAAAAGCAGTATTTGCCATGTTTAGCTCCTAGAGGTCAAAAGGTTACTTGACCCGCCCCTCTTGATACGCCGCCATGATTTCTTCAGACAGTGCGTCATACCGGGCTGGGTCGGTCATTTTCAGCCGAATAAGGTCAGCACGTCGGTAAACCCGTTTTGAACTCTCCCCGGTACCTCCACTGTCGACTTGCGCGGCTTTCATGGTCTGCTGGCGCGCGGCAGTTGCCTGCTGCTTGACCTGTTCACCCCGAATACTGCGCAATTCCTTGTAGGTACTAAACAATTCATTCGCCGAATCAAAATCTGCTCTAGCGTCAGCCTTTGCAAACAGCTCGATGCGCACTGGGGAAGATTTCACCCAGTTCACAAAGTCCTCACTATTGATCAACTGCTCATAGTCAGGGTGCGCTTGCGTCAGCTTTTGCTTCGTTTGCAACAGTTTGAACTGGGCGCTTGCTTCGCGAGCGGCCAGAACATCCGGGTGCGTCTCGATCGTCTTGTGAATTGCCGTTTTAGGGTCTTCAAAGAAGTCTACTTCCGGCTCTTCTTTTTCAACAGTCGTTTGCCGTGCCCCAAGGTTTTGCTTGATCAGCTCGTCGGCCAGTTTCCGCACTTCCCCGACTTCCTGCGCCTGTCTTCCGATCACCTTTTCGGCCTCTTGGTGCATCTTTACGATGTCCTCAAGCGACTTATTTCGGTACCGATCCGGTAATTCCGGCTTAGACTCCGCTACTGCGTCGGGTAGTTTCGCTTCCTCTGCCTCTAACTCGCTAGGCATCTCGGGTTCATTGTCAATCAACATGTCGTGGTTCCTTTTCCTGCCATCTTTTGGTTCCCAGGATTAAACATGAACGGGGCAAAAATGCTTATCCGTTCGCTTTGCGCTCCGATTCTAACTTTTCACGATGTTTCTGGTCAAATCGATGATACGCCGTCGGAAAATGACCAGACCACCCTTCAAGGTTAAAGTGCGGAGCAGAAATCGTGCGGCGGGCTGACTTGCCACACTTGCAACTCACTACTTGCTGCTCAAAAGTTGCCAATCTTTCAATTAATTCGCCGCTTTCGCAGAGAAATTCATACATCCTGCGCATTTAAGTCCTCGTAAGCTTGTTCGCTGACCGATTTAAGGTTTCTCAGCCAAGTCAAGATAGACAATTCGCCTTTCTTAAATTGTAAGTCTTTCTCGCCGTCAATGGTAGAAATATCCTGCAACGTCGATATGATCTTGTCAATGTCCTCCAACAGGTCTTTCCAACCAGGTGTCGCCATCATGGAGAACCGTTCTTCATAGTATTTTTGCAATTCAGGCGTCATAGCATACCGATTTGTGATGTCGTCAATGCGCTGATTTGTGCGCTGGTTAATCCATCAATCTGGGTAGACTCAAGCACAGGCTCGGCCTCAACCACAGTCTCCGGCAGCGGGTACTTGACCCACTCCTCACTAGACTGTGACCAAGACCACTTGTAGCCTTCTTCATCAGCAGGTTTAGGATCACGAATAACCCACCCCGGTGGATACCACCAGACCACCTCTTTGCCCTCAGGTGCAACAGGCTCATCAAGCACTTCAATCCAACCGTCTGTGCCATCTGTCTCTGGCTTTGGAATACTTCCGTTCTTAGAGTACATGAGTCACCTATTGCAAAGCGAAAGCTGAAGTCGGAGCCGTAAAGTTGGCTGTGTAACGCGCTACTCCGTTGGTAATTCGAAGGTCATCTAAAAAGCC
>Ga0315901_10005955_pt1 | contig 14704 bp, 23 predicted proteins | sample LakEriMetagenome_10_FD_203761 | JGI IMG/M metagenome (GOLD analysis project Ga0315901, IMG submission 203761) | Freshwater fungal communities from buoy surface, Lake Erie, Ohio, United States - Buoy 2 MA116 | ecosystem: Environmental > Aquatic > Freshwater > Lake | place: USA: Lake Erie, Ohio... | reverse complement strand
ATGTTTAAATTTGCCCCAAAACGACTCAAAGAGCCACGAAAATGACTAAGAAGGTCACAGAAGGTCACGTCCTGCCCAAAGAGGTCTTAAATCGGCTCACAACGGTTTTGGGTAGGGACACAGAAGGCGTTTTCGGCATTTCTACGCCCAGAATCCACACGCCGCTCAATGATCTGCCCTCAAAAGGGCATGAACTTATAGATTTGGCGTCAAGTATTGGCGTTGAGCTTATGGAGTGGCAAAAATTCTTCCTAATCCACAGCCATAAAATCAAACCTGACAACAGGTGGGCTACGCCCCTAAACGTTTGTGTCGTCGCACGTCAAAACGGCAAAAGTTTTTTGCAGCAAATCAGAATTCTTGGCGGCCTTTTCTTATGGAATGAACCGCTGCAAATTGGATCAGCTCACAGACTAGCAACCTCACTTGAACAATTTAGAGCTTTAGTGTCGCTGATCGAAGCCAACGACTCACTGGCAAAACAGGTCAAACGTATCCGCTGGGCGCATGGTGCTGAGGAAATCGAAACATTGCATGGCACGCGCTTTATGGTTAAGGCTGGCGGTTCAGCTGCTCGCGGTGTTTCACGTCCCGAAACAATTCACCTGGACGAATTACGCGAAATGACTGATCTTGAATCATTTGCTTCATTGCGCTACACCCTAATGGCCGCCCGAAATCCGTTGGTCATGAGCTACACGAATGCTGGTGATTCCAGTTCGGTTGTTTTAAATGCTTTTCGGGAAAGAGCTTTGGCAAAGATCGCAGGGGCAGATGATGAGATTGGGTATTTTGAATGGTCTGCACCGACTGACGAGATAAGCGTTGAAAATGCACGTCACAGCAATCCAGCAATGGGAATAACAATCCACGCGGACAACGTACGAAGCGTTTTAAACGATCCAGCAGACGTTGTTATGACTGAGGTTTTGTGCCGCTGGGTTGTGGCAATTTCCAGCGCAGTCGATTCTGCCTCATGGGCAAATTGCCTTGACAAAAACGTTGACCTTGACCCTGACAAACAAACCTGGCTGGCAATCGATCTTTCGCCCGATAGAAAGCACGGCAGTCTAGTTGCAGCTCAAAAACTTGGTGAAGAAAGCTTTGTTGTCAAGCTTTTACATACTTGGGCAAATGACTTGCAACTTGATGACAAAGCCGTTGCCAACGATTTAGCAGATTACGCACGCAAATATCAGATTGAATACGTTTTGTACTCACGCAAGACAAGCGGCGCAGTTGCAGCACGCTTGGCACCAGCTGGTATTGCCATTTTTGACATGGACGGTGCTTACCCGCAAGCTTGTGACGAATTGTTGTCGGCGATCAATAGTGGACGTTTAAAACACAGGGGACAGTCACAATTGACAGATGAAGTTTTGTCTGCGGTGCAATTGCGTCGTGGTGACGGCGGCTGGGTTATCGGACGTCGTGCTTCAAAGTCAGTTGTTTGCGGTGCAGTCGCAACAGCATTGGTAACACATTTTGCGACACGCCCAACGAATGATCTTGACATCATGGTAGGTTGATCGTATAAGCCTGACAGAATTCGGGCATGTCATTTTTTGATTTATTCAAACCAGCAAAGGTTGAGGCTGCCGAAAAACAGACAGTTGACGCTGACCTTGCACCGTATTATTCAGAAAACAACAATTTTTTCTACTACGGCATTTCAACGGCCAATCGCGCCGAAGCTATGTCCGTGCCAACAATTGCCCGAGCTTTAGGCATTGTTCAAACAATTGCGTCATTGCCTATGCACACGCGGAATGTGGCAACTGGCGAAAAGGTCACACAGCCACGGGTTATCAATCAACCTGACCCACGTATCCCAGGGGTAACGTTTTGGTCATGGATTATTTCGGATTTATTCTTTCACCCTAATGCTTATTGCTTTGTGACTGATCGTTATGCAGACACAGGCAAAATCAGAGCAATGGAAAGAATTGCACCTGAGCGCGTAACTTTTACCTTAGATCGAACCAGCACTGAAATTACAGCTTACAGAATTGACGGCAGCGCAATTGATTCGTCTAACCTAGTTGTGTTTCCAAACACCCAGGAAGGTTTGTTAGGCCGTGCAGGTCGCACAATCAAGGCTGCCGCAGCTTTAGAAAAAGCAAGCATGAATTTTGCTATTGAGCCGATTCCACAAATGATTTTGAAGTCAAACGGCACATCATTGCCCGCAGATCGTATCTCGGCATTGCTTAATGCGTGGAGATCAGCACGCGCCAACAAATCGACAGCATTTTTAAACGCTGACGTCACTTTGGAAACTTTGGGTTACGATCCAAAGAATTTACAGCTTAACGAAGCACGAAACTATGTTGCTTTGGAATTAAGCCGTGCATGTAACATGCCAGCCTATTTTACAGATTCACAACAATCATCATTTACATACGCAAACGCCCTAGACAAGCGACGCGACCTAGTTGATTTTGCGTTTCGTAGTTATATGTCAATAATTGAAGAACGTTTGTCATTTGCAGACTTTACACCTGCTGGCAACGAAGTGAAATTCGATCTTGACGATTTCCTACGTGGCAACCCAATGGAAAGAGCGCAAGTTTATGAAATCTTAAACCGAATCGGCGCAATGTCGGTTCAGGAAATACGCGAGGAAGAAGACATGCTGCTATGAGCAAAAAAGTAATTACACCAATGCAAATCATTGCAGCTGATTCAAACAGCCGCACAATTTCAGGTCGCATTGTAACGTTTGAAGAAACAGGCAATGCTTCAATCGGTAAGGTGCAGTTTGCACAAGGATCAATTGAGCCGACGTCCGTTTTGCTCAACCTTGAACACGACCGCACACGTCGTATTGGCAAAACACTTTCAATTTATGCAACTAAGCAGGGAATCGACGCGACATTCAAAATTGCTGAAACAACAGCTGGCAATGACGCACTTGTTGAGGCACAAGAAGGTTTGCGCGACGGTTTTAGTGTTGAAGTCATGTTTGACGAATACGAAACCATGAACGACGGCACAGTTCGCATTTTGAAGGGCGAATTAACTGGTGTTGCATTGACATCAGAGCCAGCAATCCGATCAGCCCGCGTTGAATCAGTCGCGGCAACAGAGGACGACCAAATTTCAGATTCGACAATCGAACCTGAATCACCAACAACCGAAGGAGACGAAGTGGAAGACACCGTCAAGGACGCTTCAACCGCAGAGACGGTAGAAGCCGCACAGTCAGTAACGGCAGCTGCTAAGCCAGCCGCCCTTGCGAACCCGCTAGATTCACAGCGTGTACGCACACCAATCGTAAATAAGGCGACTTACCTAGAGCACTCAGTTCGTGCAACACTAGGCAACGAGCAATCAAAGTTGTATGTTGCAGCAGCAGCAGACACAACAGACAATGCTGGTCTTGTACCAACACGTCAGCTAACAGAAGTAATTAACGGCATTTCAAATGCAGATCGACCATTTATCGATTCAGTCAGCACAGGCGCATTGCCTGACGCTGGAATGACTTTTGAAATTCCTAAGATCACAGTCGCACCAACAGTCGCAGTAGCGTCTGAAGGCGGCACACCGTCAAACACAGACATGAATAGCGCGTTTGTTTCAGTGAATGTTCAAAAGTTCATTGGACAGCAGACATTCAGTTTAGAAATTCTAGATCGAAGCTCACCAGCGTTTTTTGATGAGCTTGTTCGTCAAATGGAATACGCATACGCAAAGGCAACAGACGTTGCCGTTGGAACAGCACTTATCAACGGTGGAACAGACGGTGGAAACCGCGCAGCACTAACAACTGGTGCTTTGGTTGCTGACTTTGTTTCAGACGCAGCAGTTTCAATTTACAAGGGAACATTGGGCTTTGCTCAAAACATTGTTGTCTCACCTGAGCAGTGGGGCGCACTTATGGGCTTGGTTGACGGATCAAACCGTCCAATCTTCCAACAGACAATTAACCCACAGAACGCTGGTGGTACATTGACTGCAACAGCGATTCGCGGGAACCTACTTGGTCTAAATCTACGCGTTTCAACTGCACTGACAGACGGTTCAGGAATTGGCGACAACACATTGATCGTTGTTAACCCAACTGCATACACATGGTATGAGTCTCCACGTCTGCAACTATCAACAAACGTAATCAACACAGGTCAGGTCAACGTTGCTTATTACGGTTACGGCGCAGTGGCTACAAAGCTTGGCGCAGGTTCATACCGTTACATGGTTTCATAAGAAACCCACACTAATCATGCGCTACGTATCCTCCCGAGCGTAGCGCAGCCGAACGAAAGGAACCGAAATGCCAAGTATCATTTCAACAGCACAGTTGCGAACAGTGCTTGGCGTTTCGGTTTCCTTGTACCCTGACAGCGTTTTAGATGAAATAATCAACACCGCAGAAGCTGTCATTTTGCCCATGCTTGTGGCAAACACATCTGCAATCGATTCATACAAACTTGAAACAAACGTCGCTTACTTTTACACAGTGCGCCCACATTATTTTGTTGAGGGTCAATCAGTCATTGTTACTGGTCTGCCTGCGCCTTTCAGCAATACATTTACACTTTCAAAGGACATTGGTGCCCGTTACTTTACAGCCAGCCTAGTAAACGCTGACGTGGCCATTAGACCTATTGTGCCAAACGGCACAGCTACGCTTTCGGGTTATTCTGCGGCCAATCTTTACGCAAATTCACCAGCAATCGAGTCTGCCGTTTTAGCAGTATCAGTTGAAGTGTTTCAATCACGCGTTGCAGCTGGCGGCGAAATCCAGGGCGTCGATTTTACGGCCACGCCTTACCGCATGGGTCGCAGCTTGACCAATCGCGTTTCAACACTTTTGCAGCCATTCTTGGACGTTGAAACCGTGGTGCAATAATGCCCGCCAACTCAATCGCCGAAACAAGATCAGCATTAGCAAACGCATTTGCGTCACTAGCTGCCAACATTTATCCAAGCGTGCCAGAGTCGCCGATCCCACCTGCAATCGTAGTTGTCCCAGATTCACCCTATGGCGAAGTCGTGCTTATTGGTAAAAACGAAGTAAAAGTCAAACTTAATTTTGCCATTTCAGCAATTGTTGCTTCAAACAGCAATGCTGGATCACTGGACAATTTAGAAAAGCTCATCATTGGAATTCTTGCGGCAATGCCGTCAGGATACGTTGTAGGCACAATCGAAAAGCCGACGGTTTTGGAAGTAGGACAAAGCCCTATGCTCGTGGCCGACATCAACGTTTCAACTTACTACACACAGACAATCTAAGGAGTAAAAATGCCAACAACAGTAATAACTGGGCGCGACGTCACCTTTACTATTGGTGGCAATAATTACGACGCCCAAGCAACAAGCGCAGTATTGTCAAACAGCCCAACAATTGAAACTTACCAAACACTTGACGGCAAGGTGTACAAGCACATTGACGATCAGTTTACATTCGACGTTGAAATGCTTGCAGACTGGGGCGCAACAGGTTCACTTTGCGAAGGCTTATGGAATGCAACAGAATCAGCACCAAACACAGGTATCAGCACAGTCATGACAGCTGCCAGCGGTGCAACATTCACATTCCAGATTTTGCCAGCATTTCCAAGCGTGGGAGGCAGCGCACCTGACGCACAGACAGTATCGTTGTCATTCACAGTAATTGGCACACCAGCCGAAAACTTCGCTTAAAAAACAATCGGGAGGAAAAATGAAGTTACCAATAACAATTGAATACAACGACGGCACGCAGATCACTTACACAGCTGCACCGCCTGAGTGGGTTAAATGGGAAAAGCACACAGGCAACACCATTGCACAAGCGCAAGAAAAAATCGGTATTTCCGATTTAGTCTTTTTGGCCTATAACGCCATGAAACGCGAAGCTGCGGGAAAGCCAGTAAAGCCAATTGACATTTGGACAGAAACAATTGCCGAAGTGATCGTTGGTGAAGCAAACCCAAAAGCTACCCAGTCGGAAGCCTAAGTCGAATTGTTTGGGAGGTAGTCTTGGCCACGGGACTACCCCCAAACGTATTTGAAACCGCCGAAGACATTTTGACGGTCATTGAAATTTTGGAAAGGCGAGCAAATGGCAACTGAGGCAATCAGCTACGACAAGGCTGAATTGCGTGCCATTGTTCGATCATTCAAAGCAATGGACGAAGAAGCTACTAAGCAAGCAAAAGAAAAAACCTCAGAGCTTGCAGAATACGTAAAACAAAAAGTCATTGGCACAGCGGGATCAGCAAATAACCGCGTTGCTTCAATTATTGCCAGCGGTGCAACCGTTTCCAAGTCATCAAAAATTGGTGAGATTTCCTATGGTTTTGCACGTCAAAAACTAAGCGGCGGTGGCACGACTCAACAAGTTTGGGGCGGCTATGAATTTGGATCAAATCGTTACAAACAATTCCCAGTCTGGTCAGGCCGTGAAGGTCGTGGATCGCGCGGCTGGTTCATCTATCCGACACTGCGAAGTGCTCAGCCTGAGATAGTTAAAAAATGGGAAGAAGCGTTTTCAACAATTGTTAAGGAGTACAACTAATGGCTGGCAGTCGTACCCTCAAACTTTCGATTCTTGGCGACGTTGACAATCTCAACAAATCGCTTAAAACCGCTACACAGGACGTTGAAACCTTTGGCGACAAAATGGGCAAGGTTGGAAAAGTCGTTGGCGCGGCTTTTGCTGCCGCAGCCGCCGCCGCTGGTGCTTACGCAATCAAAATCGGCGTTGAAGGCGTCAAAGCCGCCATTGAAGATGAAAAGGCACAGACACAGCTTGCATTGGCCTTAGAAAACGCCACAGGGGCTACAAAGGCACAAATTGCGGCAACCGAAGATTCGATTCTGCAAATGTCATTGGCAACTGGTGTTGCTGACGATCAGCTACGCCCAGCATTGGGAAGACTGGTCAGATCGACGGGCGACACAGAAAAGGCACAGCAATTACTGGCGCAAGCATTAGACATTAGTGCCGCAACAGGAAAGCCGCTGGAAACCGTAGCGGCGGCATTGAGTAAGGGTTTTGACGGTAATACCGCGGCACTTGGCAAATTAGGGGTTGGTTTATCGGCTGCCGAATTAAAGACAATGTCATTCACCCAGGTGCAGGATAAGCTAACCGAATTGTTTGGCGGTGCAGCTGCGAAAAATGCTGAAACCTACTCAGGTCGAATTGCTCGTCTGCAAGTTGCATTTGATGAAGCAAAAGAAACTATTGGTTTTGCCTTGCTACCAATTCTTGAAAAACTAATAGGTTTTATTAACAACAATGCTTTGCCAATCATCAACGCTTTTTCAGGGGCATTTAGCCTTAACGGCAATGGGCTTGGTGGAGTAATTACTTCATTGGGCAACGTTATTGTCAATACTTTTACGCCGATCATTAACGGTTTGCTAAAAGCTTTTGCATACGTCAAAGATGCAATTGGTGACAACGCCGATACTTTTAGGGAGTTTGGTGTGTTAATAGCAACGTATGTTGCACCAGTTATCGGGACAGTTTTAGGCGGTGCTTTACAAGTTGCAGGAAAAATCGCAGGCGGCGTTATTGACGTTATTGCTGGCGTTGTAAAAATTTTGAATGGGTTAATTTCTGGTGCTGTCGCTGGAATTAACGCTTTGATTTCGGCTTACAATTCGATCCCATTTTTACCAAACGTCGGAAAAATTACAACGCCAACAGTGAGCGTGCCAACAATTGCTACACCAAGCGTTTCAACTTCAGTACCTTCAATTCCAAGCATTACAGTACCTTCAGGTAACGGCACAACAACGTCAAGCGGCGGCGGTGTTTCAACTGCCGCAAAAGTTGCTGCCACAGCTGCCGCTGCAACAAACGTCGTTGCAGGTTCATTTAATGCGGGATCATTCAGAATGGCTGAAGCGCGAGATAGTGGCACAACAATTAACTTAAACGTCAGTGGTGCGTTTGACAAAGAAGGCACTGCCCGCACAATTGTAGAAACTTTAAATAACAGCTTCTATCGCGGCACAGGTGGCGCAACTAACCTGCAAATCGCATGACCCAGTGGAATCCAGTCTGGTTGGTTGAAATTGACGGCGTTGAATACACTGACGCGGTTTTGGCAAATCTTGTCATTCGCAGCGGTCGAACAAATATTTACGAGCAGGCTCAGGCAGGGTATGTCAATCTTCAGTTGATCGACGTCAATCAAGCTGCAATCCCAGTTTCGATCAACTCGACAATTGGCGTTTCAATTAAAAACACATCAGGCACGTTTGTGCCTATTTTTGGCGGCAACGTCGTTGACATTGGTTTGGAAGTCCGTGACGTAGGTTCGACCATGTTTACTCAGACTTACAACCTAACCGCTTTGGGCGCATTGTCACGTTTGCCAAAAGTTATCTATACAGACGCAATTGCACGTGATTTTGACGGTGATCAAATTTATGAAGTTTTGCGAGCAACCGTATTTCAAACATGGGCAGAAGTGCCAGGTTCCCTAACGTGGGCAACATACGATCCAGCGACAACGTGGGCACAGGCTGGCAATACTGGACTTGGTGAAATTGATCGTCCAGGCAATTACGACCTATCTGCCCGTGCTGGGAATGCTGATCCGATTGACGTTTATTCATTGGTTGCAGCACTGGCAACATCTGGGCTTGGCTATCTTTACGAAGACGCACAGGGGCGTATTGGTTACGCCGATTCAACGCACCGCACGACTTATCTTTCAGCCAACGGTTATGTCGATCTTGATGCCCGCCATGCTCGCGCAGCTGGTTTACGGATTGAAACTCGTGTTGGTGACGTACGCAACGCCGTAACAATCAAATACGGCACGACAAGTCAAAATGACGTATCAGACAGCGATCCAGCGTCAATTGCTTTGTATGGCAATCTTGGTCAGGTCATCACAACAACATTGCATGACGCAGCTGACGCGACCTCACAAGCTGCATTTTATTTGTCCTTGCGTGCTAACCCTCAGCCTATCTTTAGCGAAATCTCTTTTGACCTGACTAACCCTGAAATCGACAATGCCGATCGTGACAAACTCATCAACGTTTTTATGGGTGAAGCAATTGCGCTGCAAAATCTGCCATTAAACATGAACTCAGGCACATTTCAAGGCTTTGTCGAAGGCTGGTCGTTTAGAGCTTCGTACAATCAACTTTCGGTGACTTTGTTATTGTCGCCGCTGGCTTACTCATTACAGGCTATGCGCTGGAATGACGTACCAGTGACAGAAACATGGGCAAGCGTGTCGCCGACTTTAGACTGGGCAAATGCCACAATAGTGGCTTAGAAAAGGGGAACAAATGGCAAATCCGACCACAAATTATGGTTTTGTGCTTCCAACGTCAAGCGATTTAGTAACAGATTTACCAGCTGATTTTGACGTTGCATTACAAGGCGTTGACACACGACTGAAGGCATTGCAACCTGGCACAACGCTTGGTGATCTTGCGTATTCATCAGCTACGGCAAACACAAACACCCGTTTGGGCATTGGTTCCACTGGAAATGTTTTAACCGTTGCAGGTGGCGTGCCAACATGGTCTGCACCAACAGGCGGATTAAATTTGATTACATCTAGTACCTTTTCATCGGTTTCAACTGTTTCATTACCTAATGACACATTTTCATCAACTTACGATAATTACTATTTGACAGTTAATATCACATCAGGATCGGCAAGCGGAGACTGTGCCGTCCGATTTCGTACCAGCGGCACAGATAATTCTTCAGCAAGTTATTTTATAACAGGTCAAAAAATAACTTTAACTCCGACACAAACTTTGATTGGTCTTTCGTCTCAAACTTATATACACGGACCATACATTGAAGGATCATCTGGCACTGAGACAAACTTTAGTTGGACTATTTTTAATCCTAATCTTTCAGCCGTCACAATGATGCTGATGAATTCAAGCACCCGAAGTTTCACAACAGACATTAGAAGTGTTGGATTTAATGCGACAACAGTGTTTGACTCTTTAACAATATTCCCAAATTCAGGTACTTTTAGCGGTACGTATCGCATCTATGGATTAAAAAAGAGTTAAGGAGCAATCATGGAAAAACTATTTAAGCAAATTGGTGATGAAGTCAGCGAATTTACAGTTGAGGAATATGCGCAACGTGAAAAAGATGACGCCGAACGTGCAGACGCCCAAGCAAAACAAGACATTGAAATAGCAAAAGTTGCTTCAGCAAAAGCCGCAGCTGAAGCAAAACTTACTAAGCTTGGTTTGACATTGGACGACTTAAAGGCATTGGGTCTATGACATACCCGCAGGGTACAAATGCTAGGTTGATCGAAGTTGCCGCAACTGAGGTTGGCACGATCGAAGAAGGCGACAACCTGACAAAGTATGGCAGATTTACAAAAGCCGACGGTTTGCCGTGGTGTGGTTCGTTTGTCAATTGGTGTGCAGATCAAGCTGGTGTCAAAATTCATTCAGTCGTTTCGACGGCAATGGGCGCACATAAATTTAAAGAAACAAATCGTTGGTCAAATTTGCCAAGTCTAGGCGCATTGGCCTTCATGGATTTCCCACATGACGGAGTTGATCGCATTTCACACATTGGCATTGTTGTTGATTTTGAGCACGGAAGTGACGTTGTCACTTGCATTGAAGGCAACACATCTGGGACAGGTGACCAGCGCAATGGCGGCATGGTAATGATTAAGCAACGGTCGTTGAAGCGTGACATCGTTGGTTTTGGCGTGCCAAAATTTGTCCCTTACAAAGGGGACTTTCCAAAAATTGAATTGCCCGCAAAGGCAGTTAAACCGAAAAAGGAGACAAAAAAATGGATAAAGCCAAAGCAATAGCAGCTTCATGGGGACGCTCGTTTTTAGCTGCCGTTTTGACGCTTTACATGGCTGGCGTGACTGATCCAAAAGCCTTGCTTATGGCAGGCGGCGCAGCTGTTGCACCAGTCGTTTTGCGCTACTTGAACCCAAATGACAAAAATTTCGGAGTTACTGGGGAATGACGCCGACCGAATGGGCGGCGGTTGTTACATGCTGCATTGGTGTAGTTGCCGCCGTCTATTCTGGCGTTAAGGTTATGGTTCGATCAGTGCTTGAAGAATTCAAGCCAAACGGCGGATCAAGCTTGAAAGACCAGGTAAATCGCATTGAAGCGCGGTTAGACGTGTTGTACAACAAATTGATTGACTAGCCTTTACAATTATGCTATGGCAGCCAAACGACCTACTCGCAAACGCGTAGCAACAGTCAAGGACATTGACTATTCACCGCTTGAACAATACTGCATTGCATTGAATGAGTATTACAAAGCATTGCGTAAGGCTGGTTTTAGCGTCGAAATTGCATTAGGTATTCTTAGCGACAAAGACGCTTATCCTGGCTGGATTTTGCCTGAGCCAGTCGATCCAAACAGAATCGGGTCGACGGAATACGAAGACGACGACGAATGAAAAGAATCGTTGTTGTCAGTGATCTTCAAGTTCCCTTTGAAGATGTACGGGCAACGCGTAATTTGGCAGCTTTTATCAAAGCTTTTAAAACGGACGAAGTCATTACAATTGGCGACGAAATAGATTTTAATACAATTTCAAAATGGTCGCGTGGGTTAAGTGAAGAACACGAACCGACTATTGGCCGTGACCGTGATCGCTGCGTTGAGTTGTTATGGGAATTAACCCGCCATGTGCCAGAAGCCAACATGGTGCGTTCAAACCACACTGACCGTTTGTTCAATTCAATTGCTAGCCGTTTGCCAGCGTTGTTGGGTGCGCCTGAACTGCGCTATGAAAATTTCATGAAGCTAGATGAGTTAGGCATTAACTTTCACGTGAAGCCCTATGCAATTGAGGGCACAAATTGGATCGCAATTCATGGAGACGAACAGGGCACAACGCCAAACGCAGGGGCGTCGGCTTTGAGAGCTGCACGCCTCCACGGTAAATCTGTCGTGCAAGGTCACACGCACCGTTTGGGAATTTCCACTTTCACCGAATCCAGCGGCTACAAAATGGGACGCACATTATGGGGCATGGAGGTCGGAAACCTCATGCGTTTTTCAGCTGCGAAATACACAAAAGGCACGGCCAACTGGACACAAGGCTTTGGCATTTTACGCGTAGAAGGTTCAAAGGTCAGCCCGCAGATCGTGCCAATTGAAAAGGACGGCTCATTTATTGTTGACGGCAAGGTTTTTGGCTAGCGACACGCCGCACAACACGCGCAATGCTTGATTTTGTCAGGATCATGGTTCACCCTTATTGCAGGTGGTAATGGTTACCTCCTAGATTCGGGAGATCAAAAATGGTAGTTGACTTGCTTGACGGCGAAACTTTAATTCGCCTATTTATGCTAATGATTTGGTCAGTTCTAACAATTGCGATTGGCTATTCAAAAGGCTTTACAGACGGCCGTCGTGAAGGTTTAGCACGCGGTAAGGCAATTGGTCGTCACAGTTCAAATGCGGTAAAAAAATGACCGAATTGGCTCAAACTATAAAAATGGCAATAACCACATCTATTGGCTGCGTTCACGAAACGCAAGGTCATGGCTGCACGTCATGTCTATCACAGCACATTGCAGATACGTTAATTCATCAAGTCGAAGGGAAGTTAAATGGGTTTTCTAGATAACTACGAAGCTTCACGCGAAAGACTCGAACGCTGGTTGGCCACGTACCCGACTGGACGAATTGAAACGCGCATTGTGGAATTTAGCGCAGAAAAAGGCTATGTATTAGTCGAAGCCAAAGCTTATCGCACACAAGATGATGAACAGCCAGCGGGTATTGACTATGCCTATGGGTATCAGGGCGCATACCAACAAAACATGAAACGTTGGTTTGTCGAAGATACGGTCACAAGCTGCATTATGCGTGTTCAACAGCTAGTTATGGGTGGTGCCGAGCGCAGTACAAAAGAGATCATGGCGCAGGTTGAAAACAAAAGTGCAGTCGTGGCAAATGCTGATAAACAATACGACTATTGGACGACAAAGTTTGGTGACGTGCCAAGCTATAAAACTGAAGCTGAAGTTCACGCCGCTGGCATTGTCACGGCCGCTGACGCCATTTCACAGATCGCAAGTGAATTGGGCGGTAAATTGGCAGATGAAAGCCCACAATGCAGTCATGGTCACATGATCTGGAAAAAAGCGGCTGAAGGATCAAACAAAATGTGGGGCGGCTATTTCTGCACAGAGCGTACAAAAGCAACACAATGCCAACCGCGTTGGTACGTCGTTGCCAGTGACGGAAAATGGAAACCACAAGTATGAGCGACTATGTCGAGCTAATCAACCCGCAAACAATGACATGCCGTTTGCTAAAAAATGGTGCAGTTGTAGCAATTTACAAAATGAGCCAGTGCGACAAATGCTCAATGCTGTCAAAACATGATGATTTTGGCTATCAAAAAGGCTATGACGCAAACGAAAAGATTATTTGGTTTTGTGGCGGTTGCCGGTGAAGATGAAATTGCACCGTGATGAACAAGTCATTTGTTTATTAGCTGCGATCAAGTACCAGCAAAATGGCGGGTCAACCATGCCAAACATGTACGACAAGACAAAGTCATTTGCTGAGTACATTATTGAGATCAGCGAAACAATTGGCAGTGAATGGGTTGTGGCCAAATATTTTGGTTTGCCGTTCGACCCATTTGAGCATAAGTGGAAAAACAAAGCTGACGTTGGCAATTCAATTGAAGTCAAATGGACGAAGTACGACACAGGCCAGCTCATTGTGCATGAATACGACCGACCAAATGACATTGCTGTGCTGGTCACTGGTACTTCGCCTGATTTTGACATAAAGGGTTGGATTCCCATAGCTATGGCTAGGCGCGACAAATACCGCCATTCAAAGCAACCAAATTGGTGGGTCACACAAATCAACCTGCAACCTATCGAAAATCTAAGGAAATCAAACTATGCAAACAGTGCAATTTGAGTGTCGAAAGTGCAAAAGAGTTACAAAACAAGTCATTCACAAGATAACTGATTTATTGCCAGAAGGCGTTGAAACAATTCAATGCAGCATTTGTACGTTTATGACCGTGGCAAACATAGGGGGTAAGAATGAATAGTTATCCACAAGAGTTATCCACAAGGGGACAAAACCTGTGGGACTCGCTCAAGATTAGGCTCAGTTGTTGACAAGGGTTGTAGCATCAACACTCGCAGGCGAGCCGCTGTGGCGGATAGCTCGCTGGCGTAGTTTGGTGCTTTGGGGCGTGCTTTGTGTCATTGGAATGACGCCTGCAAATGGAAGTCAATACAACGTAGATCATTTAAAGATTTATGCGCATGTAAAACTTGTATCGTACAAAGAGTTTCAATGCTTCAATGCAATTATTCATAAAGAATCTCGTTGGGATTACAAAGCTCGCAATCACAGTCATTATGGGTTAGGTCAAATGCGTTCAAAGCATTACGGTACACTTGATCCCTTTGCACAGATTGACAAAACAATCGCTTACATTAAAGGGCGATACTCAACAAGCTGCAAAGCGTGGGAGTTTCATAAGGTCAAGGGGTACTACTAATGGCCAGTGCTCTAGGCAATAACGGATCGACAAGTCAATGGCGTCGTATCAGATCGCGAATTTTGCAGCGCGATCAGTACACATGCCAGCAATGCGGTGGCGAAGGCACAACCGTTGATCACATCATTCCCCGTGTTGCTGGTGGTGGAGATGATGAGTGGAATCTTCAGTGCTTGTGCACAACGTGCAATTATTCGAAGGGAGGGCGGTTTTTTAGTACATCTTTTACAC